>Ga0075158_10000887_pt1 | contig 23473 bp, 25 predicted proteins | sample JI91814BDNA_FD_70968 | JGI IMG/M metagenome (GOLD analysis project Ga0075158, IMG submission 70968) | Wastewater effluent complex algal communities from Wisconsin, to seasonally profile nutrient transformation and Carbon sequestration -... | ecosystem: Engineered > WWTP > Effluent > Algae... | reverse complement strand
GCCACCAGGCCCACGATCATGTAGAAGCAGGTGGTCTTGCCGGCGCCGTTGGGGCCCAGCAGGCCCACTACTTCACCCGGGCGAAGGCTGAGGCCGAAGTCGGTGACGACCTTCCGCGACTTGTAGCGCTTGGCCAGCCCCGCCGCGGTCAGCATCAGTTCGTGGGTGCCGGCGCCGGCGCGGGCGCCGCGGCCTTGGGCAGGATGCGCATGGACACGCGCTGGCCGTCGCCGCCGCCGTCCAGGCGACCGGTGTTGATGTCGTACTTCACGGTTTCCCCGCGCAGGTTGCCGCGCGGCTGGTTGATGACCACGTTGCCCGTGAGCACCATCACTTCGCTGGACATCGTGTACACCACCTGGGCGGCGCTGGCGTCCATCGACTCGCCCTGGTCGGAGACCTGGCGCAGGCGCGCCGGGCTGCCGGTGAGCACGATGCGGTCGATCTCGCCGGCCTTGCGGTGCACTTCGGCGCGGTCGGCGTCCACTTCCAGGGTGCCCTGGCGGATGCTGACGCTGCCTTCGAGCGTGGACACGCTGTCGTCGGACAGCAGGGCGTCCATGTTGGCGGCGCTGAGGTCCATCGGCTGCTGGCGGTCGGTGGACTTGGCCAGCGCGGGGCCGGCGGCGAAGGCCAGGGCCAGGAGGGTCACGCTAAGGGCTGCGGGGCGCATATCGTCCTTTGACATCGTTCAGCAGTTGGTAGCGCTTGGACTGCATGTCCACACGCAGGCCGGTCCCGGCGAGTATAGAGTCGCCTTGGGTGACGGTCACCCGCTGGCTGCTGGTGGCGCGCTCGGCGTCCGGGAACACCACCAGCCGTTCGGTGTCGAAGCGCGTGCCCGGCCGGGCGCCGGCGGCGGGGCCCACCATTTCAACCCCGCGCATCAGGTGCACCTGGTCGGCCTTGGGGCTGACCCAGGCCACGTCCGAACGGGCGTTCCAGCGGCCCGCGCCGTCGGCGTCGGGGAACGAGAACCGCGGCTGCACCAGGCTGATGCTGCGGCCGCCCACGTCGCGCTGCAGGTAGGGGCCGCGCACCGTGAACGATTCCTTGCCGTCTTCGCCCAGGGTGGTGAGTTCGAACTCACGCAGGATGTAGTCCGAGCGCTGCGGCGCTTCCGCGGGCGGCACCTGTCGCCGCTGCCACTGCCAGTACGCGGTGATGACCAGCACGATGGCCAGCAGCAGCAGCGCGACGTTGAGCGCGGCCCGGCTCATGTCGCGCCGAAGCGCTCCAGCACGGCCGCTTCCAGGCCGCGCGCGCGCAGGATCAGGTCGCACAGCTCGCGGCCTGCGCCGGCGCCGCCGCGCGAGGGCGTCTGCCAGTGCACGCGCGCCGCCACCCAGGCGTGGGCGTTGGCGGGCGCCACGGCCAGGCCGGCGATGGCCAGCGCGGGCAGGTCGTGCAGGTCGTCGCCGATGTGCGCGGCTTCGTCGGTGCCGATGCCCAGGGATTCGCAGAGGGCGCGCAGGCAGGCGGCCTTGTCCTTCACCGCTGTGTGGACGTGGCTGAGCTTGAGGTCGCGGCCGCGGGCCACCACGGCCAGGCTTTCGCGCGCGGTGATCAGGGCCACCGCGATGCCGTTTTCCTCGAGCAGGCGCAGGCCCAGGCCGTCCTGCACGTTGAAGGTCTTGGACTCGCGGCCGTCGGCGTCGTAGGTCAGGTCGCCGTCGGTCAGCGTGCCGTCCACGTCGAAGCAGGCCAGGCGGATGCGGGCGGCGCGGGCCAGCAGGTCAGCGGGGTAGGCGGTCATGGCCGGATCAGACCACGCGTGCGCGCAACAGGTCATGAATGTTCAGCGCGCCCACCACGCGGCGCTCGCCGTCCACCACCACCAGGGAGCTGATCTTGAACTCTTCCATCAGGTGCGCGGCCTCCACCGCCAGCGCGTCGGCGCCGATGGTCTTGGGCGTGCGGCCCATCAGCCTGGACACGGGGGTGGCGTGCAGGTCGGTGTGTTCGTCGTCCAGGCAGCGGCGCAGGTCGCCGTCGGTGAACACGCCCTGCAGCACGCCCGCGGCGTCCACCACGGCGGTCATGCCCAGGCGCTTGCGGGTCATTTCCAGCAGGGCGGCAGTGGCGCTGGCGTCGGCCGGCACGCAGGGAACGTCGTCGCCGGTGTGCATGATGTCGCGGATGTGCAGCAGCAGCCGGCGGCCCAGGGTGCCTGCCGGGTGCGAGCGGGCGAAGTCGTCGGCGGTGAAGCCGCGGGCCTCCATCAGGGCCACGGCCAGCGCGTCGCCCATCACCAGGGCGGCGGTGGTGCTGGCGGTGGGGGCCAGGCTGAGCGGGCAGGCCTCGGCCGGCACGCTGGCGTCCAGGTGCACGTCCGACAGGCGGGCCATGCTGGACTGCGGCTTGCCGGTGACGGCGATCATGGCGTTGCCCTGGCGGCGCAGCGCCGGGAGGATGGCCAGGATCTCGTCGGATTCGCCCGAATTGGACAGGGCCAGCACCACGTCGGCGTCGGTCACCATGCCCAGGTCGCCGTGGCTGGCCTCGCCCGGGTGCAGGAAAAAGGCCGGGGTGCCGGTGGAGGCCAGGGTGGCGGCGATCTTGCGGGCGATGTGCCCGGACTTGCCCATGCCGGTGCACACCACGCGGCCCCGGCAGGCCAGCAGTAGCCGGCAGGCGGCCGCGAACTCGGCCCCGATGCGGCCCTGAAGGGCTACCAGCGCCTGCGCCTCGACGTCAATGACGGTGCGGCCGCTGGCGATCAGGGTCTCGTCACGCAGGGGCAGGGCGGGGGCGGGGGCAGTCATGCGTGGGCGTTGGGGGTATGATGCGGGGCCTTATTGTAAGGCCTGCGCGGCCTCCCGCGCGGCGCTGCCCATGACCCCGGACATCATCCAAGACCTCATCGAAACCGGCCTGCCCGGCGCCCGCGCCCGGGTGCAGGGCGACGACGGCGTGCATTTCGAAGCCACCGTGGTGTGCGACGCCTTCCGCGGCAAGCTGCCGCTGGCCCGCCACCGCATGGTCTACGCCACCCTGGGCGAGCGCATGGGCGGCGAAATCCACGCCCTGGCCCTGCGCACCCTGACCCCCGAAGAAGCCGAACGCTCCGTGTAGGAGGGCCTTCAGGCCCGACCCGCCGAGCAATCGGGCCTGAAGGCCCTCCAACAAGAATCGAAGAAGAACATGGCCAAGATTGTCATCACCGGCGGCGAGCCGCTCAACGGCGAAGTGCAGATTTCCGGCGCCAAGAACGCCGTGCTGCCCATCCTGGCGGCCACCCTGCTGGCCGACGGCCCGATCTCCATCGGCAACGTCCCGCATCTGCACGACGTCACCACCACCATGGAACTGCTGGGCGCGATGGGCGTGCAGCTGATGGTGGACGAGAAGCTCACCATCACCGCCGACCCGCGCTTCATCACCAGCACCGTGGCGCCCTACGAGCTGGTGAAGACCATGCGCGCCTCGATCCTGGTGCTGGGCCCGCTGCTGGCGCGCTTCGGCCACGCCGAGGTGTCGCTGCCCGGCGGCTGCGCCATCGGTTCGCGCCCGGTGGAGCAGCACATCCGCGGCCTGCAGGCGCTGGGCGCCGAGGTCACGGTGGAGAATGGCTTCATCAAGGCGCGCGCCGAACGCCTCAAGGGCGGCCGCTACGTGTTCGACATGATCACCGTCACCGGCACCGAGAACGTGCTGATGGCCGCCGCGCTGGCCAAGGGCACCACGGTGCTGGAGAACTGCGCGATGGAGCCCGAGGTGGTGGACCTGGCCAACTGCCTGGTCGCCATGGGCGCGCACATCGAGGGCGCCGGCACCAACCGCATCGTCGTGCACGGCGTGGATTCGCTCAAGGGCATCCACTACGACGTGCTGCCCGACCGCATCGAGGCCGGCACTTTCCTGGTGGCCGGTGCGATGACCGGCGGCAAGGTGCTGGTGAAGAAGTCGCGCGCCGACACCATGGACGCCATCCTGGTGAAGCTGGAGGAATCCGGCGCGCACATCAACGTCAACGCCGACACCATCGAAGTGGACGGCCGCGGCCGCCGCCCCAAGGCCATCAACCTCACCACGGCGCCGTACCCGGCGTTCCCCACCGACATGCAGGCGCAGTTCGCGGCGCTCAACACGGTGGCCGAGGGCGTGGGCGTGATCACCGAGACCATCTTCGAGAACCGCTTCATGCACCTCAACGAGCTGTCGCGCCTGGGCGCCGACATCCGCGTGGAGGGCAACACCGCCATCATCCGCGGCGTGGCCAAGATGACCGGCGCGCCGATCATGGCCACCGACCTGCGCGCGTCGGCGTCGCTGGTGCTGGCCGGCCTGGTGGCCGAGGGTGAAACCGTGGTGGACCGCATCTACCACATCGACCGCGGCTACGAGAACATCGAGGAAAAGCTGGGCACCCTGGGCGCGAAGATCCGCCGCCTGCCCTGAGCTGCGCCGCCGTGCGGTAGGAGGGCCTTCAGGCCCGACGCCCTGCGCGGGAAGCGTCGGGCCTGAAGGCCCTCCCACCGGGGGCTTCAGCGGATGGCGGTGATGCGCATGTCCAGCGTTTCGCCGTCGGCTTCGTACTGCTTGATGCGCAGCGGCAGCCAGCCGCGTTCGCGCGCGAACCAGATCTTGGTCACGCGGCCGTTGCCGGCCTCGCGGATGCGCTCCACGCGCACCGCGCGCAGCACGCCCACCGACGTGGTCAGGCGCACGGCCGCGGCCACGGCATAGCGCTGGTCTTCCACGTCGTCGCGGCTGGCGACGGCGTAGCGCAGCTCGCCGCGCGCACCGGCGGCCAGGTCCGACATGATCGCCGCCGTGAGTCCGTGGCGGTCCAGCATGCCCGGCCGGTAGGGCAGTGTGGTCGTCTTGTCCTTGTACGTGCTGCGCGCCGTGCGCGCCGCCGGGTCCACCTGCAGCAGCAGGTTGCGCTCGCTCCACGCCGCCTTCTGCTGCATGCGGTATTCGCGCGCCTCGGGCCGGCCGCCCGACCACGACAGCAGGCTGCGCTCGCTGCGGCTCACGCCCGCGGCGGCCACCAAGCCCTGGGTGGCTTCGCTGCGCGTCACCATTTCCCATTGGCCATCGGGCAGGGCGCGCAGCGTGATGGTGCCGCGGCCGAGCTTCTTGTCGTTCTGGAAGACTTCGTACTCGGCCGAGAAAGGTGCGGGTGGCGCCGCGGCCTGGACGGCGTGGGCGGCCGGCAGCAGCAGGGCGAGGCAAAGCAGCGCGGTGCGCATGGGTCAGGCTCCGGTCAGGTGGTTGGCCGCATCCAGCTGCAGGGGCGCCAACAGGCGCCGGCCGTCGAGCAGGGCGTGGTCGGCGTGCAGCTGCACGCGGCGTTGGGCGAACAGGCGGGCGGTAGCGACCAGCAGCGCGTGTTCGCGCGGCAGCAGGCGGCGCGCCAGCGATGCGGCGTCGTCGCCCGCCAGCACGGGCACGCGCACCTGGGCCAGCAGCGGGCCGGCGTCGAGTTCTGGGATGACGGCGTGCACGCTGGCGCCATGCTCGTCGTCGCCCGCGGCCAGGGCCCGGGCGTGGGTGTCCAGGCCGGGGTACCTGGGCAGCAGCGATGGATGGATGTTGATCATGCGGCCCTCGAAACGGCGCAGGGCAGCGGCGCCGATGATGCGCATGTATCCCGCACACACGATGAGGTCGGGCTGAACGGCGGCGATTTCGCTGAACAGCGCTTCATCGTGCGCCGCGCGATCGGCGCAGTCGCGCGGGCTGATCGCCACCGCGTGCAGGCCGTGCGCGCGGGCGATGGCGATGGCGCCGCTGGCCGGTTTGTCGGAGAACACGCCGGCGATGCGCGCCTGCAGCGCTCCGGCGGCAATCGCGTCCAGCAGCGCCTGCAGGTTGCTGCCGCGGCCCGAGGCCAGCACGGCGATGGCAAGCGTACTCATCGGCATACCCCGACCAGGTGATGTAGGAGGGCCTTCAGGCCCGACGCTTTTCGCGAAAAGCATCGGGCCTGAAGGCCCTCCCACAGAGTGTCAGCCGATCCGCACGCGCTCGTCGCCCGCGGCCGCGACCACCGAGCCGATGGCGCGATGGGCCAGGCCCAGGCGCTGCAGGTCGGCCGACACCGCGGCCACGTCGCCCGGCGCCAGCACCAGCACGAAGCCGACGCCGCAGTTGAAGGTGCGCCACATTTCCGGGTTCGGCACCGCGCCTTCGCGCTGCAGCCACTCGAACACCGGCGGCAGCACGATGGCCGAGGCCTCGATGTCCAGGCCCAGGCCGTCGGGGATGACGCGGATGATGTTCTCGGTCAGGCCGCCGCCGGTGATGTGCGCCATGGCGTGCAGGTCGTGCTTGCCCAGCAGCTCCAGGATGGGCTTGACGTAGATGGTGGTGGGCGCCATCAGCGCGTCCACCAGCTTCACGCCGCCCACGTCCAGGTCGGCCGGGCGGCCGGCGCGGTCGTAGATGCGGCGCACCAGCGAATAGCCGTTCGAATGCGGGCCCGACGAGGCGATGCCCAGCAGCACGTCGCCCGCGCGCACCTTCGCGCCGTCGAGCAGCATGGATTTTTCCACCGCGCCCACCGTGAAGCCGGCCAGGTCGTACTCGCCCGGCGGGTACATGTCGGGCATCTCGGCGGTTTCGCCGCCGATCAGCGCGCAGCCCGCGAGTTCGCAGCCGGCCGCGATGCCGCCCACCACGGCCACGGTGGTGTCCACGTGCAGCTTGCCGGTGGCGAAATAGTCGAGGAAGAACAGCGGTTCGGCGCCCTGCACCAGCACGTCGTTCACGCACATGCCCACCAGGTCGATGCCGATGGTGTCGTGGCGGTTGAGCTGCTGGGCCAGCTTGAGCTTGGTGCCGACGCCGTCGGTGCCGCTCACCAGCACCGGTTCGCGGTACTTGCCCGACAGGTTGAACAGGGCGCCGAAGCCGCCCAGGCCGCCCATCACTTCGGGCCGGAACGTGCGCTTGACCAGGGGCTTGATGCGCTCGACGACTTCATTGCCGGCGTCAATATCAACGCCCGCATCGCGGTAGGTCAGGGGGGTAGGCGTGGTCACGGGCGTTCCGGCGCTGAAGAAGCCGCCATTCTACCAACCCCACCCCTGTAGGAGGGCCTTCAGGCCCGATGCTCCTTGCCGAAAGGCGTCGGGCCTGAAGGCCCTCCTACAGGGCTGGGGTGGTTGGACGGGTGCGGGCCCCATGCGGCACCATGCCTGCCTGCACTGATCGGTGGCCATCCCCATGCGTTCCAAGCCCCTGCTGCCCCGCCTTGTCCTGCTGCTGGCCCTGGCCCCCCTGTCGGCGATGGCCCAGGCGCCGGCCCCGGCGGGCGCCGTGCCCCAGGGCGAAGCGCCGGCCGACGCCGAACCCGTGCGCGACCCGGCGCTGTACCAGGCCGAAGTGGAGCTGCTGTCGCAGGGCGCCGGCGAACGCCGCGCCGCCACCGCCCGCGCCCTGGGTCTGGTGCTGGTGAAGCTGACCGGCCAGCCCGCCGCCACCGGCAACCCGGTGGTGCGCCGCGCCATGGCCAAGGCCGAGGCGCTGGTGGTGGACAGCCGCGGCAGCGAAACCGTGTCCGACCAGCAGGGCAACACCGCCATCGGCGGCGCCCCGGTCTACAAGACCCTGATGACCTTCTCCTTCGACCCGGCCGGCGTGGACGCGCTGATTGCCGGCGCGGGCCTGCCCTACTGGGGCGGCGGCCGCCCGCGCCCGCTGCTGTGGCTGGCCATTGACGACGGCCGCGGCGCCCGGCTGGTGAACAGCCAGCAGCTGGCCGTGGTGAAGCCGCTGGCCACCCGCGGCCTTGAACGCGGCCTGCGCTTCGGCCTGCCGTCGGGCAGCGCCATCGAACAGGCGGCCGTGCAGACCATCTGGGCCCAGTCGCTGGCGCCCATGCTGCCGCTGTCGTCGCGCTATGGCGAACAGACCCAGCTGCTGGGCAAGGTCTACCGCAGCGGCGCCGGCTGGACCGCCGACTGGGTGCTGGGCAGCGGCGACGCTGAACTGGCGCGCTGGTCCTACAGCGACCCCAGCCCGCAGCGCGCCATTGCCTCCGGTGCCGACGGCGCCGCCGACGCCATCGCCGCGCGCGACGCCCGTTCGATGGACATGGGCCAGCCCGGCACGCTGGTGGTTGCGGTGGCCGGCCTGCAGGACTCGAACGATTTCCTGCGCACCATGGGCTATCTGCAGACGCTGGCCGTGGTGCGATCCATCACGGTGCTCGAGGCGGGCCCCGGGCAGCTGGACCTGTCGCTGGACCTGGCCATCGGGCCCGAAGGCTTCGCCCGCTTCGTCGCCGCCGGCAGCACGCTCGAGGCCGACCCGCTGGCCAGCCCTGACGCGCCGCGCTTCCTGCTGCGCCGATGAATCCGCGCCACCTTCCCAATGCCATCACCGGGCTGCGCCTGGCGATGGCACCGCTGCTGCTGTGGCTGCTGTGGGCGCGGCATTTCGAATGGGCGCTGGGCGTGGCGCTGGTGGCCGGGGCCAGCGACCTGCTGGACGGTTTCCTGGCCAAGCGCTTTGGCTGGCAGAGCCGGCTGGGCAGCCTGCTCGACCCGATCGCCGACAAGACCATGATGGGCCTGGCCGTGCTGGGCCTGTGGCTGGTGGCCATGCTGCCGGGCTGGCTGGTGGGCCTGGTGCTGGTGCGTGACCTGGTGATCGTGGCCGGCGCCCTGGCGTGGTGGAAAGTGGGCGGGCCCTTCGACGGCAAGCCCACCGTGCTGGGCAAACTGTGCACGCTGGCCCAGCTGGGCCTGGTGCTGCTGTGCCTGGTGGAGCTGGCCGGCTGGCTGCTGCCGCTGCAGGCGCGCAAGGAAGCCATCATCGCCGCGGCCCTGCTCACCCTGACCAGCGGCGTGGACTACGTGGTCCGCTATGGTGCGCGGGCGTGGCTAACCAAGAGGAACACCAGCGCATGACCACCGACGCCACCCATCCCCTGAGCGACCGCCGCTGGCAGTGGCTTGCACTGGCCGCGCTGATCGGCGCGCTGGTGTGGCTGCTGGGCCCGGTGCTCACGCCGTTCGTGATCGCCGCGCTGCTGGCCTGGCTGGGCGAGCCGCTGGTGGCGCGCATCCAGCGCGGCGGCCGGTCGCGCACCACCGGCGTGGTGCTGGTGTTCTCGCTGATGACCGCCGTACTGGTGCTGGCGCTGCTGCTGCTGGTGCCGCTGATCGAACGCCAGGTGGCCCAGCTGGTGGACTGGCTGCCGCGCTTCGGCGCCTGGATCACCGGCACCGCCGTGCCGTGGCTGGAGAAGCGCTTCGACCTGAAGCTGGCCGGCTACATCGACCCCACGCAGATCATCCAGCTGCTCAAGGCGCACTGGCAGGAGGCCGGCGGCGTCGCCGCCACCATCTTCGGCGGCGTGTCCAAGTCGGGCCTGGCCATCATGGGCTGGCTGGCCAACCTCACGCTGATCCCGGTGGTGGCGTTCTACTTCATGCGCGACGGCCGCGAGATGCTGCACCGCGTGCGCGAACTGCTGCCGCGCCCGATCGAACCGGTGGTGGTGCAGCTGACCCGGGAGTCGGACGAAGTGCTGGGCGGCTTCATCCGCGGCCAGCTCAGCGTGATGATTTCGCTGGGCGCCATCTACGCCACGGGCCTGACCCTGGTGGGCGTGGACCTGGGCATCCTGATCGGCATCATTTCCGGCCTGGTCAGCTTCGTGCCCTACCTGGGCGCGGTGGTGGGCGTGGGCGCGGCAGTGATTGCCACGCTGGTGCAGCACGGCGACTGGCAGCACCTGCTGCTGGTGCTGGCGGTGTTCAGTGTCGGCCAGACCATCGAGAGCTTCATCCTTACGCCGTGGCTGGTGGGCGACAAGATCGGCCTGCATCCGGTGGCGGTGATCTTCGCGATCATGGCCGGCGGCCAGCTGTTCGGTTTCCTGGGCGTACTGCTGGCGCTGCCGGTGGCCGCGGTGATGGTGGTGGTGCTGCGCTACGTGCACCAGCGCTACACCCACAGCCACCTGTACGGCGCCGAAGAAGAAGTGCCCATCGCCGTGCAGCAGGCCGCGCAAGACGTGCCCGTGGGCGCCGAAGGCGACGAGTTCCCCGCAGCCGATCCTCCTGTAGGAGGGCCTTCAGGCCCGACCAGCGGTGAAGCATCGGGCCTGAAGGCCCTCCAACAGAAAGACCCGTGACCACACCGCAGCTGCCGCTGTCGCTGCGCACGCCGCCCGACCAGCGCCTGGATGCCTTCCACGGCCAGCCCGCCGTGCGCCACGCCGTGGGCGCGGCGGCACGCGGTGAAAGCGCCGACTGGCTTTACCTGTCCGGCCCCGCCGGCAGCGGCAAGACGCACCTGCTGCTGGCCGCCTGCGCCGAAGCCGCGCGCACCGGCCGCCGCGCCGCCTACCTGCCGCTGGCCGCGTTCGCCGGCGCCCTGGCCGACGTGCTGCCGGCGCAGGAAGGCGCCGACCTGGTGTGCCTGGACGGCCTGGAGGCCATCGCCGGCCACCGCGGCGACGAAGAGGCGCTGTTCCATTTCCACAACCGCGCGCGCGCCGGCGGCGGCGTGCTGCTGTACGCCGCGCGCGGCAACCCGGCGGCGCTGGGCCTCGGGCTGCCGGACCTGGCGACGCGCCTGGGGCAGTGCACGCGCTTCACGCTGGAGGCGCTGGACGACGAGGGCCGGCGCGAACTGCTGCGGCAGCGCGCCGCGCGCCGCGGCCTGCAGCTGGACGATGCGGTGCTTGATTACCTGATGCGCCGCAGCGAGCGCGACCTCGCCAGCCTGACGGCGCTGCTGGACCGCCTGGACAAGGCCAGCCTCGCGGCCCAGCGCCGCATCACCATCCCGTTCCTGCGCGCGCACCTGTAGCCGGCGCTCGCGGGGTCATTCCCCGGCGTTGAGCGCCGCCAGGCGTTCGGGCGTGCCCACGTCGGTCCACGCGCCGGTGAAGTGTTCGCCGGTGACGGCGTGCGCACCCATGGCCGCGCGCAGCAGCGGCGCCAGCTTGAAGCGCGGCGGCAGCCGGTCGGCGCCCGGCGCGTCGCCAATCACGTCGCGCCATCCCGCCAGCAGCGCCGGCCGGTACACGCCGATGCCGGCGAAGGTCAGCGACGGTTCGCCCTGCGAATGCACCCGGTCGCCCTGCAGCGCGAAATCGCCGCGGGCGTTGTGGCCCGGGTTGTCCACCAGCACCAGGTGCGCCAGGCCCGCGGGCTCGCGCGGCAGGGCCGCGAAATCGTGGCCGCACCAGATGTCGCCGTTCACCGCGATGAAGGGTTGGTCGCCCAGCAGCGGCAGTGCGTGCAGCATGCCGCCGCCGGTTTCCAGCGGCTCGGCGCCTTCGTGCGAGTAGTGCAGGCGCAGGCCCCAGTGCGCGCCGTCGCCCAGCGCGGGCGCGAAGCGCTCCGCCAGCCATGACGTGTTCACCACCACGTCGCGCACGCCGATGGCCGCCAGTTTTTCCAGATGCCACGCAATCAGCGGCTTGCCGCGCACGGCCAGCAGCGGCTTGGGCGTGTGTTCGGTGAGCGGCCGCATGCGCTCGCCCTTGCCGGCCGCGAATATCAGCGCCCTCACACTTCGCTCCCCTGTGGGAGGGCCTTCAGGCCCGACAGTCCTTCGCTGAAAGCGTCGGGCCTGAAGGCCCTCCTACACGGGGAGTGTTCTGGCTTGGTCATGGGCGCGGCATCGTGAGGTCGGTGTTGCCGATCACGCGTTCGAGCAGGGCAACCAGCGGCGCGGTTTCGGGATGGCGGCGGCCCACGTCGCGCGTGTACTGCCACACCAGCGGCAGGTCCTGCAGGTAGCCGGCCTTGCCGTCGCGGTACCAGAGCCGGCAGAAGATGCCCAGCACCTTGATGTGGCGCTGCAGGCCCATCAGGTCGAACGCGCGCAGGAAGGCTTCCGGGCCCGGCACCGCGATGCCGGCATCGGCCAGGCGCTGGCGGTACTGCCCGGCCCAGGCGGCCACGCGCTCCTCGGGCCAGGCGATGTAGCAGTCGCGCAGCAGCGACACCAGGTCGTAGGTGACCGGACCCAGCACGGCGTCCTGGAAATCGATCACGCCCGGGTCGTCGCGGCCGGTCACCAGCAGGTTGCGCGCATGGAAATCGCGGTGCACGAAGGCCTGCGGCTGCGCGCGGGCGCTGGTTTCCAGCGCGCGGAAGGCGCCTTCGACCACGTCCCACTCCTCGCACTCGGGCGTGTAGCCCAGGTGGCGCTTGAGCAGCCATTCGGGCATCAGCTCCATCTCGGCCACCAGGCGGGCCTCGTCGTACACCGGCAGCCCGGCGGTGTCGGCGTGCAGCTGCATGCGCAGCAGGGACGACATGGCGTCGCCGTAAAGGGCGTCGGCGCTGGACTCGTTGAGTTGGGACAGCAGCAGGCGGTCGCCCATGTCTTCCATCAGCACGAAGCCGCGCACGGGGTCGGCGGCCTGGATGTCCGGCACGTGCACGCCGGCGCGGGCCAGGCGATTGGCCACGTCCAGCCAGGGCCGGATGTCTTCCTTGTCCGGCGGCGCGTCCATCACCACCCAGGTGCGGCCGGCCGAGCGCGTGCGCCAGTAGCTGCGGAAGCTGGCGTCGTTGGACGCGCGTTCAATCGGCGCATCCGGGTCGGCCAGCGCGTGGCGGACCCAGTCGAGGCGAAGGGATTCGCGGGTGGGGAGGCTCATCCGCTGCGGGTTCCGGGAGTGGGGGTGTGGCGGATTATGACCGGGATGGCGAGCCGGGGCGTGCGGCGGGTTGGCGGACTGTCGGGCCTGAAGGCCCTCCCACATCGGGGCAATGTTGTAGGGCGGCACTGTGGGAGGGCCTTCAGGCCCGACGCCGTGTCTCCCATGTGGGAGGGCCTTCAGGCCCGACGCCGTGTCTCCCATGTGGGAGGGCCTTCAGGCCCGACAGCCATCCGCAACGGGATAAACCTCCCCAGTCCCACCCGCCCCCAGCCAGCACGCATCCCAGAACGAATAATCCCCCACCGAAGTCACCAATCCCGCGCGCACCGGGTTCGCCACTACATACCGCGCCACCGCCAGCAGGTCTTCATCGCGACGGATCGCGCGGTCGTGGAAACCGTCGGCCCACACCGGGCCTGCTCGTCCGATCGCGCGATTGAACTGGAAAGCGCTTCGCCCCTTCGCGCGATTCATCAAGTCGGCCAGCGTGTGGCCAGCGGTGAGCACCACCACGCCGTGCCAGTGATCGGGCATCAGGACCCAGCAGGCCAGTTGGCCTCCTGGCCACGTTTCGGCGGACGAGACGCAGCGGCTCATGGTTGACGCCGCATGCCAATCGGCGAAAAGCGTGGCGCGTTGGCAGGTCACCGTAGTGAGGAGGTAGGCGCGGTTTGCTTCGCTTGTACGGCCGGCGCGGAGGGATCGGTATCCGGGTTTGTCGATGTTGCGGGGCATGGAGCGAGGGTGAGGCGTGGGGTGGTGGGTTGGTGTAGGGGGAGGGGGGTGGGTTGGGTGGGGGATTTCTGGTTTTTGGGGGTGGTCGGGCCTGAAGGCCCTCCAACAGGGTTTTCAATCGGCGGGGTGGGGAGGGCATCATGGGGGCCTGGAATCCTTTCATTGGCTGGCCATGACTTCGATTGTTCCGGTTTTGCTTTCCGGCGGCTCGGGCACGCGGCTGTGGCCGCTGTCGCGCGAGACACACCCCAAGCAGTTCCAGCCGCTGGTGGGCGAGGGCTCGCTGCTGCAGGCCACGTGGCGCCGCATCGAAGCGCTGCCGGGCATCGGCGCGCCCATCGTGGTGGCGAACGAAGAGCACCGTTTCATGGTGGCCGAACAGCTGCGCCAGCTGGGCGTGGCGCCGGCGGCCCTGCTGCTGGAGCCGGTGGGGCGCAACACCGCGCCGGCCATCGCCGTGGCGGCGCTGCAGGCCATGGCCGGCGGGGCGGACCCGCTGCTGCTGGTGCTGCCGTCGGACCACGTCATCCGCGACGTGCCGGCCTTCCATGCCGCGGTGCGGGCGGCGGTGGTGGCGGCGGACCAGGGGTCGCTGGTGACGTTTGGGATTGTGCCGGCGGGGCCTGAGACGGGGTATGGGTATATCAAGGGGGTCGGGCCTGAAGGCCCTCCTACGGGGGGGGCTGCTGCGGGGGGCGTGCGCGGCGTGGAGCGGTTCGTGGAAAAGCCGGACCTGGCCACGGCGCAGGCCTACGTGGCCAGCGGTGACTATTTCTGGAACTCGGGCATGTTCCTGTTCCGCGCCTCGCGTTTCCTGGCCGAGCTGCAGCGGTTCGCGCCGGCGATGGTGGCCGCGGCCACGGCTGCGCTGGCCGGCGCCAAGCGCGACGCCGATTTCCTGCGCCTGGACCGGGCCGCGTTCGAAGCCTGCCCGGCCGATTCGATTGACTACGCGGTGATGGAAAAAACCGACGCCGCCGCCGTGCTGCCCATCAACGTGGGCTGGAACGACGTGGGCTCGTGGTCGGCGCTGTGGGAAATCGCCGACCAGGACCCCGACGGCAACGCCCACCACGGCGACGTGATCGCCCTGGGCTGCCGCAACACCCTGGCCTGGGGCGGCCGCCGCCTGGTCAGCCTGCTGGGCCTGGAGGACGTGATCGTGGTGGACACCGACGACGCGCTGCTGGTGGCCTCGCGCGACCAGGTGCAGCAGGTGAAGGACATCGTGTCGCGCCTGAAGGCCGACAAGCGCCCCGAGGCCAGCGTGCACCGCAAGGTGTACCGCCCCTGGGGCAGCTACGACGGCGTGGACAGCGGCGAGCGCTTCCAGGTCAAGCGCATCGTGGTCAAGCCCGGCGCCGCGCTGTCGCTGCAGATGCACCACCACCGCGCCGAACACTGGATCGTGGTGAGCGGCAGTGCCCGCGTCACCTGCGACGACCGGGTGTTCCTGCTGGGGGAAAACCAGAGCACCTACATCCCGCTGGGCAGCAAGCACCGGCTGGAGAACCCGGGCAACGTGCCGCTGGAGCTGATTGAGGTGCAGTCGGGCAGCTACCTGGGCGAAGACGACATCGTGCGTTTCGAGGACGTTTACGGGCGCAGCAGCGGCTGACGCCCCCGGCAAGGGTTAAACTGAACCGTCCTCACGGGCAATCCGGAGATCCTGTTTGCGAATTCTCGTTACTGGCCACGCCGGGTTCATCGGCTCCCACGTCGCCCATCGGTTGCTCGACCGTGGCGATGAAGTCTTCGGCTTCGACAATCTGAACGACTACTACGACGTGGCGCTCAAGCATGCCCGAGTGTCGCGGTTGGAGGCGAGGAAGGGTTTCACCGCAACGGTGGGCGACCTTGCCGACCGCACGGCGGTCGAGTCGCTGTTCGACAGGGTGCGCCCCGATCGCGTCGTACATCTGGCGGCGCAGGCTGGCGTCCGGTACGCGGCGAGCAACCCCCATGTGTACGCCAGTTCCAACCTGACGGGTTTCCTGCACGTACTCGAGGGGTGCCGGAGCCATCGCGTAGGCCACCTGGTGTTCGCGTCCACCAGCTCGGTCTACGGTGGCAACACCACGCTGCCCTTCAGCGAGCACCAACCCACCGAGCACCCCCTCACCTTCTATGCGGCCACCAAGAAGGCCAACGAGGCAATGGCGCACAGCTATGCCCACCTCTACGGCATTCCTTGCACCGGCCTGCGCTTCTTCACCGTCTACGGGCCGTGGGGTCGCCCGGACATGGCGTTCTTCAGCTTCACCCGCGCGATCATCGAGGGCCGCCCCATCCAGGTCTTCAACCACGGGCACCACACGCGTGACTTCACCTACGTGGACGATATCGTCGCCGGCGTGGTGGCGTCGCTTGACCGTCCTGCAAGGCCCGATCCCGACTGGTCCGGCAACCGCCCCGATCCCGCGACGAGTTCGGCGCCGTACCGCATCTACAACATCGGCAATGCCCGGCCCGTGGAACTGTTGCGCTACATTCGTCTGCTGGAACAGGCCATCGGCAAGACGGCGGAGCTGCAGATGCAGCCGCTGCAGCCCGGCGATGTTCCCGATACCCTGGCCGATATCACGGACCTGTCGGCCGAAACCGGTTACTCGCCTGAAACACCGGTGGAAATAGGCGTACCGCGTTTCGTCGAGTGGTTCCGTGACCACTACCGGCTTTGAGGGGTCACCTGGGATGGAGTCCGAAATGAACGACGTGCTCGACAAGCGCCTTGCCATCGTCGGGCTCGGCTATGTCGGACTGCCGTTGGCCGTGGAGTTCGGCAAGCACTTCGACACCGTCGGTTTTGACATCGACGCCCAGCGCGTGGCGGAGCTTTCCTCGGGGCATGACCGCACAGGGGAAAGTTCCAGCGAGGAGCTTGCCAGCGCGACGAGGCTGCGCCTGAGCACGGCCGCCGCCGACATCGCCTCGGCCAACGTATTCATCGTCACCGTGCCCACGCCCGTGGACGAAGCGAATCGGCCCGACCTGGGTCCGCTGGAATCAGCGAGCGCCATGCTGGCGCCCTTGCTCAAGCCGGGCGACATCGTGGTCTACGAGAGCACCGTCTATCCCGGTACGACCGAGGAGGTCTGCGTGCCTGTGCTGGAGCGCGGCTCAGGCCTGGTCTTCAACCGCGACTTCTTCGTCGGCTATAGCCCCGAGCGAATCAACCCGGGCGACCGGCAGCGGCGCCTGCCCGACATCATGAAGATCACCGCGGGCTCGACGCCGCGGATAGCGGACGAAGTGGATGCCCTTTACCGGCGGATCATCGCCGCCGGCACCCACAAGGCCGCCAGCATCCGCGTGGCCGAAGCGGCCAAGGTGATAGAGAATACGCAGCGCGATGTCAACATCGCCCTGGTCAACGAACTGGCGATGATCTTCAACGCCATGGGCATAGATACCCAAAGCGTGCTTGAGGCGGCCGGCACGAAGTGGAACTTCCTGCCGTTTCGTCCCGGGTTGGTCGGCGGGCATTGCATCGGCGTGGATCCGTACTACCTGACCTACAAGGCCACGGTCCTGGGATACCACCCCGAGTTGATCCTGGCCGCCCGCCGCATCAACAGCCGCATGGGCCTGCACGTGGCCCACCAGGTGATGAGGCTCATGGCGTCGGCCAGGATCCACGTGGTCGGCTCGCGCATCCTCGTGATGGGCCTGACGTTCAAGGAAAACTGTCCGGACCTGCGCAATACCCGCGTGCTGGATATCGTCGAGGAGCTTCGCGGCGCCAATGCGACAGTGGACGTGTGGGATCCGGTGGCAGACCCCGTGCAAGCGGAAAAACACCTCGGTGCGCCGCTCGTGGGGTCGCCGGAGGCCGGCGCTTATGACGCCATCGTATTGGCGGTGGCCCACGACGAAGTGCGGGCGCTGGGTGCAGAAGGCGTCCGCGCCCTGGGACGTGGCAACGCCGTCGTGTTCGACGTCAAGTCGGTGCTCCCGGTCGAATCCGTCCAGGGCCGGCTGTGAATACCGGTGGCTTCGCCAGGCAGGCTACCCTGGCCTTGGCACGCTGGCGCGACGCCTGGCGCCGCCCTGGTCGGCAGGCAAGGCTCGCGCCCTTGGTTCTGGTGATCGCCACCGCGCTGCTCACTGCCTGCGCTCCCGACGACCTCTCCCGGAGCGAAGCCCAGGACGCCATGCAGGCCCGGATGGAGCGGCCGGGCGCACGCACGGTGAAGGTGCTCCAGATCCATGAGTTCCAAATCACCGGCTGCGCCGACGCCGCAGGCCAGGCCGGCAAGGTCTGCACCGTGACGATGGACGTGGCGTTCACCGTGGATGAGGCGCCGCAGCGGGACAAGGCGACGCAGCAAATGCGGTTTGCGTATGAGGATGGGCGGTGGGTGGCTTATCCGGGGCCGTGAGGCTGCCGGGCCTGGAGGCCCTGCTGCACCCGGCCATGCAGGGCGGGCCCCAGGCCCGATGCCCTGGATCCATCAATACAGGACGCGCACCCGCAGCGTGCCCGGAATCGCCGCCAGCGCCTGCCGCAGTTCGTCGGCCTGCTGTTCGGTGGCGGTGACGTCCATCACCACGTAGCCCACCTTGGCGTCGGTGCGCAGGTACTGGCCGTCGATGTTGATGCCCTGGTCGCGGAAGATGTCGTTGGCCAGCGACAGCACGCCCGGCACGTTGCGGTGGATGTGCAGGATGCGCCGGCTGCCGACGTGGCCGGGCAGGGACACTTCGGGGAAGTTCACCGCCGACAGGGTGCTGCCGTTGTCGCTGTAGCGGATCAGCTTGGCCGCCACTTCGGTGCCGATGTTGTCCTGCGCTTCCAGCGTGCTGCCGCCCACGTGCGGGGTGAGGATCACGTTGTCCATGCCGCGAAGGGGCGAGAGGAATTCCTCGTCGCTGCCCTTGGGCTCGATCGGGAACACGTCCACCGCGGCGCCGCCCAGCTGGCCGCTGCGGAGCGCTTCGGCCAGGGCGTCAATGTCCACCACGGTGCCGCGCGAGGCGTTGATCAGGTGCGCGCCGGGCTTCATGCGGGCGATCTGCGCGGCGGCGATGAGGTTCTGGGTGGCCGGGGTTTCCGGCACGTGCAGGCTCACCACGTCGCTGTGGTCGAGCAGGTCGGTGAGGCTGGCGGCGGGGCGCGCGTTGCCCAGCGACAGCTTGGTTTCGATGTCGTGGAAGATCACCTGCATGCCCAGGCTTTCGGCCAGCAGGCCCACCTGCGTGCCGATGTGGCCGTAGCCGACGATGCCGAGCGTCTTGCCGCGCACTTCGTGGCTGCCTTCGGCGGTCTTGGACCAGCCGCCGCGGTGGCACTGGCTGTTCTTCTGCGGGATGCCGCGCATCAGCAGGATGGCTTCGGCGATCACCAGCTCGGCCACGCTGCGGGTGTTGGAGTAGGGCGCGTTGAACACCGGGATGCCGGCCTGCTGCGCCGCCTCCAGGTCCACCTGGTTGGTGCCGATGCAGAAGCAGCCCACCGCGATCAGGCGGCGCGCATCGGCCAGCACGTCCTTGCTCAGCTGCGTGCGCGAGCGGATGCCCACCAGGTGGGCGTCGGCGATGGCGGTGCGCAGCTCGCGCTCGGGCAGCGACTTGGTGTGGTAATCGATGTTCGTGTAGCCCGCGGCGCGCAGCTGGTCCACGGCGGTCTGGCTGACGCCCTCGAGCAGCAGCACGCGGATGTCCTGCCGGGGGAAGGATGTTTTGGCGGTGGTCATGGGGGATGGGCAACAGTGGGGTTTCTTCCTGCACTATGCTGGTCAGGTGCGCTGCACCGCAACAACCCGCCCACCCACCGACCCCACGCCATGACCGACCCGCGCCCCACCGCCCTCCAGACCGCCGTTCCCGGCCTGCTGGTGAAGACCGACCCCGCCGACCTGGAGCACTACGGCCGCGACTGGACCCGGCGCTGGACCCCGGCGCCGCTGGCCATCGCCCTGCCGGCCAGCGTGGACCAGGTGCAGGCCGTGGTGCGCTGGGCGGCGGCCGAGGGCGTGGCCATCGTGCCCTCGGGCGGCCGCACCGGCCTGTCGGGCGGCGCGGTGGCGGCCAAGGGCGAGCTGGTGCTGAGCCTGGAGCGCATGAACCGCGTGCTGGGCTACGACCCGGTGGACAACCACCTCACCGTGCAGGCCGGCACGCCGCTGCAGGTGGTGCAGGAAGCGGCGCAGGCGCAGGGGCTGCTGTATCCGGTGGACTTCGGCTCGCGCGGCAGCTGCAGCATCGGCGGCAACATCGCCACCAATGCCGGCGGCATCCGGGTCATCCGTTTCGGCAATACCCGCGAATGGGTGGCCGGGCTCAAGCTGGTCACCGGCACGGGCGAACTGCTCGATCTGGGCCGCGGCCTGGTGAAGAACTCCAGCGGCTACGACCTGCGCCACCTGGCCATCGGCTCGGAAGGCACGCTGGGCATCGTGGTGGAAGCCACGCTGCGGCTCACCCGGCCGCTGCCGGCCGCGCAGACGATGCTGCTGGCGCTGCCCACGTTCGACGCGCTGATGCAGGTGTTCGCCGAGTTCCGCGCGCGGCTGGACCTCCAGGCCTTCGAATTCCTCACCGACATCGGCCTGAAGCACGTGCTGGCCCACGGCGGCGTCAATCCGTTCGGGACGGTTTACCCGTACTACGTGGTGGCCGAATACGACGCCGCCAGCGACGCGCAGCAGGCGGCCGGCCTGGCCGCGTTCGAGCACTGCCTGGAGCAGGGCTGGGTGGTGGACGGCGTGCAGGCCGCCAGCGCGGCGCAGGCGGCGCAGCTGTGGCGCCTGCGCGAGGGCATCACCGAATCGCTGGCGCGTTACCGGCCCTACAAGAACGACATCTCGGTGCGCATTGCGGCGCTGCCGGGCTTCCTGGCGCGCGCCCGCGAGCTGCTGGACGCGGCCTACCCGCAGTTCGAAGTGGTGTGGTTCGGCCACATCGGCGACGGCAACCTGCACATCAACGTGCTGCAGCCCGAGGGCGTGGCCGACGCGGAGTTCATGGCGCAGTGCGCGCAGGTCACCGGCGTGCTGGCGCAGCTGCTGCACGACGTGGGCGGCAGCATTTCCGCCGAGCACGGCATTGGCCTGGTGAAAAAGGATTACCTGGGCAGCACGCGGTCACCGGAGGAAATCACGCTGATGCGCGGCATTCGCCAGGTGCTGGACCCGTCCGGCATCCTAAACCCCGGCAAACTCTTCGACTAACCCTGTAGGAGGGCCTTCAGGCCCGACCGTCGGGCCTGAAGGCCCTCCCACAGAGAGTGGATCCCCGGGCCTGAAGGCCCTCCTACAGAGGGGTCAGAGGTCCTGCTCGTAGCGGATGTAGGGGACGCGCGAGGATTCGTCGTCGTCCTTGTCCGAGGTCGAGAACGGGTTCTTGCCGCGGGTGGCCACGTTTTCCGCGCCCACGCTCAGGCGGGCCCGCCAGGGCGCGCGCCAGGTGACGCCCAGGCCGACGTTGCTGTAGGTGTTGCTGCTGCCCGGGATTTCGATCACGCGGCCAATCACTTCACCGCCGAAATTGCCGACGCCGCCGCCCAGGCTGAGCGTGCCGGTGTTCCACTCGGGGCGCACGCCGCCGGGCAGCTGGCTGGCCGGCACGATGCGCGCGCGCGCCAGGGTGCCGCCGATGCTGATCCAGCCGGACTCGCCGACCTTGAGTTCGCCCAGAAGGCCGATGTTTTCCTGTTCGAACTCGGCGCCGTTGGCCGACAGCAGCAGATCCGACGGTGCGGTGCCGGGCGTGGCGCCGGGCAGGGCGAGCGGGGTTTCGATGTTGAAGCGGTTCAGGCCCAGGCTGGCGGTAAGCGCGGAGCGGTCGCTTTCCAGGCGGGCTTCGGCGCGCACGCCGGGCTGCGAGTAGGCCAGCGGCAGCGCGGGGTTGGGCGCCAGGTTGGCCACCATGCAGTGCTGGGCCAGCGAACCGAAGCTGCGGGTGACGCTGTTGCCGTTGCACAGCAGGCCCACGGTGGGGTTGCTTTCCAGCGTCAGGCTGGTGCCGATGCGGCGGCCGTTGTCGAGCGGGATGCTGATGCCGGCGCCTACGGCCGGCGAACCGGTGCGGCCCAGGATGCGGTCGAGCGACGAGCGCGCCGGCGAACCGGTGCCGGACTCGATCAGCAGGAAACCTTCTACCTGGTTGTTGCGGATGATGGGCAGCGCGGTGGTGTTGCCGCTGTCGGCCGGCAGCACCAGCGGCGCGGGCGACTGCGCCAGCGCGGGCAGGGCCGCGACGGCAAGCAGGACAGCGGCGATGGGGCGCAGCGCGGACAGCATGTTCAATCCTCGGTTGGCTCGTTGGAGCCCGGCCGGCCTGGATAGTTCCCCGGGGCGGCCGCGTCGCGATTTTACAATAACTTAACCCTTTGAAGCCACCCGTCAACCCCCGCCCCGTGTAGGAGGGCCTTCAGGCCCGACGCTCTTCCGCCGGGAAAGGTCGGGCCTGAAGGCCCTCCTACGGGGGGGGGGCTACTGGATGCTGTCGGAGCCGGGCGCCGTCGGCGCGACGCTGAACAGCGCCTCGATCTGTTCAGCCTCGAAGCGGTAGGCCTCGCCGCAGAAATCGCAGTGCACTTCGGCCACCCCGTTCACCAGGGCGCCGCGGGCCTCGTCCGGGCCCAGGGTGCGCAGCATGTCGCCCACCCGTTCGCGCGAGCAGGAGCAGGCGAAGGCCAGGGGGCGGCGGTCGAGCCGCTTCACGCGCTCTTCGTGGAAGAGCCGGTGCAGCAGGGTGTCCACCGGCAGCTCGGCCAGTTCCTGGCCACCCAGGGTTTCGAACAGGGCGTTGCAGCGGTTCCAGCCGTCCAGGTCGCCTTCGGCGCCGGGAAGTTTCTGCAGCATCAGGCCGGCGGCGCGGCCGTCCACGCTGGCCAGCAGCAGGCGGGTGGGCAGCTGTTCGGACTGTTCGAAATAGCCTTCGAAGGCTTCGGCCAGGCTGTCGGCGTCCAGGCCCACCAGGCCCTGGTAGCGGGTGGTTTCGCGGGCGCCGGGGGGCGTGGACTCGATGGTGATGGCCATCAGCGAGCCCGGGCCGAACGCGCGCGGCGTCAGCGGGCTGGGGATGGGGGCCTGGTAGTGGGCGATGCCGCGCAGGGTGCCGGCCGCCGTGCATTCGGCGAACAGCGTGCGCAGGGCGCCGGTGCCGCGCAGCTGCACGCTCAGGCGGCCGTCAATCTTGGCGTGGCCGGTGAACAGCGCGGCGGCGGCGCAGGTTTCGCCCAGGCGCGAGGCCACCGGCAGCGGGTAGTCGTTGCGGCCGGCAATCTCGGCCCAGGTCTGGTCCAGGTGCACCACCACGCCGCGGATGCCGGAGCGTTCAAGCAGGAAGCGGGTGAGGGTGTCGCTGTCGGGGTGCTTTTTCATGCGGGCATTTTACTCCACCGCGCCCTCCCGCAAGGCGGCCACGGTTATCCTTCGGGCGATGGACGACCCTGACCGACGTGTTCCCGTGACGAAGAAGCGCCGCTGGCTGCGGCGCCTGCTGTGGCTGCCGTTCGTGCTGATGGGCGTGACGGTGATGCAGGTGGGCGCGCTTCGGTTCATTGATCCGCCGACCAGTGCGTTCATGGTCTGGCGCCATCTCGACGGCGTGGGCGAAGAAGGCTTCGAGCTGCGGCAGGAATGGCGCGACTACGGCCAGATTTCCGCCCAGTTGCCCATCGCGCTGGTGGCCGCCGAGGACCAGAAGTTCCCGCAGCACCATGGCTTCGACCTCGAGGCGATAGACAAGGCGCTGGACAGCAATGCCCGCGGCGGCCGCGTGCGCGGCGGCAGCACCATCAGCCAGCAGGTGGCCAAGAACCTGTTCCTGTGGAGCGGGGGCGGCTATTTCCGCAAGGGGCTGGAGGCCTGGTACACGGTGCTGATCGAGGCGCTGTGGTCCAAGCAGCGCATCCTGGAGGTGTACGCCAACATCGCCGAGTTCGGCGACGGCGTGTACGGCGCGGAAGCCGCGGCCCAGGCCTTCTTCGGCAAGCCGGCCAGCGCGCTCACCGCGGCCGAAAGCGCGCGCCTGGCGGCCGTGCTGCCCAACCCGAAGAAGTACAGCGCCCGCAACCCCGGGCCCTACGTGCAGCGCCGCGCCGCCTGGATCCAGCGCAACGCACGCAACCTGGGCGGCCCTGCCTACCTCGACGGCCCGTAAAAACCGGGGTCAGAGCCCGATTCAGAAACCGGGCTCTGACCC
>Ga0075158_10000886_pt1 | contig 23499 bp, 20 predicted proteins | sample JI91814BDNA_FD_70968 | JGI IMG/M metagenome (GOLD analysis project Ga0075158, IMG submission 70968) | Wastewater effluent complex algal communities from Wisconsin, to seasonally profile nutrient transformation and Carbon sequestration -... | ecosystem: Engineered > WWTP > Effluent > Algae... | reverse complement strand
AGACGGCGGCCCCGCTGCGCATCGGCGGCCTTCCCGACGTGGCCAGCCGGACGACGCGCTACGCCCTTGAGATCCCCTACGGGCTGAGCCTGCTGGCGTTCCACGACCCGCACGCCCGGGTGCAGGGGCTGCTCGACTTCCCGGTCGCCGACTGGCCGGCGGTGCCGGTGATCCATGTGTGCTTCCAGATCATGGTGGCGTGCGGCCTGTTGATGGTGGGGGTCGCGCTGCTGGCGCTGCTCCTTCACCTCCGTGGGGTCCGGCGGCGCGCGGCCGGGTCGGCACCGGCGGACGCGGCGGCGCCGGACTGGCCGCGCTGGTTCCTGTGGCTGGTCGTGCTGGCGTCGCCGGCCGGCTTCCTGGCCATCGAGACCGGGTGGGCGGTGACCGAGCTCGGGCGGCAGCCGTGGATCATCTACGGCGTCCTGCGCACCGCCCAGGCGGTGACTCCCATGCCCGAGCTGTGGGCGCCGCTTCTGACCTTCACGCTCTTATATCTCTTCCTGGCGGTGATGGTGATCATCCTGCTGCGCCGCCAGGTCGCCGACAGCGCGACGGGCGAGATCAAGTCCGTGCTTGCGGAGACCGGCCATGGCTGACGCGCTGGCCGCAATCGCGCTCCTCGGCCTTGTATGTTACGGGCTGACCGGCGGCGCCGACTACGGAGGCGGGGTCTGGGACCTGCTCGCGCGGGGACCGCGGGCCGAGGCCCACCGCCGGCTGATCAGCGATGCCATCGGGCCGATCTGGGAGGCCAACCATGTGTGGCTGATCCTGGTCATCGTCATCCTGTTTACCGCCTTTCCCACCGGCTTCGCGGCGATCGCGACGGCGCTGCACATCCCGCTGACCCTGATGCTGGTCGGCATCGTCCTGCGCGGCTCGGCGTTCACGTTCCGCAGCTATGATCTAGGACACGGGGGGCTGGGGCACCGCTTCGGGCCTCCCTTCGCGATCGCCAGCCTGCTGACTCCCATCCTCCTCGGGGTGAACCTGGGGGCGCTCGGCTCGGGCGGCATCGTCGTCGAAGGAGGCCGCGTGGTCTCGGGCTTTATCAAGCCGTGGCTGCGGCCGTTTCCTTTTGCGGTGGGGATCCTGGCGCTGTGTCTGTTCGCCTATCTGGCTGCGGTCTACCTGGCGGTGGAAGCGGCGCAGCGGCCGGCCGAGCCAGCGCTGAGCGAGGACTTCCGCCGGCGCGGGCTGCTCGCGGCGGCAGTGGCGGCGGCGGTGGCGGCGCTGGTGTTCGGGCTGGCCAAGGTCGCGGCGCCGGTGCTGTACACGCACCTGCTCAGGCTATGGCCGCTGCACGGGCTGACCCTGGGGCTGTCGGGGCTGGCGGCGGTGGCGCTGTGGCGGCGGCGCTACCGGCTGGCCCGGCTCGGCGCCGCCGGTCAGGTGGCGGCGATCCTCATCGGCTGGGGGCTGTCGCAGTACCCCTATCTGGTCCTGCCGAGCATCGAGCTGCACGCCGCCGCCGCGCCCCCGGAGACGCTGCGCCTGCTCTTGCTCGTGCTCGTGCTCGGCGGCCCGATCCTCTTGCCGTCGTTTGTGTACCTGTTCCGGGTCTTCAAGGCGCGCTAGCGGAGCGGGACCTCGCCGCTGCCGATGCCGGCGATGCCGAAGCTGGAGGTGCCGCTGTCGGTGTGAGCGACCGCGCGGCCGACCGACGGGAGGTCCAGCTCGGGCGCCGGGGCCGGCTGGTGCAGCAGCTGCTCGCGCTCGGGCCCCGGAACGATCACCACCGGGACCGGGCTGCGCTGCGCGAGCTCGGCCGAGACCGAGCCGAGGAGCGCCCGCTTGAGCAGTCGCTTGCCGTTGCTGCCGACGATCACCAGATCGGGCTTGAGCTGCATGATGACGCTCATCATCCCGGCCAGCGGCGAGGTGTTCATGCGGACATGGATCTCGCTGTCCACGTTGCTCCCGAGCTTGGCGAGGAGCCGCTGCAGCTTCACCCGCGCGTCCTTGATCTCGGGAAACTGCCGCGGAATGTTAAGCCCGAGGTCGGTGTCGGCGACAAGCCCGTCCCCGTAGGCGATGTAGCACAGGTGCAGCCGCGCGCCCAGCCGGGTGGCCAGCACGACGGCGTGCGCCAGCGCCACATTGGAGCTCTCGCTGAAGTCGATTCCTACAAGCAGGTGCATCTTGGTGGTAGTCATGGGTCGGTCTCCTTGGGCGGGTTGGGGCGGCGGTGGGGCTCGGTCAGGCTCTTCTGCCCAGCGACTCACGTACTGTGAGGACCGGGCAGGGAGCGGAGCGGAGGATGCGCTCGGCCACTGAGCCGAGCAGGAGGTGCTTGACGCCGGTGCGGCCGTGGGTCCCCATCACGATGAGGTCCATCCCGTCGCCGGCCAGCGAGACGATCGAGTCGGCCACATTGCCGTCGGTCGACAGCGTCCGCGCGCGCACACCGGCCTGGGTGGCCCGCCGCTGGAGCTCCTGAAGGGCGCGCTCGGTGTCCTCCTGCAGCTTCTGAATGAGCTCTGGCGGCAGCGCGTAGCCATCGCCGAAGGGACCCATCTGGACCGGGGCTCCATAGACGTGCAGGAACGTCAGCTCGGCGTCGAACCGGCGGGCCATCTCGATCGCCAGCTCGGTCGCCGGCTCTGCACCTTTGGAGAAATCGGTGGGGTGGAGAATCTTGTGAATCGCTCGCATGGTTTACCTCTTTTGATCTGTGCTTTCAGGTAGTTAGCAACTCATGTGCCGCCCCTCGGCACCCTTGGGACCTCCGATTATACATTTCCGAGCTCTGAAGTGGCGCGCAAGACTTGCGCCCACCGAAGTGCGGGGCGCAAGTCTTGCGTTACCGACTTCCGGGACCTGCCCACCGTCAGTCTGCAGGAGTGCTTTATAGGAAGGCGGAGCGGGACGCGCGAGTAAGCGATGGGTGACGTGGCGGGTCAAGCCGCCCGGTCCGCCGGCGCAGAGCTTCATCTGCTTCTCCGCCGGCGCAAACCTTGCGTGTTCCCACCGGAGCTCTCCGGCGAACTCACTTGGCAGGGGGCTTGCTGTCTGTCCACTCAGCTCACTGTCATGTCGAATAGCTGTCCGCACTGCAATAATCCCACGCCGGCTGGTGCCAGCGCCGCGCCCTACTGCTGCCAGGGCTGCCGCCTGGCGCACCAGTTCCTTCTAGACGCCGGGCTCGATCGCTTCTACGCGCTGCGCGAGGGCACGGCGCTGCCCGCGGTAGGCGACTCGGCCGCCGCCGTGGGCCCGCTGGCGTGGCTGGAGCCGCTGCTCGAGCAGGCGGTCGAGCAGGACGGGATCCGGCGCCTTATCCTGGATGTCCAGGGGATCAAGTGCGCCGCCTGCGTCTGGCTGCTGGAGCGCCTGTACACCCGCCTGCCCGGCGCCGTCGAGATCCGCGTCAACTCGGGAGTCGGCCGCTTGGAGCTCTTGTTCCGCCGCGAGTTCGAGGTGCGCGCCTACCTTGAGGATCTGGCGCGGTTCGGGTACCGCACCGGTCCGCCGTGCAAGCAGTCGGACGGCGCGCTCGATGACTTGTGGGTGCGCTTCGGGGTGTGCGCGGCGATCGCGATGAACAGCATGATCTTCTCGTTCGCGCTGTACTTCGGCCTGTCGGCGGCCAGCGAGCCGGGACTTTATCGCATCTTCTCGTGGGCGAACTGGCTCTTGTCGATCGCCGCGGTGGCGGTCGGCGGCAGCATCTTCATAAAGAGCGCGGCGCAGGCGCTGCGGCGCGGCATCCTGCACATGGATGTCCCGATCGCGCTCGGCGTCATCCTGGCGTTCGCTGGCAGCACGTGGTCGTTCTTCGGCGGCGATGGCCAGGCGTCCTACTTCGACACGCTGAACGTCTTTATTGCCCTCATGCTGCTCGGGCGGCTGCTGCAGCGGCGGGTGGCAAGTGCCAACCGCCGGGTCCTCCTGGCCGATGACGGCGTCGACGGACTGTGGGTGCGGCGAGTGGACGCGGCGCAGCGGCTGGCGGTGGTCCAGGTGGCCGCGCTGCGGACCGGCGATACGCTGCTGCTCCTGCCCGGCGAGCTGTTGCCGGTGCGCGCCGTGCTGCTTGATGGCGAGGCGGCGTTCTCGCTCAAGTGGATAAGCGGCGAAGCGGAGCCGGGCCTGTTCGGGCAGGGTCAGCCGGTGCCCGCCGGCGCTCACAACGCCGAGTCCCGCGCCCTGCGCCTGCGCGCCGCCGAGCCGTTCGCCGCCTCGGCGCTGGGGGCGCTCCTGGGGGCTCCGCAGGCGGCGCGCCAGAGCGGTGAGCGCCGCGATTTCTGGCACCAGCTGAGCCGCTTCTATGTGCTGGGCGTGCTGACCCTTTCGACGCTGGCGCTGCTCCTTTGGTGGCACGCCGGCGCACTGCGCGCGCTGTCGGTAGTGGTGTCGGTACTGGTGGTCACCTGCCCGTGCGCGCTCGGTCTGGCGACGCCGCTCGCCTTCGAGCTGACGCAGGCGCAGCTGCGGCGGCGGGGGCTGTTCATCCGCCAGCCCTCGTTCCTCGATCGGGCGCTGCGCGTGCGCCACGTCGTGTTCGACAAGACCGGCACCCTGACCCTGGGGGAGCTGGTGCTGGCGGCGCCGGGGCAGGTCCACGCGCTGCCGCTGCCGCTGCGCGCCGCGCTGTATCAGATGGTCGTCCGCTCGAACCATCCCAAGAGTCGGGCCTTGTTCGCGGCCTTTCAGGGGGCGGACTCCGCTGCAGCCCTTGATCCAGACGCGCTGGTGCGCGAGGAGCCCGGCCACGGCCTGTCGGCGCGCATCGGCGACAAGGAGTACCGGCTGGGCAGCGCCGCCTTCGCCCTGGGCACCGAGCTCTCCAGCGGCGCCGACGAGGTGGTCTTTGCCTGCGCCGGCGAGCTCGTGGCCCGCTTCGCCCTGCGCGAAGAGCTCCGTCACGACGCGGCGCACGAGATCGCGGCGCTGCAGCGCGACGGCCTCGCCGTATCGCTCCTGTCCGGCGACGCGGTGGCTCGGGTGCAGCGCCTGGCGCAGCAGCTCGGACTGCCGCCGGCCGCGGCGCACGGCGCCAAGTCACCGACCGATAAGGCGGCGTTCATAAAGGCCGTCGACAACAAGGACACGCTGATGATCGGCGATGGCGTAAACGACGCCCTGGCGATGAGCGCCGCCTACTGCGCCGGCACCCCGGCGGCCGACCGCCCGACCCTGCCCGAGCGCGCCGACTTCTACTTCCTGGGCCGCGGGGTCGGGCCGATCCGCGAGACGCTGCAGCTTGCCCGCCGGACCCGCGCCGTGATCGTGCGCAACCTCACCTTCTCGCTCGCCTACAACCTGGCGGTGCTCGCCCTCTGCTTCAGCGGGCAGATGACGCCGCTGCGCTGCGCGCTGGTCATGCCGCTGAGCTCTCTGCTCGTCGTGCTGGCCACGGTCCACGCCTTCCGCGAGCCGCGCCCCGCGGCGCCCGCCCTGGCTCCCGCCCTGGCGGTGAGCCCATGAACGCCATCTTCCTCACCCTGTTTGTCAGCTTCGTGCTGCTGCTCGGCATGGCCCTGCTCTTCGCCTTCCTGTTTGCCAACCACAGTCACGAGCAGACCGATCGCCTGTCCCTCCTGCCGCTTCAGGAGGAGCACCCGGCGAGCCCGCCGGCGCCGGCTGAGCGCGGCGCCCTCCCTATCCAGTCAAGGAATCTCAAATGAAGGAAGTCAGAGTTACGTACGACGATGTCACCGTGCGCCGGTTCCTCCTGGCGTCGGTCGTCTGGGGGCTGGTCGGCATGCTGCTGGGGGTGGTGGTGGCCACCCAGCTCGCCTTCCCGCAGCTGAACCTCGCCTCGTGGTTCAGCTTTGGCCGGCTGCGACCGCTGCACACCAACGCGGTCATCTTCGCGTTTGTCGGCAACATGATCTTCTCCGGCGTCTACTACTCGACGCAGCGGCTGTGCAAGGCGCGCCTGCCGAGCGCCTTCCTGTCCGCCTTCCACTTCTACGGCTGGCAGGGGATCATCGTCGCCGCGGCGCTCACCCTGCCGCTCGGCTACACCCAGGGCAAGGAGTACGCCGAGCTGGAGTGGCCGATCGACATCGCGATCACGCTTACCTGGGTGGCGTTCGCCATCAACTTCTTCTGGACGCTCAAGAACCGGCGCGAGAAGCACCTGTTCGTCGCCCTGTGGTTCTACATCGCCACCATCATCACGGTCGCCGTGCTGCACGTGATAAACAGCCTGGCGCTGCCGGTGATGGTCGCCTCCGGGCTCAAGAGCTACCCGGTCTACGCCGGGGTGCAGGACGCGCTCGTGCAGTGGTGGTACGGGCACAACGCGGTCGCCTTCTTCCTGACCACGCCCATCCTCGGCATCATGTACTACTTTCTGCCCAAGGCGGCGGAGCGGCCGATCTATTCCTATCGGCTATCGATCATCCACTTCTGGGCGCTCATCTTCATGTACATCTGGGCGGGCCCGCATCACCTCTTGTACACCGCGCTGCCGGACTGGGCGCAGTCGATGGGGATGATCTTCTCGCTCATGCTGTGGGCGCCTTCGTGGGGCGGCATGATAAACGGCCTCCTCACGCTGCGCGGAGCCTGGGACCGCCTGCGCCGCGATCCGGTGCTGAAGTTCTTCGCCGCCGGCGTGACCTTCTACGGCATGGCGACCTTCGAGGGCCCGCTGCTGTCGATAAAGAGCGTCTCGGGCCTGGCCCACTACACCGACTGGATCATCGGCCACGTGCACACCGGCGCGCTCGGCTGGAACGGCTTCATGGCCGCCGGCATGTTCTACTTCCTGGTGCCGCGGCTGTGGGGCCGGGCGCTGCACAGCAAGGGCGCCGCCGACCTGCACTTCTGGCTGGGGACGCTGGGAATCCTGCTCTACACGGTGTCGATGTGGGTGAGCGGCGTCACCCAGGGCCTGATGTGGCGGGCGACCAACCCCGATGGCACGCTGCTGTACCCGAGCTTTGTCGAGACGCTGCTCGCCATCCGCCCGCTGTACCTAACCCGCATCGTCGGCGGCTCACTGTACCTTGTCGGCTTCTGTCTGATGGCGTGGAACCTGGCGATGACCATCCGCGCCGGGGCGCCGGTCGAGTCCTCGGTGACCGTGGTCGAGCCGGAGCCGACGCCCGAGGTGCCGTGGCGGCGGCTCGTGTTCTCGCATCCGATCATCCTTGCCGGCTCGGGCGTTGCGGTCATGCTGACCTTCTTTGTCACCGAGCGCGTCGAGCTCGCGGCGCTGCTGCTGGGCGCGATGGTGGTCCTGGTGGTGGTCACCTGGCTGTCGTTCGCGCTCGGGCGCAGCGGCGATGGGCAGAGGAACCTGCACCGCCTGCTGGAAGGCCGGCCGCTGCTGTTCACGGTGCTGTCCCTCATCGCGGTGCTGATCGGCGGCGTGGCCGAGATCCTGCCGACGATCGTGGTTGACCGCGCCGTACCCAAGAGCGGCCCCATCGCCACTCCCTACCGGCCGCTCGAGGTGCACGGGCGCGACATCTACGTCCGCGAAGGCTGCTACCTCTGCCACAGCCAGATGATCCGTCCGTTCCCGGCCGAGAAGGTCCGCTACGGGGAGCCGAGCACCGCCGGTGAGTTCATCTACGATCACCCCTTCCAGTGGGGCAGCAAGCGCACCGGTCCGGATCTGCACCGGGTCGGCGGCAAGTACTCGCACCTGTGGCACTACCAGCACCTGCTCGATCCGCGCTCGACCTCGCCCGGCTCGAACATGCCGTCGTACGCCTGGCTCGCCGGCCGCAAGCTGGATCTGGGGGATACGGCGGTGAAGCTGGCGGCGCTCAAGACCCTGGGCGTCCCCTACGCGGCGGCGGACATCGCCCAGGGCAACGGCGAGCTGGAAGCGAGCGGCCGCGCCATCGCCAAGGAGCTCGCGGCCCAGGGCGTGGACCTTGCATGGGACAGCGAGATGGTGGCGCTCATCGCCTACCTGCAGCGGCTCGGCAAGCATCCGCCCGCGCCCGCGTCCGCGCCCGCATCCGCGCTATTGAATAACGCTCAGCGATAGCTGGCTACAGATAAAGAATCAAGGAATCGGACCATGTACCACGAGTTCTTCACCAGTCAGGGCGTCCTGTTTCTGCCCATCTTGGCCATGCTGCTGTTCGTCGCCACGTTCGCCTGCGTGGTGGTGTGGGCCCTGGCGCGCGGCGCGCAGTACCAGGGGCTGGCCAGCCTGCCGCTGGAATCGGAGCCCGAGCGCGCTCGCCCGGAGGCGGACCATGACTGAGCAGCAGATCCCCCTCGACCCGGACACCGGACATGACTATGACGGCATCCGCGAGTTCGATAACCCCCTGCCGCGCTGGTGGCTCGCCACGTTCTACGGCGCGGTGGTGTTCGCGGTCGGATACTGGATGTACTATCACACCCTGGAAGCCGGGGTCCTGCCGCGCGCCGCTTACGAAGCCGAGCTCGCGCGCATCGACGAGCAGGAGTCGGCGCGCCTGGCCCAGCTGGAGGCCGCCGGCAAGGGGGTGAGCGAGGAGGGCTTCTGGCAGCTCGCCAAGGACCCGCAGGCGGTCGAGCGCGGGCAGGTGGTGTTCAAGCAGAACTGCCTGTCCTGCCACGGCGACCGCGGGCAGGGCATCATCGGGCCGAACCTCACCGATGCCTACTACCTGCACGGGGCCAAGGCGCTGGATGTCTATAAGACCATCAGCACCGGCGTCCTCGACAAGGGAATGCCGGCGTGGCGGCCGCTGCTCGGGGTGAGCAAGGTGCGCGACGCGGCGGCGTTCGTGCTGTCGCTGCGCGACCGGAACCTGCCGGGCAAGGCGCCGCAGGGCGTGACGGCGGACGGCAAGCCGGCGCCTTAAAAAGGAAAGGTCATGACCACGCAGAACAAAGGCGGCCCGACGCTCGACCGCCTGCATGTGCTCAGCGAGCGGGGCTCGCGCGAGTATGTCTACCCGGCCGATGTCCACGGGCGGTGGACCCGCCTCAAGCCGTGGGTGTTCGCGGCGCTCATCGCCATCTATGTCGCGCTGCCGCTGATCCGCGTCGGCGGCCGGCCGGCGGTGTTCATCGATATCGCGGCGCGCCACTTCTATCTGTTCGGGCGCACGTTTAATGCGCAGGACTTCTATCTGGTCTTCTTCTTTCTGACCGCGCTCGGCTTCGCCCTGATCGTGCTGGCCGCCCTGCTCGGCCGGCTGTGGTGCGGCTGGGCGTGCCCGCAGACCGTGTTTCTGGAGGGAGTGTTCAGGCGCATCGAGCGCTGGATCGAAGGCTCAGCCGCCGAGCGGCAGAAGCTGGCGCGCGCCCCGTGGACCCTGAACAAGCTGCTGCGCAAGGGCGGCAAGCACGCCCTGTATCTGCTGGTGTCGTTCCTGCTCGCTCACGTTCTCTTGTCCTACTTTGTATCGCTGCCGGGCCTCTTGCGGATGATGAGCGGGAGCCCGCAGCTGCACCTTACGGAGTTTGTGTGGGCGGTGGCGATTACGGCGATCCTGTACCTCAACTTCTTCTGGTTCCGCGAGCAGCTCTGCCTGGTCATCTGTCCCTACGGGCGGCTGCAGTCGGCGATGCAGGATCCGGACACCGTGGTCATCGGCTACGACCGCAAGCGCGGCGAGCCGCGCGGCAAGCGCGACGAGCCCGGCGCCGGCGACTGCGTCGACTGCCGGCGCTGCGTCGCGGTGTGCCCGACCGCCATCGACATCCGCAACGGCGCCCAGCTGGAGTGCGTCGGCTGCGCTGCCTGCATCGATGCCTGCGATGAGATCATGGTCAAGCTCGGGCGGCCGCAGGGGCTTGTCCGCTATGACTCCGAGCGCGGGCTGGCCGGCGAGCCGCGGCGCTGGTTCCGGCCGCGGCTGTTTGTCTATCTGCTGGCCGGCGCGGTCGGCCTTGCGGTCGCGACCACCGTGTGGCTGCGGCAGGTGCCGTTCGAGGCGAACCTGGTGCACGGCATCGCCGCTCCGTTTGTGCTGGATGCCGACCAGGTGCGCAATCACTTCCTCGTGCACCTGGTCAACAAGGGCCCAGCGCCGGTGACTCTCGAGCTGGCCCCGCTGGCCGAGCCGCCGCTGCAGGTGATCGTCCCCCAGCCGCGCGTCGAGCTGGAGGCGCTGGGCAGCCTGCAGCTACCGATCATCATCTCGGTGCCGCGCGCCGCCTACCGCCCCGGACTGACGGTGCGCCTGCGGGTGCGCGAGCCGGAGTCCGGCAGCACCCGCGAGCTGACCATCCCGGTCAGCGGCCCGAGCCGGCGCGCGACGAGCCAGCCGGTCGGCGGGGGGCTGCCGTGACCGCGCTGCCCAGCGCCTACGCGCAGCTCCTCGGCCTGGGGGTCCTGTGGGTGAGCTTTCACTGCTCGGGGATGTGCGGACCGCTGCTCGTCGGGCTGGATCTGGCCGGCGCGGCGCGCGGGTGGAGCCCGTGGCGCGGCGCGCTGCAGGTGCTGTCCTATCAGGCCGGGCGCGCCCTTACCTACGCCTGGCTGGGCGGCCTGTGCGGGCTGCTCGGGGCGCGGCTCAACATCCACTTCACCAAGGCCTCGGCGCTGCTGGCCATGGCGTGCGGGCTCTTGACCCTGGCCGGCGTGCTGCGGCGGAGCGGCCGAGCTGCGGCGCCGGTGAAGCTGCGCCGGCCCGACTCGGGGTCCGGCCTGGCCCCGCTGTTTGCCCAGGCGCGGCGCGTGCTGACCCGGCTCGCCGGCCACCAGTCGCCGCTGCACGGGCTGGCGCTGGGATCGGCGATGGGATTTCTGCCCTGCATGCTCATGCTGTGGGCGCTGGGGCTGGCGGCGCTGACCGCCTCGCCGCTGCACGGGGCGCTGGTGATGCTGCTGCTGGTGGCGATGACCACGCCGGTGCTGCTTACGGTGACCCTGCTACCCCACCTCTTGCGCGGGCGGCGGCGCGGCGCTTCGTTTCTTGCCGCCTACCTGCCGGCGCTGTCGGGGCTGTGGCTGGTCCTGTGCGGGGGCGCCGCGGTCGAGCTGTGGCCGCACGTCCACACCGGCCTGTCGGTGCTGGGGCGACCCTTTACGGTCATGCTGTTCTGACCGCGGCCGCGCCTTCCGGTTACCGGCCGAAGCGCTGGTGGGCGGCGGCGGCGAGCGCCTCGCGGTGGTCGGGGTGGGCGATGTTGATGAGGGCGCCGGCGCGCTGGCGCAGGTTCTTGCCGTACAGATCCGCGACGCCGTACTCGGTCACCACGTAGTGGACGTGGGCGCGGGTGGTGGTCACGCCGGCGCCCGGCCGCAGCAGCGGCACGATGCGCGACTCGCCGCGGTGGCTGCGGGAGGGCAGGGCGATGATCGGCTTACCGCCCTCGGACAGCGCCGCGCCGCGCATGAAGTCCATCTGTCCGCCGACGCCGGAGTACTGGCGGCTGCCGATCGAGTCGGCGCACACCTGACCGGTCAGATCGACCTCGATGGCGCTGTTGATCGCGGTGACCTTGGGGTTCTGCCGGATCACCGCCGTGTCGTTGACATAGCCGATGTCGTGCATGTGGACCAGCGGGTTCTCGTCGATGAAGTCGTACAGGCGGCGGGTGCCGTGGACGAAGCCGGCGACGATGCGGCCGCGCTCGACAACTTTGTCTTCACCGGTGATGACGCCGCGCTCGAACAGATCGACCACGCCATCGGAGAACATCTCGGTGTGGATCCCCAGGCGGCGGTGGCTGCCGAGCGAGGCCAGCACCGCGTCGGGAATGGCGCCGATTCCCATCTGCAGGGTGGCGCCGTCTTCAATCAGGCTGGCGCAGTGGCGGCCGATGGCAAGGTCGATGGGGCCGGGCTCGTGGCGCGGGCGCTCGGGCAGCGGGTCGGCACACTCGATGGTCGCGTGGAGCCGGCTGTGGTGGACAAGCCCGTCGCCGTAGGTGCGCGGCATGTGGGGGTTGATCTGCGCGATGACCAGGCGGGCGCTCTGCACCGCCGCCACCGAGACATCTACCGAGACCCCGAGCGAACAATACCCGTGCCGATCCGGGGGCGAGACCTGAATGAGGGCGACATCGAGCGGGAGGATGCCGCGGCGGAACAGGCGCGGAATCTCGCTCAGGAACACCGGTATGTAGTCGGCGCGCCCGGCGGCGACGGCTTCGCGCAGGTTCTCACCGACAAAAAGGAGGTTGCTGCGAAAGCTCTGGGCGTTCTCTGCGGCGGCGTAGGGAGCCTTTCCTTCGGTGTGCAGGTGCACGATCTCGACGTCGCGGAGCTCGGCGCTGCGAGCGGCCATGGCCGCGATGAGCCGCTGCGGCGCCGCCGCTACCGAGTGGATGAACACGCGCTGACCAGACTGAATCGCCGCGACCGCCGCTTCGGCGGAGCCCGGCTGGGAAGGTTGCATCGACATGGGGGGGGCCTTTCGCAAAGGGCATGCCAGCTTGCTGCGCGGCGGCACTTAGCACATTCTAACCGAACGCGCAAAAAATGCAGCCGCCGGCCCCAGAGTCGGCCTGGCGACGAAAAAAATGCGCGCTCTCACCTTGTCGCTGTAGAATTTAGGTTGGCAGCAACTTGGCAGGGACTTTGCAGGCACACTGCAGCAGCGACGCAGCCGAACCACGGAGGGGCCTTTCATGAACAGTCCACTATCTATGGAAACCTTGCAGAAGATGCACGCGTACTGGCGCGCGGCAAACTATCTGTCTGTCGGTCAGATCTACCTGTACGACAATCCCCTTCTCAAAGCGCCGCTTACTTTATCCCATATCAAGCCGCGGCTCCTTGGCCACTGGGGCACGACGCCGGGGCTCAACTTCATCTATGTTCACCTGAATCGCATCATAAAGGAAGGCGACTTCAATGTCCTTTACGTCGCCGGCCCCGGCCACGGCGGACCGGGACTTGTCGCCAATACCTACCTCGAAGGAACCTATAGCGAGATCTATCCCAACATCAGCCAGGACGAGGAGGGGATGAAGAAGCTGTTCCGGCAGTTCTCGTTCCCCGGCGGCATCCCGAGCCACGCCGCGCCCGAGACCCCGGGCTCCATCCATGAAGGCGGCGAGCTCGGATACGCGCTGTCGCACGCCTACGGAGCGGTGTTCGACAACCCCGATCTGATCGTCGCCTGCGTGGTCGGTGATGGCGAGGCCGAGACCGGACCGCTGGCCACGAGCTGGCACGGCAACAAGTTCCTGAACCCGGTGCACGACGGCGCGGTGCTGCCGATCCTGCACCTTAACGGCTACAAGATCGCAAACCCCACCGTGCTCGCGCGGATCAGCCATGAGGAGCTTGTGCACCTGTTCCGCGGCTACGGCTACGCGCCCTACTTCGTGGACGGGGACGAGCCGGACAAGATGCACCAGCTGATGGCCGCCACGCTCGACAAGGCCTTTTCCGAGATCCGGCGCATCCAGCAGGACGCCCGGCAGAAGGGGTTTGGCGAGCGGCCGCGCTGGCCGATGATCATCCTGCGGTCGCCCAAGGGGTGGACCGGGCCCAAGGAAGTCGACGGCAAGCCGTCGGAGGGGACGTGGCGCTCGCACCAGGTGCCGTTCTCGGAGATGGCGAACTCGCCGCAGCACGTCAAGCTCCTCGAAGAGTGGATGCAGAGCTACAAGCCCGAGGAGCTGTTCGATGACCGCGGCAGACTCAGTCCGGAGCTCGCCGAGCTCGCGCCCAAGGGCACGCGGCGCATGGGCAGTAACCCCCACGCCAACGCCGGCGCGCTCCTGCGCGAGCTGCGGCTGCCCGACTTCCGCCAGTATGCAGTGGCCGTCAAGACCCCGGGCGGCGTCCAGGCCGAGGCCACGCGCGTTCTTGGGGGCTTTCTCCGCGATGTGTTCGTGAGCAACGAGGACACCCGCAACTTCCGCATCTTTGGCCCGGACGAGACGGCGTCAAACCGCCTCGGCGCGGTCTATGAAGCGACCACCAACGTCACCTCGGCGGCGCTGCTGCCGACCGATGATCACCAGTCCCCGGACGGCCGGGTGATGGAGATGCTGAGCGAGCACCAGTGCCAGGGCTGGCTGGAGGGCTACCTGCTCACCGGTCGGCACGGCCTGTTTAGCTGCTACGAGGCCTTCATCCACATCATCGACTCGATGTTCAACCAGCACGCCAAGTGGCTCAAGGTCTGCAAGCAGATCCCGTGGCGGCGGCCGATCGCGTCGCTGAACTATCTGCTGACCAGCCACGTCTGGCGCCAGGACCACAACGGCTTCAGCCACCAGGACCCCGGCTTCATCGACCACGTAGTCAACAAGAAGGCCGACGTCATCCGGGTCTACCTGCCGCCCGACGCCAACACCCTCCTCTCGGTGACCGATCACTGCCTGCGCAGCCGCCACTATGTCAACGTGATCGTCGCCGGCAAGCAGCCGGCGCCGCAGTGGCTGGACATGGACGCGGCCTGCAAGCACGCCGCCGCCGGCATCGGCATCTGGGAGTGGGCGAGCAGCGACAAGGGAGGCATGCCGGACGTGGTGATGGCGTGCGCGGGCGATGTGCCGACGCTCGAGACGCTGGCCGCGGTGTCGCTCCTGCGCAAGTACCTCCCCGACCTGAAGGTGCGCGTCATCAACGTCATCGATCTGATGAAGCTGCAGCCGCCGAGCGAGCACCCGCACGGCCTGAGCGACTCGGCCTTCGACGCGCTCTTTACCACCGACCGCCCGATCATCTTTGCCTACCACGGCTACCCGTGGCTCATTCACCGCCTGACTTACCGCCGCAAGAACCACAACAACCTGCACGTCCGCGGCTACAAGGAAGAGGGCACGACCACGACGCCGTTTGACATGGTGGTGATGAACGACCTCGATCGCTTCCACCTGGTGCTCGACGTCATCGACCGGGTGCCGCAGCTCGGCGCGCGGGCGGCGTATGTGCAGAAGGCGATGCACGACTTCCTGTTCGAGCACAAGCAGTACACCCGCGAGCACGGCGATGACATGCCGGACGTGCGCGAGTGGAAGTGGAGCCCGGCGGAGCCGGCGAACCAGGCGGGGCCCGGCAATGCGGGCTCAAGCCAGTGACAGCCGGGTCCCGGCAGAAGTAGATTGCGCAGAATGGAAACCATGTTTGAGGAACTGAAAAGATACGTAAAGTGGAGCGGCGTGGATGAGGCGGCGCTCCGCGCGCTGCATCCGGTGTGCACGCCGGAGCTTGTGCGTATCGCCGACCTTTTCTACAAGCGGATCCTCGAGCATGACGGCGCCCGCGTCGCGCTGGAGGGCGGCGAGAGCCAGGTCGGTCGGCTCAAGGTCACCCTGGTCGCCTGGATGGATCGGCTGCTGCAGGGTCCGTGGGATGAGGACTACTTCGCGCTGCGCTGCCGCATCGGCCGCGTCCACGTGCGCATCGCGCTGCCGCAGCACTACATGTTCGGCGCCATGAATGTCATCCGCCAGGAGCTCAAGCTGATCCTCGGGCGCCAGTACGAGGACCGCCCGGTGGAGCTCGGCCAGGCGCGCGACGCCGTCGACAAGATCCTCGATCTGGAGCTGGCGATCATGCTCCACACCTACCGCGAAGATCTGGAGGCGCAGCAGAACCGCGTCGAGCGCCTGTCGACCTTCGGCCAGCTGATCGGCGCCATCGGTCACGAGCTGCGAAATCCGCTGGGAGTCATCGAGTCCTCGCTGTACATCCTCAAGGGGCGGGCGGGCAGCGATGAGCGCATGCTCAAGCACATCGGTCGCATCGGCGACCAGGTCACGCTCGCCAACAGCACGATCGCGGGGCTCATCGACATGATCCGCGACAAGCCCCTGCTGCGCGATCCGGTGCAGCTGCGGACGCTGGTCGATGCGGCGCTCGGCACGCTGACGGTCCCGCCCGGGGTGGTGGTGAAGATCGAGGGAATGGACTCCCTGCCCGAAGTGTCGGGCGATGCCACCCAGCTGCGCCAGCTGCTGCGCAACCTGCTTGATAACGCCCTGCACGCGGTGGGCAAGGCGGGCGAGATCTCGATCATCGGGCGCACGGTTGCGGGCGGCGGCCAGGTCGAAGTGGCGATCAGCGACAGCGGACCGGGCGTCGACCCGGCCATCCGCAAGCGGCTGTTCGAGCCGCTGATCAGCGCCAAGGCGGCCGGCATCGGGCTCGGGCTGTCGCTGGTCAAGCGCTTCGTCGAGCGGCACGGCGGGACCATCGTCTATGCCCCCGAAGGCAAGGGCGCGCGCTTTGTCGTCAAGCTGCCAGTGAACGGAGGAGCCAATGCGTAGGGTCCTTATCACTGACGACAACCGGGCGTTCGCCGAGAACCTCGCCGAGATCGTTGAAGATGCCGGCTATGAGGCGGTGGTCGCCGACTCGGGCGCCGAGGCGCTGCGCGTCGCCACCGCGACCCGCTTCGACGTGCTGCTGTCCGACATGCGCATGCCGGAGATGGGCGGGGCCGAGTTCGTCCACCGGGTGCGCCGGGTCGACCCCGGGCTGCCGGCCATCGTCATCACCGCCTACACCTATGATAATGATCTGGCGCAGGCGCGCCGCGAAGGGCTGCTCGGTGTGCTGCCCAAGCCGGTCCCGGTCCCGACGCTGCTCGAGCTCCTCTCGGTCGCGCGGCGCGGCGGGCTGCTGGTGCTGGTCGAGGACGACGTCAGCCTGGCCGACAACCTGACCGAGCTCCTGCAGACCCAGGGGTTCGCCACGGTGACCGCGGCCTCGGCCTTGGAGACCGAGCGGCTGGGCGACATCTCGCCGTTCGCCGCGCTCGTCGACCTGCGCACGCCCGGCGACCTGGATGGCGAGGGGATGCGCAAGCTGGCCGTGCGGTTCCCGGGGCTGCCCATGCTGGTCGTGACCGGTCACCTGGACATCGCTCCGCCGGTGGAATATGAGGGGTACTTTGCCAAGCCCTTCGACACCACCAACCTGCTGGCCGCGATCGAGCACCTCTACCGGGCGCGCCATGTGTAACCTCGCCGAGCCGAAGGTCCTGATTGTCGACGACAACCGGGCGCTCGCCGAGAACCTCGGCGAGATCCTGGAGGACTCCGGCTATGTGGTCCAGCTCGCGGCGAGCTGCGAGGCGGCGCTGGCCAGCGAGGCCTTCACGGTGGCGCTCGTGGATGTGCGTCTCCCCGATGGGGACGGGGCCAAGCTCGCCACCAAGCTCAAGGAGCGCTGGCCGCAGACCGAGGTCATCCTGCTCACCGGCTTCGCCACCCTGGAGTCGGCGATGGCGGCGGTGCGCGCCGGCGCCTGGGCGTACCTCATCAAGCCCTGCTCGACCGACGACCTCCTGCTCGCGGTGCGGCAGGCGGTGCGGCAGGTCATTAGCCAGGAGGAGAAGCGCCAGCTGGCGCGGCGGGCCCAGGTGGCGGAGAAGCTGGCGGCGGTCGGCACCCTGGCGGCGGGGCTGTCGCACGAGATCAAGAACCCGCTCAACGCCGCGTCGCTGCAGCTCACCGTGCTGGAGCGGCGGCTGCGCCGACTCCCCGAGAAGAACCTCGCGAGCCTCCTGGAGCCGCTGGCGCTCGTCCAGCAGGAGATCCAGCGGCTCAGCAGTGTCGTCGAGGAGTTCCTCGCCTTCGCCCGGCCGCGCGACTTCATCCCCATGCCCGTCGACCTGAGCAACGTGGTAACCACGGTGGCGCGGCTGTTCGCGGCGCAGGCAGAGAAGGCCGGGCTGCGCGTCGAGACCCAGCTTACCCCGGTGCGCCCCATCGCCGGCGACGCGGGGCTCTTGCAGCAGGCGGTGATGAACCTGGTCCTCAACGCGATCCAGGCGACCCCGGCCGGCGGCTGGGTGCGCATCGAGGTCGCCGAGCGCGCGGGCGACGTGGTGCTCATGGTCGAGGACAGCGGCTCGGGGCTGTCGCCAGAGGCGCGCGCCCACCTGTTCGAGCCGTTCTTTACGACCAAGGAGCTTGGCTCGGGCCTGGGCCTGCCGCAGGTTCACGCGGTGGTCGAGCAGCACGGCGGGAGCATCGCGGTCCAGGATGGGCACGCCGGCGGAGCGTGCTTTGTCGTCAAGCTGCCCGCGCGCGCGGCCGCCTGATAAGATCCGCGCAAGATTTGCTGGTCGGAATAGATTGACGCAGAATCTGCGCATAAATAGACACCAACTCTGCCCTCCAGGCTCGGCGCGGGAGTTGCTAATAAGCTCCAATCGAGGAAACGAATGTCCCAGCCCGGTCGAATCCTGATTGTCGATGATGAAGTAAACGCTCGCTCCGCCCTCGCCGAGCTGCTGCGCGAAGAGGGGTACAGCGTAGAGACTGCAGCCGACGGCTTCAAGGCCCTGCCCAAGCTCGATGACTTCGCCCCGGATGTGATAGTCACCGACCTGAAGATGCCGGGCCTGGATGGCCTCGGCCTCATGCGCAAGGCCCTTGATCAGGACGTCGATCGTGCCGTGATCGTGATGACCGCCTTCGGCGCGGTCGAGACCGCGGTGGCGGCGATGCGCGCCGGGGCCGCGGACTACCTGAGTAAGCCGATCAACTTCGATGAGCTCCTGCTGGTGGTCGAGCGGGCGCTGGAGCGTCGGCGCCTGCGCCAGGAGGCGGGCCAGCTGCGCCAGCGCCTCACCGAGCGCCACCGCATCCCCAGCATCATCGGCTCCAGTCCGGCGATGCAGGCGGTGTTTGACACCGTGCTGCAGGTCGCGCCGTCGCGCGCCTCGGTGCTCATCACCGGTGAGAGCGGCACCGGCAAGGAGCTGGTCGCCGCCGCCCTCCACGAGCACAGCGGGCGCGCCGGCGGCCCGTTCGTCAAGCTCCACTGCGCCGCGCTCACCGAGACCCTGCTGGAGAGTGAGCTGTTCGGCCACGAGCGCGGCGCCTTCACCGGCGCGGTGGCGCGCCGCGACGGGCGCTTCCAGCAGGCTGACGGCGGGACGATCTTCCTCGACGAGATTGGTGAGATCTCGCTGGCCGTGCAGATCAAGCTGCTGCGCTTCCTGCAGGAGCACGAGTTCGAGCGCGTGGGCGGCAACCAGACGGTCAAGGTGGACGTGCGCATCGTCGCCGCGACCAACCGCAACCTGCGCGAGCGGATCCAGCAGGGCCTGTTCCGCGAGGATCTGTACTACCGGCTCAACGTCATCTCGCTGGAGATGCCGCCGCTGCGCCAGCGGACCTCGGACATCGGTCTGCTCGCCCACCACTTCCTGACCAAGTTCGCGCAAGAGAACGGCAAGACGATAAGCTCGCTCAACGAGGCGGCGATGGAGAAGCTCTTGCGCTATCCGTGGCCCGGCAACGTCCGCGAGCTGGAGAACGCCATCGAGCGCGCGGTGATCACCTGCCGCGGCGACATCCTGCGCGCCGAGGATCTGGCGATCACCGTCGCCCCGGTCGACGCGCGCAAGACGGCCAGCGACTACCCGCCCGTCCCCGGATCGAGCCTGGCCGAGCTCGAGCGCTTCGCCATCCTGAAGACCCTGGAGCACACCGGCGGCTCGACCTCGCGCGCCGCGGACATCCTGGGCATCTCGCCGCGCAAGATCCAGTACAAGCTGCAGGCCTACCAGAAGGGCACGGCGCTGGAGAAGGACGCCTGAGCCGCGACGCTCCTTAGGCTACCGGGTCCGGGCGACCGGCGGAGTCTCCGGCGCCGGTCCCGCCACCGGCTCCAGGTCCGATGGCGGCACCGCCTCGGCGACGCTCTCGGGGTAGGCGGTGGAGACCGGCGGCTGCACTATCTCGAGCACCTGGCCTCCCTCGGTCGTGATCTCGCTTATCCGCCGGGTGGTGGCCACCTGGTCCGCGGCGCGGTCGCGGATCGCCTCGCGGAAGTAGTCACCGCGCGAGCCGACCTCGTTGAAGAGCGCCTGCTCGGCTGGATCGAGCTTGATGTCCGCCATGTAGTCCTCCTTGCACCGGTCGCGGTTGACTGCCCGCTCGGATCATACCCGATCGACCGCGCCGGTCGTAACCAGGCTGACTTCCACTGCCGGCGGCCTCCCCGGTGCCGCGGAGTCGGATGCCTCTACACCGGCCCCTATCCGGCTGTCGAGGGGCGCTCCTACCCCTGGTTCAGCTGCGCCGCGATGCCGCTGGCCACCTGGCGCGGCACCAGGCGAGTAAAGAATACGCCCACCTTGTTCATCAGCCCGTGCACCGCCAGCACCTTGCCCTGCTGCATCGCCTGGTAGGCGTGCGCCGCCACTTCCGCCGCCTGGGCGACTCCGGGACGCTGGAACAGCCGGGTCTGCGCGTTGCCGGCGCGCTGCGCGAACTCGGTGGCGGTGGCGCCCGGGCAGTGGCAGGTCACGGTCACGCCGTCTTTCTTGAGCTCGAAGGCCAGCGCCTCGGAGAACATCACCACGAAGGCCTTGCTGGCATAGTAGGTCGCCATGTAGGGGCCGGCCTGGAAGCCGGCGCTGGAGGCGATGTTGAGGATCCGCCCGCGGCCCCGCTGCCGCATCTGGCGCCCGAACAGGTGGCACAGGCGCATCAGCGAGGTGACGTTCAGCTCCACCATGCTCACCTCCTTGTCCAGATCCTGATCGAGGAACGGCCCGGTGGAGCCGAAGCCGGCGTTATTGACCAGGAAATCGACGGTGAGCCCGCGCTCGTTGAGCGCCCGGTGCAGCTCGCCGCAGGCCTCTGGGCGACTGAGATCCATGGGCATGCTGTGCGCGGTGATCCCGTGCGCCTGCTGCAGGCCGCTGGCGAGGCGTCCGAGCGACTCGGCGCTGCGGGCGACCAGCACCACATCATGGCCGTCGCGGGCGAACAGCTCGGCGAACTCCTTGCCGAGCCCCGCCGAGGCACCGGTGACAAGAGCAGTCTGTCGTTGCATCATGGCTCATCATACCAGAACGCCCACGCGGCTTGCGCCCGCCCGGCGGAGCACCTTTTGCGAAATTTTTGCGACTGTTTCTGGCCTTTGCGAAAAGTGTGCGCGGCCGGTGCCGCCGTCGCCGCCGTCGCCGCCGCTGAGCTTATGGCACAATGGTTGCTCCAATTAGCGACACCGAGGTGAGAGATGAAGAAGAAGCCGCGAGTCCTGATTGCAGACGATGATCTGCAAGTGCTGGAGACGACAGCGGAGGCCGTCGAGGAGCTCGGCGCCGAGGTTGTCCGTGCCGCGAGCGGGGTAGAGCTCATCCAGCGGCTGACCGCGGGGGGATTGTTCGACCTGATAGTGACCGACATCTCGATGCCATGGATAAGCGGCCTGCAGGTGATCCACACCGCCCGCGCCGCCGGTCTCCGCACCCCGGTCATCGTCATGACGGCGCTCAAGGACGCCCAGATCGCCAAGCAGGTCGACCAGCTCGCCAGCGGCGCCGTGCTCCTGCGCAAGCCCTTTGATCTCTCCAACCTGCAGTCGGCGATGCGCGACGCGCTCTCGCAGAGCGGGGCGGTGCCTTCGGCTCTGGTCGGGCAGTAAGCATGGGCAATACAGGTCAAATCGAGCCGGATTTTCGCGTCCTGTTTGACTCTGTTCCGGGTCTGTACCTGGTCCTCAGCCCGACCAGCGGGTTCCCGATTGTCGCCGCCAGCAATGCCTTCCTGAAGGCGTCCCTCACCCGCCGTGAGGAGCTCGTTGGCCGCAGCCTGCTGGCCGTCTTTCCCGACAACCCGGCCGAGCCGCAGGCGACCGGGTTTGCCAACCTCGGCGCCTCGCTGGAGCGGGTGACCTGGTCGCGCACGCCGAGCACCATGGCGGTGCAGAAGTTCTACCTCCGCCGGCCACCCGAGCGGTCAGCCGAGCCGTCGGCCGCGGGGCGGGGCGGATTCGAAGAGCGCTGGTGGAGCGTGGACAGCTCGCCGGTGCTGGACCCGAGCGATGCCCTCCAGTACATCATCTGCTGCGTGCAGGATGTGACGGCGAGCCGCAAGGTGGCCGAGCCGGAGTTTCTGCGCGAGGAGTGGGCCTCCCTGGTCGCGCACGATCTGCAGCAGCCGGTGCACGCGCTGGTCCTCAGCGCCGACCTGCTGCGGCGCCAGGTCACGGACGAGAAGGCGCGCCGCACGGTGGAGCGGGTCCGCTCTTCCGCGCTGCGCCTGAGCCGGATGATCCAGGACCTCGCAGTGGTCGCGAAGCTGGAGTCGCGGCAGCTGAGCGTCCAGCCCGAGCCGCTGGCGCTGTGCGGGTTCGTCCGCGAGGTCCTCAAGCGCCACCCGGATGCCTGCGACCGTTTCGCGCTCGACCCGCCGACCGAGGGGGAGCTGCAGGTGCTGGCCGACTCCGAGCGGATCGAGCAGGTGCTGACCAATCTGCTCTCCAACGCGATAAGGTACAGCGAGCCGGCGACCGCGATCCGCATCGAGGTCAAGCTGCAACAGTCCTTCGCCCAGCTCTCGGTGATAAGCCAGGGACCGCGCATCCCTCCCGACGAGCTGCTGGCGCTCTTCGAGCACTTCATGCGCCGTAAGAGACTGACCGCCCTCCCGGGAGCCGGCCTGGGTCTGCATGTCGCCAGGGGGCTCATCGAAGCGCACGGCGGGCGGATCTGGGCCGAGTGCGGCGGCCCCGAAGAGATCACGCGCTTCCACTTCACCCTGCCGCTCGACGCACAGACCTGCGCACGCCTGGTCGCGGACGCTCGCCAGCGCGCCGCCGAAGCGGCCCAGCGCGCCGCCGCTGGCGAGTCACTGAGCGCCTGACGCGGGGTCCGCGGGTCAGCGCGCGGGCACCACCCATGGCGACGACCGCGCGGGCACCAAGCCGATTAGCCGATCAGCCGCTTAAAGGAGGAGCTGCAGGCGACGGCGGCACTCGTGGATGAGCTCCTGCTGCGGACCTTGGGCCTGGCCGAGGAACTGGAACAGGGCGAGCACGGCGCGCCGCGCCGCATCGTCGCGATAGCGCCGATCGCGCTGGATGAGGGTGAGCAGGTTCTCGAGCGCCTCGGCGAGCCGGCCGCTGCGGGCCTGGGCGGCGGCCAGGATGTAGCGCGCCGCCGAGTCGCCCTCATTTTCGCGCAGGCGCGCCTGCGCCGCCTCCATCCCCCCTTCTTCGTCGCCGGCCTGGAAGAATCCGAGCACCTGGGTGACGAGCTCGGCGCGCTCGCTCTCGGGGCTGCGCGGGTCGATGGCGGCCAGCAGCGTCGTCACCTCTGCGTAGCGCTGCGGGCCCTGGCCGAGCACCGACTCGGCGAGCAGCAGCTGGGCGCGAGTCAGGCGGTTGCCGTCCAGCGCCTGCGGCCCGCTGGTCAGCGGCCGCAGGATGGCCTCGGCCGCCGCATACTCGCCGTCCGCCCAGCGCTTGGCCGCCTCGAGGAGCTCCGCCTCCCCGCGCGCCGGCAAGAGCGCGGCGAGGAAGCCGCTGAGGAACTTGGCGTCGCGGGCACCGACGAACTCATTGACCACCCGCCCCTTGTGGAACGCCTTGACCGCCGGGATTCCCGAGATGCGAAACTGCTGCGCTAGCCCCGGTTCGAGGTCGGTGTTCACCTTGGCCAGCAGCACCTTGCCGCCAAGCCCCGCGACCACCTGCTGAAGGACCGGCCCGAGCGTGCGGCACGGACCGCACCACGGCGCCCAGAAATCGACCAGGATCGGCAGCTCGTGCGAGCGCTCGATGACCTGCTGGGCAAAGTCGGCTGTCGTGACGTCGAAGATAAGACCTGCTGCGTTCGTTGTCTCCATGACCCTTACATAGCACGATCGCGGGCCGCGCGAGCCGCCGCCGGCCGCCGCCCCCCACGTCGTCGCCTGCGGCGGGGC
>Ga0075158_10000880_pt1 | contig 23567 bp, 20 predicted proteins | sample JI91814BDNA_FD_70968 | JGI IMG/M metagenome (GOLD analysis project Ga0075158, IMG submission 70968) | Wastewater effluent complex algal communities from Wisconsin, to seasonally profile nutrient transformation and Carbon sequestration -... | ecosystem: Engineered > WWTP > Effluent > Algae... | reverse complement strand
TTGAAATAATTAATCCCAATGGCTTTGAAATAATTAATCCCAATGGCTTTGAAATAATTAATCCCAATGGCTTTGAAATAATTAATCCCAATGGCTTTGAAATAATTAATCCCAACAGCATTGAAATAATTAATCCCAATAAGATTAATCTTAGTTTGTTACATGAATTAGTCAAACAACATGTCGTCATCTCCATAAACTTCGTAATCATCAGCGCCTCCATTGTAAACTTCAAGGTCAAGACTTTCGAAATCAATACCATCAACATACTTCTTTAGAGCAAATGATTCTTTGAGTTGGTCTTCAACAGTGTTGCGAGTCTTTGGAACTCGCTTGGAAAGTCCATAAATCAACGCAGCACGGCCATCGTGAACAATCCAAGCAAACTTCTTTGCGCGGGTTACTGCAGTGTAAAGCATGTTAATTGTTAGGAAATGTTTATTTGCATCTCGATCAGGAAGATAAATCAAAGAAAGTGGATACTCAGAACCCTGTGATTTATGAATAGTCATTGCATACGCCAAGTCAAGATGTTTGTCAATTTCGACAGAATCAGGTTTTAGTCCTTCGAAGGTATCGAGGTTTTGTTTTGGTGCACGAGAATAGTAAACAAGTTCAATGAATTCACGTCCTCGAAGTTCTTCATTTTCAAGAGTTGGATCATAGGAATAATTAGGATATTCAACAACAAGGTCCCGTCCTTCTACAACTTGAACAATCTTTCCAATTTGACCATTCATCACACCTGTATCTGGGGTAATGTAACAATTCTCTCGCATAACCACACGATCACCAACATACCAATTACGTCCAGTTTTTGATGTCATCATTTTGGATGCGTCTAAACCAAGTTTGTTAGAAAAAATCTTCTGAAACAATGGGTTGACTTCTTCAATTGTTGCATTGTATGGTGTTAGAATAGTGATGTCATTGACGTCGAAATCTTTGTCTCTCAGATCAGTAAGGATCTTCTTTAGAGTTGTCATTCCACCATTCATAATCGTAAAAGACGAAGAGCTCAAATCGAATTCAAGATGATGACTTAATGCAAGATTCCTGGTGTAATCCACGATCTTCTGACTGTTAATAACAATTTCACGGCCAAGGATGGAATCAACACGGTAGTTGTGTGTCAACCGCTTCAAAGGAACACGCTGACTCCAAATTAGAGAGTCGAAGATATGACCCCATCCAATTGGAGGAAGCTGATCAAGATCACCAACAAACACCATGGAGTATCCCAATGGATGGAAGGTGTTAAAGAGTTTATAAAGATGTTGTGTTGTAACCATTGAAGCTTCATCAATGATAAGAAACTTGAAACTTACTTTGTCTGGTCCAAGGATTACAAGTTTATCAATGGTACTTGCATCGATTTGCATTGGTTTGCAAGTTTCCTTGACTCTTGCCACTGCCTTTCCAGTGAATGACGTTGCATGGTAAGACACTTGTCGAATATTGAGTTGTTGAATTACTTCTCTAATGATTCGTGTTTTACCTGTACCTGGACCACCGGTAACAACACTGATTGGACACTTGAGAATCATTTTGACGGCTGCAAGTTGATCTCCTGATAATTTTTCGTCTATCAATTTAAAGTCGGAAAAGTCAGTGATCCAAGAGTCCTGTGCAGGACAACGTGATATCTTCTTAGCAAGACTTCCAACCACATGATTTTCCATCTTGTAAACAGACATTGGCATTACTCGAACAGATTTCTTTTCCTGAGTAAAGTAAGGAGGTTCCAAGAACTTGAGACCATAGGCTTCTTGGACAGGTTCAACGGCTTTAGGATCCTGGCACTCAGCCAGAGTGCTGGCGTCTAATCCACTTCTAAGAGAATCGTATTCAAGTTTGTTAATATACCTGAATGAATGACCTGAATTAATTGAGGCCCATACATTCTTAAGAAAGTTCTTCCGAAGATTCCTTTGGTAGTCTTGAGTATATCCAAATAATATTTCAAGATTTGTCATCTTCTCATCAGAAAGGAAACCAAAACGTTCAGGATATTGGAATAACATTTGCACGAAATCTTCAACAGTTGCTAATTTACCTCCAAGAAGAGAGTCAGAACATTCAACAGCTTCACGTTTATTGAGTCCCAAAAGATAGAATTGACGAAGGATTCTTCGGTTAAGCCATTCGTTTGCAAAGGTTGAAACACTAAATGGAGCTTTAAAGTCTTTCTCGTTCCCTGTTGATACACCAAGAAGGTCTTCACCAATTGCTGCAACGAGAGGCTTGAGTCCAGATTTGTGTCTGAAGTTCTTCCAAACAACAGAATTGATGAAGTTAGCAACGGTGATCGGTTCCGAGCTCGATTTATTTGGCGAGGCAGATGTCGATTCACTTCCGTTAAAAATTTTCTGAACATACGCATAAAGCCGTTCCCAAACTTGTTTCTTCAGGGGTTGTGGAATAGAGTACTTCTGATGCGTTGTAATAACTTTCTCTGTTGTTTCGTCGTCTGGACGAAGGACTACAAGAGTTTTGATTCCATACTTCCTTCCGTTTGGATTCAGGATGTGAACAGCATCGTCTACTTCAACAAATGGCTTTCCGTTAGTCTGAACAACTTCACCATTGTCAAGAACATAAGAAGAATCACCGACACTAACAACAATATGAGAAGTCATGCGTCAAACAAGTTTGCCGGTTTAATGTAAGCATTGTTTACATTCTAATGTGATCAATTTTATTAATATCTTTCGTACATTTGATTACCTTCCAGTTGAGCAATCTTTCGAACTACTCACATATTAGTAAAGAAGTTACCAATACACATTCCCAAAATAATTGGAGTAATTATGGGATCCATGGAAGAAATTTATTGGTTTAAGTTAAGTATCATTTGAATCAGAATTCAATTCACTGACATTTGTGAAACCGAACTATCCCCTCAAGTACTAATCATCTTTCCAACAAAGACAACAATGTATGCGATAGGAAAGAGAAGAACAACTTCCCAGAATAGCATATTGTGTTTTACGACATAGGTATTACCTATGTCTTGAGTCAATTCACTGGCTGCCGCCTGATTCAGCAAGAACATTTTCCCTTCCGACCGTTGCATGTATCACAGCTTTCCCAGCAGAACAACCAACGAGCAAAGCGGTAAACCACGTACAAGAGAATCAGAATCACCGCAATGATTAAGAAAATTAGCATCCATCGAATGTACTTTCGAATAGCTTCTGAATCCAATGGTCCAGAACTCTTATTAATGACTTCCATTGGAGGAAAGACAATACCGGTTACAATGATTTCATCATTCTTACCAATGTTAATAGATGCCTTCTTTGGATCAACACTTGGTGAGAATGTTTGATACTCTTTACCTGAATCATCAATGACAGTTCGAACCTTTGGTCGTGTTGATTCTTCCTTGATTCGATTTCCAATGGAATTGACATCATTCTGCTTCTGTCCATAAGAAGACAATTGACGACTAATGATGTTAAGTTGAGCCTTCTTGTCAGGATGTGTTTCAATCTTATGAAGGAAATCTACTTCAAATTTCATTTCAGCAAGTTCGGTTGGTAGTGGGGCCGCACGAGCATCACGGTAAGGTTCACCTTGTTCTCTAATTGGAACATAGTTTGAAACAAGTTGACGCGTATAGGGAGGAACACCATACGCAATTAACTGATTTCCTTGAACCACTGCCGGACCATTTCGACCGTTGTTTGTCACAGTAGGACGTTGGCGTCCCAATGGGTTAATCAAAGGATCACCTGATGTTAAATCGCGAATGCGATCATATTGACCTCCATAACCTTGGTTAGTTTGACGGTAACCATCAAGACCAACACCGTACGGTGCAGCGAAGCGCATGTCTTGTTGCTGGCGTATGTCTGGCTGTGGAGTATCCCAGATAACATTTGGATATGTAGGTCGTTGGTAATTATCTGGAGTAACTCCAACAACCCCGCCTCGAGGATCTGTTACGGTTAATCCTGCAGGGATTCCTAATACTGGCGATCCACCATTATTAACGGCAGGTGAAAAAACAAGGCCATCGCCAGCATAACTACCTGCTGGACGAACAGGACCAATCATACCCGGGTTTCTAACTACAAGTTGTCCAGGGACTGGCTCCACGGGTGGAGCAAACTTATAACCATCATAATCATTTTTGTCTACCAACCTTGTTCGAACAAGGTTGTTCCTGTTCGGAACATCAATGCCATCGTAACGGAAATTTTCTTGAATCATAGGTGGTGCGTCACCAACCTCTAGCTGACCATTTACTCGCACGCGACCACGAGGCTGAATTCTGTTACTTGGAGATAGTGGTAATGCGTCCATACTAGTATTTTTAATGCTGTCCAAAATACGATAACTATAAGACTTCACAATAAAATTTGCAGGTTGAACAATCTATTGACGTAAGAGAAGGTTGTTGGTCCAACACTTCTGATACACAGAATACTATTTGTGCCAATGTAAATTGAAACATCGTCTAATTGAATTCTGAATGTGTGATTAATCAGTTTAAAATTGGTGTATTCTACCTTCCAATGCCGTTTAAGTATATAAGTAAGCGCGAAAGGCGCCAGCTTGACGATCCTGATGTAGATTCTGAGCAGGAGACTGGTTTCTTTGGTCTATCGCCAACGTCGGCTGCGGGCGACACTAACGTAGCACGTCCGGACCCGACGTCTTTCGCTGGACGTGCTCATGCAGATCCTGTAGCCGCGAAGCCGAAGATTGTTGTTACTCGAGCTCCTAAGGATGACGAGTCTAAGCCAACAGCTGGACAGAAGAAGTCCGGAAAGGTGTCTGCCGCTGGGCAAGCCACCCTTGCAAAGGTCTTTGGTGCCCGGTCAACTGAGGACGGTCCGCGTCGTCAGCTTCGTCGTTACGTTCGCGATGAGGAAAAGTGCCCTGGCAACCCAGGTCACCCTTGTGGTAAGAATCGTGGTGACAAGCCTCTCTGCTGGAGTTGCGAGAAGACTCGTCGTGAGATTGAGTCTCGTTGCGCAAAGTTCTATGAGTGCGGTATGCATCGTCACTGGATTCCTGATCTTGGTGACTATTCTGGTCCGTTCTGCTCCGAGCATTACAAGGAGTATCGTGATAACCCGCCTAATTGCAGGTACCATGATGACACCCCTGCTGAGCCTGGGTGTCACAATGTTGTTGCATGGGATCATGCCACTCGAGACTGGTTTTTGGATTGCATCTCTTGCAAGCACTTGCTCGACAAGGTTTGTCCAGGTTGTGGTACCGGGTTTCGCTACCGCAACAAGAAGACAAAGACGATGTCTGATTTCTGTCGTGATTGCGAGCAGACACAAGGCCCGCGCCGGGATGGTTACCAACGAACCCCTGTTTGGGACGACATCGATCAACGTGAGACCGGTGCTAATGTGAGCAAGAAGCAGCGCAAGCGTAAGCAAGCTGGTGCTCGACGCCCTCCTCTCGAGGGTGGCCCAAAGCAATACCCTGAGGAGCTTCTCGTTGAGAACTCTGATGGTGGTTTTGTTGAGCCGGTTCAACACAAGGACTTCTAAAACGAAGTCAATTTATTAATGATCAAAATTTGATCATTAGTATGGTAGTTCTAGATCAATGGTAGTTCTAGATCAATGGTAGTTCTAGATCAATGGTAGTTCTAGATCAACGGTCTTATAGTTCTAGATCATTGATATCACCAACTATATTTCCATGATATGGTTGCCATGAACTAGGAATATAGACAGTTCTTTGTGATCCAAAACTTTTAGGATTAATGCCACCACTTTTATTAACATTTGCTTGTATGTTATTGCCTGATACTCGTTGCTTAGAATTACACCCACCCATTTTATTTCTTCTACTTTACTATTTCGTATAAAGTTTAATATTTTCTGGGTTAGAAAGTTACAATTAGAATTCATTTTCCGGAGAACTAATAAATTTAGTTCCTTGAACAGATAATTGAATTTTGTTTATACCGCTTTCTAAACAAAATCACCAGAGAGCTACACATAATGAGTTCTGATCCGTTCATTTTCAAGCGACAAAATTTTTCTGCTATGACACGCCTAAAGTGTTATCGAGACACTGGTGATGTTTACGCTTTCGTCGTTAATACTCGAATGAAGGCAACACGATCTTACAAGAATCGTCTGTACACCAGTGAAGTTCGAGGGACCACACCTTTGACTCAGTTTGATATGATCAACATTGGTTACGGAATGTCTTTGATTCGATTCGTTGGTCCTGACAACCTTCTCTTACGTCACACAGGTCCTGCTGCCCAAGTAACTTTGGTTGTTCATTCAAAGAAATCTGATGCTTCAATCTCCCAGGACTCAGTTGATGTGGCAGCAGACGATGCTAGTTCAGTAGACGACGTTCTTAACGACGCCGGAGATGACTCAGCTGATGTCCAAGACGACGCCAGAGATGACACTGAGTCTTCACCTGACAAGGATGTAGATGTTACTAGTCTGTAACTAATACACTGTGCGCGTTGACGCAAACAGTGCGCGATAATATAATAAACGAAATTCTTTTATTTGAAATACAACTTTGCAATATTATATTTACACAAAACAATGAAGTCTATTATCATTCGTAATCCAGGAGCTCGTCTCAATGAAGGAATTGTAACACATATCGAAAGACAAGAAATCAATACGGAACTTGCATTTGAACAATGGCTTGACTACATTGATGTTTTCGAAAACAATGGATGGGCGCTATCTACGGTAATGTCAGAAGAAATGTATCCTGACCAAGTTTTTATCGAAGACACGGCTGTTGTTTATGGTCGATTCGCTTTGATTACGAATCCAGGCGCAGATTCTCGTAAACCCGAAACAATTGCTGTATCAAAAAAGCTGAAACAGCTTAGATATGTTATTGGTACAATAACTGCTTCACCCATGGCTTCGCCCAGTGTCAGTGAAGCGACACCTACAGATTCTCCCGGTGTCAGTGAAGCGACACCTACGGCTCAGCCTACACTTGACGGTGGCGATGTTCTTAAAGTGGGTAACACAATGTATGTTGGAATTGGTGGACGTACAAATCTTGAAGGTTTTAATCAGTTAAAGGAATTTTTTGAAAAGAACACTGATGCAATTGCCGTTCCAATTCCGGTAACCAAAGTCCTTCATTTGAAATCGGCAGTTACAGCTCTCCCTGATGGAACAATCATTGGTTATGATCCTTTTGTCGACGACATTTCTATTTTCCCAAAGTATATGTCCGTCCCAGAAGAGTCAGGTGCGCACGTCGTTGTTTTTGATTCCAATACCATTTTGATGTCAACTTCGGCTCCTTTGACGAAAAAGATGTTTGAAGAACTCGGACTTGTTGTTCTAACTGTTGATATTTCTGAATTTGAAAAACTTGAAGGTTGTGTGACTTGTCTTTCGATTCGACTTAGACAATGACTAAATTAGTCATTACAGACCGACTTTAATTAGAATTAACATTCCTAAGAACATTAGTAATTAAATAGAGTAAAACATGTCCATCCATTCCATTTTCGAAACACCCAACACACCGTTAAACGAGTTGATCAATGCTATCAAGTTTACTCATCCAAATATTAAGTCAATGAGAATCAGACTTCTAAACCCTGATTCGAAACAAGTAGTTGCAAGTGGTTTAGATTTTTCTCATTTAGAGAAAGAATTTTTATATTTTGTAATGGAACGAGAAGTAGTTCTTCCAATTTCAGCTACATTGATGAAGCGTGTCATTGGACACGACCATTCAGTCGTGAAACTAATGACTTACGTTAAGGTTGTTGCAAGTAAAGATGTGGATACTCCTGGTTCTCGGATTGAGCGCATTGATATGATTACATCAGTACCTTCTTGCTTCAATGCTTATGCGAAAGGACATGAAATTGTGAGTATTCTCCCTACGTCAGCTGGAGACGGGTGTGTTGTTTCGCTGACACTCAATTACACTTTACAAGCTCCCGAAGAGGAAGGTTTGTTAAAGTCTTTTGGATTTAGTATTAACACTGTTGTTCGTAAGTTTATTGAAATGGTTCGAACAACACTTGTAACAGAGTATTCAGAGAAGCGTCAACTCCAATTTGGAGAACCTTACTCCAGTAATGTTGTTACTTTGGAAGGCCTTCGAGAAGCTCTTCGTCGGTATGCGTAGAATATTCCTATTGGGAATATTAATTAACCAACAAATGTTTCGGTATCGTACACATCATGTAAATATCGTGTGAACGACATCGCTTTGCTTCACCATGGCTCGGGTCTACGTAGTAGACCAAGTCATACTGATGACTGTATTCAATGAAAGCAACTGCATGAGTTCGATCGAAATCAAGGACCAGAACTTTAATAATATTGTAATTTCGAAGAACCTTCTTCAAAGTATCATCTTCAATGTTAGAATAAAAAAATCTTTTCCAATCCATTGAACGATTACAAAGAACTATTGACGTTCCATTGACAATTGCTTTCTTCTGAGCTTCGGTGTTACTAAATAACTCAAAGATTGTTTTTGGACATCCTGGTGAAATACAGGGAAGCTCTTGTTGCTGGAACTGAACACTTTCAGTGTAGTCATTTGAACTGTCAAGTAAAGCTTGAGGAACAACACTTGGAACTTTGTGTCCACAAGTTTGTTTTGAAATTATAGACCTTACTGCACGACTGACAGCTTCAAAAGAATCTTTGGCAGGACGGTCTTCAAGCAGAACTATTTTCTTTTGACCATCAATTCCAAACACTATTCTTTTACTTACGTCGTAATGCTTGTCAAAGAATTCTATCCCCAAAGACGAAAGCATTGACACTAATGGGCTTGTAATCCAACAATCATAGTCTTGAGTTTGTGCAAACTCAAACGATGTATTCAGGGCCATATTCACGAATCTTAAATTTGCTTTTACTACCCAGATTTGAATTTGGAATGCTCAAGGTACTGCTTTTGGTGCCAGAGGCAGAGACGCTACTTGAATCGTTTTTACGAATAGGTGCGCGTCTCTTTGGAGGCTTCAAATCTGACTTCATTAAGAAATCGGAAGGAGGTTTTGGAATAGCATTGTCATCGAAATAACTCACAGCGGGCTTCTTAGCTCCGTCTGTGGGACTTCGCTTGTACATCTTAATTGTTAGTACAATTAACAATGTCACTAATAAGATCAATCCTACCAAACAAAAGACTAATAATTTCCCCATTGTGTAAAAATCTTTACAAACCTAAGAGTTTTTACATGACCGAGTTTACAAATTTAGTTTCTGACACTTCAATGTTTTCAAACATTCCTGCCATAGAATTAGTTTTTATCGGAGCCGTTTCGTTATGGGCTCTTGGTGCATCTGCGCTTCTTTGTAAATTTCTTCGAAGTGAATCTGAGAAATTTGGCAATCGTTGTACTTGGCCAGGTGGAATGAATTTAACGGTTCGTGAATATGAAGCCATAATGAAGAAATGGTTTTCACAAAAGCAAGTAACAAAAAGCACTGGACAACGTGTAACGGTGTCTGAAGTTTCCGACAAACAAAAAGACTAGATATGGGAATTCCTAAGCTCGAAAACTGGCTCCGCGAACAACGCATTCAATTCACAGGCAGCCCTCAACCTAGAACTACTACACGTGGAAGTCCAAGCAGATCGAAGACTAAGTATGAACAGGACGTTTATTGTGAAGGACTACTCATTGATATGAATGATCTTCTTCATTACGTTGCCCAGCGAACATATCGATACGGTGACTTCAAACCATCAGAAAATATCAGTCCTGTTAATCCTAAAACCACAGACCTTCAACTTGAAGTAGAATACTTACAGTTACTAACACAGATCCTTGAAATGTACTTAGAGCAGTATCAGCCACGGCAGTACTTTATTGTTGCCATTGATGGTCCAGCTCCTCTTGCAAAAATCTTCCAACAGAGGAAACGCAAATTTGCTAATGAAGGAAAGATGGAGACAGACAGATGGTCAAACATGAATCTGACTCCTGGAACACTTTTCATGAGCAAGATCGATCTTCATTTGAAGGAATGGTTTGAAAGCTATCAAAGGCTACCGCCATATACTATCTATTCTGGGCATCAAATTCCTGGAGAAGGCGAGCACAAGATGTTTAGATATCTGAAGGAAAGTCTGAAGGCGGGCGACATTGTGGAAGGCAGAGGCCTTCATATCTTTACTGGTCAAGATGGAGACTTACTTATGATTGCATCACTTGTTCCTTTGAAGAACCTTGTTTGGGTGAAGGAAGATCGAAAGAAAGTCCTTGGACAAATGATTCCAGATCCACGTTCCATTAGTAAGTTCAGAGACCGCATCAGCAGTATTATTGGACGTGAAAGGCTTCTTGATTTTGTGACAATGATGTTTCTTCACGGGAATGATTTCTTTCCACAACATCCAACATTTGGTAGCTCTGACATTTCCGTTGAAACCTTCACCAGGTCTTACATTGAAATGTCAAGGCCACTTGTCAATCCGACTGATGGGCAAATTAACCCAACCAGTCTGAAGATTTTCTTTAGTTTTATGGCTGAAAAGGAACAACCTCTTTTGTTAGAGATTGCAAGAACTTTCAGACCAACACCCGAAGTTAAGTATCCGATCTTGACTAACAATGTTTCCAGGGATGCCCAAAGGAGAATCATCAGTCTTGATTTCGTCAAATTCCGTCAGGAATGGTATACTCGAGTTCTTCGAGAGTACTACCCGGAGAAACTTCGGGAAGGAAATATTAAGAAGCATTTGGACGATTTGATTCAGAAGATGGTAACGTCTTACATTAACATGATGCAGTGGAATATTGACTACTACAGGAATGAATCAAATACAATTTCATGGCAAAGAGTGTATCCATACGCTTTTGCTCCATTATTCTACGATCTTGCACGTTGGAATGGAAGTATTATGAGTAGTTCGGACCCACTTGATGAAGACGCCGAATCCGGAGGCAACGGCAGTGTTGAGCGCAGCGAAACTGGCAATGGTAGTGCTGACCGTAACGACGCCGAACGAGGTGAGGCCACTAATGAAATCAGGCGTGGTACTGGAATAGAATCAGCTTCTATCATTAGGCAACTGTTGATGGTTATTCATCCAAAAATGGTCCCGAAGATTATTCCGAAGGACTATGCTCAATTGATTCTTAGCCCTGATCCTAAAGTTGCTTTGTTAAAGAAGTTTTCTCCTGAATCGGCAAGAAAGTTTACCGACAATCGCATGGATGAACACCTTTGGTATTCTGTTCTTCCAATTGTTGATGTAGGGACTTATGATATTGCTATTGATACAATTCGATCTAAACATTCAAGGGATACTCTTCCAAATTATATGATTGCCAAGAATCAACCTTTTGTTCGTAAAGTTGATCGTGAATCTGGTCAAGAAACGATTGTAAAGAGTCTTCCCAAGCTTAAAGCCGAGGATTCAAAGTATCAATGGACAGGAAGGATGTTGATGTGACAGATTTGCAGTTTATTAAACTGCAACAAGAATGATAGTCCCAACACACTGATTAGATTGATCAAAAGATATTCAAGACACAAGTATGTATTAAAAGCTACAATCATGTCCTTCGAAGACGTTAGCCCAAAGTCACCTCTGAACGAATCTACTCTTGAAAGAGTGATCAAATCGACGGATATAATCCGAACAGGGTTTGAAGAAATCCAAACTTTGTTGAAAGAACTAAAGACTCTAAAGGTACGTCTTCAGGAACATGTTTCAAAACTCTTCGGAGGATTTGATAAGGTAGAATCAGAACTATGTTCCAGAAGTCATTTCAAGTGTATACAATCAGCAATACTCAATTGTGGATCATTGTGTCGAGAAATAGAAGAAATCATGGACCAAATTAGCCATCTTCAAGAACGAGCAGAAACAAAACATTCAGAATGCTTAGAATGCTTTGACTTTATTAAAGCATCAGGTGAGATGCAAGATGCAATCCATGAATGGATGATTAGCATTAACAGATCTGTCTCAAAGATTCAGATTGATGCAAGACATTCACAAGACATCTTGAACTTTACTCCTATTGAACATTAGCGATAGCATGAATTACCAACTTGGTAATTCTATTCTTGAAATTGTTAATTTTCAAAATTATTTGTGTGACTATTAACTCATGCAGTCATTTTTGAGTGTTTTTGCTCTTGATTTTCATCGAGTCCAAAAACACAAATATTTGTGTTTTTGTTAGTTTTCAAGAAATGTCACTTAGACTTACACTTAACCAATCAGTCCCAATCTTTCGACATCCACATTTACTAACCTATTCATAAAGTCAAAACACTATTGTTCTTGACTTTTTCCATAAGACCTCTTATTAGCAAACCGACACGAATTGCACATGCGAACCATCTTCTTTCCACAGAAGATTTCTTTGCATCGAATACAAACTTTACGCGAATATGACCATGAGGAGATATACCTTCCAAAATCTCTATTCGCGTAAGTAACCTTTGTAACGACAGCCATTTTTATTTCTTTCTTACGCTAATTCAGATTTCAAATTCTTAATCAAGCATAGGTACTTGAAGTAATATATTCTAAATCGTATGATGCACACAAGCAAAGACTTGATGAAAGCGTTCCCACGAAATTGTAAAGATCCCAGAATCAGATGCACGAGCCGTACACTGAAGGTCCTTACATGTATGCGGTCGAACAACACCGTCGAAGTCAATGATTGGTTTTCGTCCCCATGGATTGTAAAGTGTAAATAGATACGTTCTCTTCTTTGCTTCATATGTAATACTTAGAATGGTGTAACAATGTTTCTTTACAGCATTGTAAATTTCAGGATCCTTAACAGCATCAAAGTCTGGACGCTTGTATGTCTTCAAGGATGTATTAGCAAGGAGATGATGTCCAGCACGATACAATGAGTACATTTCGCTGGCTGTGATTTGGGAAACTGTTTGGTAGTCATGATGACAATCTCCAAAGTCGTCTTTATTGTGCAAATATCGATGAGTCGTTTTCCCTCCAATGAGCTGACGAAGGCCAACAGCGGCAGCATTCATTTCACCTAAACTATTGACAATATCTCGACACACACGAACTCCTGAGATATCTAGGTCAAATTTAACTTTGTCAACTCCCATCAGACTAAGCATTGCTTTTTCAAACAAGATTGGCCAAATGCAAGTTGGAGTCCGTGTAATGTATTCTCTTGGTACAAAATCATCAACAATAAAGACAGCATTACTAAGATAAACTTTGTAAAGACGTCGTGTTGGTGTTTCAGCATAAAGATCAATCATCTCTTGAAGATCTTTACATCGTGTTTCCAGGCCGGGTCCAGGTCGAAGATAGCTGGCGAGACATGAAAGAAACCAACAACTGCCAATATATCCTTGAACGATATCTGTATAAACAGGGACTTTACTCCGTTCTGTGTAGAGAGGAATACCGGCTAACCTGTAACACTTGTGCTTCAAGGGATCGTAGTTGATGGAAACATCTGCGTCATTAAACTTGGAAAAATCAATTGACATGAATGATTAATTCTTTAAAATCCCTTGACAAACCTAGGCTCACTATGTTCTCCTAGTATCCAGTGATTCGTGATAAGAGTAAATGTACCAAAATTGGAATAACATGGTTAAAGATTCAATGAAAGCGTCCGTTCAAAGTTTTGTTTCTTTATTTGTATTATTGGATTTACAAATTATAAAGTCTAACATATTCTGGTTCAATACACATGGACCATGCGCTAGAATTAAATACAGGAAAATTTCCTATATCAAGATTTGTTGTTTGTGTGGTTAGTCGCTTTTGAGAACTCGAATTATCTCGAATGTAGTAGCATCAAATGCTTCCTGACGAGACTTATCATCCAGCTGTGGAGTCAAAAGATAAACATTCAAAGCATCCATCAGATCATTGACATGTTCCACAGAAGTTCTACCCTTGATGTGCACAGGGATGATAAACGGTTGAATTTCAATTGGACTTGGTGGTGGAACCTGATCGTCAAAATCAAGAACTCGTGAAACACAATCTCTCACAACATCAGGGATAAAATCGTCAAGGATTTCGAATTCTTCGAGTTCTTCACAACGACCTTGTGGAGTTTTGACCGATAAAGTCACACAGAACCGAGTCCTTCGTCGACGACGAGCTTGCTGGCACGGGACCGGAGCTTGGCACGGAGTCTGGACGTGGACCGGAGCTTGCCGCAGATCAGCCCGTCTAGGTGTGAATGGAAGGGTCTTTGTGGAGCAACACCCGGTGGAGCCAATGTTTGCACGAGGTGAATCAAGAGAATGGAAAGGAATACCCTCGGGGATGTAAATCTTCTGATTCATTGGGTGCGTCCGATCGTCCTGCTGACGGTGATGCTTCTTACTAGTCGGGATGGATGTTGGTAGAATACAGATGGCGCCGCTGCCGAACATGGATCTGTTAAGCATTTTGGATTGGAAACCTTAGTTGCAATCGATTTAATTATTTTATGAAAGAATTCAGAATTCAATTAGTTGTTACATCCATTGGATGTAAATAAGTCATTGACGAACCTGAAGCTTCTGGTGAGTCTAAATTTCACCAAATTCAATGTCATTATCATCATCTGCAATAGAATCAGGGACATCATCTGGATTAAATGAATCATCAGAGTCGGAATCCAAATCAAACATTCCGAGCAAAGCATCAACACCTGGATCTCTCGGAAGAGGAGCATCAAATCCAGCTGCACGTGCAGGTGAGCGACTCGAAGATAGACGACTAAGTTCTTTGCTAGCACTACCACGGCCCACAGACTTCGCGTCACGGTTTTCAGGCTCACGGCCTACACGAGACTGAACTTGTTTCCTACGGTCGTTGCCAACCAGCTGTGCAAGCACATTACCTGTGAGTCGATTCGCGCCGACATCAGAGCTAGATTGGAAGTTGCGGAATTGTTGAACAATAGATTCATTGACTTCAAGATCAAAAGCTCCGGTCCCGGTATTAACACGAGTTCCGAAAAGAATAGAACTTGAAGTATTTGTAATCTTTTCTGTCGGCCCAAAAGGTGCCCCTGTACTAACAGCTCTGACAGGATCTTCGAAACAAGCTTGAGGAAAGATACCACGATTTTGCTTACTGATACTCTTAGAATTAATACTACTTGGTTTAGGACCAACACAAATCCAATCAATCATAGCAGTAATGTTACGAGGTGCAATGATTTGATCTGCATTCTTAAACAAATCGTAAATTTCCTTTTCAAGATAATTTCTCATTGCCTCAATGCCAATTACTTCATAAATTTCCATTGGAGAATCAGAGAAAGTTCGATATGCACAAACATCAGGATGTGCACGAATTTCTCTTAGATTGGTTCCTGTTGTAACAACTGTGCAATAATTACCGTAACGAAAGATAGGATCAGTAATCAAGTCTGGTAAATTTGGGTCGATTTGATCTTCGAATTGTTCGATCATTCGATCTTCAGCATTCTTAATTTCATCTTTGATTAGTTTTAACATCCCTTCGGTGTCGATGGGTAGAGTTTTACCATTATTATCAGTCTTGTTAACCAAAAGGTACCCAAGATGAAATGTTGTTGGTTCCATTGTAAGGAAAGTTGTGTCAACAGTCATACCCAAAGCTTGTAGCAAAAGAATTAGTTTTTCAATTGGAATACCTGAAGTCTTTTCAACAACTGGGTTGATCCATATACGCAACTTCCCAGATTCCTCGCCAGATTCTGTTGCATAATCTGGTTGCACACCTTGAATCAAGTCATGAGTTGGTGTCATCTTTACAGTTGTATCAGTAACATACTGATAATTACCAATGACAGCGCTAGTAATAAAGCTTTGGAAAGTTTCTTGGAAGAATCTTCGAACATTGGAATCAAGCTTCTCATCAGCAGAGAGTCCACCTCCTGAAAACTTAAAGGTGTTCTCAATGAAATCCACGTTCGGGTAGACGTCAATAACACCTTCTGTAAGAGGCCCGCAAAAGAAAGTAACAAAATCGGAAGTATCTTTTCCTTTCGAAACCTCTACGCTATTGAGGTGGGTAACAATTTCTTGAAGAGTTATCTTATGAAGGAATAGCTTCTGTTTGTCAAAAGTCATTCGTGCAAAATAACCATTGTATTCGTCCATTCTCTCATTGTAATAGTCGGTGTTAGCAATCTCAAAGTCAGTATACCAAGAACGATCGGCCGAGTCTGTAACAAGGATTTCAAACATCTCTCCACCAACAGGCTTGACAAGAATGTCTCCAAGCTTGAGAGACACAAACTTCTTCCCGGCCATGAAAGCATCTTCATAAGAAATGTTTGTATCAATGAAGTGAATAATCGTTGAGCTTGCAGAAGGATCCTTCTTGAGAGAAATCTTCTGCTGAAATCTTTGGAACCCAGACTTCTTATTAGCTTGACCAGACTGATGGAAAGCATCAAGGTTAAGCTGGGTAGCTGGCTGTCCAGTACTTTCACCCGTGTTCATTCCAACATGCATCCCTGGATTTAAAAAACTCTTCGTCCCATGATTAATAATATATGCCTTCAACTTTGGAATCATACTTGGATAAATCGTTACTGAAAGAAGCTGCAGATACAAAGAATTACGGATTTCATCTGCTGTGTAACGTCGAATTTCCGAAGAAAGACTCGGAGGTTCAGGGATTTGTGAGACAATATCCTCAACTTCTTCAGGAGTAAGATAACGTTTTTGTTCAACGGACATTGCAACTCCACTTTTATGGTTTTTGAAGACATAGAGATACATTCATTGCGTCTTCAAATCTTTGGATAGTAATATTTTATGTTGTTTGTTGTGAAATTAAAGCATGGATTTCAGCAGCTAAGCGAAACCGAGCGAAGCTGGGTTTCAGCTAAGCGAAACCGAGCGAAGCCATGACTATAGTATAGTTATGCAGTTCCAGTTGTTTCAAATCTTTCGAAGCAAATGACACAAACTGGTATGAAAAATTTGAACATACCTGTTGAATCTATGAAAGGTCCGTTAGGGTTGACTGGATTTTGAGAGTCAACAGAAAGGTCTAATGGAAGAATTTCCTGGCACATATCACAAGTGAACTCACCTTCGCAAACTTTGAAGTGATCTTGAAGAATCTGGAGATCATGTGGTGGGTTGTATGGTATTATTGCTTCACAGAATGGGCAGGTGTGATATCCATGGCTTCGCTCGGGTTCGCTTAGCTGAAACCCATGGCTTCGCTCGGGTTCGCTTAGCTGAAACTCATTCTTGTTTGCTTTAACAAGAGGGATATTGAGTTTGACCATATTTCTTTATTACATGTTTGGAATAAATAATCAATTAGCATAAAGTATCCAAGTTGGATACTATCTTCATAACTTTGTTTAAACAGCAGGTTCCAATGGCTTTGAGACAGCTACTCCAATCGAATTAAAGATGTAACTGTCTATTGGTAAACCATCTTTTCCTTCTAAACAAATACATCGATGATCCATATTCGGAAATCTCAAAAACATTTTGAGCAACAAATCGTAAGTCCAAAATGGAAACATCAAATGGTCTCCAGATTCAATACGATCTGCATAAACTTCAAAGTCTTCAGATCTTCCATGCATTGCATGATAGAATTGTGCTAGGTCTTCCATGGGTTTCAGCGAAGCCATTGGAACTTGAAGGCTAAGAGCATATCGATTTTGGAAATCAGGACCAAGGCGATATCGATCGTATCTTGGACCGCGGAAGTAAAGAATTGGAAAAAGTCCACGTGTCTTAATAAAGTTCCTTTGCAGGTTCATCATTGTACTTCGAAATGTGTGTTTTCAACATGAAATTAGTATTACTAATTTCAATTCCTATTTATTTAAGAAGCATCTTGGAGTCTTTTTGGAATAGCAACTCCAACAGAGGTAAACTCAGAGTCATCAGCTGTGTCATCTATGGCTCCCAAATGAATGCAACGATGATCCATATCAGGGAACTCTCGTTGAAGCTGTCGAAGAATATCAAAATTCCAAAATGGAAAAAGTATATTGTCATTATGTGCAATACAAAATTTTACCTGAGCTACAATATACGGGTCATTGTGATTAACGACAATGTCGTAGCCTGGAGCCAAATCTTGCATTGATGATCCATTAATGTGCCGAAGATCATATACGTTTCGGAAATTGCGATCGAGTTGTTGTCTTTTAAACTTTAACCCTCGGAAGTAAAGAATTGGGTGATGCTTAATATGTGTTGGAAACAATAAATGTTGCACTGAAATAAATCGATCAATAATTGGACAAGAAGCCATTGAACAAGTTGTTTTAACAAGAAATTGGCAATGCCAATTTCAATTCGTAAGTTTCTAAGCCACGTAAACACTTTGGTATTGAAACCGCAGTTGTAAACTTTTTATTATTGAGATCTATATTAATACAAATCGTGTGGATTGTGAATCCGACCCGACTTCTCAAGTTTGTCTCTCAACAACCCACAAAGTTTCTTAGTCAGGTCTGTCGAGAAATGCCACAAATACATCCATTGAAGTTTCTTCCCAGTCCAACTTGGAACTTCATCTGGATTAAAGTGGTTTGCAATGAGTGTTTCACGCATATCATCTTCATTCTTCGGGATACTTACCTTTGACATCATCTCTGCAGGAGGTGGAATTTGTTCTTCCCATGCCATTTGGATTAGTTCTGTTCTTGGAATTGATGCACATTCCATTCCCTTCTTAGTTTGACGTCTATCACTAATTGTCTTTGGATCGGAACCAGCTGGATTCCATCTAATCCTAAACTTCCCATCAATAATAGAACCATAGATACTGTACTGCTCGAAGCGTTCGAGGTCAACATTAATACTATTGACAACAATCTTCTTATACTTTTCAAACTCTGTTTCGATTGGTGAACGCCATCCTAAAGTCTCGTTGGATTTATAAATCCAAATTTCCTTAGGATCCTTAAATCTTGTAACAGCATTGTGGTTTGTTTCTTTGTAATTGTGTGGTTGATAAGTATGAATGTATATATCAATTACACGTCCAGTTGTTGCATCAGTTTCGGAAATCTTAAAGATATATCCCTTAAACACAGTCAAGATATTCCCTGCCACAGTGGAAGATCTAAAGAGTCCATTTGAACGTTGATTACTCACCACACACTCCTCGAGGAGTGCCTTTTGTCTCCATTTCGGAAGATCTTTAATGTGAGCCTTTACTTGTTCGAATGTCTGAGGAGCAACTTCTGTTCGAATTCGTCCTTCATTTCGTCCACTGGCTTCACTGGTTTGAAGAGATTCACTTTGTTGGTAAATATAACTCACAACATTAACGTCATTAGCAACAACATTTCTCTCCATTTCAACAAACAACTCTGAAGGAGGACGGTAAATGATAGAAGTATTTGGAGACTCATAGATCGATAGATCTCTAATATAGGGAGTCGGAATATCAATCTGACGCTGCAGGTGGATTCCATTGTTTCCGAGGACAATGAACAGTCGGTCGCCTTCTCGGGTCATAATCTTCTTGTCGCAGAGTTCACGGATATCATTGAGAGTCTTGATTACCATTTCTTGTTCGAATTCAGTGTTAGCATATTCTTGGAAGATTTTTGCATAAGATACAGACTTATGCTCAACAAGTTCCCTCAAGATGGCACTCTTCAACTGCCGAGTGTCACGGTGAAGGACATTATAGGTCTCAGTATCAATAGGGTCTTGACTAGGAACATAACTGGGATCCCGTAACTGCTCCCAAGATGGATAATCGCAACGCTCGTAATCACATTCTTGGGTGTAATCCCGAGTAGATTGCAAAATGTTTCGGCCACGGTTAATAATTGCATCAACTGCACAGATTTTCATAGCTCGAAATACTCTACGAGACTTTAATTCTTTGTATTCAGCTGTCCGATATATATGAAGATCGGCATTAGAATGATCAGAGACACCTTTATCGACGCTGTTGATGTTATAGTCAATAGCATGTCGGTAAATTTCCACATCGATGTTAGTGTACTTGTCATATTCTATTCCTGTAAGTCCCTTTGCAAGTGCCTCTTTGTTAAGAATTTCTCTCAAAGCTTCATGAGCATTGGCTCGAAGAACACGGTTAATCGCTTGAATCATTCCAGAGAAATTCCAATGAGGACTAATTAGATGCATTCGGCGACAATGAAAAACATTAATACCATCTCGTGCTACCCTAGAACCAACGAGAACTTTGATGTATTCACCATTAGCGTTAGCTGGACTGTTAAAGAGTGTTTTGACAGCTTCTTCTCTCGCCGGACCCATGCTTGTTGTAATTACGGCTACTCGTCTTCGTTTTGGATACGATTCCTTCACTTGCCGGGATCCTTCGGAGGTGAAGATTTGTTCAAGAGGATCGTTAAACAATTCGAAACCAAACAATGTAAAGATCATTGCAATGATCTTCATCCCAGAAAATTCTTTCAAGAGCGTAAAGATGAAACTGCATCCAGGGGCGTCTCTTTCGATATCAATGATTGCCTTCATCTTCCCTGACAATCTCCCCAGATTTGTAGTGTCTCCTCCATTTTGAAGCCACTGTTGAAAACTCACTGCTTTTCCTCGATGTTCCCAAGTGCTAAACTCCGAAGGTGTAACCCACTTCATCTTTCCTCCTTTGTCTTTCTTGATGAAATCACTGTCATTGCCAAACGGAAGGACAATTGTTGCAGCCGCAATACGTTTAACATCAAAAGCTGTATAAGGAATTGACAGATACGCTGCTTCTTGAAGGTCACCCATTGGTGTTGGAAAGATCTTAATTCCAGAAGGAAGAGTCTTCTGAAGAATTTTTGGTTTATGATTAATATCTTGGTTCAAGTCCGAATCATCAGGATAATCAATCGTATATGTTGCAGGGAGAGTTATTCCCATATACTTTGGTGCGGCAGCTCGAGTGCTTGCACGAACATAAGTAATCTTTCCTCGGAAATATGGTTCCATCATAGCAAGAGTCATCCCGGAAACATTTTCAGGCATTTGCTTCCCCTCGGGGAGGAGAAGATTCATAATCCTTGCCGCCTCTTCAACTTCGTTTAGAATCGGGGTTGCTGTAACGGCACAAATCTTTGACCTTCGAATAAGCTGACACAAGCGAAGGAATTGAGGATACATCTTTGCATTCTCCTCGTCGGTTTCCTTTGAACCTGAATTGTTAGAAACAATATTATGGACCTCATCAAGAACGATGATGCTTTGAGAATATGTTGCAATGATTTCGTCATCCTGCATGTCCTTCAATTCAGTTGCAAATTTACGGTAAGTTTTGAATTCATACCATTCTGAAAGAGCTTTATTAATCCTAATATTACGACTTCTATTAGTAATACCAATATCACCAATGTTGGAATCATAAACACCAGGAACACAGCTTCGAACAATTTGTGTTTTCATTTCATCAATGATATTATCACCTCGTTCAACGATGTATGTCTTCTTATAACTCCCTGTTCCTTTGAAGTGTTCAGCTGCAGCAATAAAGGCACAAGACTTTCCAGTCCCTGGTTCATGGATGTTAAGAACTCTGTCTGCCATAATCATGAATCGAACGAAAAACTTTTGATGATTATAGAACCCACCTCCTTCAGGTAACTTTTCGTCCGCTGGAGCAGAGAGTTCTTGAAACTCCTTCTTCCGAGTTATTATTCGTTGTATGTCAGGTGAATTAAGAGATGGATATACTGGGAGATAGTCCTCCATAGTTTTAAGACCACTCGATTATTGAACTGTGTATCAGTTATCTTTATTCGAAAACTAGTATTCTGAAATCGGTATTTTGAAACTAGCATTCGAAAATTAGTGTTCTGAACATTGATTTTTGTAACAGTGTAAATATATTCATAAAACTGTTAACTTATTAACACTTAATGGACTCTCTTCATGACTCTGAAGCTTCAAAGCATTTCGAAGCCCTGAAGCATGAGAAGAATCAACGTGCTAACAAGCTGCAACGAGAACGCAGTCAATCAAAGAGAGATATTATGAGTGAAATGTACGACCGATTTTCTGCAGCTGTAGAGAGTTATGGTCTTTCTGGAATCCCTGAGAAGTGGTTTTATTTCGATGATAATGGTAAAATTCCATTTCATCGTGACCCTCAACATCCAGAGTTAGAACGGACTTTTCATGATATCGAATACGATTACAAGGTCGCTACAGAGCTAGCGCAAAAGAAATCTGACGCGCGGTCTAGAGAACTTGATTCTCTTCAGAATCAACTTCGAATTGTTTCAGAATGCCCAGAGAGTTATGCAAAGAAACCCGGAGAATGAACATAATATGTTTATTCAATAGCGGCCGTAAAATTGACAAAGACATTCTAAATTTGTATTTCCATGGACAACACATTAATTACATGAACAACAAAAAACAAAAACTATAAAACGTAGAAACGTTATAGAAATGCTGCCCGATCAGATTGCTCTTGCACTTTTCATCTTCATGCTTCTGGTGCTTTACCTGATTGAGAGTTACTACCGGATGCATCTTCGCTGGTACTGGGGTGTTGCCGCCGTAGTTGTTCTTGCTGTTGTTTGGCATTACCTTGGAAATTGGTGGGGAACTATGTCGCTTACTGCTCCGCGTCGCCGCCGCCACCTGATGACGACTGCTCCTTCGTCTGAGGAGGGGTACTCGTATGAGTATTAGATTCCTTTTTCAAGGAAACTAGTTGACGTTCAAAGGAACGTCTTACCGACCAGAGGTCCGACAACGTCTTACTGACCAGAGAGGTCTGACGTTCGAAGGAACGTCTTACTGACCAGAGAGGTCTGACGTTCCTTTGAACGTCTTACTGACGTCGTCTTATTGAAACATAAGTTATCAAAATTGGTAACTTACAAAATCTATCTGAAAGAATACAATGTCACATAACCAAAGCCCACAATGCGTACATACAAAGGCCGTGAGCCCAGAGCATCATCATTGCGATGATCCTTCTGATTGCATCGATGCAGCGACTTTTCACTTTCACTCAACTGTGCAGGGTAAACAAGGTAACTTGTTTGATCTCACAAGTTCACAAAGCGAACATTCGAATACATCATCTGGAGAGTCAGATCTACAAAATCGTTTAGGTTCTCTTCTTACAGAAGCTTCTACTCTTTACGAAGACGCTATTATTGAAACACAAAACACTGTCCGAGCTCTTGAAGAGCGACTTGTTACAGCAAAAACAATTCAAGACCTTCACTCGTTAATTAATGACGTGTATCGTTCACAAATCCGTGTTACTCAAACCAATCGTTTACTGAAGGGCCTTTCCGACTCTGCTCTTAGTGTTATCGGTCAATGTTACAGTAGTCATACTCCGGAACTTCGACTTATGAAGGTTGAGGCGGATTATCGCAGTAATGTTGCACAATTGACTTATCGAATTGAGTCTTCTTTTCAACGTTCACTGAATGTTCGCAATGTTTTGACGAATATTTATCGTTCTCGTTTAGCTAATAAGCTTTTAGATGAGTCTTTGCATGCTGATATTCAAGTAGAAATTCCAGAAGATTTAACCGCTACTTTAATGCAAACGATCGAAACTTACTTTGATTCACATACAATCTTACCAGGACTCGCTGACGCAGCCCCAACAGGGATGCCTGACGCAGCCCCAACAGGGATGCCTGACGCAGCCCCAACAGGGATGCCTGACGCAGC
>Ga0075158_10000879_pt1 | contig 23573 bp, 22 predicted proteins | sample JI91814BDNA_FD_70968 | JGI IMG/M metagenome (GOLD analysis project Ga0075158, IMG submission 70968) | Wastewater effluent complex algal communities from Wisconsin, to seasonally profile nutrient transformation and Carbon sequestration -... | ecosystem: Engineered > WWTP > Effluent > Algae... | reverse complement strand
GCCAGCAGGGCGGTGTCGGCGCCGGCCATGCCGGTGTCCAGCAGCACCTGTTCCATGCGCTCGCCGACCACGGCGATGTCGGCCGCGTCGCCGCGCACCAGCAGCGGCAGCAGGCGCAGCGGGCCGTGGGCGTGTTCGGCGGCGGGCTGCAGCGCACCGGGCAGGCCCTCGTCGCCGGCGCCGAAACCGATCACGCGGCCGCCGGCGGCACCGGGCGCGCGCGCCACCAGGCGCTCGAGTTCGGCGTGCAGCGGGTAGCCCGGGCGCAGCAGCTCCACCGGGTCGAACAGCGCGGCCACCAGGCCCAGGTCCAGCGCCGCGGCCTCGGGCACGAGCCTGGCCAGGTCGCGCGCCACCAGCCCGGCCAGCGCGCCGGCGGCCTCGGGCGACAGCCGCGACCGGCCCACGTCCGCGCCGGGCGAGAGTTCGATGGCGAAGGCGCCCAGGCAGCTCAGGGATGGTTTTTGCATGGGCATACGGTGGCGTCGGGTTATGATTCCCATCATACCCGCGCACCACTGTCGCAAGGAGTGAAGCCGATGTTGCCCACCCGTCGAGTCGCCATCATTGGCGGCGTCCGCATCCCCTTCTGCCGCAACAACACGGCGTACCACGACGTGGGCAACCTGGGCATGTCGATCAAGACGCTCGGCGCACTGGTGGAAAAGTTCAAGCTGCACGGCGAAGTGCTGGGCGAAGTGGCCATGGGCGCCGTGCTCAAGCACAGCAGCGACTGGAACCTGGGCCGCGAGGCCGCGCTGTCGTCGGGCCTGTCGCCGGCCACGCCGGGCATCACGCTGCAGCGCGCCTGCGGCACCGGCCTGGACACAGTGATCACGGTGGCCAACAAGATTGCCCTGGGGCAGATCGAAGCGGGCATCGGCGGCGGTTCCGACACCACGTCCGACGTGCCCATCGTGGTGAACAAGCGCCTGCGCCGCCGGCTGCTGGACGCCAACATGGCGCGCAGCTTCGGTGCGCGGCTGAAGGCGTTCAAGGGCTTTTCGTTCAAGGAGTTCAAGCCCGAGTTCCCGGGCGTGGGCGAGCCGCGCACCGGCAAGTCCATGGGTGAGCACTGCGAGATGATGGCCAAGGAGTGGCAGATTCCGCGCGAAGCGCAGGACGCGCTGGCCGCCGCTTCGCACAAGAACGCCGCCGCGGCCTACGAGCGCGGCTTCTATGCCGACCTGGTGGCGCCGTTCCGCGGCCTGGAGCGCGACAACATCCTGCGCCCCGACACGTCGCTGGAAAAACTCGCCACGCTCAAGCCCGCCTTCGACAAGACCTCGGGCCAGGGCACGCTGACCGCGGGCAACTCCACGCCGCTCACCGACGGTGCTTCGGCCGCGCTGCTGGCCTCGGAAGACTGGGCGCGCGCGCACGACCTGGAAATCCAGGCCTACCTGGTGGACGCGCAGGTGGCGGCGGTGGACTTCGTGCACGGCGAAGGCCTGCTGATGGCGCCGGCCTGGGCGGTGGCGCAGCTGCTCAAGCGCAACAAGCTCACGCTGCAGGATTTCGACTTCTACGAAATCCACGAAGCGTTCGCGGCCCAGGTGCTGTGCACGCTCAAGGCCTGGGAAGACGAAGAGTTCTGCAAGACCAAGCTCGGCGCCGACGGCGCGCTGGGCAGCATTGACCGCAGCAAGCTCAACGTGGTCGGCAGCTCGCTGGCCCTGGGCCACCCGTTCGCCGCCACCGGCGCGCGCATCGTCGCCACCGCCGCCAAGCTGCTGAAGGAAAAAGGCTCCGGCCGCGCCCTCATCTCCATCTGCACCGCCGGCGGCATGGGCGTCGCCGCCATCGTCGAACGCTAAAACGGGGTCAGATCAACTTATCCCGCGCCGCAAGAACGGCAAGAACGGGGTCAGATCAACTTATCCCGCCAAATTCTGCGCGTGTGGCCACGGCCATCCCGGGATAAGTTGATCTGACCCCGTTCTTGCCGTTCTTGCGGGATAAGTTGATCTGACCCCGTTTTAGCGGAGCTGGGGGATGCCGTGTTCGTTGCGGCGTTCGGCGACGGCCTGGTCGGCGATCTGTTCGCGCAGGCTGCGGCCGTCCAGGGCGAGGGGGGCTTCGCCGCGGGCCACGCGCAGGGCGTTGGCATAGGCCAGCGGCGCGCGGGCTGCGTCGTTCTGCGCCATCAGCGTGTCGCCCAGGACTTCCCACGCGTCGGCGCCGGCGCCCTGGGCCAGCGCCCGGTGCAGGGTGCTTTCGGCCTTCGCCCACTGCTGCTGCCCGAACTGCAGGCGGCCCAGCGTGACCAGCAGGGCCGGGCGGTTGCCGTGCGCCGGCAGCCAGGCCTCGGCGCGTGCCAGGCGCGGGGTGTCGCGGCCCGAGCGCAGCTGGCCGAACAGCGCCACCAGGCCCTCGTCCCACTGCGCGTCAATGGCGTCGGCCAGCGCGTCGGCGCCCGGTTTTTCGAAGCCCAGCTGCGTGGCGCGCCGGGCGAATGCGGCGGCTACCGGCGGCGCCTGCTGCAGCCGCAGCGGATGCGCGTTCCAGCGCTGCAGCAGCGTGTCGGCCTGCGCCTGTTCCAGCGCGGCGGCGGCGAGTTCGAGTTCGAGCGCGGCCAACTGTTCGGGCGGCAGGGCCTGTTCGCGGCGCAGCGTGTTGAGGTGGGCGGTGGCGTCCTGCGCGCGGCCGGTGGCGGCCATCGCGCGCGCCTGCAGCCACAGCGCGCGCGGCGGCAGCGGCGTCGGCAGGGTGGCCAGTGCGGCCAGCACGTCGTCGTGGCGACCCTGGTCGGCCAGCTGCGTGGCCTGTTCCAGCGCCGCGCTGGGCGCGTCGTGCGCCAGCAGGGCGGCCTGGTGCAGGGCCGCGGCTTCGACATTGCCCGCGGCCGCCGCGGCGCGGCGGGCGGCCAGCAGCGCCGGCGTGCGCACGGTGTCGTCTTCGGCGGCCTTGGCCAGCAGCGATTCGGCGCGCTGCCAGCGGCCCTGGTGCAGCGCCTCCAGGCCACTCACCAGGCGGTTGCGCGCCTGCTGCCGCGCGTGGCGGCGCCAGGCCTGCACCGGCAGCTGCAGCAGCCACCACAGGCCCCAGAGCGCGAACCACAGCAGGCCCCAGGCCATGACGAAGTAGGCCAGCGTGGTGGTGTAGGTGAGGCCGCGGAAGCGCACCACCATGTCGCCCATGTCCTGCGCGAACCAGCTCCAGCCCAGCGCACCCAGGGCCGCCAGCGCCAGCCACCAGAGCAGGCTGCGGTAGAGGTTCACGGGCCCGGGGTCCGGCTTCGGCGCAGGTCGCGCAGCTGCTGCAGGCTGGCGCCCTGCATCGGCAGGTCGGGCACCAGGGCCTGCTTGCCCAGCGCGGCCAGGCGTTCGCGGCGTTCGCGCAGGGTGGCGTCGTTGGCGTACAGCCGCTGCAGCCACGAGTCCACGCGGACCAGGCTGGCGCGGAACGAGGCCTCGTCGCGGCGGTCCAGCGCGGTGCGGGCCAGGGCCAGGTCCAGCCCCAGCGCGGCTTCGCCGGTGGCGCGGTCGGACGGCGAAATCAGGTCCTGGCCGCTGCTGGGCCGCACCTGCACCACGGCGTCCATCACCCGCTGCCAGCCCGGGCGCGGGCCGCCGGCGGTGGCCGGGGCGCCGGGCGCACGGCTGGCCAGCGTGGGCAGCCGGGCTTCGAGCGCGTCGAGTTCGGCCGCGGCTTGCGCACGCGGGTCCGCGGGCAGGGCGCGCAGGGCCGCCAGCTCCTGGCCCAGGGTCTGCCGCAGGCTGATGAACTGCGGGTCGGTCATCGGCTCGAGCACCGCGTGCGCCAGCGCGGTGGCGTGGATGGCGCCCTGCAGGTCGCCGCCGATGCCCAGGCGCGACTGGGCCTGGCTCAGCAGCAGTTCGGCCTCGTCCAGCCGCAGCGCTTCGCGGCCTTCGCCGGCCTGCGGGGAAAGTTCACGCAGGCTGTCTTCCAGGATGGCGGCGCGTTGGCCCACGCCCAGCACTTCTTCGCGCAGCAGCCCGGTGCGGGCGGTGGTGTCGGTGAGCCGCTGGTCCATGTTCTGCTGCGTGCGGCGCAGGGTGGTGATGGCCTGTTCGGTTTGCAGCAGGCGCGCGTCCAGGGCTTCGGGGCTCAGGTCGGGACCTTCCTCGGCCACCGGTGTGAACAGGTGCCAGGCCCGCCACGCGCCATAGCCACCGGCGGCCAGGACGGACAGCACCAGCAGCCATCCAAGGGCACCAAAAGCGCGGCGCGGCGCCGGGGAGTCGGGGGATTGGTCAAGCACGGCGTGCATTACCCGAAGAAAACGCGAAACCAGCCGCAATCCTACCGGAAGCGCCCCGAGCCGACATCCGCGGCCAGCGCGGCCAGCAGATGCGAGGGCGCGGCGCCCTGCGCCAGCACGATCGCGCCGAAACCCTGCGACGCCAGCATGGCCGCCAGCCTGGGGCTGCTGGCCACGGCCGGGCGTGCGCGCAGACGCGCGCGGGCGGAGGCGTCCAGCCGCAGCCACAGGCCATCGAAGGCTTCCGCGCTGCTCACCAGCAGCGCGCAGTTCGCGGGCATGTCCTCCAGCCGCCGCAGACGGGCCGGCGAAGGCACCACGGCCACGCGCCGGTAGACCTCGGCCAGGTGCACGCGCGCGCCGCGCTGGGCCAGGGTTTCGCCGATCAGGCCGCGGCCGCCGGGCGCCGTCACCAGGCCTACGTCCACGCCCGGCAGCGCCTGCAGTTCGCGCATCGCCAGCAGGCCTTCGGAATCGGCGCGCCCTTCCGGCACGGCCGCATCGCCAATGCCGGCGCGGCGCAGCGCGCGGGCGGTGCCGCTGCCCACCGCCAGCCAGCGCTGGCCGGCGCGTTGGCGCAGCGGCTGCGGGCCATGGGCGAATGCCACGGCCGCCGGGCTGGTGAACACCACCACCGGGCAGGCCAGCGCCGCGGGCAGCGCCGGCCCCGCGTCCATCGCCACGAGCTTGAGCGTGGACAGCGGAAACACGCGCGCACCCAGCGCGGCGGCGGCGCGGCGCACCGGCGCGTGGCTTCCCGAAGGGCGGAGCGAGATGACGTACCATCCCGGCATCACTGGCGCGGACTGTGGCTTGGCCATGGCGCGCAGCTTGGCACACGCCCCGGGGAAACGGCACCGCATGGACGGACTCGACGCGCTCAACCAGCACCTGCGCGGCATGCCGCCGGTGGCGGCCATGCAGGTGCGCGCGGTGGCCTTCGACGGCGACGTGCTGCAGCTGCAGGCCCCGCTGGCGGCCAACGTCAACGACAAGGGCTGCGCCTTCGGCGGCAGCCTGTCGGGGCTGATGACGCTGGCCGGCTGGGGCCTGCTGACCCTGAAGCTCGAATCCGCCGGCCTGCCCGCCGAGGTGTACGTGGCCGACAGCCACGTGCGCTACCTCAAGCCGCTGTATTCCGACTTGCACGGCGAGGCGCGGCTGGAGCCGGGCCTGGACTGGGACGCCTTCCTGCGCAGCTTCCGCGAACGCGGCCGCGCCCGGGCGACCGTGCTGGCCGCCCTGCGCGATCCCGACGGGGTGATCGTGGCCGAACTCAGCGGCCGTTTCGCGGCCCTGCGCCCGGCCTGAGCCGGCCCGGCGCGTTTGTGCATAATGCGGCCATGAACAGCCCCTTCCTGCGCGTGCTCGCCCCGGTCCTGGCCCTGCTGCTGGTGACGGCCTGCGGTTCGATGGGTGCCCAGCGCAACCCGCGCGACCAGACCCTGTACACCTACGTCAGCGCCGTGCGCTGGAGCGATTTCGAAGTCGCCCGCACGTTCGTTGACCCCGAGGTGCTGCGCACCCGGCCGATCACCGACTTCGACATGGAGCGCTACAAGCAGTACCAGGTGTCCGGCTACGAAGTGAAGTCGGCCTCCGAGCCGGCCGAAGGCCGATACGAACAGGTGGTGGAGCTGCGCGTGGTCAACCGCAACACCCAGGTCGAGCGCGTGATCACCGACCGCCAGGCCTGGCGCTGGGACGCCGAGGCCGAGCGCTGGTGGCTGGTCAGCGGCCTGCCGGACCTCGACGCCCGCTGAGCCGGCTTTGCCCGCGGCCCCGGGGGCGCCCATAATGCCGGCCCCGCCGTAGGAACCGCCCGCCCGCCATGGATCGCCTGCTCGAATTCGCCCAACAAAACCTCATGCTGTCCCTCGCCCTGGCCGGCATCACGCTGGCGCTGGTGGTCACCGAGGTGATGCGCCTGTTCCGCGGCTTCAAGGGCGTCAGCCCGGCCCAGCTGACCGAGCTGATCAACCGCGAGAACGCCCTGGTGGTGGACGTGCGCGGCCAGGGTGACTTCGAGAAGGGTCACATCATCGGCTCGCGGCACCTGCTGCCCAGCCAGGTGGACCCCGAGGGCAAGCTGCTGGCCAAGGCCAAGGAATCGCCGGTGGTGGTGGTGTGCGCCGTCGGCGTCACCGCGTCGGGCGTGGCGCAGAAGCTGGTGAAGGCCGGTTTCAAGAAGGTCAGCGTGCTCGACGGCGGCATTGGCGCCTGGACCGCCGCCTCCCTGCCCCTGGCCAAGGGCAAGGCCTGAGCCCGCGCCGGCGTGCGATAATCGCCGGCTCATCCCAACGATCCACAACGGAGTTGCCGTAATGGCCGAGCAGAACAATGGCGCCATGGGCGCCGACCAGGCGCAGTTCTCGATCCAGAAGATATACGTCAAGGACGTGTCGTTCGAAGTGCCGGGCGCGCCCCAGGTCTTCAACGAGCCGGGCCAGCCGCAGCTCGAACTCAACCTCAACCAGAAGGTCGGCCGCGTGGCCGACGGCCTGTTCGAAGTCATCCTGGGCGTCACGCTCACCTGCAAGCTGGGCGACAAGACCATCTACCTGGCCGAGATCCAGCAGGCGGGCCTGTTCGCGCTGGCCGGCTTCGATGACCGCACGCTGGACATGATGCTGGGCACCTACTGCCCGAACGTGCTGTTCCCGTACGCCCGCCAGTTCCTGGGCGAGCTGGTGGCGCAGGGCGGCTTCCCGCCGTTCTACCTGCAGCCGATCAACTTCGAGGCGCTGTACGCCGAGGGCCTGCGCCGCCGCGCCGAGCAGGGTGCGGCCGCCGAGATCGGCAACGCCTGATCCGGCCGCGGCGCCCATGAGCACCGCCAAGCCTGCCATCGCCGTGCTCGGGACCGGGTCCTGGGGCACGGCGCTGGCCTCGCTGATTGCCCGCAACGGGTATCCGACCACGATCTGGGGCCGTGACGCCGACCAGGTCGCGTCCATCAACACCGCGCACCAGAACGTCCGCTACCTGCCGGGCATCCCGCTGCCCGAGTCGCTGGTCGCCACCGGCGACCTGGGGCTGGCGGTGTCGGGTGCCGACCTGGTGCTGGTGGTGACGCCCAGCCACGCGTTTGCCGAAACCCTGCACGCGCTGGCCGCCTTCCGCCGCCCGCACGCGGGCGTGGCGTGGGCGACCAAGGGCTTCGAGCCGGGCTCGGGCCGCTTCCTGCACGAAGTGGCCGGCGAAGTGCTGGGCGCGGGCGTGCCGCTGGCCGTGGTCACGGGGCCGTCGTTCGCGAAGGAAGTGGCGCAGGGCCTGCCCACGGCGGTGACGGTGCATTCGGACGACGAGGCCTTCAACGGCTCGGTGGCCGAAGCGCTGCACGGGCCGACGTTCCGCGCCTACACCGGCAACGACATGCTGGGCGCCGAACTGGGCGGCGCGATGAAGAACGTGCTGGCCGTGGCCACCGGCGTCGCCGACGGCATGCAGCTGGGCCTCAACGCGCGCGCTGGCCTGATCACCCGCGGGTTGAACGAAATGCTGCGCCTGAACGTGGCCTTGGGCGGCCGCGCGGAAACGCTGATGGGCCTGGCGGGCCTGGGCGACCTGGTGCTCACCTGCACCGGCGACCTGTCGCGCAACCGCCGCCTGGGCCTGGCCCTGGGCCGCGGCCAGTCCATCAAGGAAGCCGTGGCCGCCATCGGCCAGGTGGTGGAGTCGGTGCAGACGGCCGACGAAGTGATGCGCCTGGCCGACCGCCACGGCATCGAACTGCCCATCTCCGACCTGGTGCGCCGCGTGCTGCACGAGGACATCACGCCCGTCGAAGGCCTGAAGCTCCTCCTCTCCCGCGAACAAAAACCCGAATACCCCGAGGAAAATGTACCAGGTACATTTTCCTCGGCCAGTGAGACGCGGTCTCAGCGAGGATGAAAATGTACCTGGTACATTTTCACTGGCACAAAAAAGCCCGGCCGGAGCCGGGCTTTGTTTTGCTTGGAGCGATGGATCAGAAGCTGGCGCGCAGGCCGACCAGGTAGGTCTCGCCGCCGTCGGCGAATTCGACTTCGCCGGTGACGCCCCAGGTCTGGGTGAACTTGTACTGGGCGCCGACGGTGCCGGAGAAGTCGCCGTCCACGTCATTGCCGTCGATGTAGTTCGCCTTCACCAGGCCTTCGAACTTGTCGCTGAACGAGCCGCGGATACCGACCGAGGCGCGGTAGCCGTCGGCGTTGCCCAGGCCGTCCACGTCGGCGTTGACGTAGGCGATCTCGGAGATCAGGTCGGCGTTGTCCGACAGGCTGTGGGCGTAGCCCAGGCCGACGTCGGTGAAGTCGATGTCGATGTTGAAGTCGTCGGTCTCGACCATCTTGTAGCTGCCGAAGCCGTAGAAGTTGGACTCGCCGAACTCGATCGAGCCGGTCACGCCGAAGCCGTCGGCATCGCCGTCGACATTCACGTACTGGCCTTCGATGTAGGAGTAGCTCAGCTTGTCGTCGGCCTGGGCGGACAGGGGCAGCAGGGCGACGAGGGCCAGGGCAAGAAGGGAACGCTTCATGGTGTGAATCCTTTTTATTGTGGGGTCGCCCTTTGGTCCGGGCAGGCGGCAGTATGGCCATCGGACCCTAACGCAAGATTAACGAACGGCGATTTTTCGCCACCCCGTGTCGTCAGTCATGCCTTGGCGCCGTCGTAATCGAACTGGCGCCAGGCCTCGAACACCGCCACCGCCACGGCGTTGGAGAGGTTCAGGCTGCGCTGTCCGGCCCGCATCGGCAGCTGCAGGCGCTGCGCCTCGGGAACGCCCGACAGCACCGGTTCGGGCAGCCCGCGCGTCTCGGGCCCGAACAGCAGCGCGTCATTGCGCGCATACGCGACGCGGTCGAACCGATTACCCGAACGCGCGCTGAACGCGAACACCCGCGGCTGCCCGAGGAAGGCCAGGCAATCGGCCAGGGACGCGTGGCGATGCACCCGCGCGGACTCGTGGTAGTCCAGGCCCGCGCGGCGCAGCCTGGCGTCGTCGAGGTCGAAGCCCAGCGGCTCGACCAGGTGCAGCCCGGCGCCGGTGTTGGCGCACAGGCGGATGACGTTGCCGGTGTTGGGCGGGATTTCGGGTTCGAACAGGATGACGTTGATCATCCGCGCATTATCTTCGCCGGCGCTCAGGCCCGCACGCGGCAGGCCGACAGCGGCTGCCGCTCGGCCGCCTGCCACTGGCTTTCGGCCGCCGGCGCGGCCGGCACCGGGAACTCGATGCGTGCCACCAGCTGTTCGCTGCCGTCGTCGCTGCGCAGGTTGCTCAGGCCTTCGAAGCGCAGCAGGCGCCGGCTTTCGCGCCCGTAGGCCACGTCAATGTGCGGGGCTATCCAGCCCAGCACGCCGCCCAGCTTGAGGCGGAAGGTTTCCGCCGGCTCCTGCCCCAGGGTGGTCGAACCCTGCCGTCCCACCTTGAAGCCCAGCGTCTGCAGCCGGGAAGGCACCGCGAACCGCAGCGGCACCGATTGCCCCGCCAGCAGCGGCTGCCATTGGCTGCGGATGAATTCGTCGAAGCCGGCGTCGGCCACCAGCCGCGCCGCCGGTTCGTCCAGCGTGGCGCTGCGTTCGCCTTCGCCGCGGGCATCGCTCACCCACACGGTGTCGGTGCCGCCCCGGCGGCGCAGGCCTTCCCGGTAGCCCATCCGCACGTCTTCGAAGCTGAACTCCGGCGCCAGCACCGAACGGCGGTAGTCCACTTTCTTGCGGGCAAAGGGCGTGCCGTCGGCGCAGCGGTAGATCACCAGGCGCTCGGTCGGCTGGCCGCCGGCGCGGCGCACCAGGTGGTGTTCGCGATACATCAGCGCGCGGCTGCCGGGGTCGCGCGCCACGCCCTCCTCGAACGTCAGCGCCGCGTGCGCGGGCAGGGCAGCCAGCGCCAGCGCGGCCACCAGCAGCCGCGTCACCACGGCTGCGGCCCTCGGCCGCGGCCCGGGAATGCACCGGCGGGCCGGCGGTGTACCCCGGTGGCGAGAACGCGCTGTGAAGAGGTCTTGTCCATGTTTGAACTATGGCCTTTGGCCTAGTGTATGACCCGTCAAGGCAGGCTAACCTTCGGGTCCCCCGGCATGTCCGGCCGCCACTGCAAGGTACCCGAATGACCCCGATCCGTCGCCCGCGCGCCAGCGCACTCGCCCTGGCCCTGGGCCTGTCCTTCGCCGGCCTTGCGCCGCTGTACGCCCCGGCCGCACAGGCACAGGCACAGGCCGCACAGGCCGCCCGCGCCGACATCGCCTTCGAACAGTTCACCCTGCCCAACGGCCTGCGCGTGATCGTGCACACCGACCGCAAGGCGCCCATCGTCTCGGTGAACATCTGGTACAACGTCGGCTCGAAGAACGAGCTGCCCGGCCGCACCGGCTTCGCCCACCTGTTCGAACACCTGATGTTCCAGGGCAGCGAAAACTACAAGGGCGAATTCTTCGAACCCTTCGAGCTCGTCGGCACCACCGACCAGAACGGCACCACCAACTCCGACCGCACCAACTACTTCCAGAACGTGCCCACCACCGCGCTCGACATGGCGCTGTGGATGGAATCGGACCGCATGGGCCACTTCCTCGGCGCCGTCACCCAGGAGCTGCTGGACGAGCAGCGCGGCGTGGTGCAGAACGAAAAGCGCCAGGGCGAGAACAACCCCTACGGCCAGTTCTACGAGCGCCTGCTCAAGGCCAGCTATCCCAAGGGCCACCCGTACAGCTGGTCCACCATCGGTTCGATGAGCGACCTCAACGCCGCTTCGCTCGACGACGTGCAGCGCTTCTTCAAGACCTGGTACGGCCCCAACAACGCCGTGCTGGTGCTGGCCGGCGACATTGACGTGGCCACCGCGAAGGAAAAGGTCACCCGCTTCTTCGGCGACATCCCGGCCGGCCCGACGATGCAACAGCCCAAGGTGGATCCCGCGCCGCGCACTGCGTCCACCCGCGAAACCATGACCGACAAGGTGCCGCAGGCGCGCGTGTACCGCGCCTGGAACACCGCCGAGTACGGCCAGGCCGACGTCGAGCGCCTGCAGCTGCTGTCGCAGGTGCTGGGCGGCTCGCGCAGCTCGCGCCTGGACAAGCGCCTGGTGTTCCAGGACAAGCTGGCCGACAGCGTGTCCACCGCGGCCTGGTCGAGCCTGCTGGGCGGCCTGTTCTTCATCCAGGTGGACGTGAAGCAGGGCGTGGACGTGGCCACCGTTGAAAAGGCGCTGGACGAGGAGCTGGCCCGCCTGCTGGCCGAAGGCCCCACGGCGGCCGAGCTCGAACAGGCCCGCACCGTGTTCAAGGCCGGCTTCGTGCGCGGCATCGAGCGCATCGGCGGCTTCGGCGGCAAGGCCGACGCGCTGGCCGAATGCGCCGTCTACACCGGCGACCCGGGCTGCTTCCGCGAAAGCCTGGACGTGATCGAAACCGCCACCGCCGCCGACGTCACCGCGGCCGGCAAGAAGTGGCTCTCGCGCGGCGACCACACCATCGTCATCACCCCGGGCGAGCGCGTGGCCACCGTCGAGGAAGAATCCAAGACGCACCCCGACATGGCCCCGGTGCCCGCCGCCGACCCGAAGTACACCACCGTCGCCACCGACGTGGACCGCAGCAAGGGCGTGCCGCAGACCACCGAGTTCCCGGGCCTGAAGTTCCCGGCCATGCAGCGCGGCGAGCTCAGCAACGGCATCAAGGTGATCGTGGCCGAGCGCCATGACGTGCCGGTGGTGCAGATGAACCTGCTGATGGAAGGCGGCTACGTGGCCGACACCGGCGGCAAGCTCGGCACGTCCAGCTTCACCCTGGGCATGCTGGACGAAGGCGCCGGCAACCTCGACGCGCTGGCCTTCGCCGACCGCGCCGAAGCGCTGGGCGCCAACCTCTCCGCCGGCGCCAGCCTCGACGGCGGCGCCGCGGCGCTGTCGGCCCTGAAGGAAAAGCTGGACCCGTCGGTGGAACTGTTCGCGCAGATGCTGCGCAGCCCGCGCTTCGACGCCAATGAAATCGAACGCGTGCGCCAGAGCTGGATCGCCGGCATCAAGCAGGAAAAGGCCCGCCCGAACTCGGCCGCCCAGCGCCTGCTGCCGCCGCTGATCTACGGCCAGGGCCATCCCTACGCCATCCCGTTCAGCGGCACCGGCGACGAAGCCAGCATCGCTTCGCTCACCCGCGACGACCTGGTGGCCTACCACCGCGCCTGGGTGCGGCCGGAAGGCGCCACGCTGATCGTCACCGGCGACACCACGCTGGCCGAGATCGTGCCGGTGCTCGAGAAGCACCTGGGCACCTGGAAGGTCGAAGGCGCCGCCGCCAAGCCGGTGGCCGTGCCCGCCGTCGCGCTGCCGTCCAAGCCGCGCGTGTTCCTGGTGGACCAGCCGGGCGCCATCCAGGCCAACATCTTCGTTGGCCAGGCCGTGCCCTCGAGCATGGACGCCAAGGCCACCGAACTGGAAATCGCCAACTCGGTGCTGGGCGGCGAGTTCAGCTCGCGCCTGAACATGAACCTGCGCGAGAACAAGCAGTGGGCCTACGGTTCCTACAGCTTCCTGCAGGGCGCGAAGGCGCAGCGTCCGTGGCTGGCGTTCGCGGCGGTTCAGATCGACAAGACCGCCGAGTCGCTGGTGGAGATGCAGCGCGAAATCAGCGAATACGCCAGCGGCAAGACGCCGGCCACCGCGGCCGAAGTCGCCAAGATCCAGGCCACCGAAATCCGCAGCCTGCCCGGTTCGTATGAAACCGCCGGTTCGGTGATCGCGGCCATCAACGGCATCGTGCGCTTCGAGCGCCCGGACGACTACGTCGCCCAGCGCCGCGCCAAAATCGAAGCGCTCACCCCGGACGCGGTGCAGGCCGCGGCCGGCACCCTCAAGCCCGAGTCCCTGACCTGGGTGGTGGTGGGCGACCTGTCGAAGATCGAGGCCGGCATCCGCGCCCTCGACATCGGCGAGGTGCAGGTGATTGATGCCGACGGCAAGCCCGTCGCCGCCAAGCCGGTGGCCAGCGCGCAGTAAGCCTCCGCGCTCATTGCCGGTTCAGCACGGGCGGGGCGACAATCCCGCCCGTGTTCTTTTTGAAGGAAGCCCCATGCGCCAGCTGCTGCTTTGTGCCGTCGTCGTCGCCTCGCTGGGCGGCTGCACCTTCGTGAAGATGGCCGAGGGCGCCAAGCAGGTGCGCGTGGCGGCTGCCACCGAGGCGCTCACCGCCTGCGAGAAGCGCGGTGAAGTGTCGGTGTCGGTGAAGGACAGCCTGGGCCCCTACGAGCGCAACGACCTGCGGGTCCGGGACGAACTCGAGACCCTGGCGCGCAACGAAGCCCCCAGCCTGCAGGCCGACACCGTGCAGCCCAAGGGCGAGCCTTCGGACGGCGAACAGCGCTTCCTGGCCTACCGCTGCGGCGCCGGCGCCACCGTCGGCCGGGCCCCCGTGGCCAAGCCCGCGGACGAAGGCACCGCCGAGACCTACCCCATCGAAGAGTGAGGCCCAGGCCCCGTTTCTTCACGTCCAGGCCCCGCCAAAGTTGAGGCGGGGGCGCGAAACGAGTAACTTTGACGGGTTTCCCCTCAGGCGAACCCGTCCATGCTGTTCCAGCACGTTTCCATTGCCGGCCTTGCGCACATCGATGCCCCGCATCGCCTGAGCTCGGCGGACATCAACACCCAGCTCAAGCCCACCATGGACCGGCTGGGCATCAAGACCGACGTGCTGCAGGACATCGCCGGCATCATGGCCCGCCGCCTCTGGGACGACGAAACCCAGGCCAGCGACGCCGCCACCCTGGCCGCCGAGAAAGCCCTGGCCGACGCCGGCGTGGACCGCAGCAAGATCGGCCTGCTGGTGAACACCTCGGTCAGCCGCGATTTCCTGGAGCCGTCCACCGCCTCCATCGTGGCCGGCAACCTGGGCATGGGCGAGAACTGCCAGAACTTCGACGTCGCCAACGCCTGCCTGGCCTTCCTCAACGGCATGGACATCGCCAGCCGCATGATCGAACGCGGCGAAATCGAGTACGCGCTGGTGGTGGACGGTGAAACCGCCAACCTGGCCTACAAGAAGACGCTCGACCGGATGAAGGCCCCGGATGTCACCGAGGAACAGTTCCGCAACGAACTCGCCACCCTCACCCTGGGCTGCGGCGCCGCGGCCATGGTGCTGTCGCGCAGCGAACTCACCCCCGACGCCCCGCGCTACCGCGGCGGCGTCACCAAGGCCGCCACGCAGTGGAACACCCTGTGCCGCGGCAACCTCGACCGCATGGTCACCGACACCCGCATGTTGCTGATCGAAGGCCTGAAGCTGGCCACGCTCACCTTCGCCTCGGCCCGCCAGGCGCTGGGCTGGGTGGTGGACGAGCTGGACGAATTCGTCGTGCACCAGGTCAGCCAGGTCCACACCCAGGCCATGATCAAGGCCTTCGGCATCGACCCCAAGAAGGTGCTCACCATCTTCAACGAGCACGGCAACATCGGCCCGGCCTCGGTGCCGATCGTGCTGAGCAAGCTGCGCGACATGGGCCGCCTGAAGAAGGGCGACCGCGTGGCCCTGCTGGGCATCGGCTCGGGGCTGAACTGCTCGATGGCCGAGGTGGTCTGGTAAAGCTTCCACGCCTTCTCCCGCCTGGCGGGAGAGGGTCGGGGCGGGCACGGCCCGCCCGTGGTGATCAAAAATGGCGAAACCGTAGACACGTCGCGGAAACGTGTATATAAAACGGTGAATCCATATACAGATTGATCGAGCGCGATGGCCATTCCGCCGCTGTCCGAACTCAATCCCGCCCGCTTCGACACCCCCGCCATCCTGCGGAGACTCTCCGCGGCCAGCCGCAGCCTGGCCGAGCTCAAGGGCGTGGCCGCGAGCATCCCGAACCAGAGCATCCTGATCAACACGCTGACGCTGCAGGAGGCGAAGGACAGCTCCGAGATTGAAAACATCGTCACCACCCACGACGAGCTGTTCCAGGACGACGACGCGAGCAGCGCCGGTGGCAACACCGCCACCAAAGAGGTTTTGAGATACCGCCAGGCGCTGCGCACGGGTTTCGACCAGGTGCGCACGCACGGCCTGCTCACCCTGAACACCGTGCTTGCGATCCAGGCTGAGCTGGAGTCGAACCGGGCGGGCATGCGCAAGGTTCCCGGCACGGCGCTCAAGGATGGCGCAGGCCGGATTGTTTACACGCCGCCGCAGGACGCGCGCCAGATCGTCGCGCTGATGGGCGAGCTGGATCGGTTCATGCACGACGAGCCGCCGTTCGACGTCGATCCGCTGATCAAGATGGCCCTGGTGCACCATCAGTTCGAAAGCATCCACCCGTTCTACGACGGCAACGGACGCACCGGCCGGATCATCAACGTGTTGTATCTGGTGAAGGAAGGCCTGCTGGACATCCCGGTGCTCTACCTGAGCCGGCACATCGTGCGCACCAAGCCGGACTACTACCGGCTGCTGCAGGCGGTCCGCGAGGACGACGCATGGGAAGCGTGGGTCCTCTACATGCTGGAAGCGGTCGAAACCACCGCCAGGCAAACCATCAGGACCGTGACCGCGATCCGCGATCTGCTGTTGGACGCCAAGAGGGAAATCCGCGGCAACTACCGCTTCTACAGCCAGGACCTGATCAACAACCTCTTCAGCCACCCGTACACGAAGATCGAGTTCATCCAGCGCGACCTCGGCGTGGGCAGGCTCACGGCGACGAAGTACCTCGACGCCCTGGTGGCAGGTGGATTCCTGGGGAAGCGGAAGATCGGCCGCAGCAACTACTACATCAACAAGCGGCTGTTCGCACTGCTGGCGCAGGTCGAGCAGCCGATGGAGGCGTCGTCGTGAGCGAAGCCGGCGATGGGAAAGCCCGGTCGTTCATCGCTTCCCCGACGGGAACTCAGGCCGCCTGCAATCGCGACAGGGATGGCGCCGCCAGCTCACCAAACAGATCCTTCGGGTCGCGAAGCGACGGAATGAGGCCCGCCTCGTGGCCGAGGCCCAGTTCGATGGCGCAGTCGCGCACCATGCGCAGCGCCGAGTAGTCTTCCAGCGCGAAGCCCACCGAATCGAACAGCGTGACTTCGGCGGCGTTGCGGCGGCCGGCGGCCTGCACGGTCAGCACGCGCCACAGTTCGGTCACCGGGAAGCCGGCGGGCATCTGCTGCACCTCGCCTTCGATGCGCGACTGCGGCTCGAACTCCACGAACACCGACGCCATCTGCACCACCTCCGTGGCCAGTTCGGTCTTGCCCGGGCAGTCGCCGCCGACGCCGTTGATGTGCATGCCGGGCTCGATCATGTCGGCCGTGAGGATGTCGGCGTTGGCCTTGTCGGCGGTCACGGTGGTGACGATGTCGGCGCCGCGCACGGCCTGGGCGATGCTGGCGCTGCGCACCACGCGCAGGGCCGGGGCGGCGTTGGCCAGGTTGCGCACCAGCTTGTCGGTGGCGGCGGGGTCGACGTCGTACACGCGCACTTCCTGGATGCCCATCAGGTGGTGGAAGGCCAGCGCCTGGAACTCGCTCTGCGCGCCGTTGCCGATCAGGGCCATGGTGCGCGAGTCCTTGCGCGCCAGCACCTTGGCGGCCATCACCGACGTGGCGGCGGTGCGCAGCGCGGTGGTCAGCGTGAGTTCGCTGACCAGGGTGGGCATGCCGGTGGCCATGTCGGCCAGCACGCCGAACGCCACCACGGTGCTCAGGCCCAGGCGGGTGTTGCCCGGATGGCCATTGACGTACTTGAAGCTGAAGTCGCGCGCGTCGGAAATCGGCATCAGCTCGATCACGCCCACGTCGGAGTGCGCCGCGGTGCGCGCGCTCTTGTCGAAGTCCGGCCAGCGGCGGAAGTCGGCTTCCAGGTAGTCCACCAGGCGGCCCAGCAGGGCCGGCAGGCCGTTGGCGGCGACGATGCGGGTCAGGTCCTGGGTGGTGAGCTGGGTCATGGCCATGGGCGGGCTCCGGAAGGCGGTGTCGGTAGACGGCATTGTCCGGAGCCGCGCGGCAGCGCGAAACGGCAGTAATGCCACGTTTTCGTCAGAAACCTGCTAAATAGACAGCACGAGTTGCCGGAGTGAGCAAATGGACGACCTCGACCACCGCCTGATCGCCAAGCTCCGCCACGACGCTCGCGCCGCCGTGGCCGACCTGGCCAAGGCCCTGGGCGTGTCCCGAGGCACCATCACCAACCGCATGGCCCGTCTGCAGCGCGAGGGCGTGATCACCGGTTACACCCTGCGCCTGCGGCCCGCCGCCACGCCCGACGAGATCCGCGCCTGGACCTCGCTGGCCGTGGAGGGCAACCAGAACCCAGTGGTGCGCGCGCTGCTGGGCGAGCCAGGCGTCGCCGCCCTGCACGACACCAACGGCCGCTGGGACCTGCTGGCCGAACTGCGCGTGGGCAGCCTGGCCGAGCTGTCGGCGGCGCTCGAGCGCATCCGAGGCATCCCCGGCGTCAGCGCCACCGAAACCAGCGTGCACCTGCAAACCTTCCGCAGCTGACCCCGTTCCTGATTAACGTCATCTGACCCCGTTCCTGCGATGGCCCATGACTCCGCTTTCTATTCTTGACCTTGCGCCCGTTACCGTGGGCAGCACGCCGGCGCAGACGTTCGCCAACGCGCTCGACCTCGCGCGGGCGGGCGAACGGCTGGGCTACCGGCGCTACTGGCTGGCCGAACACCACAACATGCCGGGCATCGCCAGCGCCGCCACGGCGGTGCTGATCGGGCACGTGGCCGGCGGTACGAAGACCATTCGCGTGGGCGCGGGCGGCATCATGCTGCCCAACCATTCGCCGCTGCAGGCGGCCGAGGCCTTCGGCACGCTGGGCTGCCTGTACCCGGGCCGCATTGACCTGGGCCTGGGCCGCGCGCCCGGCACCGACCAGGCCGCGGCGCAGGCGCTGCGCCGCTATTACGCCAATGCCGAGGAGTTCCCGTCCGACGTGGTGGAGCTGCTGCGCTATTTCGAACCGGCCGCGCCGGGCCAGGCCGTGCAGGCGGTGCCCGGCGCAGGTGTGGCGATCGAAGCGTGGATCCTGGGCTCCAGCCTGTTCGGCGCGCGCCTGGCCGCGGCGCTGGGCCTGCCCTACGCCTTCGCCTCGCACTTCGCGCCCGACGCGCTCGACCAGGCGCTGGCCGTCTACCACCGCGAGTTCAAGCCGTCCGCACGGCTGGCCCGGCCGCACGCAATGCTGGCGCTGAACGTGGTGACCGCCGACACCGACGAAGAGGCCGCGCGCCTGTTCACCACCCAGCAGCAGGCCTTCGTGAACCTGCGCCGCGGCCGCCCGGGCCTGGTGCCGCCGCCGCTGGCAAGCGCGGCCGCCATCAACGACTACTGCACGCCCGCCGAAAAACACATGATCGACAGCACCCTGGCCTGCCGCGCCGTGGGTTCGCCGGCCACGGTGCGCGCGCAGATGCAGGCCTTCGTCGAGCGCCATCGCCCGGACGAACTCATCCTCACCGCCAACATCTTCGACCACGCCGCGCGCGTGCGCTCGTTCGAACTCACCATGGACGCCTGGACCGCATGAGCACGCCAAGACTCTTCGAGCCACTCACCGTAGGTGCGCTGTCGCTGGCCAACCGCATCGTCATCGCGCCGATGTGCCAGTACTCGGCCGTGGACGGCGCCATGACCGACTGGCACCTGATCCACCTGGGCCAGCTGTCGCACTCGGGCGCCGCGCTGCTCACCATCGAAGCCACGGCGGTGCTGCCCGAGGGCCGCATTTCCTACGGCGACGTCGGGCTGTGGGACGACGCCACCGAAGCGGCGATGGACGCGGTGCTCAAAGGCGTGCGGCGCTGGTCGGCGATGCCGATCGCGATCCAGCTGGCGCACGCGGGCCGCAAGGCGTCCACCGACCTGCCATGGCAAGGCGGCCGGCAGATCGCCCCCGGCCACGCGCATGGCTGGCAGACGGTGGCGCCCTCGGCGCTGCCCTTCAACGACGGCGACCACGCGCCCGTCGCCATGACGCGCGAGGCGATGGACGAAGTGCGCGACGCCTTCGCCGCGGCTGCGCGTCGCGCCGCCCGCCTGGGCCTGGACGCCGTGCAGATCCACGCCGCGCACGGCTACCTGCTGCACCAATTCCTGTCGCCGCTATCGAACCGGCGCGACGACGAGTACGGCGGCTCGCTGGAAAACCGCATGCGCTTCCCGTTGGAAGTCTTCGACGCCGTGCGCGCCGCCTTCCCGGCCGAACGCCCGGTCAGCGTGCGCCTGTCGGGCACCGACTGGGTGCCTGGCGGCTGGGACATCGAACAGACCGTGGCCTTCTCGAAGGCGCTCGAAGCGCGCGGCTGCAGCGCCATCCACGTGTCCAGCGGCGGGCTGCATCCGGCGCAGGCCATCCCGGTGGGCCCGGGCTACCAGGTGCCGCTGGCGCGCGCGGTGAAGCAGGCGGTGGGCATTCCCGTGGTGGCGGTGGGCATGATCACCGACTTCGACCACGCCGAAGCCATCGTCGCCACCGGCGACGCCGACCTGGTGGCCATCGCCCGCGGCATCCTCTACGACCCGCGCTGGCCCTGGCATGCGGCCGCGCATCTGGGCGCGTCGGTGGCGGTGCCGCCGCAGTACCTGCGGTCGCAGCCGCGGCGGTTTGCCAGTTTGCTGGTGACGGGGAAGTAAGGGCAAAAACGGGAGCAAGAACGGGGTCAGAGCAACTTATCGGGGACGGCGTCAGGAACGGGGTCAGATCAACTTATCGGGGCCGGATCCAGCGATGAGCAAAGCACTGCCTCCCGATAAGTTGATCTGACCCCGTTCCTGACGTTCCTGGCGTTATTGGGCCGGCGCGCGGCCTCGCGTAGAATCCGGGCCCATGAACCCGACCACCCTCAGTGCCGAACAGGCCCGCGTCCTCGCCAAGGGTCCGTTCCCGGACTATCCCTTCACGCCCAAGTCGTTCGTGCACCCGAACGGGCTCACCCAGTCCTACCTGGACGAGGGCGAGGGCGACCCGGTGGTGATGCTGCACGGCAATCCGTCGTGGTCGTACTACTGGCGCCACCTGGTGCTGGGCCTGCGCGACGACTACCGCTGCATCGTGCCCGACCACATCGGCATGGGCCTGTCCGACAAGCCCGCCGACGCCGACTACGGCTACACGCTGCGCAACCGCGTGCAGGACCTGGACCGCCTGCTGGACCACGTGGGCGTGGGCGACAACGTCACCCTGGCCGTGCACGACTGGGGCGGCATGATCGGCTTCGGCTGGGCGCTCAAGCACGCCGCGCGCGTGAAGCGGCTGGTCATCCTCAACACCGGCGCCTTCCCGCTGCCGGCCGCCAAGCCGCTGCCCTGGCAGCTCAACCTGGGCCGCAACTGGCGCCTGGGCGAATGGCTGATCCGCGGCGCCAACGCCTTCGCCGCCGGCGCCGCCAACGACGGCGTGGTGAACAGGCTCGACCCCGAAGTGAAGCGCGCGCTGCTGGCGCCCTACGACAGCTGGGCCCACCGCATCGCCACCGTGCGCTTCGTGCAGGACATCCCGCTCAAGGAAGGCGACCGCGCCTGGGACCTGGTGGAAGACGCCGGCCGCCGCCTGCCCGAGTTCGCCAACCGCCCGACCTTCATCGGCTGGGGGCTGAAGGACTTCGTGTTCGACCATCATTTCCTCAAGGGCTTCGAACAGGCGCTGCCCAAGGCCGAGAAGCAGATCTACGAAGACGCCGGCCACTACGTGCTGGAAGACAAGCACAAGGTGCTGGTGCCGCGGATCCGCGATTTCCTGGACCGCAACCTGCTTGACTGAAGCCTGCAACATCGCCGCGGCCCTGCCGCGGCTGGCGGCGCAGTCGCCCGACCGCATCGCGATGCGCTGCCCGGGCTCGCGCGGGCCCGGTGGCCTGGCCCGCTACGACGTCACGCTGACCTACCGCGAGCTCGACCAGCGCTCGGATGCGCTGGCCGCCGGCTTCGCCAGGCGCGGCATCGTGCGCGGCACGCGGGCGGTGGTGATGGTGCGGCCGTCGCCGGAGTTCTTCCTGCTGATGTTCGCGCTGTTCAAGGCCGGCGCGGTGCCGGTGCTGGTGGACCCGGGCATCGACAGGCGCGCATTGAAGCAGTGCCTGGACGAAGCTGCGCCGGAGGCCTTCATCGGCATTCCGCTGGCGCAGGCCGCGCGCATCGTCCTGGGCTGGGCGCGCAGCGCGAAGGTGGTGGTCACCGCGGGGCGGCGCTGGTTCTGGGGCGGCGCCAGGCTGTCCGACATCGAAGCCGCGGGCGCCGGTGCCGGGCCGCAGCTGGCCGATACCCAGCCCGACGACGTGGCCGCGATCCTGTTCACGTCCGGATCCACCGGCGTGCCCAAGGGCGTGGTGTATCGCCACCGGCATTTCGTGGCGCAGGTGGACATGCTGCGCGATGCGTTCGGCATCGTGCCCGGCGGCGTGGACCTGCCCACGTTCCCGCCGTTCGCGCTGTTCGATCCGGCGCTGGGCGTGAGTTCGATCATTCCCGACATGGACCCCACGCGGCCGGCCAAGGCCGACCCGCGCAAGCTGCTGGACGCCATCGGGCGCTTCGGCGTGGACCAGCTGTTCGGTTCGCCGGCGCTGATGCGCGTGCTGGCCGACCACGGCGCGCCGCTGCCGGGGCTGCGCCGCGTCACCTCGGCCGGGGCGCCGGTGCCGGCCGACGTGGTGGCGAAGATGCGCGAACTGCTGCCCGAAGCGGCGCAGTTCTGGACGCCCTACGGCGCCACCGAATGCCTGCCCGTGGCGGTGATCGAAGGCCGCGAGCTGCAGCTCACGCGCGAGGCCACCGAACAGGGCGCCGGCACCTGCGTGGGCCGCCCGGTGCCGCCGAACGAAGTGCGCCTGATCGCCATCAGCGACGACGCCATCGCCGACTGGTCGGACGTGGTGGAGCTGGGCGCCGAGACCATCGGCGAGATCACCGTGGCCGGCCCCACCGTCACCGACGAATACTTCAACCGCCCGCAGGCCACCGCGCTGGCGAAGATCCGCGAAACCCTGCCCGACGGCCGCGTGCGCATCGTGCACCGCATGGGCGACCTGGGCCGCATGGACGCGCAGGGGCGGCTGTGGTTCTGCGGCCGCAAGTCGCACCGCGTGCGCACCGAACTGGGCGGGCTGTACACCGAACAGGTCGAACCCGTGTTCAACACCCACCCCGACGTGGCGCGCACCGCCCTGGTGGGCGTGGGCGAGCAGGGCAAGCAGCGCCCCGTGCTGTGCGTGGAAATGCGCCAGGGCCTGCCGAAGGCCGAACACGAACGCGTGCTGGCCGAACTGCGGCGCCACGCGCTGGGCTACGTGCACACCGCCCGCATCGAAACCTTCCTGGTGCACCCCGGCTTCCCGGTGGACATCCGCCACAACGCCAAGATCACCCGCGAACACCTCGCCCCCTGGGCCACCAAGAAAATGTACCAGGTACATTTTCAGGGAGAATGAAAATGTACCTGGTACATATTCCGTGAATGTCCTGGTGACCGGCGGTGCGGGGTTCCTCGGGCAGGCGCTGTGCAGCGCGCTGCTTGCGCAGGGCCATGTAGTGACCAGCTTCCAGCGCAGCCACTCGCCGGCGCTCGAAGCCATGGGCGTGCGCCAGGTGCGCGGCGACCTGGCCGATGCCGCGGCGGTGCATGCCGCGTTCGCGGGCCAGCAGGCCATTTTCCACAACGCCGCCAAGGCCGGCGCCTGGGGCAGCCACGCCAGCTATTTCGACGCCAACGTCACCGGCACACGCAACGTGCTGGCCGCGATGCGCGCGCATGGCATCGGCCGGCTGGTGTACACGTCCACGCCCAGCGTCACCCACAGCGGCCGCACGCCGGTGGAAGGCGGCAACGAGGCCGACACGCCGTACGGCGTGCACTTCAAGGCGCCCTACCCGGCCACCAAGCTCATTGCCGAAAAAGAAGTGCTGGCCGCCAACGACGCCACCCTCGCCACCGTGGCCCTGCGCCCGCGCCTGATCTGGGGCCCGGGCGACACCCAGCTGCTGCCGCGCCTGGTGGAGCGCGCACGGGCCGGCCGGCTGCGCTTCATCGGCGGCGGCCACAACCGCATGGACACCACGTACATAGACAACGCCGCGCAGGCGCACATGGACGCCTTCAACGCCCTCGCACCGGGCGCCGCCTGCGCCGGCAAGGCCTACTTCATTTCCAACGGCGAGCCCCGCCCCGTGCGCCAGATCGTCAACGACATGCTGCAGGCCGCCGGCGTGCCGCCGGTGCAGGGCAGCGTGCCTTACGCCGTGGCCTATGCCGCCGGCGCCGTGCTCGAAGTGGCCTGGCGCGCCCTGCGCCTGGGCGGCGAGCCGCCCATGACCCGCTTCCTGGCCGAACAGCTGTCCACCCCGCACTGGTACGACATCAGCGCCGCCCGGCGCGACTTCGGCTACGTGCCCGGC
>Ga0075158_10000868_pt1 | contig 23831 bp, 21 predicted proteins | sample JI91814BDNA_FD_70968 | JGI IMG/M metagenome (GOLD analysis project Ga0075158, IMG submission 70968) | Wastewater effluent complex algal communities from Wisconsin, to seasonally profile nutrient transformation and Carbon sequestration -... | ecosystem: Engineered > WWTP > Effluent > Algae... | reverse complement strand
AACCGGGAGTACCTCTTGTGGGTGGCGGTGTCGGAGGTTGTCGGTGGCTCGTGGCAGGCTCTGGATGAGTTGATCGATCGGGCCGTCAGATAAGGACCAGGCATGACACCACCGCGCCGCATCCTCATCGTCGTGCATCCCTATCGTCAGGACGCGCGACAGTTGGCTGCCGACGTCATCGAACGGCTGACCCTGGCGGGCATCGAGGTGTGCGTCGACCCGCTGGTGGCCGAGTCGCTCTCCGGTTCGGTCGGTCCGGTGAGCCTGCCCGCCGACCCGGCGCGCGCTGCCGACGGCTGCGAGCTGGTGCTCGTCCTCGGCGGCGACGGCACGATTCTGCGCGGTGCCGAGTTGTCGCGCGGCTCCGGCGCCCCGCTGCTCGGGATCAATCTCGGGCACGTCGGCTTCCTGGCCGAGTCCGAACGCAAGGACACGCATACGACCATCGACCGAATCGTCGCCCAGGACTACACCGTCACCGAGCGGATGACGGTCGACGTCGTCAGCTATCGGCAGGGGCAGGAGTTCTACCGCACCTGGGCCCTGAACGAGGCCACCGTGGAAAAGGTCGCTCGTGAGCGGATGCTGGAGCTGACGGTCGAGGTCGACGGCCGGCCGCTGTCGACGTGGGGGTGCGATGGCGTGGTGATGGCCACCCCGACCGGCTCGACCGCCTATGCGTTCTCCGCGGGCGGCCCCATCGTCTGGCCCGATCTCGACGCCATCCTCCTGGTCCCGATCAGCGCGCACGCGTTGTTCACCCGGCCGCTGGTGCTGGGTCCGCGCTCGCGCATCGCGGTGGAGGTCATCCCCGGCACGCAAGGCTCCGGGGTGCTGTGGTGCGACGGGCGCCGAAGCGTCGATCTGCCGCCCGGTGCCCGGATTGAGGTATGCCGTTCGGAGCAGCCGGTGCGGCTGGCCCGGCTCTCCGGCGATCCTTTCACCGACCGCCTGGTCGAGAAGCTGCGCCTGCCCATCCACGGCTGGCGAGGCGCGCCGGCCGCTGACGCTATTCCGGTGCTCCGGCACAGCTTCGAGCCCGGGCCATGATCAGCGAGCTACGGATCGGCGCCCTCGGGGTGATCGACCAGGCGGTGTTGGCCCTGCACCCTGGCCTGAATGTCGTCAGCGGCGAGACCGGGGCCGGCAAGACGATGGTCGTCACCGGGCTGGGCCTGCTCTTCGGTGCGCGCGGCGACTCGGGTCTGGTCCGGGCACCCGCCGATGCGGCCAGCGTCGAAGGACTGATCGACGTCGACACCGGGCATCCGGCCCTGGCGCGGGCGGCCGACGCCGGCGCCGATACCGCCGACGGGCTGATTCTTGTGCGCACCGTCGGCGCGGGCGGCCGGTCCCGGGCGTATGCCGGGGGCCGCTCGGTGCCGGTGTCGGTGCTCGGCGAGCTTGCCCAAGACCTGCTCGTCGTCCACGGCCAGGCGGATCAGTGGCGGCTGCGCTCGGGCGAAGCCCAGCGAGCTCTGCTGGACGATTTCGGCGGCCCTGATCTGCGGGAGGTTCGGGAGCGCTATGTCGCCGATCTCGACGCCTGGCGCTCGGCGTGCGCGCAGCTGGAGCGGCTCACTGACCTGGTCGCCGGTCGAACCGCCGACCTCGACGTGCTCCGGGCCGGGGTGGAGCGCATCGAGCGGATCGACCCCCAGCCGGGTGAGGATGCGGCGCTGCGCGCCGAGGAGGACCGCCTCGCGCACGCCGAGCAGCTGCGCTCGGCCGCGTACGCGGCCGGGGCGCACCTGCTCGGCGACGACGCGAGCGGCCCCGAGGCGCCCGGCGCCGCCGAGTTGCTGGCGGCCGCCGCCTCGGCGCTCGGCCCCGTGATCGACCACGACCAGGCCCTGGCCGACCTCCACGCCCGGCTCCAGGAGGTCGCCATGCTGGCCTCGGATCTAGGCAGTGACCTAAGCGCCTATGCCGACGGCGTCGACGTCGATGACGACCGGCTCGGAGCCATCTTGGCCCGGCGTTCGGAGTTGGCCACCCTCATCCGCGCGCACGGCGGCGACCTGGACGCCGTCCTGACCTGGCTGGGGCAGGCCAGCGCTCGCTTGCTCGACGTCGACACCGCCGCCGACGAGTTGCCGCTGGCGCAGGAGCGAGCCGACGCGGCGCTCGGCGCCCTCGGCGTGAGCGCGGCCGCGTTGACCCGGGCCCGGTCGCTGGCCGGCGCAGACCTCGCGCAGCAAGTGAGCGCCGAGCTTCGGCACCTGGCGATGGGCGCCGCGGAGGTCGATGTGACGGTGAGCTCGCGGGGGGAGGGGGCCACGGCATACGGGCCGGTGGGGGCGGATGATGTCGAGTTCGTGATGCGGGCCGGATCCGGCCTGCCGGCGCGGCCGATCGCCAAGGCCGCGTCCGGTGGTGAGTTGTCGCGGGTGATGCTCGCGATCGAGGTCGTCCTCGGCACGCGGGCGGCCGTGGTGCCGACCTATGTCTTCGACGAGGTCGACGCCGGGGTGGGCGGGCGCGCCGCGCTCGACATCGGCGCGCGGCTCGCGCGGCTGGCGACCAATGCCCAGGTGCTGGTCGTCACGCACCTGCCGCAGGTGGCCGCCTTCGCCGACGCGCACCTGGTGGTGACCAAGGCCGACGACGGTCAGGTGACGCGCAGTGATGTGCGCCTCGTCGCCGGTGAGGCGCGCGAGCGCGAGCTCGCGCGGATGATGGCCGGCGGCGATTCCGAGGTGGCTCTTGACCACGCCCGGGAGCTTTTGGCGTCGGCGGCGGCGCGACGCGCCTCGTGGGACAATTGACCTGATGCGAACCTCCCTGTCCCGACGTTCGCGCGAGCCTGGCCCCGGGGAAGGAACCGCCCGCGCGCGCGTCGACCGGCGCACCAAGAACCTCACCAAGCGGCTGGGCCCGGGACAGATCGCGGTGATCGACCACGAGGACATCGACCGGGTCAGCGCGGAGGCGCTCATCGCGTGCCGGCCGGCGGCCATCGTCAATGCTGCCGCCTCCATTTCCGGCCGCTACCCCAATATCGGTCCGCAGCTGATCGTCGAGGCGGGTATCCCGTTGATCGACGCCTGCGGGCCGGACCTGACCAAGGCCATCGCCGAGGACACGCACGTCCGCCTCGAGGACGGCGTCGTCCGTGACGCCGCGACCGGGACGATCCTGGCCGAGGGCACCGTGCTGACGGCAGAGGGCATCCAGAGTGCCATGGCCGTCGCGCGCGAGGGCCTGTCGGGGCAGTTGCAGTCCTTCGCGCAGAACACGATGGAATACCTCGTCCGCGAGAAGGATCTGCTCATCGACGGAGTCGGCGCCCCCGACATCATCACCAAGCTCGACGGCCGGCACGCGCTGATCGTCGTGCGCGGCTATCACTACAAGGAAGACCTGCAGGCGCTGCGGCACTACATCCGGGAATACAAGCCGGTGCTGATCGGCGTCGACGGTGGAGCCGATGCGCTGCTGGAGGAGAAGCACCGACCGGATCTGATCGTCGGTGACATGGACTCGGTGTCCGACGCGGCTCTCACCAGTGGCGCGGAGATCGTCGTGCACGCCTACCGCGACGGCCGGGCCCCCGGGGCCGAGCGGGTCCGCGAACTCGGCATTGACCCGGTCGTCTTCCCCGCCACTGGCACGAGCGAGGACGTCGCGATGCTGCTCGCCGACGACAAGGGTGCGACCCTGATCGTTGCCGTCGGCACCCATGCCACGCTGGTCGAATTCCTTGACAAGGGGCGCTCGGGCATGGCCAGCACCTTCTTGACCCGGCTGCGGGTCGGCAGCAAGTTGATCGACGCCAAGGGCGTCAGTCGCCTCTATCGCTCGCGGATCTCCGGCGCGACGATGCTGACCGCGCTCTTCATCGGGTTGCTGGTCCTCGGGCTGGCGATGTACAACACGCCCGGCGGCGCCATCATCCTGCAACTGATCGGTGCCCGCTGGGACGACCTTTGGGCCGCAATCGTGGGGGTATTCACGTGATCGACTTCCGCTATCACCTCGTCTCGCTGGCCTCGGTGCTGATCGCGCTGGCCATCGGGATCGTGCTGGGCGCCGGACCCCTCAAGGAAGGCATCAGCGAGTCGCTCAACTCCCAGGTGGTGCAACTGCGCGCCGAGAAGCAGGACTTGCGCACGCAACTCGATGCGGCCAACAGCAGCATCGACACGCACCAGAGCTTCGACAAGACCGTGTTGCCGGCCGCCGTCGCGGGTCGCCTCGCCGACCGCACGGTTGTCGTCGTCGCCCTGCCCAATGCCGATTCCGGCGTCACCACCAGCAGCGAGGACACCCTCGGCGCGGCCGGCGCGAGCTTGCAAGGGCCGGTCCAGATCGGCGAGAAGTGGACCGACACCTCCGAGGCGGCGAGCAGTGAGCGTGCGGGCGTGGCCACGACGATCGCCGGCGCGCTGGGGCTGCGAACCACCGCGACCGGTGACGATCTGCTCAACGATGTCCTGGGGGCCACCCTGCTCACCAAGGTCACCGATGCGACGGCGGAGCCGGCCATCCCCGAGGATCGGCGGCGCGCCTCCTGGGACGCCCTGCGGACGGCCGGCCTGGTTGCCGGGGACTACCCGAGCACCCCGGGCTCCCTCGCGGTCGTGATCGGCGCGCCGGAAGTCAAAGTCCCGACGGCGACGAGCACAGGTGCCCAGTCCCTGCCCAGCCTGGCGGCACTCGCCGGGGCCCTGGACGCGGCGGGGACGGGCGCCGTGCTCACGGCCCAGATCGACCCAAAGGCTACTGACAGCACCTCGGTGATTGCCGCCGCTCGCGGGGAATCCGCCCTGCGCCAGCGCCTGTCCACCGTCGATGACGCGGGCAGCAGCATCGGCCAGATCAGCATCGTCTGGGCGCTCGTCGAGCAGGCCGCCGGACGGGTCGGCCAGTATGGGCTGCTCTCCGGCGCGCGCGCCGTGTTCCCGTCGGCCGGCTGAGCCAGGGATGACCGGACCCACGCTCTCTTCAGCGGCCGCGACGATCACGGCTGCGGCCGGTGCGCGGTGGGGCGGCCGGGCGCTGCGCGCCCATCCCCCCGGCGGCGCGGGACGGTGGACACGCACCAACCACGCCGGCCGGCCGATCTCGCTGCTCGAAGGACCGGGGTATGTCGCAGGCGCCGTCCTCGGTGCCCTTGCCGGCGGCCTGGCAGCGCGTCGCGCCGGCGCACGCGGACTTGGGGGACCGCGCGAGCCTCGCGCGTGGCCCCAGGGAGCGAGCGCCCGCCCCGCCACCGGCGCCACCGTCCTGGCGGCCGTGGGTGCGGGCGCCTTCGGCCTGCTCGACGATCTCGCCGGCGACGCCAATAGCAAGGGGCTGCGTGGCCACCTCGGCGCGCTCCGGGAGGGCCGCGTCACGACGGGTGCCGTCAAGATCGCCGGGCTTGCTGCGGCGGGGGCGGCCACGGCATACCTTCTCGACCGGCCGGGTGCGCGCGGCACGCCGGCATTGCGGACCCTGCCGGCGACGATCGTCGGGGGCGCGGTGATCGCTGGGAGCGCAAATCTTGCCAACCTGCTGGACCTGCGCCCGGGGCGTGCCCTCAAGGTCGCGATCATCGCGGCTGCGCCCTACGCCATCCTCGCAGATCGCACCGCAGGGGCGGCGCTCGGGGCGGCCCTGGGGTCCCTGCCCGATGACCTGGCCGGCGCCACCATGCTCGGCGACACCGGCGCCAACGCCGCGGGCGCCCTGGTCGGTGCGGCCGTGGTCGCCCGCACCGGCCCCGTCGGGCGCGCCCTCGTCCTCGGCACGCTCGCCGGGCTGACCCTCGCCTCCGAGCGAGTCAGCTTCACCACGGTCATCGAGTCCAGCCCGGTGCTGCGTGAGCTCGACGCCTGGGGTCGCCGATGAGCGAGGCCGCCAGCCGGCCCGCGCGGCATCCCGGCATCGGGTCCGCGGCCCGTTCCATCGCCGTCCTCAACCTCGCCTCGCGGGTGGCGGGTTTTGCGCGCACCCTCGTCTTTGCCGCCTGCGTCGGGACCACGGCCGTCGGCGCCCCGTATCAATCGGCGAACACGGTCCCGAATGTCGTCTACGAGGTCGCGGCGGGCGGCATCCTGTCGGCTGTGGCGGTGCCACTCCTGGCCGGCCGGGTTGCGGACGGCGACCGGGACGCCGCCGATGGCATCGGCTCGGCCCTGTTGACGTGGGCGATGGCTATTCTCGTGCCGGTGACCGTGGCGGTCGCGCTTGCCGCGCGGGCGATCGCCGGTGTCATCTACCCGCCTGGTGACGCCCGCGACCTTGCCGCTCGCATGCTGCTCATCTTCGCCCCGCAGATCGTGCTCTATGGCATCGGGATCGTGGTGACCGGCATTCTCCACGCCCATCGGCGCTTCGTCGCGGCCGCACTCGCCCCGCTGATCTCCAGCATCGTGGTGATCACGACCTACCTGGCCTATGGCGCCCTGGTCGCCAGCGGTCACACCTCATCGGAGGTGGCCGTCGCGGTCCTGGCCTGGGGGACCACCGGTGGCGTGCTCGCCCTGGTGGCGACGCTGATTCCGTCCCTGGGTCGGGTTGGTGTTCGTCTGCGCCCGACCTTCCGCTTCCCGTTCGACAGCGCCGTGCGGGCCAGGCGGCTGGCGAGCGCCGGGCTGCTCGCGTTGCTGGCACAACAAGCGAGCGTCGCCGTCGTGCTCTGGTTGACCAATCAGCGTGCCGCGCTCGGCACCATCAACGCCTATCAGTACGTCCAGGCGACCTATCTGCTCCCGTATGCCGTGCTCGCCGTCCCCATCGCGACCGCGGCTTTTCCTGTGCTGGCGGCCGGCGATGGCCGCGACCCGCGCGCCGGGCAGGCCCTGGCCGGGTCGCTCGGGGCAATCATCGTGCTCAGTGGTGCCGCGGCTGCCGCCCTGATCGCCGCCGCGCCCGCACTGGGTGACTTCTTCTCGGCCGTCGACGCGGGTCGCTCCGGCCCGGGAGCGACGGCGCTGGCTGCCCTGCCGACCGCCATGACCGCCTTCGCGCCGGGCCTGGTCGGGTTCGGCGTGTGCGCCCTGCTCACGCGCGCGCTCTATGTCCGTGGGCGCGCGCGGACCGCGTCCACCGTCGTCGCCGCCGGCTGGGTGCTCGCAGCCGTGGTGCCGGTGGTGTTGACCATCGGGCGCACGGACACGGCGTGGACCCTGACCGTGATCGGTGTCGGTTCGAGCGTCGGCATGACTCTGGCCGCGCTCGGGCTGCTGGGACTGGTGCACCACGCATGGGGGAGCGCCGCACTCGCCGGTCTGCCGCGTGTCGTTATCGGGCTGGCCGTCGGCAGCGTCGCCGGCACGCTCGCGGCCCGGGTGCTGGCGCATCTGCTCCCGAATCCCGACGGTGTCGTGGCCGCCGTGTCCAGCGGGGTGGTCACCGGCGGGCTGGCCGCCCTGATCACAGTCTCGGGGGTGGCGCTCGCCGCACCCGCACAGGTCCGCGCCCTGCGCTCCCGGCTCGGTCGAACGCGATGAACGCCCTGCACATCGTCCTGGTGCTCGGCAAGTCCACCGGCGGCATCGGCACCCACGTCGTCGACCTTGCCGCAGGCCTGCGCGCTGCCGGCCACCACGTCACCGTGGTGACCGATCCGCTCACGGCAACGGCCTTCGGGATCGACGATGCCGTGCTGGCCTGGCCCGACCCCCGGCGGCCGGATCCGCGCTCCCTGCGGCGGTTGCGCGCGATCCTGCGCGATGGCGACATCGTGCACGCCCACGGGCATCAGGCCGGAGCGCTCCTCGCGGCGCTCCTGCCGAGACTCGGACGTGGCGGATTCGGCGCGTTCCGGGGCGCCCGCACCTCTGGTCGCGCCCATCGGCGAGCCAACCGGGCGGCGGTTGTGCTGAGCCTGCACAACGAGTCACCCCCGATGACCGGTCTGCGCTCCCGGCTGGCCGAACGCGTCGAGCGTGCGGCGATCACGGCGGCCGATCTGGTGACCGGGGCCAGCAGCGACCTCGTGGATCGGGCCCGAGCGCTCGGCGCGCGCCGCGCCGAGCTGGCGCGCGTACCCTCGCCGCGGGTGCCCACACTGCTTTCGGCGACGGACGCGGACCGGCAGGCGGCCCGCGACGCTGTGCGCACGGCATACGGGATCGGGGCGCAGGAGCCCCTCATCGTGACGATTTCGCGGATCGCGCCGCAAAAGGACCTCGGCACCCTCGTCGCCGCGGCGCAGCTCCTGGACACCCGGCCGGCTTGGCTGGTCGCCGGCGGGGGGATCCTCGAGTTGCAGCACGATCTCGAGCTGCGCGCAGGCGAGACCGGTGTCCGGTTCGTCGGACCGGTCGCCGATCCATCGGCGCTGCTGCTGGCCGCCGACGTCTTCGCGCTCACCAGCACCTGGGAAGCACGCGCGCTGGTCGTGCAAGAGGCGCTCGCCGCCGGCGTGCCGGTCGTCGCGTCCGCGGTGGGCGGACTGCCTGACCTGCTCGACGGTCTCGGTGTCCTGATTCCCCCGCGGGATCCGCAGGCTCTTGCCCGTGCTCTGGAATCGCTCCTGAAGGATCCCGAGGCCCGGCGCACGGCCGGCGACCGCGGCCGGGAACGAGCGGCGGCCTGGCCGACCTCACCGCAAATGGTCGCCCAGTGGGTCGTTGACTATTCCGGACTGATCGAGGCAGTAGGGTAGAAGCCCGTGGCGACCACGACCAAACACATCTTCGTGACCGGAGGCGTGGCCTCCTCCCTCGGCAAGGGACTGACGGCATCCAGTCTCGGCAATCTGCTCCGGGCCCGTGGGCTCTCGGTGGCGATGCAGAAGCTCGATCCCTACCTCAATGTCGATCCCGGGACGATGAATCCCTTCCAGCACGGCGAGGTCTTCGTGACCGAGGACGGCGCGGAAACCGACCTCGACATCGGTCACTACGAGCGCTTCCTCGACGTCTTCTTGGCGGCGAATGCCAATGTGACGACCGGCCAGGTCTACAGCGAAGTGATCGCCAAGGAACGGCGCGGCGAATACCTCGGCGACACCGTGCAGGTCATCCCGCACATCACCAACGAGATCAAGGCCCGGATGCGGGCTCAGGCCTCCGGGAGCAACCCGCCCGACATCATCATCACCGAGATCGGTGGCACGGTCGGCGACATCGAATCGCTGCCCTTCCTCGAGGCCGCCCGCCAGGTCCGGCACGACCTAGGCCGGGACAACTCGATCTTCCTGCACGTCTCGCTGGTGCCCTATCTCGCCCCCAGCGGCGAGTTGAAGACCAAGCCGACGCAGCATTCGGTGGCCGCGATGCGCCAGGTCGGCCTGCAACCCGACGCGCTCGTGCTGCGTGCCGACCGCGAGATTCCCGAGCCGATCAAGCGCAAGATCTCGATGATGTGCGATGTCGACATCGACGCCGTCGCCGCGGCCGTCGACGCCCCGTCGATCTACGACATCCCCAAGGTGCTCCACGCCGAGGGTCTGGATGCCTATGTCATCCGGCGGTTGGGACTCGGCTTCCGCGATGTCGGCTGGCGGGACTGGGACGAGCTGCTGCGCCGGGTCCACCGGCCCGCCCACGAGGTGGAGGTCGCGCTCGTCGGCAAGTACATCGATCTGCCGGACGCCTATCTCTCGGTGACCGAGGCGCTGCGGGCCGGCGGCTTCGCCAATGACGCCCGCGTCCGGATCCGTTGGGTCGCCTCCGACACCTGCGAGACTCCGGCCGGTGCGGCCAAGGCGCTCGGCGGCGTCGACGCCGTGCTGGTGCCGGGCGGTTTCGGCGTTCGGGGCATCGAGGGCAAGCTCGGTGCGCTGACCTGGGCGCGCGAGCGCCAGGTGCCGACCCTCGGCATCTGCCTCGGCCTGCAGTGCATGGTCATCGAGTACGCCCGGCACGTCGCCGGGATCGAGGGGGCGTCATCGAGCGAGTTCGACCCGCAGACGCCGGCGCCCGTCATCGCGACCATGGCCGAGCAGCGCGCCTTCGTCGATGGTGCCGGCGACCTCGGCGGCACGATGCGCCTCGGCTCGTATCCGGCGCAGCTTGCCCCCGGATCGGTCGTCGCCCAGACCTATGCGGCCACCCAGGTCGAGGAGCGGCACCGCCACCGCTACGAAGTCAACAACGCCTACCGCGACCAGATCGCCGACGCCGGACTGTTCTTCAGTGGCACCTCGCCCGACGGTCAGCTCGTGGAATTCGTCGAGCTGCCCGCGGATGTGCACCCGTACTACGTTGCGACACAAGCACATCCGGAGTTCAAGTCGCGCCCCAACCGGGCCCACCCGCTCTTCGCCGGCTTGATCGGCGCGGCCTTGGACCGCCAGCGCGGCTCGCGCCTGGTGGAGGTGGACCCGCCGGCGGTCCCGGCGGACGCCTAGTGGACGACCTATTCGCCGACCGGCCGGATCCACAGCCCGTCGTCGCGACGCGCACGACCTATGCCGGTCTGGTCTGGGATGTCCACCGAGACCGTGTCGACCTTGGGGCCGCAGGCATCGTCGAACGCGACTTGATCGCGCATCCCGGGGCGGTGGCGGTCCTCGCTATTGACGACGACGACCGGATTGCGCTCGTCCAGCAGTATCGCCACCCGATCGGCTGGCGCAGCTGGGAGATCCCCGCCGGCCTGCGCGATGTCGCGGACGAGCCCCTGCTCGACTGCGCTCGGCGGGAGCTGGCCGAAGAGGCCGACCTGATTGCGGCGGACTTCTCGGTGCTTATCGACTACTTCACCACGCCCGGCTTCACCAGTGAGGCCATCCGGATCTTCCTCGCGCGCGGGCTGACGCAGGTGCCGCAGGGGGAACGGCATACGCGCACCGCTGAGGAGGCCGGTATGCCGTTGCGCTGGGTCGCGCTGGACGAGGCGCACGCCGCGGTGCTCGCCGGGCGCCTGCACAACCCGCATACGGTGATCGCCGTCCTGAGTGCCCACGCCCTGCGCGCCGACGGGTGGCGCGGGCTGCGCCCGCTGGACACCCCCTGGCTGCGGTAGGTCAGCCCCACCAGAACGAGGCGGCGATCACGGCATACACGGCGATCAGCGCGGCGCCCTCGGCCCAGGTCGACTCGCCGTCGAAGGTGATGAAGGCCGTCAGGATCACCGCGACGACGACGGAGATCACCAGCATCGGTGAGAAGACCAGGGTCAGGGCCGCGAAGCCGAAAACGTGGCTGAGGATCACCAGCAGCGGCGCCAGCACGAGGGCAATCTGCATGGGCGAGTTGATGACGACCGAGAACGCGTACTCGGAGCGGTTTGCCGCTGCGAGTTGGATGCCGACGACATTCTCGATCGCGTTGCCCGCGATGGCGACGACGACCAGACCGGCGAAGGCCTCGGAGATGCCCAAGGAGGCCATCGCCGGCTCCAGGGCCGTGACGAACCAGTCGCTGACGAAGGCGGCGAGCACCGCGGCCGCGGCGAGGAGCGCGACGGCGAGCCAGAGCGGCCACCGCGGCGGCTCCTGGTGCATGTCGACCCCCTCGGCCTCGGTCTCGCCGCCGCGCTTCAGCGACGCCGGCAAGGTCACGGCGAAGACGAGCAGCAGGATCACGGAGACGAAGATCGAGAAGGTGCTCTCGTGGGCGCTCACGGGCGTGTGCACATAGTGGGCGATGCTCGGGATGACCATGGCGGCCACCGAGAGCACCATGAGCACGATGATCGACTGGGCGCGCTTGGAGTCCAGGTTCTGCGGGCCGTGCTTGAGCCCACCGACGACGAAGCACATGCCCAGCACCAACAGCAGATTGGCCAGGATCGAGCCGATAAGCGCGGCCTGCACCACGGCGACCAGGCCGGCCTTGAGCGCGAAGAGCGCGATGAACAGCTCGGGCAGATTGCCCAGCGCGGACTGCAGGACGCCTGTCGCGCCAGGCCCGAAGCGATCCCCCAATTGCTCGACCGAGCGTCCGACAAGGGCGGCCAATAGGGTCACGGCCACCGCGGAGCAGAAGAAGGCGAGCACCTCGCCCCCGCCGGCATACCGGGTCACACCGGCCAGCAGGACGGCGGCGGCACCCCCGGAAAGCACGACGTAGTCGGAGCGGACGAAGACGGGACCGGTCGCGGTTGCAGGGTGACTCACGAGCGCAGTTTCCCACCGGCGGGACGCACATGGCGTCAGCCCGGCCCGCACAGGCTGGGATAATGGTCGGGCGCCATCGACCCGCGCGACCTCCGAGAACGAAGGAAGATCAGTGCTTCGCACCCACGAAGCCGGCACCCTGCGTGCCGAGCACACCGGCCAGACCGTCACCCTCACCGGCTGGGTGGCCAAGCGGCGCGATCACGGTGGCGTGGCCTTCATCGATCTGCGGGATGCCAGCGGCATCGTCCAGGTCGTCGCGCGCGACGAGGTGCTGACCGGGGCGGCGCACGACCTGCGCAATGAGTACTGCGTGCGGGTGATCGGTGCGGTCGTGGCACGCTCCGAGCACAATGTCAACGCCGACCTGCCCACCGGCGAGATCGAGGTCGTCGCCGAAGGCATCGAGGTGCTGGCGCCGAGCGCGCCCCTGCCCTTCCCGATCGACGAGCGCACGAGCGTCGGCGAGGAATCGCGCCTCAAGCACCGCTACCTCGACCTGCGCCGGCCGGGCGCGCACAACGCCGGCCACGCCATCCGGTTACGCTCCAAGGTCAACGCCGCCGCACGAAAGGTGTTGGGAGAGCGCGACTTCGTCGAGATCGAGACCCCGACGCTGACGCGGTCCACCCCCGAGGGGGCGCGGGACTTTTTGGTGCCGGCGCGCCTGGCGCCGGGCTCCTGGTATGCCCTGCCGCAGAGCCCGCAGCTGTTCAAGCAGCTGCTCATGGTCGCCGGCATGGAGCGCTACTACCAGATCGCTCGCTGCTACCGCGACGAGGACTTCCGAGCCGACCGTCAGCCGGAGTTCACTCAGCTCGACATCGAGATGAGCTTCGTCACCGAGGACGACATCATGGAGCTCGGCGAGGCCGTCGTCGCCGAGATCTGGAAGATCATCGGGGTCGAGTTGGCGACGCCCTTCCCACGGATGACCTATGCCGACGCGATGGCCCGCTTCGGCACCGACAAGCCCGACCTGCGCTTCGGCGTCGAACTCATCGACTGCACGACCTACTTCGCCGACACGACCTTCCGCGTCTTTCAGGCCCCGTATGTCGGTGCGGTCGTCATGCCCGGCGGGGCGAGCCAGCCCCGAAAAACCCTCGACGGCTGGCAGGAGTTCGCCAAGCAGCGCGGGCACAAGGGGTTGGCGTATGTCCTGGTCGGTGCGGACGGCACCCCCGGTGGGCCGGTCGCCAAGAACCTCTCCGAGACCGAGATCGCCGGGCTGGCCGCGCACGTCGGCGCGCAGCCGGGCGACTGCGTCTTCTTCGCGGCCGGGCCGGCCAAGGGCGCCCGGGCACTGCTCGGTGCCACGCGTCTGGAGATCGGCCGCCGGTGCGGGCTGATCGACGAGTCCGACTGGCGCTTCCTGTGGGTTAAGGACGCGCCCCTTTTCGAGCCGGCCTCGGACGCGGTCGCCGCGGGCGATGTCGCCGTCGGCGGGGGTGCGTGGACGGCGGTGCACCACGCCTTCACCAGCCCGACCAAGGAGTTCGTCGACGACTTCGAGACCCGGCCCGGCGAAGCGCTGGCCTATGCCTACGACATGGTGCTCAATGGCAATGAGATCGGCGGTGGGTCGATCCGTATCAACGTCCGCGAGGTCCAGGAGCGCGTCTTTAGGGTCATGGGCCTGACCGCCGACGAGGCGCAGGAGAAGTTCGGCTTCCTGCTCGACGCCTTCAAGTTCGGCGCGCCACCGCACGGCGGCATCGCCTTCGGCTGGGACCGGATCGTCATGCTGCTGGGCGGCTACGACAGCATTCGCGATGTCATCGCCTTCCCCAAGTCTGGCGGCGGCTACGACCCGCTGACCGAAGCGCCGGCCCCTATCACCCCCGAGCAGCGGGCCGAGGCCGGTATTGATGCCTCGCCCGAACCCGAGGTCGAGGCCGGCGATGACGCAACGCCGGCAGCGAGCTGAGCAGGCCATCCCCGAGGTGACGGCGTCCGGCCCGTGCCCCTGCGGCACGGACCGGACGTATGCCGCGTGCTGCGCGGCCTATGTGATCGACGGCACCCCGCCCCCTACGGCGGAGGCGACGATGCGATCGCGCTACACGGCATACGTCGTGGGCGCGTCGGATCACCTGCTGCGGACGTGGCACCCGAAGACCCGACCGTGCGACGTGGACCTGGCGGCGGAGGGGCCCGAGTGGAAACGGCTCGACGTCATCGATGTGGTCGCCGGCGAGGCGGGCGACGCCACGGGTGAGGTCGCGTTCGCCGCGCACTGGCGCGCCGGTGACGACAGTGGCGTACTGCGCGAACGCAGCACCTTCACCCGTCGCGGCGGCCGATGGATGTATGTCAGTGGGGTCACCTCGTGACCACCGCGCGTGGACGCACGAGCGCCGGGCTGTTGCCGGTGCGGGTCGGTGAGGCAGGGGCGATCGAGGTGCTGATCGCGCACATGGGCGGGCCCCTGTGGGCGCGCAAGGACGACCGGGCGTGGAGCATCGTCAAGGGTGAGTACGACCTAGGGACCGAGGAGCCGCAGGCCGCGGCCGCGCGGGAGTGGCGCGAGGAGACGGGCAGTGCGCCGCCGGCAGGGGAGTGGTTTGACATCGGGACGGTGCGGCAGTCCGGGGGGAAGGTCGTGCAGGCCTACGTCGTCCTCGTCGCAGGCGACATTGACGTCGATCTCTCGGCCGGTGCCAGGGTCATGATGGAGTGGCCGCCGCGGTCCGGCCGCCAGGTGACGTTCCCTGAGATCGACCGGGTCGAGTGGTGCGGGCTCGACGTCGCGCGCCGGCGCTTGGTCGCAGCTCAGAGCGGCTTCCTCGACCGGCTCGGCGAGCTGGCGTGAGGCTGCCCCGCCGCGATATCGACCCGTATGCCGTTCTCGCCCAACTCGATCCGACGCTCGCCCTGCTGGTCGAAGTCGGCGAGGGTTGGGACAATGTCGCGTGGTCGCTCGAGACCGGAGACGAGCCGCTGATCCTGCGGATCGGCAAGCTCACCGACCAGGCGGAGCAAGGAGCCGTCACGACCACCGACGCGGCTTTGCTCGAGTTCGTCGGTGCGCACTCGAGCCTGACGACCAATCACGTGCTAGCTTTCGACCCCGGCGCGGGAGCGTTGCTCCTGACCCAGGTCCCCGGAGTGCCGGCCAACCTCGTTGCGGTCACCGATTCGGTGAGCCTCGGCGGGACGCTGGGTGTGTTCCTGCGACGCCTGCACGCTGCGGAACCGCCGGCTGGCCTGGTCGAGTCGGGATCGCAGGCGCTGCGCTTGCGCGAGAGGACAACGGCGGCTTTCGTAACGGTCGCGGATCGCGTCGAGCCAGCCGGCCGGTCCGGTCGTGGCCGCGGCGCTCGCGGCCTATGGTCCGGTCGATCAGGACTTCGGGGAACGGATGCGGTGGTATGCCCTGCACGCCGGGGTTGCGGGCGTGGCCGCTCGGGCGGTGAGCGACGATCCCGGACTAGCGGCCGTGCTGGAGCGCCTGCGCGAGCTGTCAACGGAGGAGCCGGCGCCTGCGGGCAGCGGGCGGGGCGTCGTCGATGGTGGTGATGACGCTGGTCACGCTCGGGCGTGACGGGGTCGAGGAAAAGCCGAACCGGCAGGGCGGCTCGACGGGGGCCAGGGCGCCGAGCTGCTGGCCGTCCAGGGTCGCGCCCACGCGCGTGATGGCCCGGTTGTCGCTCGCGCCGTAGTACTCGACCCGGCCCGCGCGCGCAGTCCCGACCGTGCGCACGCCGGGGACGATCAGCGAGGCGATGGGCCCGATCAGGCGAGCCCATCGCGGGCTGCCGGCGAGCGGCCGCGGAAGGGCACGCAGCATACGGCCGAGGACTGTTCGCCCGCCGAGGTCGAATGTCGCTCGCAGACAGGGGCTTTGGATGATCCATTGGTCATCGGTCGCATCGACCGTCACGGGGACGAGGCGGACCTCGTCGAAGGTGTAGGTGCTCGCGACGAAGTCGGCCACCTCATCGATCGGTGCCAGCAGCAGCCGGCGGCCGTCCCCGGTCTCGATCATCACGTCAGCGAAAGCGCCGAAGGGGCTCTGCGTCCAGCGCCCGATCACGATCCGCGTCCCGCTGGTGGTGCCGAAGCCGGCGATCTGGCCGCGGAAGCGTTGACGGGATTCAGAGACCACCCCCGCATCGTAGATACGGCGAACGCGCCCCACGAGGTTCGCCCACGCAGAGCGTAGGACTCAGCTCCAAAACGTCGCGGCGCCCCCGACCCTCTCGACGTGTGGCGATAGGTCCTAGGGTCGTAGGTATGAACGGGTTGCCGGTTCTCGACGCGCTGGACCAGCGGATCCTCGGCGCGCTGATGGAGAAGCAGGTCACGGTGCCGGCGAGCTATCCGCTATCGCTCAATGCCCTACAGACCGCGTGCAATCAGACGACCAGCCGCGATCCAGTGAGCGCCTATACCGCGCAGGAGATCGAGACGCGCTGCCGAGAGCTCAAGGATCGCGACCTGGTGCGAATCGTCTGGTCCGGTGCCGGGTCACGGGTGCTGAAGTACCACCAGCGGCTCGCTGAGTCGCTCGATCTGGCGAACGACGAGCGGGCGCTCATCACGCTGTTGCTGCTGCGGGGTGAGCAGGCGCCCGGCGAACTCAAGACCCGTGCCGAACGCCTCCACGCGTTCGGTGACCGCGCCGATGTCGAGGAGGTCTTGGAACGGCTGGCCGACCGCCCCGAGCCGCTGGTGTGGGAGTTGCCGCGCAAGGCCGGTCAGCACGACCTGCGTTGGATGCACCTGCTCGGGCCCACTCCCGCGGTCGCCGAGTCCGCGGAGCCAGCCGTCGACCGCGACATCGTCCTCGCAGACGGGGCGGACGCGCGTGACGCGCGGGTGCGAACGTCCTACAACAATTTGGCGGTCGCTTATGCCCACGAACTCTCGGATGAGTTGGCGCACAAGCCATTCGACCGTTGGCTGCTCGCCCGCATCGCCCAGGAGAGCAAGGGGCCGGTCGCCGACATCGGCTGCGGGCCCGGTCAGACGACGGCCGCGCTCGCCGATGCGGGCGCCGAGGTCGTCGGATTCGACTTCGCCCCGGCGATGATTGCGCAAGCGCGCGAGCGCCATCCGACGCTCACCTTCGAGGTCGGCGACTACGGCCGGTTGCTGCGGCCGGCGCAGGCGAGCGCGTGGGGCGCGATCACCGCGTGGTATGCGTTCGGGCACCTGAGTGGCTCCGAACTCGCCGGCGTGCTCGCGGCCCTGCGTCGGATCACGGCGCCGGACGGACTGATCGCGTTCAGTGTGCATGTGGGCAACGCCATCCATCACGTCGACGAACTCTTCGGTGTCGCAACGGATCTCGATTTCGTGCTGCACGACCGGCAGGACGTCCTCGCAGCCGTCGTCGCTGCGGGGGCCCAAGTCGATGAGTGGTATGTCCGCGGCCCAGGAGCCACGGAAGCAGCGACCGAGCGGCTCTACGTCGTGGCGCGCGCCTGAGCATGCGAGTCCTTCGGATCGGCACGTATGCCGAGGCGCTGGCCGCGAGCGGCGCTCACCCGTTCGTCCGCTACGAGTTCGCGCCGGACGCACCGCTGGAGGGGCTTGCCCATCCCGGCGGGGGTGCGGTCGCCCTGGTCCGGCACAGCGCGAAGCGCGGGGCGGTGCTCTCCCTGATCGGCAGGCGGCCTGATGCGCAGGCGCAGTTGTTGGCACAGCCCGAGCTGGCCGACCTGCTCTTTGCCGAGGCGAGGGCCGGCCTGATCAGTGTGCCGGCGCCGCTGCTCGACGATCTGCGGGAGCGCTTCCGCCTGGGTCCGGGTGGCGACTGGGAATGGATGGTCACCACTGTCAACCCACCGCTGTCGAGCGCCGAGGGCAGGGTGCTGGAGCTTGGACCGGAGTGGGCCGAGCGATTGATTGCCTTTCTCGCACAGCACAATCCGCGCACCGACGCAGAGCCTTTCGCGCGAGCTGGCCAGCGCTGGGTGGGGGTCGTCGACGATGGTGTGGCGGGCGCGGTTGGAGAGCTGGCCGCGTGCGGGTCCGCCGAACCCAATCAGGGCGGCATTCTCGCGCTCGCCGGCATCACTGTGCGCCCTGACCGGCGCGGCGAGGGGCTGGGCGCGGCCGTGACCGCTGCCTTGACCCGGCCAGGTGTGCGGGCCGACGGCGCCGTGGCGCTCGGGATGTACGCCGACAATGACAGCGCCCGGCGGATCTATCACGCGCTGGGGTACCGGACCGAGGTCGCCTTCGCCAGCCGCGTCGTCACCGCGCGCGAAAGGCGCGGGTGAGGGGGCGGCATACGGGGCAAGGCGCCGGACGGTGCCGGCGGGCGGTTCGGGGGGCGGGCGAGCGCGTCGTTGGGGGTGGCGGGTCCGGATCAGATGGCCAGTCGGTAGCCGCGCTTGACGACCGTGTGGATCAGGTCGGGGCCGACAGCGTCGCGGACGCGGGCAACGGCGACTTCGGCCGTATGCGGATCAGCGCTGTCGCCGGGGAGCGCTACCAGCAGTTCCTGACGCGAGACGACCCGGCCACCGGCGTCCGCCAGCACGCGAAGCACCGCGAGGCCGCCGGGGGTCAGCGGGATCGGCGTGCCGTCCAGCAGCGCCGCCGAGCGCAGCACCCGCAGAGTGCCGGCCCGGGTGTCCACATCGCCCTCGCGACCCTGGACGTGACCGACGAGTGCGCGGATCATCGAGCCGAGCCGGCCGCGGTCCGGCGCCACAGGCACGATGCCCGCGGCAACCAGGGGAGCGGCGGTCACCGGGCCGACGGCCAGCGCGATGGTGTCGCCGCTCGTGCACCGCTCGACGATTGTCGGCAGCGTCCCGGCAGCTTCGGCGGCGGCCAACCACGCGGTCGCGCCGGGTGCGGAGGTGAAGAGCACGACATCGATCTCGCCCGCGGCCACGGCCACAGTCGACTGCGCGAGCGCGCCCGGGTCCTTCGGCGGTCCCCACCGATAGACCACCAGTGGCACGACCCGCGCACCCGCGCCAGCCAGTGCCTCATCGATGCCGTCCGACCCGGCCCCGTGGTGCTGCACCGCGACGCACTGCTCCGACACACCCTCTGCCAGAAGGTATTCCAGCAACTCGGCCGAGGTCTCCGACTCCGCCACCCAGTCCGGCCGCAGGCCCGCCTGCTGCACGGCGCCATTCGCCTTCGGCCCCCGGGCCACGATTCGGGCGGCCGCCAGCACTGGGTGCAGTCGCTCACCGAGACCGGCCGCGTCCGCCGCCTCGAGCCATCCGCGGAAGCCGATCCCGGTCGTCGCGACGATGACATCCGGTGGATCGTCCAGGAGCCGCTCGGTGGCCGCGACCAAGGCCGCATCGTCCAGGTGGGGCACGATCGACAGTGCCGGTGCATGGCGCACGCTCGCGCCACGGCGGGTCAGGGCAGCCGCGATATCGCCCGAACGGCGGTCTGCGGTGACCAGGACGACATAACCGCCGAGGACGTGCTCCAGAGTCGTTGCACTCATCAGGACGCGTGGGCCACCTTCGGCTCGAGCGCCGCGGCATGAGCCACCCCGCCGAGGACGACGACCGCGGGTGCGCGCACCTCCGCCGTCGCCGCTGTGAGAACCAGCGTCCACAAGCAGGTCCGCGTGACCCGTTCGTCCGGCATGCTCGCGCGTTCGATGATCGCGGCCGGACACTGCGGGTCTACCCCGGCAGCGAGCGCGTCGGCGACATGTCCTTGCAGATTGCCGATCGCCATGAGGAGCACCAAGGTGGTGGTGCCGTCGGCGAGCAGGCCCCAGGCCTTGGGCGCGATCGGCTGGTGCCCGTGGACGACCAGCGCGCCGTCCGCAAGCCCGCGGTGGGTCACCGGAATTCCGCCGGCGGCGGGCGCCGCCAGGGCACTGCTGACCCCAGGCACGACCTCGACCGGTATGCCGTGTTCGTGGCAGGCGGCGACTTCCTCACCGCCGCGGCCGAACAGGAAGCCGTCACCGCCCTTGAGCCGCACCACCTTTCGGCCCCGAGTGGCGTGATCGATCAGGAGCGCGTTGATCTCCTCCTGTGTGGCCGTGTGCGCACCCGGCCGCTTGCCCACATCGATCACCTCGATCTCCGGCGGCAGATCGTCGAGCAGCGTCGTCGGCCCCAACCGGTCGGTGATGACGACATCGGCGGACATGAGCGCCCGGAAGCCCCGCATGGTGATCAGGTCCGCGGCACCCGGGCCGCCGCCGACGAGGACGACTCGCCCGCGCGTGCTCATGCGACCTCCCCCTCGGTGCGCGCGGTGATCCCGATGGCCACTTCGGTGCCGCGAACGAGCACCGACCAGGTGCGCAGGGCGATCGGCTCCTTGCCCTGTGGCTCGAGGCAGGCGCCAGTGGTGAGGTCGAAGACCTGCTTGTACATCGGCGACGCGACGGTCGCTGCGGGACCGCGCGTGCCTACCAGACCGCGGGAGATGACCATCGCCCCGCAGTAGGGATCATGTTGTTGCACGGCGAAGACGCTGTCGTCGAGGGTGCGGAAGAGCGCGATCTGGACGCCGTGGACAAGGGCGGCGACTCCGCGCTCATACGGCAATTCGTGTAGATCGCACACGGGGATCCACTCCGTGTCGGCGAGGTCGGAGGGCACGATCGGTTCGGTGGTCGTGGTCATGACCGCACTCCCAGGGTCGTTCCGGCAATGAGGACGGCGCTTGTGCGCTCGTCGGGCCGGGCCGGGCGGGGCTGGCCGCGCTCGGCCACATAGGCGAAGGAGTCGTCGGGCACCTCGGGGGCGTTGATGAAGGACGCGAACCGCGCGAGGGTCTCGGGGTCGTCCAGGGCGGCAGCCCACTCGTCTCGGTAGCTGCCGACGTGGCGACTCATCGCGTCATCAAGGTCGTCGGCGATCCCGAGGGAATCCTCGAGAACGACACGACGTAACGCGTCAATCCCGCCTTCGTAGGCGTCGAGCCAGGGGGCGGTGCGCTGCAACCGGTCCGCCGTGCGGATGTAGAACATCAGGAAGCGGTCGATCGCCGTCACGAGTTCTTCGGTGCTCAGATCCTCGGCGAAGAGTTGGGCGTGCCTGGGGGTGAAACCGCCGTTGCCGGCGACATAAAGATTCCATCCGTTCTCGGTGGCGATGACCCCGACATCCTTGCCGCGGGCCTCGGCGCATTCGCGGGCGCATCCGGAGACGCCGAGCTTGAGCTTATGCGGCGAGCGCAGGCCGCGATAACGCAACTCCAGCAGGATCGCCAAGCCGACCGAGTCCTGCACGCCGTAGCGGCACCAGGTCGAACCGACGCAGGACTTCACCGTGCGCAGCGACTTGCCGTAGGCGTGCCCGGACTCGAAGCCGGCGTCGATCAGTTTGCGCCAGATCTGCGGGAGTTGGTCGATGCGCGCGCCGAAGAGGTCGATGCGCTGTCCGCCGGTGATCTTGGTGTAGAGCCCGAACTCCTGGGCGACCGCGCCGATCGCGATCAACCCCTCGGGGGTCACCTCGCCGCCGGGGATGCGCGGGACAACCGAGTAGGAGCCGTCCTTCTGCAGATTGGCCATGACGTGGTCATTGGTGTCCTGCAGCGACCCTCGGTCGCCGCCGAGGATGTGCTCGTTGAAGAGGCTGGCGAGGATCGAGGCGACAACGGGCCGGCAGATGTCGCAGCCGCGCCCGCCGGTGCCGTGGCGCTCGATGATCTCGGTGAACGTATGCAGTTCGGTCACCCGGACCGCGTCGAAGAGTTCCGCTCGCGAGAGCGCGAAGTGCTCGCACAAGGCGGTGCTGACCTCGATGCCGGCCTTTTCTAGCTCGGTGGTGACGAGCTTCTTGACCAACGGGAGGCACGAACCACAGCTCGTGCCGGCCCGGGTGCAGGCCTTGACGGCGGCCAGATCGGTGCAGTGGTGCTCGGTGACGGCACCGCGCACGGTGCCAGCGGCGACGTTGTTGCAGGAGCAGATGGCGGCATCGTCGGGCAGGTCGAGAGCGACGGGCGCGCCCGCCTGCTCGGGCACGAGATAGCTGACGGGATCGCCGGGCAGGGGGCGGCCGAGCATGGGCCGCAGCCCCGCATACGCACGCGCATCACCGACGAGCAGCCCGCCGCGCAGGGTGCGTGCGTCATCGGAGAGGACGAGCTTCTTGTAGACGCCGGCCACTGGGTCCGACATGACGACATCGAGGCAGTTCTCGCCGGTGCTGAAGGCGTCGCCGAAGCTCGCGACGTCGACACCGAGCAGCTTGAGCTTGGTGGCCGTGTCGGCGCCGGGGAAGGTCGCGGCGCCGCCGAGCAGGTTGTCGGCGACGACCTCGGCCATGGCGTAGCCGGGGGCGATGATGCCCCAGCAGCGGCCGTCGATGCAGGCCACCTCGCCGATCGCCCAAACCGCCGGATCGCTTGTGCGACAACGCTCATCGACGATCACGCCACCGCGCTCGCCGACTTCGAGGCCGGTGCTGCGAGCCAGTTCGTCGCGCGGGCGGACACCGGTGGCGAAGACGACGACATCCGCGCGGACGTGGGAGCCGTCGGCGAAGTGCATGGCCGCGACTCGGCCGCGCTCCCCGGTCACCTTTGCGGTCGCGGTGGAGGTGCGCACATCCACGCCGAGCCCGGCGATCAGCCGGCGCAGGGCCTCGCCGCCGCCGGCGTCGACCTGCAGCGGCATGAGCCGGTCGGCGAACTCGACGACTGTGGTCGCGACCGCCAAGGCATTGAGCGCGCCAGCTGCCTCGAGGCCAAGCAGACCGCCGCCGACGACGACGCCGCGCGGGGATCGCTCGGGCGAGCGCTCCCGCAAGTCCTCGACATACTGGCGCAGGTCGGCCACATCGTCGACCGTCCGGTAGACGAAGGCGCCGCGCAGGTCGTTGCCCGGGACCGGGGGCTTGGCGGCATACGAGCCGGTCGCCAGGACGAGCGCGTCATAGGGATAGGTGCGGCCGTCGCTGCCCGTGACGTGGTGCTCGGAGCGGTCGATTGCCGTGGCCGCGACGCCGCGACGCAGGGTGACCAGCGGGTCGTTCCAGAGGGCTTGGTCGCCGAGGGCGAGGTCCTCTGGGGCACGCCCGCTGAAGTAGGTCGTCAGAGCGACCCGGTCATAGGGCGCGCGGGGCTCCTCGGCGAGCACGGTCACCTGCCAGGTGCCCGCCTGGTCGCGGTCGCGGATGGCGTCGGTGAGACGGCGCGCCACCATACCGCCGCCGATGATCAGCAGGCGGCGGGGCGCGGTCGATTCGGAGTGCATGGTGTCCTCCATGTCCAGAACGTTAGGAAGGTGGTGTTTCACGGTCGGTGTGGCCGTGTTTCCTTGGCGTTAAATGGCTTTCACGGGGGTGACGGCCTGGGTGCGAGAGGCCAGCAGGGCGCATAGGTCGTCGCGGCAACTGCCACAACCGGTCCCGGCCCGGGTCCGATCGGCCAGGGCGTCCAGATCGCGTGCCCCTCCGTCGATGGCCTTCTCCAGATGGTCGTGGGTGACCGAGTTGCACTTGCAGACCACGCCCGCCGTGGTTGTCGCCGAGGCGCCGCCCGCGAAGGCACTCCTGTCGAGCAGCAGCGCCAATGGGTCGCTCGGTAGTGGCGTGCGCAGTGAATAGGTCGTCAGCAACAGGCTGGCCAGCCGGCCGGCGCCGACGCAGGTCGCGCCGACGAGAGCGCCGTCGTGAAGCACCAGTTCGATGTGACGGCCGATGCCCGGATCGGAGACCGACAGCCTGCGGTGACCCGGGAGATCGGGGCGGGCCACGCCGCATACGCCCATCGTCACGACGTCGAGGCCGGGGGCCTTGAGGCGGACGATGTCGTCGGCCGCCGGTGCATCCGGCGCGGGGGCGGCGCCGGTCAGGCGAGCGATGAGCCGCCGGGCCTGACTCCACCCCTGCGCGACCAGGCCGGAGCCGCCCTCGGGCGGCTGGGC
>Ga0075158_10000861_pt1 | contig 23953 bp, 23 predicted proteins | sample JI91814BDNA_FD_70968 | JGI IMG/M metagenome (GOLD analysis project Ga0075158, IMG submission 70968) | Wastewater effluent complex algal communities from Wisconsin, to seasonally profile nutrient transformation and Carbon sequestration -... | ecosystem: Engineered > WWTP > Effluent > Algae... | reverse complement strand
GGAACTTGTGGCCGGCGCGTCAGTCCCATGCCTCGCCTGCGCCGTTGCGCCCTATTGCGGCACGACTCCCTCGCGGCGCCCCGGTCCGCTCCGGCGGCATCGCCGCCAAACCGTTCAAGGAAGACCCGCACGATGAGCCCGAACCTGCGCCAACTCCTGCCCGCCCTGGCCGTTTTCCTGGCGCTGGCCGGCTGCAGCGCCGAGCCGCCGGCCGGCAACCGCGCGCCGCCCGCCACGGTCACCACCACCGCCGTGGCCAGCAAGCCCTGGAGCGACGCCATCGAAGCCCTGGGCACCGCCCGCGCCAACGAGTCGGTGCTGGTCACCGCCAAGGTGACCGAAACCGTGGTGCGGGTGAACTTCGAAGACGGCGACCTGGTGGAGGCCGGCGACGTGCTGGTGGACCTGTCGGGCCGCGCCGAAGTGGCGGGCCTGGCCGAAGCCGCCGCGGCCTACCGCGAATCGCAGCAGCAGTTCCAGCGCCTGCAGCAGCTCACCGCGCAGAAGCTCATCCCCACCAGCCAGCTCGACACCCAGCGCGCCGCCATGGATTCCGCCCGCGCCCGCCTGGACGCCACCCGCGCCCGCCTGTCCGACCGCGTCATCACCGCGCCCTTCGCCGGCGTGCTGGGCTTCCGCCAGGTCAGCCCCGGCACCCTGGTCACGCCCGGCACCACCATCGCCAGCCTCGACGACGTGTCCGTGATCAAGCTCGACTTCGCCGTGCCCGAGGCCTACCTGGCCGCGCTTTCCGCCGGCCAGTCCATTTCCGCCACCAGCCGGGCCTACCCGGGCCGCGAGTTCACCGGCCGCGTCACCACGGTGGATTCGCGCATTGACCCGGCCACGCGCGCGGTCACCGTGCGCGCCGAAATCCCCAACCCCGAGCGGCTGCTGCGCCCGGGCATGCTGCTGTCGCTGCGGGTGTACCAGCCCGAGCGCCAGGCGCTGGTGGTGCCCGAGATCTCGGTCATCCAGGTGGCGCAGACCGCGCACGTGTTCCGCGTGCTGCCCGACGACACGGTGGAACAGGTGGAAGTGACGCTGGGCCAGCGCCGCCGCGGCGAAGTGGAAGTGCTGGACGGCCTGGCCGCCGGCGACCGCATCGTGGTGGACGGCATCGTCAAGCTGCGCCAGGGATCGAGCGTGGTGGAAGCGCCGGCCAAGCCCGCGACGCCGGCGGAGCCCGCCGCGCCCGCGGACGCACAGGCCCCCGCCGCCCCGGCCAAGGCCGCCTGACCGGCGCCCCGCGGAGAAGCCCATGGTCCTGTCCGACCTCTCGATCAAGCGCCCCGTCTTCGCGACGGTGATGAGCCTGCTGCTGGTTGTGCTGGGCGTCATCGCCTTCACTCGCCTGACCCTGCGCGAACTGCCCAACATCGACCCGCCCATCGTGTCGGTGGGCGTGGCCTACCCGGGCGCGTCGGCGGCGGTGGTGGAAACGCGCATCACGCAAATCCTCGAAGACGCCGTCAGCGGCATCGAGGGCATCGAAACGGTGGAGTCGCGCAGCCGCAACGGCGAGGCCAGTGTCACCATCGAGTTCTCGCTCAGCCGCGACATCGAGGCCGCGGCCAACGACGTGCGCGACGCCATCAGCCGCGTCATGGACCGCATGCCGGAAGAGGCCGACCCGCCGGAAATCGAAAAGGTGGAAAGCGACGCCGAGGTCATCCTCTGGCTGAACATGAGCTCGGACGAGCTCGACAGCCTGGCCCTGAGCGACTACGCCGAGCGCTACGTGGTGGACCGCCTGTCGAGCATCGACGGCGTGGCCCAGGTGCGGGTGGGCGGCCAGCAGCGCTACTCCATGCGCGTGTGGCTGGACCGCGAGGCCCTGGCCGCGCGCGGCCTGACGGTGAACGACGTCGAGAACGCCCTGCGCCGCGAGAACGTCGAACTGCCCGCCGGCAGCATCGAATCGCAGGACCGCGACTTCACCCTGCGCGTGATGCGCGGCTACCAGGAAGCGGCCGACTTCGCCCAGCTCACCCTGGCCAAGGGCGAGGACGGCTACCTGGTGCGGCTGGGCGACGTGGCCAAGGTCGAGCGCGCCTCGGCCGAGCGGCGCGCCTACTTCCGCGGCAACGGCCAGCCCAACGTGGGCCTGGGCATCATCAAGACCTCCACGGCCAACAGCCTGGACGTGGCGCGCGACGTCAAGGCCGCGCTGCCCAACCTGCAGGCCACGCTGCCGGCGTCCACGCGCATCTTCGTCGCGTTCGACAGCACCACGTTCATTGACGCCGCGGTGGACCGCGTCTACATGACGCTGATCGAAGCGGTGCTGCTGGTGCTGGTGGTCATCTACCTGTTCCTGGGCAGCTTCCGCGCCGCGCTCATCCCGGCGGTGACGGTGCCGGTGTGCCTGGTGGCGGCGTTCATCGCGCTGTGGGCGTTCGGGTTCACCATCAACCTGCTCACGCTGCTGGCGCTGGTGCTGTGCATCGGCCTGGTGGTGGACGACGCCATCGTGGTGCTGGAGAACGTGCAGCGCCGCGCCGACCTGGGCGAGCCGCCGCTGGTGGCCGCGCGCCGCGGCACGCAGCAGGTGGCGTTCGCGGTGGTCGCCACCACGGCGGTGCTGGCGGCGGTGTTCCTGCCGGTGGGCTTCATGGAAGGCAACACGGGCCGGCTGTTCCGCGAACTCTCCGTGGCCCTGGCCGCGGCCGTCATCATCTCGGCCTTCGTGGCGCTGACGCTTACGCCCATGATGTGTTCGCTGATGATCCGCCCGCACCAGCAGCCCAAGGGCGTGAACAAGTGGGTGCAGGGCCACCTGGATTCGCTGGGCAAGGCCTACCGCCGCGCGGTCCAGCGCACCATCGGCAAGCCGCTGCTGTTTGGCGTCGTGCTGCTGGGCAGCCTGGGCCTGTCGTGGTTCTTCGCCCAGCAGATCCCGGCCGAACTGGCGCCGCCGGAAGACCGCGGCAGCTTCTTCGTCTCGGTCGCCGGCCCCGAGGGCGCCGGCTACGACTACACCGTCACCCAGATGCATGAAGTCGAGCAGCGCCTGTTCAAGTACATCGGCGAAGGCCAGGCCATTGATCGCGCCAACACGCGCGTGCCCGGCGGCTTCGGCGCCGGCGGCGAAATGCACACCGGCCAGGCCATCGTGCTGCTCAAGCCCTGGAACGAGCGCGACATCAGCACCGCCGACCTGGTGGAAAAGATCCGCGGCGACCTGGCCAGCCTGCCCGGCGTGGTGGCCCGGCCGCAGGTGCGCAGCGGCCTGGTGCGCAGCGGCGGCCAGCCGCTGCAGGTGGTGCTGGGCGGCCCGGACTACGCCGAACTGGCGCAGTGGCGCGACCGCATGCTGGCGCGCATGGAGGCCAATCCCAAACTGTTCTCGGCCGATTCGGACTACAAGGAAACCCGCCCGCAGCTGCGCGTGGAGATCAACCGCGAACGCGCCGCGGACCTGGGCGTGTCGGTGCAGGAAGTGGGCCGCACGCTGGAATCGATGATGGGTTCGCGCCGCGTCACCACGTACGTGGAAGATGGCGAGGAGTACGACGTCATCCTGCAGGCCCAGCAGGAGAACCGCGGCTCGCCCTCGGACCTCAACAACCTGTACGTGCGCTCCACCACCACCGGCACCCTGATACCGCTGTCGAACCTGGTGACGCTGACCGAGCTGGCCGAGCCGGGCCAGTACAACCGCTTCAACCGCCTGCGCGCCATCACGATCACGGCCGGCCTGGCCCCGGGCTACACGCTGGGCGAGGCCCTGGCCTGGGTGCGCCAGGTGGCCGACGAAGAGCTGCCCGAGCGCGCGCAGATCGACTACAAGGGCGAATCGCGCGAATACCAGAGCGCCGGCAGCGCCGTGCTGTTCACCTTCGCCATGGCGCTGCTGATCGTGTACCTGGTGCTGGCGGCGCAGTTCGAAAGCTTCCTGCACCCGCTGGTGATCATGCTGACGGTGCCGCTGGCGGTGCTGGGCGCGCTGATGGGCCTGTGGGCCTTCGGCAGCTCGCTCAACCTGTTCAGCCAGATCGGCATCGTCATGCTGGTGGGGCTGGCGGCCAAGAACGGCATCCTGATCGTGGAGTTCGCCAACCAGCTGCGCGACGAGGGCATGGCCATCCGCGACGCCATCGTTGAATCGGCGGCGGTGCGCATGCGCCCGATCCTGATGACGTCCATCGCCACCATCGTCGGCGCCGTGCCGCTGGTGGTGGCGGGCGGGCCGGGTTCGGCCAGCCGCGCCACCATCGGCATCGTGATCATCTCGGGCGTGGCTTTCTCCACCGTGCTGTCGCTGTTCGTGGTGCCGGCGTTCTACACGCTGCTGGCGCCGTTCACGCGATCGCCCGACGCGGTGGCGCAGAAGCTCGAGCAGCTTGAACGCGAGACACCCGCCGTCGGCGGCCACGCCTGAGGCACGGCGGACGGCCCGCGGCCCGGGCCGTCCGTTAGACTGGCGCCCTGGCCGCCGCTGAGGGCGGCGGACCCACGCCATGAACGACCGCAAGCCGCCTTCGGGCGATTCCCCCTACCGCGGCCCGCCCTCGGGCAAGCCGCGCGACAAGCGCGAACGCGAGCGCGACCGCCAGTCACGCCCGGCGCCGCCGCCGGCCGAGCGCCGCGGCCCGGCGCGCGAACGTCAGCCCGAGCGGCACCGCGACCACGCGCGCGACGAGGCCGACGCCGACCTGCTGCGCGCCTGGTCCGATACGCCCAAGGCCCCGCGCGAACAGCGCCTGCACGGCCTCAACGCCTGCCTGGCCATGTTCGCCCGGCGCCCGCAGGACCTGCGCAAGGTGTGGCTGCTCGAGTCGCGCATCCCGCAGCTCAAGGCCGTGCTGGCCCACTGCGTGCAGCACCGCCTGGGCTACACCGTGGTGGGCGACGAAGACCTGCAGAAGCTGTCCGCCAGCGCCCACCACGAAGGCGTGGTGTTCGGCACGCTGCCGGCCGCCGAAGCCAACCTGTCGGACTGGCTGCGCGACCTCAAGCCCGGCCCACAGCTGGCCGTGTGGCTGGACGGCGTGGGCAACCCGCACAACCTGGGCGCGATCCTGCGTTCGGCCGCCCACTTCGGCGCGGCCGGGCTGCTGCTGCCCAAGGACTCGCCGCTGGCCCTGTCCGGCGCCGCGGCCCGCGTGGCCGAGGGCGGCGCCGAACAGGTGCCGCTGGTGCGCATGGGCCGCGCCGACAACAGCCTGGACCAGCTGCGCTCGGCCGGCTTCGGCGCCGTGGCTACCGTGGTGCGCGGCGGCAAGCCGCTGTACGGCACCGCGCTGCCCGAACGCATGCTGCTGGTGATGGGCGCCGAACAGACCGGCATTGACCCGGCCCTGGCCCAGGCCGCGGCGCTGCGCGTGGCCATCCCCGGCACCGGGGCGGTGGAAAGCCTCAACGTGGCCGCGGCCACCGCGGTGTTCCTGGGCGAATGGTGGCGGCAGCGCCGGGCCTGAAGCCGATATTCAGCGCGCCATGGGCATAATCGGCCCATGGACATTCGACTGCTCAAGCGCGCCCTCGGCGCCTGCCTGCTCTTCTTCGCCCTGGCGGCGGCCGTGCCGGCCGCCACGCGGCCCGAGTACGACGTCACCTACACCGTGCAGTTCCTGCCGGCCTCGGGCCAGGCCCAGGTGACCATCGCACTGCGGCCCGACACCGGCCACGTCAGCCAGCTGCGCCTGGCCATGCCCGAGGACCGCTACACCCAGGTCACCGGCGACGGCACCATCCAGCGCAAGGGCAGCACCGTCACCTGGGTGCCGCTGGCCGGCAAGCCCTCGAAGCTGCGCTACCGCTACCGCATCGACCACCAGCGCACGGGTGGCGGCTACGACGCCCGCATCACCCCCGACTGGGTGATCGTGCGCGGCGACGACCTGGTGCCCAGCGCGCGCGTGCGCGCCACCAAGGGTTCGGACTCGCGCGTGCGGCTGCGCTTCGTCATGCCCAAGGGCTGGACCAACGTGGACACGCCGTTCCTGCGCAGCCGCGACGGCAAGTCCTTCGTGGTCACCAACCCCGAGCGCAACTTCGACCGGCCCATTGGCTGGGTGATCGCCGGCGCCGTGGGCACGCGGCGCGAAGTGCTGGCCGGCATGGAAATCAGCGTGGCCGGCCCGAAGGGCGACGTGATCCGCCGCAACGACATGCTGGCCTTCTTCAATGGCCTGGCGCCGGAGTTCCGGCGCGCGTTCGGGGAATTGCCCGGCAAGCTGCTGATCGTCAGCGCCGGCGACCCGATGTGGCGCGGCGGCCTGTCGGGGCCGCGTTCGCTGTTCCTGCACGCGGACCGCCCGCTGATCAGCGAGAACGGCACCAGTACGCTCACCCACGAGCTGACGCACGTGATCACGCGCATCCGCGGCGCCGACGGCGACGACTGGATTGCCGAGGGGCTGGCCGAGTACTACTCCATTGAACTGCTGCGGCGCGCCGACCTGCTCAGCGACGCGCGCGCCGACAAGGCCCAGGCGTGGATGGCCAACCACGGCAAGCGGGTGAAGACGCTCACGCGCAATCGCTCCGCCGGCCCGCGCACGGCGCGCGCGGTGCAGCTGCTGGCGGAGCTGGACGCGGAGATCCGGCAGCGCACGAAGGGCAAGCGCAATCTCGACGACGTGGTGCGCGCGCTGATCCCGCTGCGCGAGGTGTCGCGCGAGGACCTGCGCGAGCAGGTGGAAAAGCTCACCGGCTCGCCGTCCAAGGTGCTGGCGACGCCGCTGCTGGACTGAACTTCTCCAGGCTCGCGCGCGGGGCTCCGCGATTCCGGCGCCGTTGCTGCATGTTCGCGGCGCCGTTGCTGCTTGTTCCCGGCGCCGTCGCCACCCCGGAAGCGAGGGTCACTTCCTGCTCACGGCAGAGCCTTTTAGTTCGCAGGAAGTGACCCTCGCTCCCGGGGCGTCGCTGGTGCGTGACTGTTTGGATTCGTGAAGGAAGGCCCGTGGCCGCGCGCCTCGGTGCTTGCGCGTGTCGATCCGGACCAAGGCGCGACATTGTTTTCGCTGCCCTCGTTGGGCTAACCGGGCCTTGGCGCTTGTGGCCCCCGCGTCAGTCGCGCGCGTCCTTTCGGACGCGATACGGGGCTGCTTGGCCAGCGTGGAAGGTGGCCAGATTGCGAGAGCGATCCGCCCGGCGGCGGGTGTGGGTTCCTGGCGCGCACACTGACACATCAGGCTTCAACCCGAGTCCAACGATCGGGCCAATCTCCATAGCCAAGGGCAACCACCATCGCTCTTGGCAATATCCGAAGCTCAGGCCAGCATCCGAAGCAAACACCGTTCTCTGAATGGATGTTTCGCCGTCGGGCATTCGCTCGTCAGCGTGGATAGCGAGGGTGGAGCGGTGGCTGACCGCAACGCTACGTTCGTGGCCTGTTGCCCCGGTGTGCCTGCCACGAACTCACACCCGCCGCCGGGCGGATCGCTCCCGCAATCTGGCCACCTTCCACGCTGGCCAGGACGCGTCGTATCGCGTCCGAAAGGACGCGCGCGACTGACGCGGGGGCCACAAGCGCCAAGGCCGTGTTTGCCAAGCCGGTTCAGCGAGAAGAATGCCGTGCCTTGGTCCGGATCGACACGCGCAAGCACCGGAGCGCGCTGCCACGGGCCTTCCTTACAGATCAACAAGAGGTAGCCACCGGACGCGCCGCGGAGGCGAGGGTCACTTCCTGCGAACTAAAAGGCTCTGCCGTGAGCAGGAAGTGACCCTCGCCTCCGCGGTGCGGCCGGCGCCGCAGCCATCAAGAGCGCGGTGCGGGCGGCGGTGCGCTGCCGAAGTCCACTTCGGTTTCCGCGGCCAGGTACATCAGCACCGCGTAGGCGGCCACCTGCTGGTCCAGCGCCTTGGGGTCGATCTTGTCCAGCGTGTCGTTGGCCGTGTGGTGGTAGTCGAAGTAGTCGGTGCCGTCCTGCGCCAGCTGCGCCCAGGGCGCGCCCTTGGCCACGATCGGGCCCACGTCCGGGCCGGGGCCGCCGCCCTCGCGCTCGGTCACGATGCCCAACGGCGCCAGCACCTCACCGATGGCTTCGACCACCGGCCACGCGGCCGCGTCCACGCCGGCGCGCAGCGCATACACCCGGCCCGCACCGAAATCACTCTCCGCACCCAGCTGGTGCGCCGGCACCTGGCCCGCCGCGGCGCGCGCCTCCGCGTAGGCCTTGCCGCCGTACAGCCCCTGCTCCTCGTTGGCGTAGGCGATCACGCGCACCGTGCGGCGCGGCGCGCGGTCCAGGTCGCCGATCAGCGCCCCGGCCGCGGCCGTGATGCCGATGCCGGCGCCGTCGTCAATCGCGCCGGTGCCCAGGTCCCACGAATCCAGGTGCCCGCCCATCGTCACCACCTCGTCGGGCAGCTCACGGCCGGTGATCTCGGCGATGACGTTGTGCGAGGTGTATTCGCCCACCGTTTCGGCCGCGATGTCCAGGCGCAGGCGCACCGGCTTGCCGCGCGCCAGCATGTGGCTGACCAGGTCGGCGTCGGGGTTGGACAGCGCGGCGGCGGGGATGCGCGGCACGTCCGGCAGGTAGCGCATGGTGCCGGTGTGGGCGAAGCGGTCGCTGCTGGTGCCGATGGAGCGGATGACCACGGCCACCGCGCCCTTCTTCGCCGCTTCGACCGCGCCGTTGCTGCGCGCGCCCACCGCCGGGCCGTAGCCGCGGCCGTCCTTGAAGCGGACCATGCGGTTGGACACGTAGGCGATCTTCCCGGCCAGGCTGCCCTCGGGCGCGGCCACCAGCGCGGCCAGGTCGCTGAACTCCACCACCTCCGCTTCCAGCGGCTTGCCGCCGGTGCCCACGCTGCCGCCCAGCGCGGTGATCACCAGCGGCTGCGGGAAGGGCGCCAGCACTTCGGCCTTTTCATGGTGGCGCAGCCACACCGGGAAGGTCACCGGCTCCAGGTAAACCTTGTCAAAGCCCATCGCCGTGAACTTCGCCTTCGCCCAGGCCACCGCGCGTGCGTCGGCCGGGGTGCCGGCCATGCGCGGACCCACTTCGGTGGTCAGCGATTCCACCACCGACCAGGCCTGGCTGCCGGCCAGCGCGCGTTCGCGCAGGCCCTGCGCCGCGGCGATGTCGCCGGCGTCCAGGCCGGTGTCGGCCGCGGCGAGGGGCGCGAGCGCCAGCGACAGCGAAAGGGCAAGCAGGGACTTGGCGAGGGGCATCGGTGGCTCCGGAAAAAAGGCGCCGGCCAAAGTGGCCGGCGCGGGGTGGGGTGGGCGTGCGCTCAGCGCTTGAGCGCGTCGCGGATCTCGGTGAGCAGCTTCACCTCGTCGCTGGGCTCGGCCGGCGCGGCGGGCGCCGCTTCCTGCTTGCGCTTGAGGGTGTTGATGACCTTCACCGCCACGAAGATGGCGAAGGCGATGATCAGGAAATCCACGATGGTCTGGATGAACGCGCCGTACTTCACCAGCACCGCCGCCACTTCGGCGCCGGCGGCGTCCACCGTGGCGGGCTTGAGCTCGAGGGCCAGTTCGTTGAAGTTCACGCCGCCCACCAGGTAGCCCACCATCGGCATGATGATGTCGTTCACCAGCGAGGCGACGATCTTGCCGAACGCGGCGCCGATCACCACGCCCACGGCGAGGTCGACCACGTTGCCGCGCATTGCGAATTCCTTGAACTCGGTGACCATGCCCATGCCGCTTCTCCCCGTGGTTGTCTGGTGTGCCTGAATTTACACCGGCGCCGCGCTCAGGCGATATGCCCGCCGAACTCCACCAGCCTGTCCACGCCCGCGCGGAAGCGGTCGCCCGGCTGCAGCGCCGCCACGCCCGCCGGCGTGCCCATGAACACCAGGTCGCCGGCCTTGAGCGCATACAGCTTCGAGAGTTCGTGGATGACGTCGGCCACGCTGAACACCATGTCGTCCAGCCCCGACTGCTGGCGGATCGCGCCGTTCACCTCGAGCCACAGGCGCCGCGTGAACACGTCGCCGGCCGCGGCCGCCGGCACCAGTTCGCTGGCCGGCGCGGAGTGGTCGAAGCCCTTGGCCGTGTCCCAGGGCAGGCCCTTGGCCTTGGCCGCGGCCTGCAGGTCGCGGCGCGTAAGGTCCAGGCCCACGCCGTAGCCGAACACCAGCGCCATTGCATCGGCCGCGGCCACTTCGCCGTCGGCGTCGCGGCCCAGGGCCACCACCAGTTCCACTTCGTGGTGCAGGTCGCGGGTGCCGGACGGGTAGGGCACGCGGCCGCCGCCGGCCACGATGGCGTCGGCGGGCTTCATGAAGAACACGGGGTTGCCGCGATCCACCGCGGCGCCCATTTCCCTGGCGTGCTCGGCGAAGTTGCGGCCCACGCAGTAGATGCGGCGCACGGGGAACAGCGCACCGGTGCCGCGTACGGGCAGGCAGGTGGGGGCGGGAACGGGAATCACGGTGGCGGTCATGGCGCGGCTCCGGGGCGAAGCCCCAAGTCTAGCCGCTGACGGCGTGGTGATTCCGGGAAGGCGGTCTCAGCGCAGGCCGAGGCGGCCCGGCGACTTCTGCACGTGCACGAACTCGCCTTCGATCACGCCTTCGCTGGCGCGCGACGGAGCGGCGGCGGGACGCAGCAGGCGGCGCACGGCGGCGAACAGCAGCATGCCCAGGCCGATCACCAGTCCAAACGCCACCAGCAGCACCAGCAGCGCCAGGCCCAGCAGGCCCACCAGCACCCGCAGCAGCGGGCTGCGCGGCTTGCTAGGGCAGTAGCTGAAGAAGCGCTGGAAGAGGAAGGTCATCGTTGGCGTGGCAGAATGCGGGGAACGCAGTATGGCGAGGCCGGTCGTGGAAAGTGTAAGTGGTTCGTTAATCCGGCTGGCCGAGCTGCCGCCCGAAGGTTTGTCCGAGATCGAGCTGGACGTGGAGGGCGAGCGGCAGTCCATCGTCCTGCGCCGCAGCGGCGATCGCGTGCAGGCGTGGCTGAACATCTGCCCGCATGCCGGGCGGCGGCTGGACTATGCGCCGGGTCAATTCCTGCTCGACCAGGGCCGCCTGGTGTGCGCCGCGCACGGCGCCAGCTTCGAACTCGAGAAGGGCGTGTGCGTGGCCGGGCCCTGCCGCGGCGCGTCGCTGGTGCCGCTGGCCGTGGCCATCGGCTAGAACATCAGGTTCACCATCACCAGCACGATGGCCAGGTACACCAGGGTCAGCGGGCCGCCGCTGCGCCACAGGTCGCGCGGGCGGTAGCCGGCCGGGCCGCTCACCATCGCCAGCACCGGGTTGGAGGAGCTCAGGAAATTGTTCGACGCCGACAGCGCCACCACCAGCGCGAACGCCGTCGGGCTGCCGCCCGCGGCCAGGGCCACGTTGATCGCCATCGGCACCATCACCACCGTGGCGCCCACGTTGCCGATCACCAGCGCGAACGCCGTGGCCAGCAGGCCGATGGCGGCCTCCATCACCCAGATGGGCACGTCGGGCCCGATGCGCTCGAGGATGTGCTGGGCCAGCCAGCCCGCGGCGCCGGTGGAATCCATCGCCCAGCCCAGCGGAATCAGGCAGGCCATCAGGAACACGGTTTTCCAGCTGACCGCGGCGTAGGCCTCGTCCATGTTCAGGACGCCGGTGACCATCATCGCCGCCGCGCCGGCCATCAGCGCGATCGGCACCGGCACCAGGGTGGTCAGCGCCAGCGCCATCGCGGCGGTGAACACCGCCAGCGCCCACCACAGCTTCTGCGGCCGGTGCGCGCCCTTGGGGTAGTCGGTGACCACCACGAAGTCGCGGCTTTCGCTGGCCTGCGCCAGGTCGGTCCAGATGCTGTGGAAGACCAGCATGTCGCCGGCCTTGAGCGGCATGCGGCGGATGTCCTCGCGCCACACCTGGTTGTCGCGGTTGATCGCCAGCAGGCTGATGCCGAAGCGCTTGCGCAGCTGCAGCTGCGCCTGGGCCTTGCCGATGAAGGCCGACGTGGGCGGGATGACCGCTTCGGAAATGCCCGAGCGGCTGGGGTTGAACAGGTCGGCGAAGTGGCGCAGCCGGCCCGACATCTTCAGCAGGTTTTTCTGCGCGTAGTCCTGGATGGCTTCGCGCGGGCCCATCACGCCCAGCACGCTGCCCACCCAGATCATCTGGTCGGCCGGTGGCGCCAGGCGCGCTTCGTTGCCGCTGAGCAGGGCCAGCAGCAGCGGCGCGTCGCGCTGGGCCTCGGCTTCGCCCACGGCCATGCCCACCAGCGGGCTTTCGGCGGTGACGCTGAGTTCGTACACGTCGCCGTCAATGCCGTAGGCGCGGGCGAAGTAACTTTGCGTGCGGCTGGGCGCCACGCCCTTTTCCTCGCCCTTGCCCAGCAGTTTCGGGCCGCGCCAGCGGAAGTACGCCAGGCCGGCCAGCAGCAGCACCAGGCCCACCGGCAGCGGTGCGAACATCGGCAGCGGCTGCAGCGTGGCCACGCCCGAGGGCAGGTTGCGGTTGGCCGCCACCAGCAGGTCGTTGAGCAGCATCAGCGGCGAATTGCCGATCATGGTCAGGCCGCCACCCATCACGATGGCCGCCGCCACCGGCATCAGCAGCCGCGACAGGCCGATGCCCGAGCGGCTGGACACGCGCGAGGCCACCGGCAGGAACAGCGCCATCACCGACGGGTTCTGCATGAAGCCCGACATCACGCCGGCCAGGGCCGAGGTGAGCAGTATCAGCCGCTCCTCCATGCCCTTGGACACGCGCAGCAGCCACACCGCCACGCGGTTGAGCGCGCCGGTGCGGTCCAGGCCGGCGCCCAGGATCATCGTGGCGATCACGGCGATGACGGCGTTGCCCGAGAAGCCGTCGAACAGCTGGTTGGCCGGCACCAGCCCGGTCAGGCCCAGCACCACCAGCACCACCAGCGCGGTGGTGTCGGCACGGATGCGCTCGAACATGAACATCGCGATGGTGAAGCCCACCAGGCCCAGCACGAGCATCATGTCGCGAGTGAGGACCAGGCCGGTTTCCATGCGTGCGTCGTGCCCTCAGGTCCGGTCGTACAGCAGGTCCCAGACGCCGTGGCCCAGCTTCAGGCCGCGGGTCTCGAAGTGGGTTTGCCGGCGCCATTGCGGCCGCGGCACGAACCCGCGCGCACCGGCGCGGCTGCGCAGGCGCGGCTCGGCGTCCAGCACGTCCCACATGTGTTCGGCGTAGTTTTCCCAGTCGGTGGCCAGGTGCAGCAGACCGCCGGGGCGCAGGCGCTCGCACAGCAGGCCCACGAAGCCGGGCTGCACCAGGCGGCGCTTGTTGTGGCGCTTCTTGTGCCAGGGGTCGGGGAAGTAGATGCGCACTTCGTCCAGCGACGCCGGGGCCACTTCATGCTGCAGCACTTCCACCGCGTCGTGCTGGTAGACGCGCAGGTTGTGCAGGTTGGCTTCGGCGGCGGCGTTGAGCAGGCGGCCGACGCCGGGGCCGTGCACCTCCACGCCGATGAAGTCGCGCTGGGGTTCGTTCTGCGCGGCGTACAGCAGCTGCTCGCCGTTGCCGAAGCCAATCTCCAGCACGCGCGGCGCCTGGCGGCCGAACGCGGCGTCGAAGTCGCGCGGCGCGCCGGTGTAGTCCAGGCCCAGGTGTGGCCAGTGCAGGTCGAAGGCGCGCTTCTGTGCGTCGGTCTGGCGGCCCTGGCGCAGCACGAAGCTGCGGATGGGGCGGTTGCGCGGGCCGGGCGCCGGGGCGCTGTCGTCGTGGGTGTCGGACATGCCCGTGGCCGTGCTCAGAGGAAGTGGCCGTCGAGAGGCGACGACGCGCTGGCGTGGCGCTTCTTCGGGATGCGCCCGGCGAGGAAGGCTTCGCGGCCGGCCTCCACCGCCTTGCGCATCGCGCTGGCCATCAGCACCGGGTCGCGGGCGCCGGCGATGGCGGTGTTCATCAGCACGCCGTCGCAGCCCAGCTCCATCGCGATGGCGGCGTCGGACGCGGTGCCCACGCCGGCGTCCACCAGCACGGGCACCTTGGCGTTCTCGACGATTTCCAGGATGGACCAGCGGTTCTGCACGCCCAGGCCCGAGCCGATGGGCGCGGCCAGCGGCATCACCGCCACGCAGCCGATTTCCTCCAGGCGCTTGGCGATGATGGGGTCGTCGGAGGTGTACACCATCACGTCGAAGCCGTCGGCCACCAGGATTTCGGCGGCCTTGATCGTCTGCAACACGTCGGGGTACAGGGTGCGCGCATCGCCCAGCACCTCGAGCTTCACCAGCCGGTGGCCGTCGAGCAGTTCGCGCGCCAGGCGGCAGGTGCGCACCGCGTCGTCGGCGGTGTAGCAGCCGGCGGTGTTGGGCAGCAGCGTGTAGCGGTCGGGCGGCAGCACGTCCAGCAGGTTGGGTTCGCCGGGGTTCTGGCCGATGTTGCTGCGGCGGATGGCGACGGTGACGATCTGCGCGCCCGCGGCCTCGGTGGCCAGGCGGGTCTGTTCCATGTCGGTGAACTTGCCCGTGCCGGTCAGCAGGCGGGAACGGTAGGTCTGGCCGGCGATCACGAGCGGATCGGCGTGCGGGGCGTCGGGCGTGCGATTCATGCCCGGATTATGGCCCGATTGACCGTGCGAGTTAACCCTTTCTTAAGAAGGGATTCAGCCGCGGGGCAGCGGGCTCAGCCGCCGCCGATGGCCTGGATGATTTCCACCCGGTCGCCGTCGGCCAGCACGTGGCGGGCGTGCTGGCTGCGCGGCACCACGGCCAGGTTCACTTCCACGGCCACCTTGCGGCCGGCGTGGCCGGCCAGGGCGAGCAGGGCTTCGAGGGTGGTGCCGGGTTCGAGCGGACGGCTCTCGCCGTTGAGCGTGATGTGCATGGCGCGGATTTTATCGCGTTGCGGCCGTTCGTGGCGCCCCGCATAATCCCTCCCGTTCGCGGGTGTAGCTCAATGGCAGAGCTGTTGCTTCCCAAGCAACTGACGAGGGTTCGATTCCCTTCACCCGCTCCACGCACCGCACCGCTGGCCGTCCTTCGACGCGCCGCCCCTGGAGGAAGCCATGCCGCACCCCGTCCTCCTGGGCTGGCGTGAATGGCTGTCCCTGCCCGTGCTGGGCATCGTGGCGGTGCGGGCCAAGGTGGACACCGGCGCGCGATCGTCGGCCCTGCACGTGCTGGACCAGGAAGTGTTCGTGCGCGAAGGCCGCGAGTTCGTGCGCTTCCTGCTCGACACCGGCGTCAGCGGCCAGGCGCCGCAGCCGGCCGAAGCCGCGGTGATTGACCGCCGCCCCGTGACCGATTCGGGCGGCCACACCACCCAGCGCATCTTCATCCAGACCCGGCTGCGCCTGGCCGGCCAGGAGTGGGACGCCGAAGTGAACCTGACACATCGCAGGAACATGCTCTTCCCCATGCTGCTTGGCCGCACTGCGCTGGCCGGGCGTTTCCTGGTCGACCCGGCCAGTTCCTTCCTGCAGGGCGATCCGCCCGAAGGCCTGTTGCCCCCGTGAAACTCGCCATCCTTTCCCGCAACGCCAAACTCTATTCGACCCAGCGGCTGGTCGAAGCCGGCCGTGAGCGCGGCCACGTGGTGCGCGTGCTCGACCCGCTGCGCTGCTACATGCAGATCGCGCCGGGCCAGTTCATGCTGCGCTACAAGGGCAAGCCGCTGGTGGGTATGGACGCGGTGATTCCGCGCATCGGCGCCTCGGTCACCTTCTACGGCACCGCCGTGCTGCGCCAGTTCGAAATGATGGGCGCCTTCACCCCCAACGGCTCGGACGCCGTGCTGCGCGCGCGCGACAAGCTGCGCTGCCACCAGATGCTGGCCGGCGAAGGTCTGGGCCTGCCGGTCACCGTGTTCGGCGACAACCCCGACGACACCGGCGACCTGCTGGGCATGCTGGGCAACCCGCCGCACGTGATCAAACTCAACGAAGGCACCCAGGGCACCGGCGTCATCCTGGCCGAGAACGCCGGTGCGTCGCGCAGCGTCATCGAAGCCTTCCGCGGCCTGTACGCCAATTTCCTGGTGCAGGAGTTCATCGCCGAAGCCAAGGGCGCGGACCTGCGCTGCTTCGTGGTGGGCGACAAGGTGGTGGCGGCCATGCGGCGCCAGGCCAGCGAAGGCGAGTTCCGATCCAACCTGCACCGGGGCGGCAAGGCCAGCAAGATCAAGCTCACCCCGGCCGAAGTGGACACCGCCCTGCGCGCCGCCCGCGTGATGGGGCTGGGTGTTGCAGGCGTGGACCTGCTGAGGTCGAATCGCGGCCCATTGGTGCTGGAAGTGAACTCAAGCCCGGGCCTGGAGGGCATCGAGGGCGCCACGGGCGTGGACGTGGCCGGTGCCATCATCGATTTCCTGGCCGCCAGCGTCCGGCCCAAGGCCCGGCCGGCCAGGGCCGCGGTCCGCCGCAAGCCCGGTTTAACCAAAGCCTGAGCCTGATTTAACGGGGTCTTAATACGCCCGGGCCTAGGCTTGCCGAGCCGGACATCCTTGCCAGGTCCTCCTCGTCAGAGCGGCATCCCGCGGATTACGGCAATCGGGGCAGTAGCAACCTTTCGGCCCGGGCCGGCGCTCAAGCAGCGTCCCCGGGCCTTTTCTTTTGGCAGGTGCAAACAGCGCGGCTCTGTCGGTATTCTCCAACGTTCCACCCCCAGAGGATCACGCCTTGATCAAGTCACTGGTATTCGCCCTCACCCTCGCCGCCGCGCCGCTGGCGCTGGCCAACAATCCCGTGGCCGTGGACGCCGGCGATTTCGCCGCGCAGCGCGCCGCCGTCGAAAAGGGCCTGGCCGACGGCAAGACCTACGCAGAGATCGCTCCTTCCGACGTGGCGAAGGTGCGCGACTCGCTCGATCGCATGGCAGCCACGCTGGATGGCGGCAAGTTGCCGAATGCGCTGGATGACGACCGCCGGGTTGCGCTCTACAACGACCAGGAACTGGTCAATGGCATCCTGACCCAGGCCGCTGCCGACAGCCGCGTAGTCTGCAGTCGTGAAGTCGCCACCGGCAGCCACCGCAAGGTCACCACCTGCGCCACGGTGGCCGAGCGGGCCCGTCGCCGCCAGCAGGACCAGGACGCCCTGCGCAAGGAGCAGCGCGCGCCGCAGCCCCGGAAAATCTGACCGATGCGCATCCTGGTGGTCGAAGACAACCGTGACATCGCCGCCAACCTCGGGGATTACCTCGAGGACCGCGGCCACACGGTGGACTACGCGGCAGACGGCGTGACCGGCCTGCACCTGGCCGTGGTCAACGACTTCGACGCCATCGTGCTCGACCTCAACCTGCCCGGCATGGACGGGTTGGAGGTCTGCCGCAAGCTGCGCCAGGAAGGCCGCAAGCAGACCCCGGTGCTGATGCTCACGGCGCGCGATTCGCTGGACAACAAGCTGGAAGGCTTCGAGTCCGGCGCCGACGACTACCTGGTCAAGCCCTTCGCGCTGCAGGAAGTGGAAGCCCGCCTGGCCGTGCTGGCCCGGCGCGGCAAGGCCGCCCAGCCGCGCGTGCTGGGCGTGGCGGACCTGGAATACAACCTGGACACGCTGGAGGTGCGCCGCGGCGGCAAGCTGCTGCAGCTCAACCCCACGGCGCTGAAGATCCTGCAGTCGCTGATGGAGGCATCGCCGTCGGTGGTGACGCGCCAGGAGCTTGAAACCCGCGTCTGGGGCGAAGAGTTGCCCGACAGCGATTCGCTGCGCGTGCACATCCACGGCCTGCGCGCCGCGGTGGACAAGCCCTTCGACAAGGCGCTCATCCAGACCCGGCACGGCATCGGCTACCGGATCGCCGATCCCGAAGCGGGCTGAGCCGCATGCGCTACCGGCGTAGGCTTCGCAGCCGGATCATCCTGTCGTTCTTCCTGCTCGGCTTCGGGCTGACGGCGCTGTTCGCCACGGCCACGGTGCTGCTGCGCGAGCGGCTGGAGGACCAGCTGATCGGCGAGGCGCTGTTCGAGAACGTCGAGGATTTCGCCGGGCAGTTCTACCGCGACCCGGAGGGCTCGGGCGGCCTGCCGTTCCAGAAGATCACCGGCATCGTCTACAGCGAGCGCCGCTTCGGCAACGTGCCCTTCCAGTGGCGCGACCTGGCCGACGGCGTGCACGAAGTGACCGAAGTGGACGAGAAGGGCCGCCAGCGCACCTACAAGCTGGCGGTGAAGAAGGACGACGGCCACTGGTTCTTCCTGCGCTACGACATCACCCAGGAACGAGCCAGCCAGCAGCAGCTGATGTACGCGCTGATTGGCGTGGTGCTGCTGTTTTCGGTGATGTCGCTGGTGATCGGCTTCTGGTCGTCCAAGCGCGTCATCAGCCCGCTGACCGAACTGGCGCACCGCATGAAGGGCATGGCGGGCAGCGACAAGCCGGCCAAGCTGGCGCCGCATTTCGCCAACGACGAAGTGGGCCAGCTGGCCGCGGTGCTGGACGACTACGCCGAACAGATGACCGCGCTGGTGAAGCGCGACCGCGAGTTCAATTCCGACGTCAGCCACGAACTGCGCACGCCGCTGGCCGTGATCCGCGGCGCCACCGAGCTGCTGCTGGCCAATCCCGACCTGCCCGAGAAAACCCGCCAGCGCCTGCTGCGCATCGAGCGCGCGGCGGTGCAAAGCACCGACCTCACCACCGCCCTGCTGCTGCTGTCGCGCAACGAGCGCGGCACCGGCCACACGCCGCTGCTGCGACTGTGCCACCAGCTGGCCGACGCCGCGCGCACCCAGCTGGGCGGCAAGCCCATCGAAGTGATCGTGCAGGGCGACCCCGACGCCATCGCCGAAGCGCCCGAAGCGGTGCTGGCCGTGGCCCTGGGCAACCTGATCGGCAACGCCTGCAAGTACACCAACGAAGGCGAAGTGCGCATCGTGGTGGAGCCGCACCAGGTGCGCATCGAAGACACCGGTCCGGGCCTGAGCGAAGAAGACGCCGCGCGCCTGTTCGAGCGCGGCTACCGCGGCTCGGGCGCCGGCGGCACGGTGGGCGGCGGCATCGGCCTGTCCATCGTGCGGCGGCTGTGCGAGCTGTACGCCTGGCACGTCTCCATCGCCCCGCGCCCCGAGCAGGGCGCCGTCGCCATCCTGCGGTTTACGGCGGTGGTGTAGCGGTTTTTTTGCCGCGGATTACGCGGATGGGCGCGGATGAGAGCCGATAGAGCAATCGAAATTGGCTTTTCGCCAGCCCAGTCAGTCCGGCGTAAACCACTCCCGCTTCATCGGCTTTTATCCGCGTTCATCCGCGTAATCCGCGGCCAATAAAACCGCTCAGACCTTCTCCAGCCAGCCGTGCGTGTCGGGGGTGCGGCCGTCGAAGAGGCCGAAGAAGAGATCCTGCACGCGCCGCGTCACCGGGCCGGGCTTGCCGGCGCGGACCTGGCGGCCGTCCACCGAGCGGATGGGCGTGATCTCGGCGGCGGTGCCGCACATGAACAGCTCGTCGCACAGGTAGAGGTATTCGCGCGGGATGTCGCGCTCCACGCACTCGATGCCGTTGGCCTTGGCCAGGGTGATGATGGAGTTGCGGGTGATGCCGTTGAGCAGCGCCGCGCTGATGGGCGTGGTGTGCAGCGCGCCATCGATGACCAGGAACAGGTTTTCGCCCGCGCCTTCGCTCAGCAGGCCGGTGGACGCCAGCGCGATGCCTTCGCCGAAGCCCAGGCGGCGCGCCTCGCGCGCCACCAGCTGGCCGGAAAGGTAGTTGCCGCCGGCCTTGGCGCCCGCCGGGATGGTGTTGGGCGCGAAGCGCTGCCAGCTGGACACGCAGGCATCAATGCCGGCTTCCAGCACGTCGGGGCCCAGGTACGGGCCCATGTGCCAGGCGGCGATGGCCAGGTCGGTGGGCGTGTCGGCCGACAGGCCGAAGCCGCCCAGGCCGCGGTAGGCGATCGGCCGCAGGTAGGCCTTTTCCAGGCCGTTGGCGGTGATGACGTCGCGGCAGGCCTGCGCCAGCGTGGGCACGTCGTAGGGCATGGCCATGTCGTAGATCTTGGCCGACGCGTACAGGCGCTTGAGGTGGTCGGTGAGGCGGAAGATGGCCTGGCCGTCCGGCGTGGCATAGCTGCGGATGCCCTCGAACACCGACGAGCCGTAGTGCAGGCCATGCGCCATCACGTGCACGGTGGCGTCGGCCCACGGCTTGATGACGCCGTTGTGCCAGATGTGTTCGGGGTACTTCTGCGACATGGGGAGCTCCTGCGGACAGACGCGCAGTTTATCCCGCCGGGCCCGGCCCTGGCGTCAGAGTTCGATCCACCAGCAGCCCGCGTGCTGGCGCAGGCTGAAATCCGTGCTCCGGCTCGAAACATCCCCCGGCCCCGCCATCTGCTCCACCCGCAAACCCGTCGGTAACGGGGTCAGATGAACTTCTTCAGGGGGGTTCCCCGGCGTGGGTGGCGTGGGCTCTGAAGGGGAACCGACGGCGCTGCCGGGGTCGGGCGGGCCGTCGGGGCTGACCAGTACGACGCCCACCAGCGGCCGGGCCGCCACCGCTTCCAGGGCATCCATCAGCGATTTGGCCGCGCCGCTGCCGGTGCCGGGCCAGTGGTAGAAGTTGGCCAGGCGGTTCACGTCGTGGGCTTCCAGGGCGCCGCGCACGCCGTCCAGCAGCTGGCCGGGGCTGCGCGCGCAGCCGCGGCGGGCGAAGCCGCTGGCGTAGGCGCCCTGGGCGGGTGCCGGCGCTTCGCGTGGGGCGACGCCCAGGGACGCGCACGGCCGATCGGTGAAGACGCTGTTGCCCTGCGCGTCCACGCAGCGGCGCACCTGCGCGGTGGCCGGCGTGGGCAGGGCCAGCCAGGCCAGCACACAGGCCAGGGCAAGAAGGCGGATGCGCGACATGGCCCCAGCCTAGCGCGAAGCTCAGCCCAGGCGGGTGATGACCGCTTCGGTCGGCCTGGCCAGGTTCAGCGTGTAGAAGTGCAGCTCGGGCACGCCCGCGTCCAGCAGGCGGCGGCACATGGCGCCGACTACGTCGGCGGCGAACTCGCGCACGCTGTCGGCGTCGTCGCCGTAGGCCTGCATGCGCTTGCCGATCCAGCGCGGGATCTCGGCGCCGCAGGCTTCGGAAAAGCGCCGCAGCTGGCTGAAGTTGGAGATGGGCATGATGCCGGGGATGACCGGAATGGTGATGCCCGCCCTGCGTACGTCGTCCACGAAGCGGAAATAAGCGTCGGCGTTGAAGAAGTACTGGGTGATGGCGCTGTTGGCGCCGGCGTCCACCTTGGTCTTGAAGTGGCGGATGTCGGCCAGGGCGTCGTCGGCCTGCGGGTGGGTTTCGGGGTAGCAGCCCACTTCGATGTGGAAGTGGTTGCCGTGTTCGTCGCGGATGAAGCGCACCAGGTCGGAGGCGTAGTGCAGGTCGCCGGCGCGGGCCATTCCCGAGGGCAGGTCGCCGCGCAGGGCCACGATGCGGCTGCAGCCCTGGGCGCGGTAGTCGGCCAGCAGCTGGCGGATTTCCTCGCGCGTGCCGCCGACGCAGCTCAGGTGCGGCACGCCGTCCAGGCCGTGGGTGTCGCGCAGGCCGCGCACCGTTTCGGCCGTGTACGACAGCGTGGAGCCGCCGGCGCCGAAGGTCACCGACACGAACCCGGGCCGGTGGGCCTTGAGCTTGCGCACGGTGCGGTCGAGCTGGGTGCGCTGTTCGTCGGTCTTGGGCGGGTAGAACTCGAAGCTGAGCTGGGTCATGGCGGGGTGGGGTGCGTTGGCCTGGTCGCCAATATATCTCTTTGTCGCGATAAAAGGATGGAGCGGGGTCAGGTTCACTTCTTTTCACTAACCAATGGTTAGTGAAAAGAAGTGAACCTGACCCCGTTTGGGCACAATCGCGGCATGAGTATCGCCATGACCGAATTCGCCCGCGTGCGGCTGTTTCCCGCCGACGGGCGCCGCACCGCCATCCAGGACACCACCGCCCAGGCCTTCACGGCCCGGATCAATGCCGAGGCGCCCGTGCGGGTGATCCCCGGCTATGCGCCGTTCTGCGTGCTGCACGCGCATCGCAACTGGACGTCTACCAAGTGCTCGGTGATCCCGATCACCGATGCCAACCGGTCGGCGCTGAGTTCAGCCTACGAGGCCCGCACCCGCGAGGAGCTGCCCGTGCTGGTCCGCTGGTTCGAAGGCCTGGAGCCGCCGGTCGCGGACTTCCTGGTGCCCATCCTCTACAGCCGCGACCAGCTGGCCAAGGAGGGCACGCCCATCGAGGCCGACTGGGGCATCGTCGGCTGCCTGTACACGATGGCGCCCGAGGAAATCCCCATGGTGCCCATCACCATGATGCGCAACGCCCTGGGCGTGGACGAGGGCGGCAGCGGGGTGCCACTGGACCGCGAGGCCTACCGCCGCAGCGTGGCCTTCTGGTCCACCCACGCCAACTGGCGATAACGGGGTCAGATCAACTTCCTGCAGGAAGTTGATCTGACCCCGTTCCAAAAAAACGGGCACCCGAAGGTGCCCGTTTGTGTCACGCGATGTGGCGATGGCTCAGTAGCGGTAGTGGTCCGGCTTGTACGGGCCTTCCTTCGACACGCCCAGGTACTCGGCCTGTTCGGTGGTCAGCTCGGTCAGCACCACGCCGATCTTTTCCAGGTGCAGGCGGGCCACTTCCTCGTCCAGCTTCTTGGGCAGGATGTAGACCTTGGCCTCGTAGCTGTCCTTGTTGGTCCACAGCTCGATCTGGGCCAGGGTCTGGTTGGCGAACGAGTTGGACATGACGAACGACGGGTGGCCGGTGGCGCAGCCCAGGTTCACCAGGCGGCCTTCGGCCAGCAGGTAGATGCAGTTGCCGTTGGCGAAGGTGTACTTGTCCACCTGCGGCTTGATGTTCAGGCGCACGGCATCGGAGGCGTTGAGCTTGTCCACCTGGATTTCGTTGTCGAAGTGGCCGATGTTGCAGACGATGGCCTGGTCCTTCATGTTCGACATGTGCTCAAGCGTCAGCACGTCCTTGTTGCCGGTGGTGGTGACGTAGATGTCGCCACGGCCCAGGGTGGATTCGACGGTGTTCACCTCGAAGCCTTCCATGGACGCCTGCAGGGCGTTGATCGGGTCAATTTCGGTGACCACCACGCGGGCGCCATAGGCTCGCAGCGAATGGGCCGAGCCCTTGCCCACGTCGCCGTAGCCGCACACCACGGCCACCTTGCCGGCCAGCATCACGTCCATGGCGCGCTTGAGGCCGTCGGCCAGCGACTCGCGGCAGCCGTACAGGTTGTCGAACTTGGACTTGGTGACCGAGTCGTTGACGTTGATGGCCGGCACCAGCAGCTTGCCCTGTTCCAGCATCTGGTAGAGGCGGTGCACGCCGGTGGTGGTTTCTTCCGAGACGCCCTTCCAGTCCTTCACCACGTTGGTCCAGAAGCCCGGGCGCTCGCGCGCGACGCGCTTGAGCAGGTTCTTGATCACCTGTTCCTCGTGCGAGCCCGACGGGGTGTTGACCCAGTCGCTGCCTTTCTCGAGCTCGTAGCCCTTGTGGATCAGCAGCGTGACGTCGCCGCCGTCGTCCACCACCAGCTCGGGGCCCTTGCCGCCCGGGAAGGTGACGGCGTCCAGGGTGCAGTCCCAGTACTCTTCCAGCGTCTCGCCCTTCCAGGCGAACACCGGGGTGCCGGTCTTGGCGATGGCCGCCGCGGCGTGGTCCTGGGTGCTGAAGATGTTGCACGAGGCCCAGCGCACGTCGGCGCCGATGTCCTTCAGGGTCTCGATCAGCACGGCCGTCTGGATGGTCATGTGCAGCGAGCCGGTGACGCGCACGCCCTTGAGCGGCTTGGAAGCGGCGTACTTCTTGCGGATGGACATCAGGCCCGGCATTTCCTGCTCGGCGATGTCGAGCTCCTTGCGGCCCCAATCGGCCAGGGAGAGGTCGGCGACCTTGAAGTCGTTCTTGAGGTTTACGACAGCGTTCATGGGATAGCTCCGTTGTTATCGAGACGCCCGGGACCCCTGTGGGAGGGGCTTCAGCCCCGACGGTCGTCTCAAAGGTAACGGGCGCGGTTGCTCAGTAACCTTCGCCGAGCCTGATCCCTTGCCCCCGTTGCGGGGGCCGGGCTTGCAGCGCCCCTCGGCGGGGTGGGCCTTTGGGGGCCGGGCAGCATTATAGCCCTGACCCCCGGCCGAAGGTTAGATTGGCCGGGCC
>Ga0075158_10000860_pt1 | contig 24006 bp, 21 predicted proteins | sample JI91814BDNA_FD_70968 | JGI IMG/M metagenome (GOLD analysis project Ga0075158, IMG submission 70968) | Wastewater effluent complex algal communities from Wisconsin, to seasonally profile nutrient transformation and Carbon sequestration -... | ecosystem: Engineered > WWTP > Effluent > Algae... | reverse complement strand
AATGCAAATAACATCCAAAATACAAAAAAAAGTAATCGTACTCATTCTCGGAGGAGGAAAAGGAACAAGACTTTTGCCTTTGACCGAGAAGCGATCCAAGCCAGCCGTTAGTTTCGGAGGTAAGTATAGACTAGTTGATATTCCAATTTCCAATGCCTTGAATAGTGGGTTTGAACAAATATTTGTTCTAACACAATTTAATTCCTATTCATTAAATCGGCACATATCTAGAACTTATAACTTTCAGTCGATTCATAAGCAGGGCTTTGTTGAAATAATTGCCGCCGAACAGACAGTATCCTCTGTTCGTTGGTTTGAGGGAACTGCTGATGCAGTTCGTAAAGTTCTTCCGCATATGGAAGATTATAAATCTGATTATATTATTATTCTTTCCGGCGATCAACTTTACAATATGGACTTGAATCAATTCTTAATCACCCATCTTTCTGATCCAAGTAATCAAATGACGATTGCTGCAACTCCAGTTACTGAAGATTTAACTCCTGCACTTGGAATCTTAAGAAAGGATGAAGAGAATTGGACAACTGGATTTTATGAGAAACCACAAGATATAGGGGAAGTAGAATCGTTTCGTTTACCAAATGGAACTTTCCTTGCTTCTATGGGTATATACTTATTTAACACAAGCACTCTAAAAGAACTTTTGGCTGATACAAGTTTAACTGATTTTGGAAAAGAAATTATTCCAGGTGCTTTAAAGACACACAAAGTAAAGACATTTGTATATGACGGATATTGGGAAGATATTGGAACCATACGTGCTTTCTATGAGGCTAATTTAATGTTAACCGATGATTTCCCTAAATTCAATTTATATTTAGAGAATACTCCTTTTTATACAAGAGCGAGGTCTTTGCCTCCTACAAAAGTAAATAAAGCCAATCTAAATAAAGTTTTACTCTCGGAAGGTTGCATTATAAATGATTCAACTATTACTAGATCAGTCATTGGTGTGCGTCAGGTGATAGACTCCGGGTCCCATATTGAAAATTCTGTTGTAATGGGTGCTGATACTTATGGATCCTTTGATAAAAAAGGATTTGGTATTCCTGTTGGAATAGGCCATAACTGCGAAATAAAAAATGCGATAATTGATAAAGATTGTTATATCGGAAACGATGTAAAACTTTTGAATAAGGAAAATCATGAAAACTATGAAGATGAATTTGTGAGAATCATTGATGGACTTATTGTTGTTCCTAGAAGAAATGCAATTCCAAATGGATATGAAATATAAGTAATTAAAGTTATTTTCATAATCTTTATTCTTTTTAAAAGCCCGCAGAAATTTGCGGGCTTTTTTATTTTTGCTACATCCGAAAAAAAATCTTCATTTAAATTGAATATTCAAAGAAAAACAGGATTATGAATCAAAATTAGGGTAATTTCTATATAGAGAATGTAAAAGTATTTCTTAATCAAGTATATTTACTGTATATTAATTTAAATTTATATGAAAATAACGACTTCAAATTCTTCACTTAACGCTGGTTAGTCATTGAAAAATAAATCATTTTATAAAAAAAGAAAAAATATTTAAAATTACTTGCTCATTTATAAAACAAATTCAATTTCTGAAATGAGGACTTTATGAATCAAAGAACAATTATTTGTATATTTTTTATTATTTTATTTCCTTTCGTATCTATAATATCTCAAGAACAGACAAACGAAAAAATAATTTTTCTTTCTAACTTCCAGGCTTTTCAATCTGAAAAAAATTCAAATGTAGAAAGTTTAATACTAGAAAGTCTGAAAAAAAAATTTGAATCAAATAAATTCAAAGTCCTTCCAACGAATGGATCAAATTTAACAGAGAATCTAGACTATGCAAAAAAGAATAATGGTAGTTTTTTAATTGAAGGTTTTTATCAACCCGGAACGGATACAAAAAATCTATCAATTTATATACAAGTATATAATCCAACCACAGGATATATGATCGATGCAATTAGCATTGTAGATGAAATTGACATTGTCGAAGGTGTAACATTAGATCCGAATGAGTTAAAAGAAAAAGACGAAACTGTGATTGCGAAAATGTCTAACAGAGTATCCACTAGTGTAAGAACTAACGTTAATCGAAAAGAAAATAGAGAAAATATAAATCAAAATCTACTCAATACAAAGATTGCAGAGAAAAATAAATTTCCGATTACGGACTCAACAAAAGCAGCAGAAGAAGCGACTGCCGACGTATTCAATCTTTTACAAAATCAAGTAACCACTTCAGCAACTAAGATTGCTAAAAAAACGAATGAAGCACCCAATATAGTTTCCATTATTTCTCACAAAGAAATTTCCGATTATGGAAGAGTTAGTATAAACGATATTCTATATCAACTCCCTGGATTTTCTCCATCCCAAGACTATGATAGGAGAACCGTTAGTTCTAGAGGTGTGTATGAAGGATGGAATAACAACCATTTGCTTGTCTTAATGGATGGAATTCAATTTAATGATAGTCTTTATGGAACAGCCTACACCTGGGAAATAACCCCATTAAATATGATAAAATCTTTAGAAGTAATTCGTGGACCCGGCTCTGCTCTTTATGGTTCCAATGCGACTAACGGTGTGTTATCCATAAATACTTTTTCTGGTGCGGATTTGGCAGGCGGAATTAAAACTAGAGTTCGTGGTGGAAATGCAGGAACAAGAATATATGATATTATAACTGGAAACAAGGGAAACTTATTTTCTTACGTTGCCAGTTATAATTCCTATCAAACTGATGGAAATAATTATAAAAGCTATGATGGTTCAGGAAGAGTCGATCAAGCATTTCCAAATTATTTGCAGAAATTTACTGTTAACGATGCGCGGGATAGTAGTTATTTATTTACGAAAATAGAAGGAGAGGGTGCGTTAAAAGGACTTTCGATTCAATATCACAGGCAGAATTGGAATTTTCAAACAGGGCATGGTTGGCTCTGGAGAACTCCGGATATAAAAGAAGCAATGGCGGAAACCAGGCAAATCGTTACTTTAAAATATACTAATAATATATCTGATAGATTAATTCAAGAGTATGCTATAAAATATCAAAATCGCGGGATTGATTGGAATACAAGGTATGCGGAAAACGGTGCTTATGCGGGATATTATCCAGCGGGTGTTACGGAATATTTAAAAACTGGTGCCAATGATATATTCGGAAGAGGGCAGCTAACGTATATTTTCCCCAATGGTGGAACTATTCTAGGTGGACTCGAAGCTAATCGCTTTTCTTATACGGGAGATAAAGAGCATTATAGTAATATTAATTTAAGTGATTCTGTAAATGCATTTCCTCCTAATGAAGGAAGTGCATTTATTAAGCAAAGACCCTGGATGGAATGGATTAAGAATAAACCAATCCCTAAAGTCGCTGTCTTTGGTCAGGCGACTTCCGGTAAGGTCTTTAATCGTTCTATGGAGTTTACACTGGGTATCCGCTACGATGAAACGCAGGCACGGTTTAGAGGAATTGATCAACCAAGATCAGGATTCATTGGAAGTCCGACTTTTACTACAACTGATCCAGCTACAGGGACACAAACTAATTATCCGATCCCACCTGAATATTTAGGGGCTCCTTTTGTTCCGAATGAAAGAAGAACTTTTAGAAGAACTAGTCCGCGTTTTGGATTTGTTTATTTTTTATCTAACTCTCTTACACTTAAACTAATGGCAGGTAAAGCATTTAGAGAGCCATCTATGACTGAAATGTTTGGATACAATACTTTTTCTTTAGCTTCCAATCCACGCAAATTAAAGCCAGAAATTATCCATACTTACGAAGCAGGAATCGATTGGTTTATAACTAAATACATAAATTTGCGAGCTAATCTTTTTAGAACACGATATGAAAACCAGATAGCTTATAGTCTTGCAAATAATAATCTAAGCACAAATTTATATACATTGATTACAGGTGGAGCTGAGTCAGAGATTTTAGTTTCTTATAAAAACATTTCAGGATTTGCAAACTTCTCTTATAATAAAAGATTAAATGAATACATTCAGGATAGAACCATTTCTATTAATAAAACTCAAACAACCTGGGTTCCAACTCATACGGCAAATGCAGGAATAACATGGACGGATCAAAAGTTTATGACTAGCTTATCTTTTGAAAGACAGGGTGCTGTTTATAGAAGAAATAGTGATCTAGGACCAGTAGATCCATTGTTTGGGAATAATACCAATATACCACCATACGATTATAATTATCCCGTATACCGTCCGAAAGTTGTCCCTGCCTGGATAAGTGTGAATTACCGCTTTATGTATAAATGGAACGATGCATTGGAAATGGGGCTCAATATATATAATCTATTTAACTCCTATCAAACTCTTTTGAAAAATAATAATTATCCTTTCGATTATCTTCGCGAAGGAAGAAGATTTTTGTTTGATGTAAGTGCTACTTTCTAGCGTTTACGATTTTAATACGACCGCTTTTAGTTTTGCGACTTCTTCACTGAAGATGAGGGGAATAGGAAGAAATCTTTTTTTGGGGATAATACTAAATGCCTGCTCAAAAAAAACAACTTCATCTATATCCGAAAATGCATAGTCGGTTAGTAAGTTGCCTGTTATGAATTTAAAAGAATTGTTTTTGTGTTGAATGCGAGCCACTCCAATTCTTTTAAAGTTTTGAAACATATTTTCACTCCAAACAGTTGACTTTAAATCCTTTGATTGAAAGGGAATTGTTCTAGAATAATCTAAAAATAAAAGTCCATTGAGTTCAATCATGGATGTTTCTTCTTCTACAGGAATGGTTTCAATTCTTTCGCGGGTTTCTTGAATCGTATTAATGCTTTTTGTGTGGACTGTGTTGTAAAAAGACGAGATGGAATTCTCCTCTGGAAAATCATCTAGAGTAGGCATCTCCAATTCACTCTCTTCGAGTTTAGGTTTTATCTGTGTAGGAGACATTCTTCGCTCTTGTCTAATTTTTTTTTCTAATTCAGTTGAGCTTTTGTATTCAGGGTAACGAAAATTAAATAATACTTTTTTAGAAGCACGGGGTGAGTTTCTCACGATATGCGTTTTAGAAATTGGCTTGGAAATCTTTTTCTTTGAACTACTCAGAAGTTCCGGACCAAGGCTTGCAAAAACAAAAAATAGCAAACCAATTAAAATCATTATTGTTGCGAGGTAAATCATGTCTATCTTGAATATCCTATTAAAATCGTGAAAAGTAAAGTAGTTTTTATTTCTTTACAAGAATCCCATTTTAAAAAGAGTAATAAAATAAAGAGAGTTAAGATGATACTTGAAGAAGAACCAGTAAGCCTAGCACAAAAAATTTATCGAGTTTTCGCGGGGCTATTTATTGCAGTATTAGTTATAATGCTAATTTTTACTTTTATTCCCGGAGATGCTGAGCAAAGTCTCCTTAGAACAATTACAGGTCAAGACCAAATGACCGCAGGCAAAGTAGGAGATGAATCTATTCCTATTGATTATTTTAAAGCTGCAAGGCTTGAATGCTATTATATGTTTAAACAACGTTATCCGACTTTAGCGGATGATAGATCAATGTTAGAAAATTGCGCCTTTAACCAGGTGAAGTCTTTAAAGATTGACAGAGTTCTCGGAAATGCAGCTGGTTTTTTTGTATCTGATCTTTCCATTAAAGAAGATATTTCGAATGAAGCTAGACGCATTCATAGCCAAACTGGAACTTCTGCCGGTTATGCAAGTGATGAAGTTCGCAGTGTTGATGAGATTTATAGATCCATTCTTTTATCAGTTCCTATGCACTATAGACAAGACACTGTAGTTTCCTCTGAATTGTATGAACGCTTTCTCTATACAGATGTGAAAGAAACAGAGGAAGAGCAAAAAGTTCGCGCAGAGCTTGAGAATGTTCGTCTGAGCCTTTCTTATATCTCCTTTTCTGATGAAGAGCTTTCTAAGATGATTGGGGATATTCCACCGGTAACAGATGCAGAGATTCAAAAAGAATACGATGCATCTATTGCGAATAAAACTATTCCCAATGGGGCTGATGGTAAACCACAACCTCTCGAAATGAGAAAAGCGTTAATTTTTAATAAATTACAAGCAGAAGCAAAAGAAAAAAAGATATCCGAGCTAAAAGCAAAAATTCTATCTGCTAAAGGTGCTGAGAATGCAAACCTCGGAGGAATTAGCACAATCGCTGGAGTAAAAATCCAAGAACTTAGTAAAATTCCACTTTCTAGCTTGAGCTCCAAAGAAAATGACGCAAAGTCTGAACTTCCCAAATTCTTATCTACTTCTTCTTTTCTAAAAGATGTTACAAATATGTCTTTTGGAAAGGCAAAAATCGGTGGTCCTTATACTGACAAAGATAAAACTTTTTATGTTGAATTTAAAGACTTAAGCCTTGAATCTGGTAATTCAGTCGGAAAGAATCTTGCACAAAACGATACTAATAGTAACAAGGTTAGAATGTTTTTATACGAAATTAAGCAAAGTCTAAACGGCATATATCCTATTCAAAGAAATGATAAATCGGTAGAATAAATGGAAATAAGAGCGGAATTTGTAAATCCCTTCATAGAAGCGGCTTCTTTAGTTTTTAAAGATTCTTTAAAAGTTGAATTAATTAGAGGAAAGTTAAAGATAAAAGAAAGCCCGGCTCCTTCCCATGAGGTTGCCATTGTAATTGGTGTAGTCGGGTCTTACAAAGGCGAAGTCGTATACAGTATGAACTTGGATGCTGCCTATAAGATGGCAAAGCAACTCGTTCCATCTCTAGATGATGAAAGCATTAAAGACGAATACAAAGATATCATCGGGGAGCTCGGGAACATGACTACTGGTAATGCTCTTAGGATATTTGCAACGAGTGGTCAATTTATAGATATCACCACTCCAAATGTTATTGAGACAAATGACTCTTCTATAAAGTTCGTGAAGGCTACGACTCTCTCTCTAAATCTCTATTCTAGATTTGGTCAAATCGAAATTAATATAGCAATTCTATAATTTTAAGAATTGAATTCAGTTTTCTAATAATTCCAATCTCTTTTTAACGAATGATGTATAGATACTGTTTTTGAAAAATGACTTATCTGCATTTTTCAGAAACAGTTGGTAATATTTCTGTGCCCTATTTAAATTACGAATGCTTGTGCTTTCTTCGTAAATTCTTCCACTTAAGTAAATTGCATCATCAATGTATTCACTATCTGCATGATTTTTAATGATATTGGATAAATGATCTAGAGCAGGTGTGTGATCCCCAATTGTAAAAAGTAAATGCGACAGTGCCCAGAGTGATTTTGGAACAATTGGATTTGTTTTAGGCGCTTCTGTAATAATGGCTAAATGAAAAGGAATAGATTCTTCCTTTAATTTCTTATCACCCTTGGCGGCATTTTCAAGTCCAACGGCTAATTCGTATAATCCCTTATATTTGAATTCAAGATCAGAAATCCCATCGATAACATTTTTGGCTTCGTTTTTTCTTCTGTCATGAGCTAATAAACGAATTTGATCCATTTTGGCGAGATTGGAATTTTCTCCATCACCGGAAGAAGCGGAGTTTAATTCTGTTACAGCAGAAGGTTTATCATCCCGATTCAGATAGTATTTAGATCTTTCGTAAGGAGCCATCGATTCATCACTACCTTCTTTTTTACCTTTGCCTTTTTTAGTGTTTGGCTTTTCTACATTAGGTAGATTGGTTATAGGTTGTACAGAATTTGGATTAGTCTCGGCTGCTTTTTTTGCAGGAGTAGATTTAGAGGGGGTATCTTTTGTTTGGGGTTTACTAGGAGTATCCGTAACACCGTATTCTCCCAAATCTAATTTAGAGCCCGGTTTTTTTATTGTTTTCGTTGTCTTTACTTCTGGCTTTTCTTTATCAGTAAGTGCTTTTCCTATCTCTGTTGTTGGTTTTGGAGAAGGTTTAATTTCTTTTGCATTTACTTCAATAGGATTTACTTTTTTTACTTCTTCTTTTGGAATTTCAACAGACCCTGTCTTAGCTTCTTTTGATGGTTGAACTATAATTTCTTCGAGCTTTTTAGATTCGCCTGGAATTGGGTTTGGTAGTTCTACTTTGGGAAATACAATTACTTTATCAAGGGGAAACTCAACATTTACCTCTCGATCCTTTTTAATTTCTTCCGCGTTTGGAATTTCTATTTTTTTAAAGTCTACATTTGGAGAATTTTTTTCTTCCGGGTCATTCGGAAATGGAATGGATATATTTTTCTTAACAGGACTCTTTGCAGGGGTAGGAGCCTTAGTCGCCTTTTTTTTATCTAGGAGGATTGCTTCATCAATTGTAATGTTTTCGGGAAAAGGAATATGTATTTCTTTTTTAAGATTATCGTCTTGCGAAAATATGGAATAACTGCAAAGAGAGTAAGCAGTTATAAAAAGTATATTCGCTTTAGACCATAGAGCATTGCGTTTATTAAAAACTTTATTTATCATTTATCAATTTCCATCAACAGGAAGTAGTTTTCCTTTTTTGTCTTGCTTATCCGATTTCTCAGGAACTACAAGTTTACCCGTATCCTTTTTTCCCGTTGTAGGTTCCTTTGCTATTTGTGAATTCGAATTTGTAGAAGAATCTAAATTTGATTCTTTTCGATCTAGGATTTTTCTTTCTGGGTGTAAATCGGTATTCACCTTATCTAAGGCAGTATTTAATTCTCTCGTATCTGAATTGGATAGCGGATTATCAAAGTTATCCTTTAAGTATAACTTTCTCTTTGGCTTTCCATCAGGGTTAGAGGATTCGTTTCTAGTTGGAGTAACAAAAGGAAGTTCCTGAGAAGGTGCTACATCATTTAATTCAGCAAGTGGAGAGGTATCTCCTTTACGCTTTAGGCTTCGAATGCTTTTATCGTTTTCTAATTTTGTATCGTCTGGAGCATAAAGGGAATTAGGCTCATTGGTTCTACCATAAGGCTCATATTGCTTGGGTGTTTTATAGATTTCATCGCTTAGTAGGGTATCTGCGCTTGGCATCCTAATATTTTTTCTTCTGCGATTGTATTCTCTTTCAATGTCTTCTTGAAATAGAGATTTAGTGTCTTTGGCTAATTCCTGTCCTTCTTGCTTTGCACTTCCATAACCTCTTACGTATCCATAATACATTGCATAGAGTATAGCTATAACTAGAATGCCAACCATAACCTTGGTTAGCAGGGAGGAAATACTTTCTGGGATTTTAGCAACTAAATCATCTAAATATCCCAGGATATCGTTTGGTTTTATCTTCTTGAAATCCATTATCTTATCTTTCGGACATAATTATGGATTTTTTCATCCCTTTTTGCGAAGGGATGAGTCTAGGCGATTTTTTCTTTAGGCTTGAGGATTAGAAGGGGGGAGTCACCGTTCATAACTGACTCTTCAGTGATTACAACTTCCACCACATCTTCTCTAGAAGGAATTTGGAACATTAAATCCATCATAATATCTTCTACAATCGCTCTTAGACCACGGGCACCTGATTCACGTTTAATAGCTTTGGTTGCTACTGCATTGATTGCTCCGTCTGTGAACTTAAGGGTTACGTTTTCTAGTTCAAAGATTTTGGCAAATTGCTTCATGATAGAGTTTTTAGGCTCTGTAAAGATTTGTTTTAAAGTAGCAACATCAGCCTCTTCTAGGGTTGCAAGAATTGGAAGTCTACCAACAAATTCTGGAATTAAGCCATATTTTAAAAGGTCATCAGGAATAACATGCTTTAGGACTTCTGTCTTTTGCATATCATCCATATTCATAGTCATATCAGAGTTAAAGCCGATAGTCTTTACACCGATACGAGATTTAATAATTCTATCTAGGTCAACAAAAGCTCCCCCGCAAATAAAAAGGATATTTCTGGTATCAATGGAAAGATAATCCTGGTGAGGGTGTTTTCTTCCGCCTTGAGGAGGAACGTTGGCAACTGTGCCTTCGATGATTTTAAGGAGTGCTTGTTGAACGCCTTCTCCGCTTACATCTCTTGTGATAGAAGCGCTATCATTTTTGCGGGAAATTTTATCAATTTCGTCGATGTAAATGATTCCAAGCTCGGCTTTTTTAATGTCATTGTCTGCATTTTGGATGAGTTTTAAAATGATGTTTTCTACATCTTCACCTACATAGCCAGCTTCTGTTAAAGCAGTTGCATCTACTATGGCAAAAGGAACTTTTAATATACGGGCGAGAGTTTGAGCAAGAAGAGTTTTTCCACTTCCAGTAGGACCGATTAGTAGAATGTTTGATTTTTCAAGCTCTACATCATTTTTTCCTACATTGAAGTGAATTCTTTTGTAGTGGTTATAAACTGCAACGGACAGGGCACGTTTTGCGTGGTGTTGTCCAATGACGTATTGGTCTAAGATTTTTTTGATCTCTTGTGGTTTTGGAACATCTGCTATATGCGTAGGTCTTTCTAAATGAGCGGGTTCATCTGCAATGATCTCAGTGCAAAGCGAAATACATTCGTCGCAAATATAAACTCCAGGACCGGCAACTAGTCTTTTTACCGCATCCTGCTCTTTTCCACAAAAGGAACAATGTAATTTTTCTTTTCCCATATTCGTCGGTTTTTTCGTTGAAGCCAAAACCTATCCTGCCTTAGGTATTTTTCTGTCAGTAATGACATTGTCTATGATACCGTAGGCTTTCGCTTCTTCGGCAGTCATATAGAAATCTCTTTCGGTATCTCTTTCGATAATCGAGATATCTTTTTCTGTATGTTTTTGGTAAAGTGAATTGATAATTCCTTTTACTCTTAAAATTTCATTTGCCTGGATTTCTATGTCACTTGCTTGACCGGTCGCACCACCGGAAGGTTGATGCATCATAATTCTGGCGTGGGGTAGGGCAGAGCGTTTTCCTTTTGCTCCGGCTGCTAATAACAAAGAAGCCATTGAAGAAGCCTGTCCAATGCAAAGTGTTCTAACTTCTGGTTTGATATATTGAATTGTATCATAAACTGCTAATCCAGAAGAGATATAACCACCTGGAGAGTTGATATAAAGGTAAATATCTCTTTCAGGGTTGTCTGCTTCTAAGAATAAAAGCTGTGCAGTTAGGATATTCGCAAACTCGTCATCAATTCCACTTCCGATGAAAATGACTCTATCTTTTAGAAGTCGAGAGAAAACATCTGAACTTCTCTCTCCTCTGCTTGTTTGCTCTGTGATATAGGGTATTATTGGCATAAATTAGTTATCCTTTTTAGAGCCACCTAGAATTTCTGATGCGCGGCTAATAGAAATTTCACTATTCCCTTGTTTGTTAGAATTGGAAAGTAAAAAATCATAAACCTTTTGCGAAATCAGGTTTTCGTAAATATTTCTATAAATTCTTTCTTTTGACTCACGGTTGCTTTTTTCTTTTTCGCCGAGTTGGAGGCGAGAATATACAGCTTCCATTTCTTCAGGGGCTACAGTAATTTTTTCCTGTTTTGCAAGCTCATGAATCGCTAAATAGAACTTAATCTGTTCGGTTGCTCTGTTCAAAAAGTTAGACTTAACAGAATCTAAATCAGATCCAACCATTTCTGCGTATTTTTCCATAGGCATATGGTCAAGATTGTAATCATGCGAAAATTGATGGTAGAGAGCATGGCTTTCTTCTTCGATTAAAGAATTTGGAATGCTAAAACTTGCATTTTTAACCACTTCTGCAATGAGTTGATTGGAGTAATGCGCGTGAAACTTATCATCCACAAACTTTTTCAAGTTTTCTTTCATTTTAGTCTTTAGCTCTTCCATGGTAGGAGTTTCATCCCATTCTTGCGCTAAGCTATCATCTAATTCAGGGTAAATAACCTTAGAAATAGAATTTGCTGTGATGGTAAAGTTAAATGTCTTTCCTGCTAATTCTTCTGAGACATCATTGTCGTAGGTATAATCAAAAGTCTTGGTTTCCCCTGCTTTTAGTCCGACTAGCTCGGCATCTAGTTTCTTTTGTTTTGGATTTAAGCCAATGTAGTATTGGTTATTTTTAGAGTCCTGGACAACTTCGCCTTTGTCGTTTTTGGTTAGGATATCTATATCTAAAAGATCGCCATCTTGGGATAGTTCTTCTGCTTCTCTAGCTTGGGTTTTAGAAAGTTTTAATTGAATATCTTTTAATTGAGGAGCTATATCCTCGTCAGTTACTTTTACATTATAAACTTCAACTGAGAGATCTTTGTATTTGCCAAATTGAATTTCTGGGGCTGTCTCATAGGTTGCTTTTGCAATTAAAGTATTATGTCTTTCAAATTTCTCGATTTCAATTTTGGGGGGTTTGTAAGCTTTAAAAGAAAGGCTTGGATAAAGTCCATTGATTGAATCTGTCAATAAAATGGTAACAGCATCGTCGGAAACGGAGTCCCCGAGCATTTTAACAACCATCTCCATAGGAGCTTTCCCCTGTCTAAACCCGTTTACTTTTACTTTTTGGGCAGCTCTGATATAGGCTTTTTTGAAAGCTTCTTCAATATCTTCTGGTGAATAGGTTAAATCTAATTTGGCTGTAGCGTCGTCGTTAATTGTTACTTTGTATTCCATGGATTGCTCTTTGTAGTGTATTGGGGGTGAAAAAATAAATTAAGCGGGAAACGGGATTTGAACCCGCGACCCCCTCCTTGGCAAGGAGGTGCTCTACCACTGAGCTATTCCCGCAAAACATTGATGATATTTCCATGAAATTAAGTCGGTAAGATTTGTAAAATAAATTTTAGGAAATATAATCGAATTATGAAAGTAGGATTTTCTTAAAAACTAGTCCTTCACCAGCTTCTTCACACTTGGATAAAGAGTTTCTGCTACCAGTTTATGACCTTCGGCGGTAGGGTGAATTCCGTCTTTTTGGTTGAGGTCTTTAATACCGGCAACTTTTTCTAATAAGAAAGGGGATAACGGGATGTTTTCCTCTTTGGCAAGGCGTGGATAAATAGAATCGAATTTCTTTACATAAGAGGGACCGAGGTTGGGAAATGTAAGCATTCTAACTAAAAGAATTTTTACATTTGGATTTTTTTCTCGAACACGGGAGATGATTTTTTTTAAATTTGCTTCTATGAGGTTTGTATCAATCCCGCGCATACCGTCATTAGCCCCTAGTTCTAAAACAAAGTAATCTACTCCCTTGGAAATAGACCAATCGAGTCTTGCAATTCCTCCCGAAGTAGTGTCACCACTTAAGCCAGCGTTTATTACTTTTAAATCAAAGCCGTTTTTTTTTAATTTATCAGCTATAAGGGATACGAAGGATTCGTCTGGATTCGCAAGACCCATTCCCGCGGTGAGGCTATCTCCAAAGAAGATTATTTTTTTTCTGGAGTCAGTTTCTATTTTTTTAGAAGGGCTTTCTTCATTTGATTCTGATTTACATGCATAAAAAATTCCAAGAAGGATAAGGAGTAAGTATATGATTTTATTTTTCATAGGTTTCTATAAAAGTAAAGTAAACGATAAAGCATTTTGTCAATCTAGAAAAAAAGAAACTAGGTAAGATGATTCAGGGAAAATAAAACTAGGACTGCTTTTTTTAATTGACGTATGTTTTTTACAAAGATTCGATACAAACAATTATATGGAAAAAACAGATTCTTATTTAGTCGGTATTTTACCGGAGTATAACTTTAGATTTTTACTAGCAGATTGTTCTAATTCAGTTCGAGAAGTAATCGTGCGTCATGAAATGGAGCATTCCTCTGCCACACTCGTTGGTAAAACAATGATAGCCGCCTTTTTTTTAGCAGGTCTTGTAAAAGAAGAAACCATGATTAGCATTCAATTGGAAGGAGAAGGGGATATCGAGCGGGTAATGGCATACTCCGATAGAATGGGACGCATGAGAGGAATGGCAAAGCATAATACAATCCAGGCAGATCCGTCTGATACGACTCTTGGTATTGGTGCGGGGATATTTCGTGTTACCCGTTGGGGAGGTGTTCAAAAATTACACCAATCAATTACGAAGCTAGAAGAAACTGTGTTTGAGACTAATCTTTTAAACTACATCAATGAATCTGACCAATTGATTTCATTTGTATCCATTTATACTGATATAAACGCAAGACCTTTACGTGCCTGTGGAATGATCTTTCAAGCATTGCCCTTTACAAGTTCGAGGCAAATTGATGATTTGATGGATAAAATTTCCAATATTGATATTGACCAATCTAAAATATTTTCAGGAAGTATTGATAGCACACTGAAGCTAATGGAGAATATGCTCGAAACTAAAGCAGATGTTTTAGAAACAGGAATTCCTGAATTTTACTGCGGATGCACTCTTGAGAAAATTAAAAGTGTAATTGTTTCAATTGGAAAAGAAGAAGCCTATTCGATCATAGAAGAGCGGGGAAATATAGAAATGATCTGCGAGTTCTGCCGCGAAAAATACATATTAGACGCAGAAGAAGTAAGACTACTTTTTATTTAATGCAAATCATTTACAAACTAAACGAAATAGATAAACCGGTATCTTTCTTACGCGATAAACTAAAGGAGCGTAAGATTGATTATCCCGTGATACTTTTAACTGGAGAAATGGGAGCGGGTAAAACTACTTTCACCTCACATTTTGTAAGGTCTTTTGATTCTAACTTAAATCCAAATTCACCTACGTTTAATTTAATGAATGAATATAAGACTGAAAGTTTTAGTATATTTCATTTTGATTTGTATCGACTTAAGTTTCCCGGTGAAGTAGATAATTTAGGATTCGAAGAAATATGGGGAAAACAGGGATTATCCATTGTAGAATGGTGGCAGATTGCAGCCGACTACTTTGATGATTCAGCCATAGAAATAAAAATTGAAGTCATAGATGAAGAGACTAGAAGTTGTATCATTCAGTGACTATTGAAATATAGGAGTTTCTCACAGAGCGCACAAAGTTCACAGAGGAAAGAGTCATAAGACTAGCACTTCGCCAAGTCGAATGAGGCTATTTCGCATTTGCTGCTTATAGATAAGTTCTTTAACTAGATTGTTTCTTTTCTAATTTTTCAATCGAATCATAGAGTTTTTTAAGACCAATAGCCATAGAGCTTAATTTCTCATCTTCTATTTCTTTAAACATATTATTTAGAAATTTTATATTTTCAGAATCTATCACTTCCCAGAACTCCATATTTTTTTTTGTTATAGATAGACGTAGAATTCTATGATCCTCTTTATCCCGTGTAATTTTACAAAATCCTCTTTCTTGCAGTTTGAGTGCAAGCTGTTTTACATTTTGTCTACTCGTTCCCATAAGCTCACTTGCCTGGCTCAGTGTAAGTTGCTTATTTTCTTCCTTTGCTCTTATTAAAACAATTGAGAGAAAAAATTGCTTTGTTGTTAAATTATAAGGGGAAAGATAACGATCGATCAAAGTCTCCATCCGGTTCGCTACAAAAAAAAGCGTTCCAAAACTCAGTTTAATATTTTCTAATCTTTCATTCATATAGTAAGTGCGGGTAATTAATTATTTTTCAGCAATGCAAAAAGAAAAGAGATTTTTATTATTAGTGGTGAAAGACTTTTAAAGATTGCCACCGATGAACACCGATGAACACGGATAAAAGATACGATGGATGATCTTGACAGTCATTTCGAACCGAGTCTTTGGTATGCGGATTTTCGGATTGGAAAAGTCGAGCGTGAGAAATCTATCTGGCAATGGAACGATTTAAAAAAAGGGGATGCTTGCACATCTCCGAAATAAAGGCGAACCCTGTTAAAGGCGAACAAACGTTTGTTCGCCTTCAACAGGGTTTTACGAAACCAAAAAAGCATTCTAGTATTTCTGGCTATTCGAACGAATGAGCGAGAATGGGCTTGAACCAAGTTATCCTTACTACGTGAGCGAAAGAGTTGGGAAACACAGATGGACACCGATAACAGATTCGATAGGTTTTTTGCTGTCATTACGATAAACTGAATAATATAAATTAATAATAATTTCATAAAAATAATTTCCTCAATCAATCCCACTTATACTCGTCTTCTTTGAAGTAGAGGCTAAGCATCATAAACCACATTGTTGATAAATGAAAAATATTTGTGGTTACTCTTCGTAATACTCTAAGAGAGATTGATTTTTTAAAGATGAGACTAATCGGATTATAGAAAAATGTAAACCTAAATTTTTTCTAATTGTATATTTTTTTTATTTTATTACGCAGTTGCACCAGATTTAGTCGCAAGTGCGTAATTGAAGAAGAGTAACTGTGGCATAATGAAATTAACCTTTCGTATAAGCTTCGTATATGATGACTATATATCAAATAGCCCCTAGCGTTGCCTTCAAACATAGGTCTCATATGGCTTCCCCATGCCCCTCGAACCCATCTTTGAAGTATAGGAGAACCCACTCCTGCTCTATATTTAGTATATAGGCTTCTTATAGAAAGGTAAAAGAAATCCCCTTGCTGGATACTTGTTGTTTGACTTTATAGAAGAATTCCCCTTTTCAAAGGGGATGGCTTTAACGGTGCAGTGTTATTCTTGCCTGTCCGCAAATACAAAAGAATAAACAACCCAAGCATAAAAGCAATTTACACAGTCACCTCGAACTCTAAAAACAAAAAGCGCGGAAGCCTAATGCGTATTAGCCGTGAGAGGTCTATCTTGCTTAGAACTATCGTATTATTTCCATTTAGGTTTCTCATAACGCAAGATTAGATGCTGCTGGTTTGTAATGAGGTTAACCCTGCGTATACACTTACGATAAGAAGACGTTTACTATTATACGAGTATGATCGGGCATCAAAGTCGCATATAATTCAATCCAAACTCCTGAACCTGCTTGACTTTCAACCGAGTCTAATACGGTTTATCCACTGTCTTATAGTTATAGTCTTCTTATCGGAAGGTAAAAGGAAGGTAATTGGTGGTTAGGTGTTGGCGTGTGAGTCTAAAAAGTTGTTTGTAGTGTTAAGGGTTTATACACTTTTTTTGCGTCTATGGTTATATAAAATATGAAATCAGGAGCTTTTCCGGTTGACTTGATATGTGTATAACTGATAAGTATATTTAAGGGAACTCATTTATGGTTAAAGGTACAAATCTAGTTATTTTCATTCTAATAATAGTTTTTAGTATAAGATGTTCATCTGAACAAATTATTTATGAAGGCAAAGAATTTAATACAGAAGAAGAATTGAATCAGTATAAAATCGCTTTAAAAGATGAAGAAAAAAAAGCTGAAGAAGCGAAAGAGCAAAAAATTCTACAAATTGCCGAGTCTGCTTTAAGCTATTTCACTGAAAAAGTAGGAAAGGAAAAAATATTAGACTTACGACTTGAGGAAAATAAGCAAAGTATAGCGAAAGCTTATTTTGATGAGCACGGAAATAAAACTGTAAATAAGTACTCATTTGATAATCAATTTGAGTATAATAGAATTAAACCAGAATTAGATCAAATTAAAAAGAAAAAATATTTATTTTATAAAGCTGAGACAATGCGCCTTTCTGCTTATGATTTCAAAACGAAAAATTATAACATTGAATATGCTAAGGTAACTCTACCATTGCCAAAACATACTCTTCATTTTAAAGTAATAAATTTAACGGGAACTCGTACTGTCAATGAGTCAATAAATATTGGAGGATACTATAGAATAATCAATGAGTTAGCTTTTCCGATTAATCTGGATAAAGCAGAGGCTTTTTTAGAACGTTGGAAAACTAATAAAACCACAAACTACATTCTTATGGAAATAGTAAAAATCAAAGATGAAAATGAAGGAATAAGATGTTCGGCTTTAAGAGATACGCTTTTTGAAGACAATGATGATGAAAATATAATCAATATGTATATCAAACCAACGTGTATATCTGAAAAATGGGATAAACTTATGACTAGACATCTAGAAACAAAAATTGTAGGCTACTACATAGTAGACGATGATTTGATTTATAAAAATATTACTAAATAATAAATATCTATAAAGGATAACGGAGAAATTACAATGGCAGGAAAAACAAAAACTACACAGAAACTTATGGATTTCGTAAAAATTATTTCCCAAGAAATGGTAAAAGCAGAATCTATCACATCGCATATTTTTACAAGTTTTCTATACGATATTTCTGATGTTCAACCTTTCGAACTATTACCCCAGATCGGATCGACAAAGGGACAAATAGATTATTTCTATTTACCTGAATCTAAAAAAGAACTAACGTATGTTATTGAATTAAAAAAATTTAATTCAATAAAAGAAAATGATTTAAATCTAAAGCAAATTAATAATTATTTAAAAGGAAACTTTCCTGGAATATTAAAATCTCTAGAAAGACTAGATAGCTGGAGAATTGGGATTTTTACTGACTTAAGAGTTTTGGTAATAGTTTTTAGAAGATCAGATTGGGGAAATAAATCAGCGATTTTTAGTTCAGAACCACTTATATATAAACTGTCAAATATTGACCAGTTGTTTGAAGAACTCAAAATTCTTTTTAAACTAGACGTAGGAGATATTGCTAAGAAAATTCTATGGGATAATGTAAAGAATAGGTATCAAATTATTTATAACGAATTAAGAAGAGATAAGAAAACTGAACTATATAAAAAAGCCTATGACCTATGGCTCCAAGAAACAGGATCAGATAGTTCTAGCTACAAAGGAGGAAAAGGGTGGCCTGACAAGTTTGAAAAAACATATTCTACAATTTTAGGATTTAAGAAGAAAATTCACTCGGCAGAAAATAACTTATATTTAGATGGATGCGTAAGTGCTTTTGAAAATAAAGAATTTAGAGAAATTGTTATGGAAATATTTAGAAATAGCTATTCTGTTTCGTTTGGAAAGGGAAATGTATTAAAAGTATTAGATAAATCTGATTACTGATAGAATTTCCTTCGCCTAACTACGAGTATTCACTTCGGAGGCGGCTTAATCGTATTAGCCACACTTTGTAGTATTTTTGTTGAACTTGCGCAAGTCCAGTGCCTTCGTCCGCCCGCGATGCCCCAAAACTCGCAAGAGGATAATGCAAGTTTTGCGCACTATACTCAGACAAAGGACATTTCTAGTTGTTGGGTAGGAAAATATGGGAAGAAAAATACTCAGGTAGAGTCTTAACACTGGAGAATAAAATGAAAGAAGTTACGCATGTAAAAAAAAATGAAGATGGATTTATTACTGCAATATGTAATAAACAAGAAGGATGGATAAAAGGTGAATCAGATGTACTAAGAGAATTAAAAGGTAAAGGGAAAAAAAGTGCCTCTTATTATTTAAGATATAATGGAGAAATATATGCAATAATAGCAATTGAGGATAATATGTGTTATTGCTTAGGAACAGACTCATACGAAGACTATCTTGAAAAATTACCTGTCTGGGAATAAGTTGAATACAAAAATATACAAAATAAACTTTGATGCAACCGTTTATGAATACAACCCGAAGTATGATTTTGATGAAAAAGAAGGATACCAAAGTCCGAATTACAAAGCACCTGCATTTATTTTTTCTGTTAAGAGTTTTTTCTTAAACAGTGCAGATTCCGATTGGGGTAATATGCTCAGATTCTTTTTTTGATTGTCTAAATAATCGCCGTTTAAATGGACTATTTGGATTTTGGGGTCAAATACCTTTCATGATTTCCCTATGTAGAAAAACAATTTTCAATGCATTTTTTTCTGAGTTTATTTGAAATCTAATTACCTTAAGATTATTATAAACTGTTCTAGTAACCCATTTAAACTGGTTCAAATAGTCAAAGTCTTCGTCATCGACCAATGCAAAGTTACCTTTAGGCAAAATTAATTTTTTCATATTAAATCATTTCTATAATCCCAGGAAATATATATTTCCTTTAGACTGTTAGTAGATTCTAGTTGGTTAGTATTATAAACGTAAACTTACTCAAATTATGCAACACACAACAAAGCAAAGTATGCGTTCCTTTCAAAGAGAGAAAATACTTATTATCCTCAACTTTCTTGCCATAGACGAGGTTAAGACCTAGCTTACACTCTTGCATGAGTTTACCGAAGTCGGTTGACGGTATATAGTGATGATTCGCAACTTGGAGGACAGTAGAGAGTTATGGAAGGTCAATGAACGAGTGTTAGAAGAAGAAACTAAACGAAAGTCCAGGTCAAGGAACTTTATTGTAAATCTTGCTTTGAAACTATTCCTTGAGAAGACGGAGAAGGAACGGGATAAGTTGTATCCGTAAACATATGACCTGACATTATTCCTATTAAATTACTAAGCTTTTATTAAATTATACTTGACTCTTATTTTAGCTATCAGTAGTAATTATTCACTGGTTGTCGGAGTGAAGGTATAATAATGAGAATATTGCAAGGTCAAGATTTAGTTAATGAACTTCGAAGACTTTCGGAGAGCATCACAAAGCGTCTTTGGATTTCAGTACCGTACATTGGTAGTCCGACTTCCCTCAGAAGAGTTCTAGGAAAGCACTGGTTTGAAAGTCCTTCTGTAAATGTCCAACTCCTGACTGACATTTCTGATTTGTCAGGCATTAACTCAGAAACGCTCGAAATCTTCTATGATAGGGGAAAAGTAAAAACATTAACCGGGTTGCATGCAAAGATTTATATCATTGATGATTCTTGCTTAATTACTTCTGCGAATCTAACTAATACTGCATTTACAAAAAGACATGAAATTGGAATATTCATACCTCCGGGCAAGCAAGCCAACCAAATTATAGAAATGTTTTCGGAGTGGTGGAAGAAGTCAGCAAATGTTAAATCTGACCAACTTGCAAAAATATTTTCTAAAAAGAAAAAATCAAAGGGAGAAATAGGTATTTCGTTTCCTACCTTATTCGCATTGCCAAATGATCCTGGTTCATTTTCTCATAACCTTTCAAAGAAATTTCTGAATTATGATAGATTATTAGCAGATTACGAGGATTTTGCGATGAAATATTCTTCAATTCAACGGATTTGGAAAAATAAACCGTTATATTTTGAAATTGATGGCTTATTTAATTTTCTTTACCATGTTGGCTTAAGACCATCAAACAAATATTCCAAGAAAAGTCCAAGGTATTTATCAGAAGTTGAGCAATTGAATGAAATACGTAAGTGGGCTATCAAATACAAAGAATGGAATAATAATGAATATAGCTTGGTAAATGGTGAAGATGATATAGATTGGAGAATTCGTAGATCAAAAACTTTGAAACGATTACTTAGTCCAAGAAAAGTTTTAAAATTAACTAAGACTGAATTAGACGATGCCTTTCATTGTCTCAATAGTCTAAATTCCTATCCTATTAATAGAACAAAGATTCTTAACAACAATTCAGTGAGCAAAATGAGAATAGCTTTGAACCAACTTGTCAATGGCAAAGGTCAATTAGCCGCCAGAATGGATTTTTGTAATTCTATAAAAAATCTAGGAACTTCTTCTATGAATGAAGTGCTTGGTTTTACAAATCCTTATAAATATCCTTTAATCAATAGAAATTCAAATTGTGGATTACGTTTTTTCGGTTATCAAGTAAGATTATACAATTAAAATAAAAAAAAGAAAAATAACCCATAACCCAAGGAGAACCAATGCAACCGATTTCTGATTTGAATATTGAGAGTGAATTGAGTTATGCTTATCTTCATGCAGTTGCTTCGCGGATTGGAGTGAATTGTAAAATGGCGGGTCGGCATGAAGACAATAATGGAATTGATGCAATTTTGACAAGCTGGGGTCCGTTTACTGGAACGTATGTAAGAGAGCTTGATTTAAAAATACAACTCAAAGCAACTAAGCAGATACCCACAGAAATCAATGGTTCTTATTCTTATTTTTTTTCAGGAGCTAATCGCTATGATGAGCTAACGGAAACTGGGTATCCAGTAAAAAGAATCTTAGTTGTATTCTTTTTGCCAGATAACCCAAAAGAATGGTTGCAAGTATCCCAAGCGGAACTAAGTTTAAAAAAGGCAGCGTATTGGGTGAGTCTAGCTGGAAAATCAAAAACGTTTAATCAATCAGGAGAGACAGTGTATCTTCCCAAAACTCAGCTTTTGACACCAGAAAGTTTGACCGATATATTTAATAGAATTTCGCGCGCAAAAAATATACAGGAGTTTGAACTATGACAGAAGCAATAAATAATATAACTCCAAGTGAGTTAAGAGATTTTGCTAAAGCATTCGGATGGACGTTAGTTCCAGAGGCTATTCAAGATCAGCTCTTTGTATTAAATCACCCTGAAAATAAAAAACGCCAAATTATTTTTCCATCAGATGCCAATGCTCCGGGTTATTTAGATTCTCTTTCATTAGTTTTAGAAAAATTATCCGATATTCAAAAAATGCCAGTTCCATTTATTATCTCTGCCATTCAGGAGTTGCATGATGACTCAATTAGTTTTAGAATTAGCAATGCAAGAGATGAAGCTGCGTCTATTCCACTGAATTACGCCGTAACCGCAATCAATGGCGCAAAAGAGTTATTACTCTCTGGTGCATGTACTGTTTTGAAACCACAGCTTCATCATCCAAGACTTTCCAAAAATGAAGCTCAAGAACTAGTTTCAAAAGCAAGATTTCGTCATACAGAAAAAGGAAGTTTTTCCTTAAAAGTATCTACTCCTCTCAAGGCAATGGATATTCATCCAAAATTGTTTTCTGGTGATTTACCATTTGTAAGACAGACAACTCTTGCGATAAACCAAGCATTAGTAAAAATAATTCAATCGATTCAAACAGATAGTTTTGAAACTTTAATAGATACTGTAAAGAAGGAAGAGTCTCCTTTAATTTCTTCCAACTTATGTAAGGCAATCATTAGCTTTCAAGAAGAAAATGAAAAATACGATTTGAGTCTAGCTTTTAAATGGGCGGGAGCCTTAAAAGTTCCAGGTGAACTACAAGTTCAAAATGTAATTAAAATACAGAAAGATTATTTTTCAAAGATAGAAGAATTGAAAAATGAATTAAGAAAAACTGAACCCAAAAAAGAAGATACTTTCGTTTGTTCTGTAGAAAAGTTAAATGGAGAAATGGGAACCGATGGAGAGAGGCAAGGAGAAGTTATCCTCAATCTTTACCAAGAAGGAGAGGTAACAAAAGCTAAGGCATATCTAACGCAAGAACAATATAAAAAAGCTGACCAAGCCCATATGACCAGCAGTGCTTATATAAAATTGAAAGGAATATTAAATCCCGGAAACCAACCAAAAGTAATTGATTCTATTTCTTTTTTTGAACTAATCTTGCCATAAGTAAATTAAGCATCAAATTTTTCTCACCTCCACCACCCCCTTTTCCCCCCAGTAAACCCCACTTCCCCTTGATAATATTTTATACGAAAAATACTCTCTATTCTGTCCTACCCATAGAATAGGATAGAATACAGATCATACGGTTATTCAATAAAATAGGAAAGCCATGCCAAGAGACAAAGTAGTTCATAGTTATGAAGTAGAGCAATATGTTCACGCGGACAAGACAAGGTTAAACAATCCAGAAATCGGTCTTGTGAATCCTGATAAAGAACAGAGCGGAAATAAGAAGGAATACAAGTTTGATCCTCATCTAGACCCAGAGTTGCAGTGGGCGGGGAAAGCGGAGCGTCCCAGTTTTGAAGTCCCGACAGTTTCGCTTCATGTGCATGAAAGAATTGATCCTAAGACAATCATCGAATCGGTAAAGAAAGAGGTCGAGGACGAACAACCATCATTATTCGCTACTGAGAAAAAACCTCTTCGTCAAGCTGTAGAATTTTACAAACATGAAAACCGTTGGTCGAATCGTCTAGTTGCGGGTGACTCCCAAGCAAGCTTCGACAAATGGCGTTATGCCGTTGCTTATCAAAGAGAAGAGATTGATGATATATTAGAGAAAGGTTTGTGGGATGGGGGAGAGTCAAAGTATGTATATTCTCTCTACATGGATGAGTCAGGTGATCCGGGATTTGATGTAGCAGAACAAGATGCGTCGAGAAAGGCATCTATGCATTACGTGCTATCAGGTATTATTATACCTATAACAGAATGGAGAACCTATCTAAATTCGATTGTAGAAATTAAGAGAAATTTAAAGAAGGAATATGATATTCCAATAC
>Ga0075158_10000856_pt1 | contig 24090 bp, 20 predicted proteins | sample JI91814BDNA_FD_70968 | JGI IMG/M metagenome (GOLD analysis project Ga0075158, IMG submission 70968) | Wastewater effluent complex algal communities from Wisconsin, to seasonally profile nutrient transformation and Carbon sequestration -... | ecosystem: Engineered > WWTP > Effluent > Algae... | reverse complement strand
GCGCTGACGGCGACGCTTGCGGCGGCGCTGGACGACATTGCGGCCGGCGAATGGAGCGATGCCGCCGGAAAGACGCAGGCCTCGCGCTATGCCTGGGCGACGGGCGCCCGGACGCTGATTGACCTCCTGACCGAGCCAGCGGAGGCGGCCCATGCCGCGTAGACCGCCACGCTCTGCACTTCGCCGCATGATGCCGCCGGCGCGCGGCTCCGGCCTGCCGTTCTGGACCGACCCGATCTTTGTCGTGACCATCATCATCGGCGTCAGCCTGACGCTGTTCGCGATGATCGGCGAGAAGACCTTTCTGAGCGAATACCGCCAGCCGCGTCAGGACCTGGAGGAGGTTCTGTCGACCTATGGGCTGATCTGGCTGGCGGTCGTGACCGGGTTCATCGCCGGACGCATTCTGGTGCCGGGCGCTACGCTTGGCTCACCGGCGTCCGAATTGGCGCACGCGGCCTCGATAGAGCCCAAATTGCGCATCTCGGCCTGGGCAGCGGTCGTGATGACATTGCTCGGCTACGCGATCTACTTCGCCTCGTCGAACGCCAGCCCGGCCATGTTCCTGTCGGCGATGCAGGGAGAGTTGAAGGCAAATTTCGCGCTGAAGGATTCGTTCGACAAGATTCCAGGCATCACGTCGTTCATGAACCTCGCCTGCTGGTGGTTCGTCTATATCGCGTTTCGCCTGGCGGTGCAGCGCAAGCCGATCACCGTGCTGGAGATCGGCATCACGCTGCTGCTGTTCGGCCTGACGCTGGTGCGCGGTTTCGCCGTGAACGAGCGGCGCGTGATCTTCGAGCTGTTCGTGCCCGCGGCGATCGCCTGCGTGTTCTGGAAGCGCCATTGGGGGCCGGCTATGATGCGTTTCATCTGGATCGGGCCGCTTCTGGCACCGCTGGCGCTGTGCGTTGTCTTTGCGATCACCGAGTATTTCCGCTCATGGACGAACTTCTGGCAGTTCGGGATGACGGAGCTGCCCTATATCCAGTGGGCGCTCGTGCGGCTCGCGGGCTATTATGTCACGGCGATCAATAACGGCATCGCCGCGCTGTCCGATCCGGCGCTCCACACCTGGGGCACGCTGACATTCTCGGGCATCGCAAAGTTTCCGTTTCTCAACGATCTGTTCTGGACGGACTACGACCGGCTGACGGCGATGGCCGACTACAAGGCCATCATCACGCGCCTCGCCAACGAGGAGTTCAATAATCCCGGCGGGGCATCCGTCGTGATGATCGACTTCGGAAAATGGGGTGGTGCGGCGGTGCTGTTCTTCACCGGATTCTTCATCTCGATCACCTACCGCATGGCGCAGCGCGGCGGACTGATCTCGGTGATGCTCTACTCGCAGGTCTTCTTCTCGATGCTGGAGATCACCCGGTTCTGGAACTTCCTGTCCTCGTTCTCGGTCATCAACCTCATTTTCATCGGCATCCTTGCGACGAGCTTTGCGATGTCGGGGGACGGCGCGACGAGGCGCGCTGCCCGGCGCGCGCGTCCAGGCGGACGTGCCGTCACAAGCGCTGTGGAGGCACCGCAATGGAGCGCGTGATTCATGCAGACGAGACGGTGCAGCCCCGCGATATCCTGATCAGCGTCCAGGCGCTTCGCTTTCTCGCGGCCGCCATGGTGCTGTTCGGGCATCTGCAGGACACGCTGCGGCGCGGCCGCATCAAGGGCGCGGAGGCGGTCAGCGATCCGACCTTCATGCCCTGGCATTCCGGCGTGGATATCTTCTTCGTCGTCAGCGGTTTCATCATGTTCTTCATGTCGGCGGCGGCCTTTGGGCAGCCGGGCGCGCCCGGCGCGTTCCTGAGCCGCCGTGTCATTCGTGTTGTGCCGCTCTACTGGTTCTTCACGACGTTGATGATCACCGTGATCCTGGCGCTTCCGGGCAAGGTCGTGCATGACGATCTCGACGCAGCACACCTGCTGGCGACCTATTTCTTTGTTCCGTGGCCAAATGCCGACGGGGCGATTCAGCCCCTGTTGTCGGTCGGCTGGACCCTCAACTACGAGATGCTGTTCTACGCGGTCTTCGCGGCCTCGATGCTGCTGCCGCTGCGCGCGGGCATGAGCGTCATTGTCGCCGCTTTCGCCGCCCTGGTGATCGCGGGGTGGACCTTGCCTCTGGAAGGACCGATCGAGGCCTGGACGCGCCCGATCATTCTGGAGTTCCTGTTCGGGATCGCGATTGCGGCGCTGTACCGGCGAGGGGTGCGTCTTGGTTTCGTGGCGCGGCTTGGATTGGTCGGCGCGGGTGTGGCGCTGCTGATCGCGGGTGAGGCATCGGGCCTGCGTGGCGAGATCGACAGGGTGCTGCTGTGGGGCGTTCCGGCGGCTCTGATCGCTGCCGGTTTCATTCTTGGCAGCGATTTCCCGGCAACGCGGCTCAACGAGGCCATCCGGCTGGGTGGCGACGCCTCTTACTCGCTCTACCTGTCCCACCTCTTCACGCTGCGCGCGATTGGCCTCGCCTGGCCATTCACAGGCATCTCCAATGGATGGGCGTTTGTCGCAGTGGCGGGGGCGGGATCCATTCTCGCGGCCGTACTGGTGTATCTGTTGCTTGAAAAACCGATGCTGTCGGTTCTGCGCCGGTTTGTCTTGTCATCCCGGCCGCGCAGTCCGGCGAGGCTGCACAATGCATGAGGCCGGAGCGTTCCTATTTGCGCCCGTTGACCAGCGACGCAGCCAGGCCCCGCAGCAGCCTGGCATGGGCAGGCGCGATCAGCACCAGCAGCAGCGGATAGAGCACAAGGCCGAGAGCAATCTGCGATCCGAGCAGAACGGCATCGTGCCGGCCGGGCTCGAAGGCGAAGTGCAGGCTCCACACGGCGGCGGCCATGAGCACAGCCGCAAACCACGGGCGCAAGGTCGCCATCGCGACGCCGCTGCGCTGCGCGCCGACGTGACGCGCGATATAGGCAAGGAGCAACGGGGCGATCAGGAAGTTGAGCAAGCCGTAGGTCCAGGCAACAGCGGCCACGGAGTATTGCGCAGCGAGGCTGGTGAAGACGATGTTGAGCAGGGCCTGAAGTGCGGTGAAGCGCAGTGTATCTCCCGCGCGGCCGACGCTTACGAGGGCGGGCGTTGCAAGATTTGTCAGCACCAGCACCGGTGCGTGGAAGGAAAGACCCTGAACGACCGGCGCGACGTCGTCGCCCGATGCGCCGAGCAGAATTGGCAGAAAGGTCGGCGCGATCGCCGCCATGCCGAGGAAGACCGGCGACGCGATGGCGCTCATGGCGCCGACGGCATCGACGAATGCCTTGCTGCGGCGGGCGAGATCGTTGCGGACGCGCGTGAACATCGGGAGCGCCGCATACTGCACGGGCATGAGCGAGAGCGAGGAGAGAATCGTCTCGAAGCGCACGGCCATGAAGTAGATGCCGCCCGCTGCCGTTCCAAGAAACGCAGTGACCAGCATCTGTGTCGACGGATTGAGGATCGACTTCACGACATTGCGTGCAGAGATCGAGGTCGCAATCTTCGCCATCGGCCAGACCAGCGCCCTTGTGAACCGGAAAGCCGGACGCCATGGCGCAAGCAGAATGTTCAGCAGGCTGGCGCCGACATTGTTGATCAGCGTGAGCGCAATCAGCGCGGCGCCGCCCCAACCCTCAGCCGCCAGCACGATGGCGAGAAGACCGCCCGCGGTGAGCGTCAGAGTCGTGCGGGCAGCAAGTTTCGCCATCTGCAGCCGCTGGCGGATAATCGCTTCCGGCACGGCGCCGAAGCCGGTGACCAGGGGAATGATGCTGAGGACGCGCGCGAACTCTTCGGCGCGATCGCTTTCCGTGATCCAGCCGATCGCCGGCGCGCTGACGAAAACGAGTGCCGCCAGCAGCACGCCGAGGCCGGCGGAGAGCCAGAATGCGGTGTTCGCATAGTCGGCCGATTGATCCTCACTCTGGATCAGCGCTTCGGGCAGGCCGGAGGTCTGGACCGCCATGACGATCTGGATAAGGCCGAAGGCGGCGCCATAGGCGCCGATCTCCTCCGGCGCGATCCAGCGGACCATGACGACGAAGACAACGGCGTTGATTCCGAAGCGGGCCCAGAAGAGAGCGGCCGACCAGAAGACGTTCAGGATCGTCGCGCGTCGCGCCATCCTCGCGCTTCCATTGGTGAGGTTGCGGAACCGTTTGCCGTACCCAAATTCAAGCAGCACTTTTCGCGCTGCGAAAGTCAAAATTTCGCAATGATGGTTGCAAGTTGGCAAGCATCAGCGATCATGATCTCGCAACTGCAAAAACCCCATCGGGCCTGGCAATGCGCGTCGGAATTCTGACGTTCCACAACACGCCGAATTTCGGCGCCACGCTGCAATGCTACGCGCTCGCCAGAGCCGTGGCGGCAGCCGGGCATAGGGTTGAGATCATCAACTACATGCCGCCGCACAACATGGCGCAATATGTGAAGGCGCTGTTTCTGGGGCGGCGACGCAGTTTGAAGAATGTCGCGCGGATCCGCGCCTTTCGACGGTTTGTCTCTGATGAGCTGACGATGAGCGGCGGCCCGATATTTCAACGCAGCGGCCTTAAGGCGCTGAGCAGGCGCTATGATCTCGCCTTCACCGGCAGCGATGAGGTTTGGAAGGTCGATCACATGCGCCGTCTGGACGGCAGCTTCTATCTCGACTTCTGCGACCCTGGGACGACACGGATTGCGTCCTACGCCGCCAGCGCCTCAACGGTGACAGACCTGCGGATGTACGCGGCCGAGGTGACGCCGCTGCTCGAACGCTTCGATGCCATCGCTGTGCGCGACCCCTCGACCGGGGCGATGGTGCAGGACCTCATCGGGCGTGCGCCGGTTGAAGTGGTCGATCCTACGCTGATCTGGGACTTCACCGGGGAAGATCTTCCGCCGCTGCGCGACAAGCCCTATCTCGCCCTCTACGCATGGCTTGATGCGGCGCGGTTCAGGCCGGTGCGCGCCTTTGCGGATCGGCACGGGCTTCAGATTGTTTCGATCGGCGCTCACAATCCTGGCGCGGATGCCAATCTGATTGGCATCGGTCCGCGCGAATGGCTGCGACTGATGCGTCACAGTTCGGCCGTCGTCACGGACTTCTTCCATGGCGTCGCCTTCGCGCTGATCTTCGAGCGGCCGTTCTATGCGTTCGTCGATGCTGCCAAGCGCATGAAGCTGCAGCATATTCTGGACATCGCCGGCAGCCCGCATCCGTTGAACGATACGACGGACCGACTGGCTGATCTGTCGCTCCAGGATCTCGGTGTGGATTGGGAGGCCGTTCGTGCCGCCCTCGCGCCGCGCCGTGCTGCCTCGCGAGACTATGTTGCCGCCCAACTTGCTGCGGCGGGCATGAAGACAAAGCCTGGAAATGATGCGTCCGCGCAGGAAGTGCGGCGCCAGCCTGCCTGACAAAATCCGGAAGCCATAGTGCGTTCGGGCAAAAGAGAGGCGTGCGATGGCCAGCGTTAGAGAGGTGATCGACGGCGGCTATTGCGTCGGCTGCGGCGCATGCGCGGCGCGGACGGACGGGGCCGTCGGGATCGGCTTTGATGCCGCACGGCGGCTGCAGGCCCAGCTGGCTGGCGAGGCGCCGGCGAGCGCATCGAGGGTCTGTCCGTTTGTGGGCGAGGGCGCGGACGAAGATGCCATCGCTGCGCCCTTGTTCGGTTCGAGCGGCGATCACGATCCAGCGCTTGGATGGCACAATGGACTATATGCGGGCTATGCGGCCGAGGGCGCGTATCGCAAGAGAGGCAGCAGTGGCGGTCTTGCGGGATGGGTCGCGGCGCGTCTGTTGGCGAAAGGCGAAATTGATGGCGTCATCCATGTGCGCCCGTCAGCGGATGACGAGCGTCTGTTTCGTTACGAGATCTCACGATCAGCGGAAGACGTCTCGGCAGGGTCGAGTTCGCGCTATTATCCTGTCGAGATGTCGGAGGCGGTGCGCGCGGTTGCCGACACTCCGGGGCGCTATCTCTTTGTAGGCCTGCCCTGCTTCGTGAAGGCTTTCAGGCTGCTGGTCGCTGACGATCCGCGCTTGCGGGCATCGTCGTTCCTGACGCTCGGGATCGTCTGCGGGCATCTGAAGAGCACGCGCTTCGCCGACACGCTTGCATGGGAAGTCGGTATCGCGCCCGGAGACCTCAAGGCGATCAATTTCCGTGTGAAGCTGAAGGGCCTGGATGCGAGTTCGTACGGATGCCGGGTCAGTGACGGCAGGCGCGAGGTGGTGCGGCGCAAGCGCGGGAGCCTCGTCGGCAATTGGGGGCTTGGCTTCTTCAAATATGGCGCGTGCGAAATGTGCGACGACGTCTTTGCCGAGACGGCGGACATCGCGGTCGGCGATGCATGGATCAGGCCCTATCAGGAGGATTCTGAAGGCAACAGCCTTGTGGTGACCCGGCTTCCATACATGCGGGACCTGATCGAGGAGGGCCTTTCGGAGGGCCGTCTGAAGCTTGACCGCATCAGCCCCGCACAGGCCGTGAAGTCGCAGATCTCTGGCGTGCGATACCGCCGGGATGGTCTTGCCTATCGGCTGTACCTGAAGGACAGGCTGGGCGTGTGGCGCCCCAGGAAGCGTGTCGCCGCGAGCGATGCAGGACTGAGCGCCAGCCTCAAACGCCGCTATGAGCTGCGCCAGCAGATTGGCGCTGAAAGCCATGCAGCGTTTCAGGAGGCAGTTGCAGCGCGTCGTCTTGGGCCGTTCAAGCGCCGTCTCTCACCGATGATCGACGAGCACGAGCGCCTGTCTGCCGGGTTCCGGCAGCGCATGGTCACCAAACTGAAGGATTTGCTGCGGCCGCTCTACTTTCGTTTCAGGCCGCCCGAACCGCTCTAGACGTCGAAATAGACACCGCCGAAGCCGAGCGGCTTGGCCGCCGGCATGCGGGCCCTGCGCGGGATGAGCGTGCGCAGGCCGCGGCTGAGCGTCACGTTCAGAGTCTCGCCACGCTCCCCGGCCATAACCCAGGTGAGCAGATGGCGGCCAGGCTCCAGCTCGACCGCGCCATGGCCGTCGACAACTGCAAGTGGTGCGGCATCGATCCACAGCCAGCTGCGTGTCACTGAACCCGACACCTTGACGCTGACCTTGGCCGTCATGCCGGAGGCGCCGGATGGAGATAGACGACGCGCTGTTCGATGCCGCGCCATTCAGGCAGCGGATCGCAATGCGCGGCGCGCCATGTGACACAGGCAGTGCGCCGCGCCGGCCCGAACACCACGCGGTAGAGGGCCGGGATGCGCGCATTCGCCCGAACGACATGCCCGTCGACGGGCCGGCCAAGGCGACTTCCTGATCGTGCAATCACGACATACTCCTTAGGCAAGACGTCCCCCCAAAGACGCGTCATGAATGAGAGCAGGGTGGGCATTGGGGGCGTTGGCGTCTGTGGCTTTTCGCACCTGTTCAGTGTGACGATTTGCACATTGGGTGATTGCCGGATCTCCGCCGGGCAGTTCTAGTCGCGGGATGAGCGACGATGCGACGCGAACTCAGCCCTTTGCCTTCCTGACGCCTGCCATGCGGCGGGCATTCGGGCCCCGTCTGCGTCACGTGCGCGCTCCCAAGGGCCGCACATTGCTTGCAGCCGGAGCATCCTCGTCTGACGTGTTCTGCCTGACAGAGGGCCAGGCGCGCATCGCGATCCACAGCCAGCAAGGCCGAGAGGTTTCCGTCCGTGATCTGAGCCCGGGGGATGTGTTCGGCGAACTCGCGGCGCTCGATGGAGGGCCTCGGTCCGCCAGTGTCATCGCCGCCAGCGCAGTGACGCTTGCCGTGATGGAACGAGACGCCTTCATCGCCTGCCTGGAGAGATCACCCGAGGCTGCGCTTTGGCTTGCCCGCCGTCTTGGCGCGGAGGTCCGCAGGCTGACCGAGAGGGTGTTCGAATTGAGCGCCTTGACCATGAGAGCGCGCCTTCATGCTGAACTCCTGCGTCTGGCCCGGCTGGCGGCCCCTGAGCCAGAGCTCTTGCCTGCGCCGACGCACGAGGAACTCGCCCGGCGAATAGGCGCCAATCGCGAGGCCGTGACCCGCGAGTTGCGTGATCTCGTCAGGGCCGGTGTGATTGCAACCGGCAAGCGCCGGATCACGTTTCTCGACTTCACCCGTCTGGAGGAGGCCGCCGCAGCCGCCCATAGCTTGTGAAGCAGCGGTCTCCGTGCACAACTGACACCGACGGGGATCCATCACATGGCTGGTTCACGACGAGGGCGGTTGTCGCCACGCCGCCCGGCGGGGCGCGCGCAGCGCCGGCATGTGAGCGTTCTCTTCTGCGATCTTGCGCAATCGGTTGAGCTGGCATCACGCATAGATCCGGAAGATATGCGTGATGTCGTACACGCCTATCTGAACGCCTTCGCGGCGCGCATCGAGGCGGAAGGCGGATTTATCGCCCGATATACGGGCGACGGCATAATGGCCTATTTCGGCTATCCGCTGGCGCGCGAGGGAGACCTTGCGCGCGCCGTCAGAGCCGCGCTGGCCGTTGCGGCAGCCGCTGGGGAACTTGCCCCGCCGCATGGCCATCGCCTGGCCGTGCGCTGCGGCGTGGCAACGGGTCTGACCGTCGTCGGTGATCTGCTGGGTGAAGGGGCTGCAGCGGAGCGCGGCGTCTTCGGGACACCACCCAACCTCGCCGCGCGGCTTCAGGCGGTCGCAAGGGCTGGCGAAACCGTCATCTGCGCGGCGACGGGGCGGATGGTCAGCGGCTTGTTTGCGCTTGAGCAAACCGACACGCTTGAACTGAAAGGATTTGCCGGCGCGCAGTCGGCGTTCCGTGTGCTCGGGCGTATCGACGCGTTCGATCCCCTGGCCATCAGACTCGCGCCATCGCGGGCGCCATTTGTTGGCCGATCGCCGGAGATGGCGACACTTGAGCGAGCGTGGCGGCGGGCCTGTGGCGGGCAGACCACATTTGTCGCGCTGACGGGAGAGGCGGGAATTGGCAAATCGCGTCTCGTCTATGAGTTCCAGCGAACGCTTTCCGGTACGCCGCACTTCTGGTTCGAAGCCGCCAGCGATGCCTCGCGCACGGGAGAGGCCTACGGTGTCGCCCGGCGTCTTGTCATTGATCCGTCAAGAGCCAACCGCTTGTCCGAAGCGCGCTTGCGCGAACTCCTGACGCTTGCCGGCATTCCACCGGAAACGGGTCTGCCGCTGATCGCGCCGTTCATCGGTCTTGGCGCCGCCGCCAGCGCGCCAGCAGCCGAAGACAGGCGACGTGCGCTGAACGATCTGCTCGTCCAGTGGATCATCGCACGGACGCGGCACCGTCCCTGCGTGATCGTCATTGAGGACGTTCAATGGGCCGATCCGTCGACCCTGGATCTTTTGCGCAACCTGGCAGGGCTGAAGTTGAGCCAGCCCCTGCTGGTCATCATTTCGGCCCGAGACCGCAACGATCCTGCGCTTCGACTTCCCGCGAAGCTGCTCGCTGTCGATCTGAAGGGCCTCGATGATATCGCGATCGGCGGCATCGTGCGGCGACTGGCCGAGCGCAATCTCAAGCCGGCGCGCATCGCGGCGCTGATCCGGCGCTCGGACGGCAACCCTCTTTTCGCAGAGGAGTTGTCACTGCAATCGACTTCAGAGGCATCGGTCAGCGCCGTTCCCGAGACACTGATCGGACTGCTGACGGCGCGCCTCGACGCGGCCGGCGAGGCCGCAGGCGTGGCGCGGGTGGCCTCCGTTCTGGGCCGCACATTCGACGTTGCCGTTCTGGCGAAACTGGCGCGGCGACGTGCGAGCGCAATCGCCGGGTCGCTTGGTGCGCTCGCGCAGGCCGGGCTGATGGTCAGGTCACGCGACACTGCCGAGTTCCGCCATGCGCTGATTCATGAAGCGGCCTACTTGTCGCTTCTGAAGGAAGATCGCCGGTCATTGCACCGGCGCGCAGCCGCGCTGATGCGAAAGGCTTCACGTGGTGACGCGGCGGCGCGGCACTGGCGCGCAGCGGGCGAAAGCCGGCATGCCGTTGACGCCTTCCGCGATGTGGCCCGCGCCCACGTGGCCGATCATTCCTATGGCGAGGCGGCGCTGGCCTATCGCGCGGCACTCGAAACGCTTGGCGAAACGCCGGTCACGGCAGCGCGTGATATGGAAGAGCTTGAGCTGTCGAGCGCGCTCACTTCGGTTCTGCAGATCACCGAAGGCTATGCTGCGCCATCCGCGGTCGCCGCTGCGCAGCACGCGCGGGTGCTCGCCGAGCGGCTCGGGGATGGCTCGCGTCTTTTCAGGCAGATCACAGCCGAGTGGGCCGCTGCCTCCAGCGCCGGGAACTATGCAGAGGCCCGCGAACTGGCATCGCGCGCCGTACCGCTCGCCGAAGCCAATGGCGCGCCGGACATGCTGGGCAGCGCCTATATGATGCTGATGACCGCCGTTTACCGGACAGGGGCGCTCGCCCAGGGTGAGGCGGTGTTTCGCGCCGGCCAGCGTCATTTTCGCTCGGCCGGGTTTCTGCGGCAAGCTGGCGCACTGCCCCAGACCTTCGGCAACGCCGCTGTCAACGCGTGGCTTCTTGGCGAGGAAGCGATGGCGCGCAAACGCAATGCGCGGGTGATTGCCTATGGCGCGAAGGCGGCGACGCCTTATCTTCGAGCCTTCGCGCACTATATGGTCGCCATGCAGTACGTTCTCATGGACGAGCCTGCGCTCGCGATCGAGAAGGGCAGCGACGCCATGGCGATCTCCGATCGCGAGGGCTTTCCGCAGTTTGCGGCGACGTCGCGGATCGTCGTCGGCCGGGCGCTTGCCATGGAGGGGCGGCGGGATGGCATTGCGATGCTGCGGGCAGGTATCGATCGGATGGCGATCAACAGATCGCGCAACGGGCAGACCATGTACCTGACATGGCTGGCGCAGTCGGAGGCGGAGGCCGGCGCGATGCGTATGGCTGGAGATGCAGCAAAGGCGGCGCTGACCATCAACCCTGCCGAACGGTTCTTCCGGCCCGAGGTGCTGCGTGTCAGTGCCCTTGTCGCGCCGCCGGATGCCGCGCGCGGCGTTCTGCTGGAAGCCATTTCGCTGGCCGATTCGATGGGCTCGGCCTGGCAGGCGTCGCGGGCGCGCGCCGATCTTGCCGCTCTCGACGCGCGCGGTGTCGCCAAGCGGGCCGTCAGGCGGAAAGCCTGACCAGTTCTCCGGCAACGGCCTCGGCCGCCCAGCTGCCCATGGTCTTGTTGCGCGCACCCGATGAGATCAACCAGTAGCTGTCCTTGCCCGACGGTACGAAGTCGAATGTGCCCGTCAGCGTCTGCTCCACGGGGATCGCCTTTCCGTTCTGGTCGGCGCCCGTGCAGACAAAGGTGATCGCCGCAGAGATCAGTCCGCCTGATCCTGCCTTCACCGTGCCGGACAGTTTGAATGCCGTGTGTGTCAACGCGGCGTCCTGGCCCCGCAACGGCAAGATGGATGAGCGATGCGTGCCGGTCACCTTGCCCTTTGCGATCTTCATCAGGCCGATCCCGACAATGTGCCAGGCAGTACCGTCGGCCATCGACGCGCCATCGAACCGGTAGGCGTAGCGACCATCCTTCATGAGCATTTCCTTCGGGGACAGGTTGCGATCAGCCCGACTACACCTTAAAGGTGAATGCGCCAAGAGCGCACAACCTATAGGTGTATCATGGCAAGTCGCGACAAGTTCTCCCAAAGCCTGGCCGCCGGTGGCGCCCAGATCATGTGTATGGATCCCAAGACGATTTCAGGTCTGTCGGCCGAGCAGTTGAGTGCACTGCATGTCTGCAAGCACGAGATCCTGGCGGCTGTCTGCCGTGTCTATACGCAGGTACCGCAGAAAAAGGCGGACCTTATTCTCAAGCAGTATTTGAATTTCCCGGCGCTGAAGAAGTAACGACGTCTTCGGCCGGCCCCGGAGCATTCAGCCTCCGGGGTCAACGGCGCCGCAGACTAGCGGCGAAGAATCGCGTCGACGTCCGACTGGCTGATCCCGCCGCCATGCGGCAAGGCAGGACCCTGAAGCAGCAGATCGTCCACGCTGGACAGCCCGCCATCATCGGCTTCCAGCCCGAAGTTTTCACCCAGCTCGGATTCAAGGGCAGCAAGGCGGCCCTCGATCAGATTCAGCATCGTGGTGACCTTGGTGATCCGCTGGCCGGTCAGATCCTGAAACGCACAGGCCTCGATGATCGTCAGGCATGCATTCGTGACGCGCGAGCGGAATTTCTCCGGTGCTTCGTCGGCGGGCGCGCCCAGGCACAGTTCTGCCTGCGCCATGATGAGGTCAGCTGCAGACTCGGTTGTTTCGACCACAGCCTTCATCTGCGCCTTGGCCTGGTCCATACGGTCACCCCGCAGAGCGGACGGCGCGAAGTCCTCGATCGCCTTGCGCGTGCGCCGCACATAGTTGACGAGGTCGGCTCGTTGGCGGCGAAGCTGTTCAACAACATCGCTCATCCGGTCGTGCGTCGGCTCCATCATGGCAGCGGCCCTAGAACGGCTGAGATTTTCGATTTCAGCACATTCAGGTTGAACGGCTTGATGATGTAGTTGTTCACGCCGGCGCCCTTGGCCGCGACCACATTCTCGGTCTTGGATTCGGCTGTGACCATGATGAACGGCGTTGATTTCGTCGTCTCGTCGCTACGGACCATCTTGAGCAGGTCGAGTCCTGTCACAGGCTGCATGTTCCAGTCGGACATCACGAGGCCGTACTTCTTCTGCTTGAGCAGAGCATAGGCATCGTTGCCATCCATCGCTTCGTCGATATTGGTAAAACCAAGCTGGAGCAGCAGATTGCGCACGATTCTGAGCATCGTCTTGTAATCGTCGACGATCAGGACGGGCATAGTCATGTCCACCGCCATCAAACTCTCCCCAACAAATTGCAGTCGAGACGATGGGTGTCATTCGCTAATTTAGCGTAACCACGTCACTATTCTTGCGATTTGCGAAGCATTTTCAAAGACAAACCACGCAATATACAAATATACGTAAATTACGTAATCCACTTGAGCGGAATGTGCGCCGGTCCGCGCTCGATGATGTTGTCACCGTTCCGATCTGTACTGCGCTCTGTTTGGCTTTGATTAACGATCTTCGCAGAGTCTCGGGCCGGTGAATCGCGCGATGTGGCGCGCCCGGGGCGGCAATGGACGACGTTCTGCGAGAATTTCTGACCGAGGCGTTCGAGAGTATCGAAGCTTTGGACACGAGCCTCGTGCAGTTTGAAAAGCAGCCGGACGATCCAGACCTCCTGGGTGAAATCTTCCGCGTCATGCACACGATCAAGGGGACGTGCGGCTTTCTCAATCTGCCAAGGCTCGAGCGCATCGCCCATGCCGGCGAAAACGTGCTGGGCCTCTTTCGTGACCGTGTGCTCGCGCCGACGCCGGCCAGCGTCGGGCCGATCCTGATGGCGATCGACAAGATCAAGCATCTGCTGAACGTGCTTGATCGCACGGGCCTTGAAGAAGACGGCAGCGACGATGATCTGCTGCAGCGCCTTGCAGCAGCTGAACGGGGTGAAGCTGTGGCGCCCTCCGAAACAGGTGCGCCGACTGCCGAACTGCCGTCGATCGAAGAACTTGGCGGTCTTGCGACACTCGATGCGGCGGCAGAGATCATGCTGCGCGTTCTCGCCGACACCTGTTTCTTCGCCGCACGAGCGACACAGGAAGACCTGGATCTCGCGGCCGGATTTTCCCGCGACGCGCTCGCTGCAATTCTGCGCCACGAGAAGCCGGCTTCCGCCTTCATGGCAGCCCTTACCCGTGCGTTGCCGGGCGCCAGCGATGTCTCTGTCGTCCCGACCGTCCTGCTGGCGCTGGACGGCGCGCTGGAGGAGCTGGGAATCGAGCAGACCGCGCGCGACGCGCTGGGTGCCGGCCTCAGGTCGAGCTGCGAGGTGGCGAGCACGCCTGCGGCGCCGCCGGCCGCTCCGCCCGAGCAGCCTGCAGCAGTTTCTCCGGCAGCTGAGCCGCCGCAGCCCGTCAAGGCCGCGGATGACCATGCCGCCTCAGCCAGCAACCAGACCATCCGCGTCAGCGTCGACGCACTCGAACAGCTGATGAATGTGGTCAGCGAGCTGGTGCTGATCCGCAACCAGCTGCTTCAGACCAGCCGCCTTATTCCCGACAGCCCCTTCGCCGCGCCGCTGCAGCGTCTCAATCACGTCACCACGGAGCTGCAGGAAAGCGTCATGACGACGCGTATGCAGCCGATCGGCAATGCCTGGCAGAAACTGCCGCGCATCGTGAGAGATCTCTCTGTCGAGCTTGGCAAGAAGATCGATCTGGAAATGCGGGGCGCGGAGACCGAGCTGGACCGGCAGGTCCTGGAGCTCATCAAGGACCCGCTGACCCACATGATCCGCAATGCGGCCGATCATGGCATGGAAAAACCCGACGAGCGACGCGCGGCCGGCAAGTCCGAAACCGGACGGGTCCTGCTGCAGGCGCGGCACGAAGGCGGACATATCGTTGTAGAGATCTCCGATGACGGTCGCGGCTTGCCGCTTGCGAGGCTGCGGCAGAAGGCGGTCGACAACGGGCTGATGTCGCGCGCCGAAGCTGACGCCGCTCCTAATGCACAGATACAGCAACTCATCTTCCATGCCGGCCTTTCAACCGCCAGCGCGGTGACCAATGTCTCAGGCCGGGGCGTCGGGATGGACGTCGTCCGCACGAACATCGAAAAGATCGGCGGGACGATCGAGCTGTATTCGAAGGAGGGTGAGGGAACGCGCTTTACCATCCGCATTCCCCTGACGTTGACCATTGTGTCGGCGTTGATTGTCGAGGCTGCGGGCCGGCGGTTCGCGATGCCGCAGTCCAGTGTCCTTGAGCTGGTTGGCACAAATCCGTCGTCCCGCAATCTGATCGAATACATCAACGGCGCGCCGGTCCTGCGCCTGCGCGACAGGTTGTTGCCGCTGATTTCACTGCAGACTCTTCTGATGCTGCCCCCTACCGAGGATCAGCCCGTCGAAGGCTGCATCATGGTCACGCAGATCGGAACATTCTCATTTGGAATCATTGTCGATCGCGTCTTCGACACCGAAGAGATCGTGGTGAAGCCCGTCGCGCGCGTGCTCAAGCACATCCCGCTCTTTTCGGGCAACACGATACTCGGCGATGGCGCCGTCATCATGATCCTCGATCCCAAGGGTATCGCCGCCGAGACAGGACGCATCGACACAAGCGCCAGCGATGCTGCGCTCACGGATCGAAGGGTGCCTGCGACGGAGCACCATCCCATTCTCGTCGTGCGATACGGGCATGACCAGTGGAAAGCGGTCCCGCTGTCTCTGGTCGCGAGGATCGAGGAACTCGAGGCGAACCGTGTCGAGACAGTCGACGGGCGCAAGGTTCTACAGTATCGCGGCCATCTCATACCGGTTATGACAATCGATGACGCGCCGCTGGATCTGACCGCGGGAAGTAAACCGAAGCCGGTTCTCATCTTCGAGAATGACGGCCGCGACTTCGCCCTCGTGGTCGATGACATTCTCGATATCGTCGATCAGAGTCTGGCGACGCAACTTGAGCCGACATCACCTGGCCGGCTTGGAAGCCTGATCGTTTCTGGACGCGCGGCCGATCTGCTGGATCTTGGCTACTACTGGTCGGCCATTTCAGGTGGAGCGCGTCAGGCAACCCCGCCCGGGCCGTCGCGCATCCTGCTGGTTGAGCCCAACCCGTTCTTCCGGCGCATCCTTCAGCCGCTACTCGCCTCCGCCGGCTATGCCGTCACGATCGCAGGTTCAGCCGAGGAAGCGCAGGCCATCGCAGCCTCGGGGCCATCGTTCGGCTTGATACTTGCCGATACCGCCGAGGATGTCAGGGAGTTTGCGGGGCTTCCCGTTATCGGACTGTCGGACAGTGACGAGTCGGACGCGGCCTGTGATGCGGATGCGTTCGTCGCTCTGGCCAACAAGCATGACCGCCGCGATATCCTGCGCGCGATACGCGCCGCCTCGGCCGCTCCTGGAAAGGCTGCGTGATGGCTGTTCTGGACGTCGCACATCGCAGGCGTGTCGAAGACCAGGCGCCGACAATGTGGCTGGCCGTATTCATCCACGGTCAGACCTTTGGCCTTCCGGTTCTCCGGGTCCGGGATGTCATCGCCTCGCCGGTCATCAACGCGGTACCGCTGGCGCCGGCCGAAGTGGCGGGCTCGCTGAACCTGCGCGGCCGGATCGTTACGGCCATCGATATGAGAGCGCGACTTGGACTGGCGCCACGCGCACCGGACGCGAAAGTCATGTGTGCGATCGTGGAGCTCGGCGAGGGTGTCCAGTCGGAGCACTACGCGCTGGTTGTCGACGAAGTCGGCGACGTTCTCTCGCTCGGCGCGGACATCTGGGAGAAGAGCCCGGTCACGCTCACGGCCGAATGGCAGTCTTTGTGCTCGGGCCTGTTCAGGCTTGAGCAGGGTCTCATGCTGGCCCTCGACGTCGATTCCATCATTGGGGGTCTTGTCTCCTGATGCCATGGCGACGCGATTGCGTAATTTATGTAACCCGTTGAAATCGCTCTGTTTTCCCGGGCGACTTAGCGGTCGATTAACGATACGCGGGCAGTGTGCCTGCAGAGGGCGCGGCGCGCCCAAGGGGGACTGAAGATGGCGCGGACCTGGTACGGGCTGGCAAACAAGCCGTCTGTTGCGGCGACAGACACGGCATTGACGCAGGCGCACGATGCACAGCGCACTGCCCAGCAGATTCTGGAGGCAATCAGCCGTTCACAGGCGGTCATCGAGTTCAAGCTCGACGGGACGATCCTGACCGCCAACGAAAACTTCCTCAACGCGCTCGGCTATTCGCTGGACGAAATCCAGGGGCGTCATCATTCAATCTTCTGCGATGCGGAAACGCGCGAGAGCGCCGACTACCGCATGTTCTGGGTGAAGCTTGCGCGCGGCAGCTACGATGCCGGCCAGTACAAGCGCATCGCCAAGGGCGGGCGCGAGATATGGATTCAGGCGAGCTATAATCCCGTCATGGACGTAGCCGGGAATCCGGTGAAGGTCATCAAGTTCGCCACCGACATCACGCAGCAGAAGCAGGATCTGGCCAACTACGAAGGCCAGCTGGCCGCCATCGGCAAGGCGCAGGCTGTGATCGAGTTCAATCTCGACGGCACGATCATCACAGCCAACAAGAACTTCCTCGATACGCTCGGCTATTCACTGGCCGAGATCAAAGGCAAGCATCACTCGATCTTCTGTGACGCAGCCACGCGGTCATCGGCCGAGTACCGACTGTTCTGGGACAAGCTGGCGCGGGGCGAGTTCGATGCCGGCCAGTACAAGCGCGTCGCGCGCGATGGTCATGAGATCTGGATCCAAGCGAGCTACAATCCGATCATGGATATGAACGGACGGCCCTTCAAGGTCGTCAAGTACGCAACGGACATCACCGGTCAGAAGCAGGCGCAGGCAAACTTCGAAGGCCAGCTCGCGGCCATCAGCAAGGCGCAGGCGGTGATCGAGTTCAATCTCGACGGCACCATCATCACGGCCAACGAGAACTTCCTCAAAACGCTTGGCTATACCTTCGACGAGCTCAAGGGAAAGCATCACTCTACATTTGTGGATCCGGAAACGCGCGGCAGCGCCGAGTATCGCAGCTTCTGGGAGAAGCTTGGCCGCGGCGAATACGACGCAGGCCAGTATAAGCGCATCGCACGGAACGGCGCCGAGATCTGGATCCAGGCGAGCTACAATCCGATCATGGATATGACAGGCCGTCCGTTCAAAGTGGTGAAGTACGCGACCGATATCACCGCTCAGATGGGCATCGCCGAGCGCGTGAAAGAGATCTCGGGTATTGTCGCGTCCGCGTCCGCCGAAATGCGCGCGACGGCGGAAGCGATGTCGGAAACGGCCGCTGAAACCACCCGGATGGCATCAGCCGTTTCGAATGCGGCGCACATCGCCTCTAGCAACGTTCAGACCGTGTCGGCGGCGGGCGAGGAATTGTCCGCGTCCATCGGTGAGATCGGCCGCCAGGTGACCGAATCAAACATCATCACGCAGGACGCAGTGATCGAGGCGGATCGTACCTGTGCCTCGATCCAGACATTGGCCGATGCCGCCTCGAAGATCGGCAATGTCGTCACGCTCATCAACAACATCGCCGGCCAGACAAAGCTGCTGGCGCTCAACGCCACGATTGAGGCGGCGCGCGCGGGTGAAGCCGGCAAGGGATTTGCTGTCGTTGCGTCAGAAGTGAAGAGCCTGAGCGATCAGACCGCCAAAGCGACCGACGAGATATCGTCGCAGGTCAATGCCATGCAGGCGGCGACGACGACATCCGTCACCGCGATCCAGTCTATCGCCGGCACGATTCGCAAAGTCGCCGAGATCGCCGCCGCCATCGCCGGTGCCGTGGAGGAGCAGTCAGCCGCAACGCGTGAAATCGCCGCCAACGTCACCCAGGCGGCGGACGGAACGCAGCAGGTGTCTTCATCCATCGGACATGTGAACGAGGCGGCGGTGCAGACGAGCGGGGCTTGCACCGAGCTGCTGAACTCGTCGAGTGAACTCGCGAAACAGGCCGAGGCACTGCGCGGAGAGATGGACAAGTTCCTGCCGAAGCGGAAAGTCGCCTGAAGCCGATGTGTCGCTGGCCGTTCCCGGCGCGTAAGGCAACTCTGGCATGAGCGCTGCCCCGACACAGCCCGACGCGGGTGCTGCTGCTCGTCCGGTGCGCGTCATGCTGGTCGACGACAGCGCCGTCATGCGCGGATTCCTGCGGCGCGTGCTTGAGCCTGAAAGCCGCATCCAGATTGTCGGTGCGGCCGCCAACGGGCGGGAGGCCATAGATCTCCTCGGGCCGTTAAAGCCCGACGCCGTCATTCTCGACATCGAGATGCCGGTGATGGACGGCATCACCGCGCTGCCGCTGATGCTGGCGGAGCTTCCCGGCGTAAAGATCCTCGTTGCGTCGGTGCTCAGCAAACGCAACGCCAGTGTCAGCCTTGACGCGATGCGGCTGGGCGCATCGGACTACGTTGCAAAGCCGGAGAAGGCATTCGCTCCGGAAGTGGCTGCTGCCTATGGCGCAGATCTCGCCGAGCGCATTCTTGCGATCACCAAACGCACAGGAAGCGCTTCGGGCGCGCGGCAAGCGCCGGCAGCAGCGACGACTCGGCGAGCGCCTGCCGCGAGCGCTGTCGTGCCGGAAGCGATCGCGATCGGCAGCTCGACCGGCGGTCCACCGGCCCTGATGCAGGTGCTGGGCGCGATGCAGAAGGTGACCCAGCCCATCTTCATCACGCAGCATATGCCGGCGACGTTCACGGCGCTGCTTGCGGACTCCCTTGCCAGATTGACGGGCCGCCCCGCCGCCGAAGCAGTGGATGGAGAGGTGGTGCAACAAGGTCAGATCTATGTCGCGCCGGCAGGCCTGCACATGATGGCGCAACGGGTCGGCGCAAAGGTTTTTCTCCGCCTGAATGACGGACCGCCTGAAAACTACTGCAAGCCTGCGGTCGATCCGATGTTTCGCTCGCTTGCCGACGTCTATGGACGCGCCTTGCTGGGCATCGTGCTGACCGGCATGGGCAGCGACGGCGCCAAGGGCTGCGAAGCGATCGTGCAACGTGGTGGACGGTTTATCGCGCAGGACGAGAAGACCAGCGTCGTCTGGGGCATGCCGGGCGCTGCCGCCAAGACCGGGCTGGCCGATGCGATCCTGCCGCTTGGCGAAATCGCCGCATTCATCACCACTTCCTGCGGGCACAGGTCATGACGATCCGCGACTCCTCTTTTCACGCGCTCATCCAGCTTCTCAAGCAAAAGTCCGGTCTCGTGATCACGGCCGACAAGATGTATCTGGTCGAAAGCCGCCTGAGGCCGGTCGCGGAGATGCTGGGGTTCTCCGACATTGGCAGCTTCATCGATCACCTTGCTCTGGCGCCCAGCGAGCGGGCCGTTCAGTTAACGGTCGAGGCCATGGCGACGCATGAGACGTCATTTTTCCGCGACGGCGCACCATTCGACCGGCTTCGCGACGATCTGTTGCCCAACCTCCTGCGCGCCCGTCCTGCCACATCGCCGCTGCGCTTTCTCTGTGCCGCCTGCTCAAGCGGCCAGGAGCCACTGTCCCTGGCCATGCTTCTCGATGAGCAGGGAATCCTCGCCGGAACACGCCCAGTCTCGATCGTCGCGTTCGATATTTCTGAACAGATCCTGGAAAGGGCGCGCACCGGCGTTTACAGCGACTTTCAGGTCAATCGCGGCCTGAGCCCGGAACGGATCGCGCGTCACTTCACCAAAGCCGGCGACACCTATCGCGCACAGGCCAAGCTGATGTCGCGGATCGACTATCGCAAGGTCAACATCCTCACCGGTCTTCCGGCGCTCGGGATGTTCGACATTATCTTCTGCCGGAACGTGCTTATCTATTTCGACGATGCGACCAAGGCGCAGATCCTCACGTCGCTCGCGCGCCTGTTGCCGCCAGACGGCGTGCTGATTCTCGGCAGCTCGGAGACGGCGTTGAAGGAAAGCGCCTTGTTTGTGCCCGAGCGCGTCGGCCGGGGCATTTTCGTCAAGCCGCCCTCAGCCACTCCGATCATCCGGCCGTTGCAGGCAAGGGCGTGATGTCAGGGCGTGCCGGATGACTGCTTTTTGTAGTCTTCCTGAAGCCAGGCGATGAGATCGGCGCGCTCCTCCGGCTTCTTGATTCCGGCGAAGGCCATCTTGGTGCCTGGAATTTTCTTCCTGGGATTTTCGAGATAGTCGAACATCTCCTGCTCGGTCCAGGTGATGCCGGATTCCTTGTTGGGCTTGGAATAGTTGTAGCCTTCGACGGTGCCGGCAAGGCGACCGATGACGCCATAAAGCGTCGGGCCGATTTTGTTGTCACCCGGCGCCGTGCTGTGGCACGCACGGCACTTGCCGAAGGCTTTGTCGCCGGCAACAGGATCGCCCATCATCTTCTGACCGTCGGGGCCGGTTATCTCGGTCTGCACGGGCTCGGCCGACGCGGTCGCCACCAGCGCCAGAAAGCCTAGAAATCCTGCAACAACGCGCATGCCATTCCCTTTCGGATCGTTCAGCGGATCGGCCTTGTCTCAATGCTGCCCATGCGCTTGATCGCCCCCGCACCTGGGCGACACTGTTGAGGTTCAGCCCGGGTGTCAATTGACCGGAAACCGGATTCTCCATAGCGCGCGCGTGAGGCCAATTCGCGTCGGCACGCTTGGCTCGCCTTTGGGTCTGGCGCATTCAAACAAGGCGGCCGCCCGGCTTCACACGATGAAGGGGAAAGGTGACACGGATTTCGCCGTCTCCTCAATCAACAGCTTGCGATTGATAGGCTGGGCGGCGCGCTGGGGACAGGAAGGCCGTTCGCAGATCCGGCACGATGGTCCGATCTCGACGACAAGCGGCGACGTAATGTTCAGGCCCCGTGCATAGACAAGTTTTGCGGCGAACTTCAGGTCGCAGCCAAGTCCGACAACAAGTTCATCCTCCTGTCCGGCCTGCAGGCCCGAGACCCGGCGTACGGTGCGCGACAGGGTGAAGTAGCGCTCGCCATCGGGTGTCTCGATCACCTGGGTGAGGATGCGGCTTGGTGTCTTGAAGCTGTCGTGAACGTTCCAGCGTGGGCAGGTGCCGCCAAAGCGCGAGAACGGAAAGGCCCCGGCGGCGAAACGCTTTGAAATATTGCCGGCCGCATCCATACGGACCATGAAGAACGGCACGCCGCGCGCACCGGGACGGCCCAGTGTCGTCAGGCGCTGAGCGGCCTGTTCAAAGCTTATTCCGAAGCGGGGACGAATGCGCTCGATGTCGTAGCCGCTCTCTTCCAGCGCCGCGAGAAAGGGCGCGTAGGGCATCATCATCGCAGCGGCGAGATAGTTGGTGAGGAACACTTTGAGGAGCTGTCGCGTGGTCCGGTCAGGCGCCTTCAACTTGTCCGCGACGCGCTCGATCACTGTCGCGCATTCGCGCAGTCCCAGCTGATACGTCATGGCGAATATGCGGCTCGCAGGCGCCAGAGTTTCGGACAGCATCAGGCGCTTGCGGTGATGATCATACCGACGGAGTGCGCCGCCCATCACTTCAACCGGCATGACGCGTGTCTGGATATTGTGACGCGTCTGGAGACGTTCGCGGACCGCCGGTCCGAGGTCCTGCGGATCCGCTTTCATCTCGGCCAGCAGCGCCTCGGCAGCTGTTTCAAGGTCCGCGAAATGGTTGCGGTTGGCGCCGGCTGTGTCGCGCACCCAATCGGTCGGCTGGACCTCGGGCTGCATGCGCTCTGTGCCTTCGACGCGGTCGAAGGCGCCCAGATCGATCAGCCGTCCCCGGTCGAGATAGGCGCGGTAGAGCCGGATAATGGCCTCCGTCACGGTCGGCGAGGACTCGGCGATTTCGGACGCCTCGTGCCGGCCGATGGCAAGGTCGGCAAACATGCGGTCGCCGAAGACCTCCTCCAGTCCGACGCCGCTTGCGGAATCGTCCGCCGCGAGGCTGCGGAAGTCGAGATCATAGGCTTCGGCCAGGCGGAGCAGCATCTGTGCCGTGACCGGACGCTGATTGCGTTCCAACAGATTCAGGTAGCTCGGCGATACGCCGAGATCTTCAGCCATGCGCGTCTGCGTCAGCCCGAGATCGCGCCGCAAGCGCTTGAGCCGCCCGCCCAGAAACAGCTTTTTGTCAGAGATCGCCATATAGTCACTTTGTCACAAATTGACATTTTGCACAACGCGCATTGTGACAATCCGGCCTCATTAGATTGGCGCGGAAATCCGCTCCCACGTTAGCTCCCGCCCGAGACCAAGCCCTCCCGTGGAGACCGCCATGACCCGCCGCCAGACCTATGCCGAACACCGCGATGCGCTGCTGCGCCGCTATCCCCAGGGCGTGATGCCGGGCGGAATCGCCATCGACGACATCATCCAGCTCAAGCTGCAGAACACCTTCTCCACCCATCTGGACATCGCGCGCGAGATGGCCGGCGTGATGCGCGCCGACATGGCGGAGTACGATCGCGACAGCTCGAAATTCACCCAGTCGCTCGGCTGCTGGTCGGGCTTCCATGCCCAGCAGATGATCAAGTCGGTCAAGCGCCTGCGCGGCACCACCAAGGGCGCCTATGTCTACCTTTCCGGCTGGATGGTCGCGGGCCTCCGCAACCGCTGGGGTCATCTGCCCGACCAGTCGATGCATGAAAAGACGGCGGTCGCCGACCTCATCGAAGAGATTTACGTCTCGCTCCGCCAGGCTGATGAAGTCGCGATCAACGATCTCTTCAAGACCCTGCGCGACGCCCGCAAGAAGGGCGATGCGGTGGGCGAGCAGGCCGCCATCAAGGCGATCGACAATTTCGAGACCCACGTTGTGCCGATCATCGCCGATATCGATGCGGGCTTCGGCAACGAGAACGCGACCTATCTGCTCGCGAAGGAGCTCATCAAGGCGGGCGCCTGCTGCCTGCAGATCGAGAACCAGGTGTCCGACGCCAAGCAGTGCGGCCACCAGGACGGCAAGGTGACGGTGCCGCGGGAGGACTTCATCGAGAAGCTCCGCGCCTGCCGACTGGCATTCGAGGAACTGGGTGTCGACGACGGCGTCATCGTCGCACGTACAGACAGCCTCGGCGCCGGCCTTACCCAGAAGGTACCGGTCAGCCAGGGCGCGGGTGATCTCGCCTCCGACTACATCAAATGGCTGAAGACCGAGCCGGTCACGAATGACAATCCGATCCGCGACGGCGAGCTCGCGCTCTACCAGAACGGCCAGTTCGTGAAGCCGGTGCGCATGCCCAACGGCCTCTTCGCCTTCCAGGAAGGCACCGGACGCGCCCGCGTGATCGAAGATTGCATCGCCTCGCTCACCCAGGGTGGCGCGGATCTGCTGTGGATCGAAACCGACACGCCCAACGTCTCAGAAATCGGCGCAATGGTGGCTGAGATCCGGAAGGTCGTGCCGAATGCCAAGCTGACCTACAACAACTCGCCCTCGTTCAACTGGACGCTCAACATCCGCAAGCAGGTGATCGCGGAGTGGGTCGCCGCCGGCAAGATCAAGGCCGATACCTACCCTGATGGCGCTGGGCTCATGTCGGCCGATCTCGACGGCACTGAACTCGGCCAGGAGGCCGATGCCCGCCTCGCCAG
>Ga0075158_10000851_pt1 | contig 24194 bp, 21 predicted proteins | sample JI91814BDNA_FD_70968 | JGI IMG/M metagenome (GOLD analysis project Ga0075158, IMG submission 70968) | Wastewater effluent complex algal communities from Wisconsin, to seasonally profile nutrient transformation and Carbon sequestration -... | ecosystem: Engineered > WWTP > Effluent > Algae... | reverse complement strand
CGACGGCGCGCGCGGCCTGTACGAACCCATCCACGGCTCGGCGCCCGACATCGCCGGGCGCGGCATCGCCAATCCCTACGCGACGATCCTCAGCGCCGCGCTGCTGCTGCGGCACTCGCTGGGGCTGGAAGCCGAGGCGGTGGAGATTGAACTGGCCGTGGCGGCGGCGCTGGACGCGGGCGTACTGACAGCCGACCTGGCGGCGCCGGGGCGCGCGGTGTCAACGCAGGCGGCGACGGACGCGGTGCTCGAGCGCATCACCCGGCATTGCCAGGTGCCCGAGCTGCGCGACTAGATCTGGGGCACTTCCTGCAGCAGCAGGATCAGCGCGTCGCGCACCGCGCGGCGCAGCTGGTCGAAGCGGTCTTCCATCTCCGCGCCGTGCAGGTCGGTGATGTCGTGGTGCTCCAGGCCGTGGCACACCTCCACCAGCTGGCTGGCGCCCATGGCCAGCGCGGCCGAGCGCAGGTAGTGGGCCGACTTGCCCAGCTCCTCCAGGTCGCCGGCCTGCTGGGCCTGCTCCATCTTGCGCACCAGGTCCGGCGCCTCGTGCACGAACATGCGCACGAACTGGCTGAACGCGCCCGGCTGGTCGCGGTCCAGCATGCGAAGCAGTTCCAGGGCCTTGGGTTCAAGAAGCGGCGCAGCTGCCATGGCGGGGGTTTCCGATGGACGACGGGCCCATTCTCGCCGCTCCCCCCACCCCTGCCTAGTCCCCTGCACCCTGCCAAAGCCCCTGTGGGAGGGCCTTCAGGCCCGACGCTTCTCAGCGAGGGGCATCGGGCCTGAAGGCCCTCCCACAGCGGTCCGAGTGCGGGCTCCAGCCCAATCCCGTATCCTTCACGCCCCACACGGACGCCCTCCCCCGGGCTGCACAGGAGTATCCCCATGGCCCTTGACCTGGTCGCCACCGGCCGCGACGTGCCGAACGAAATCAACGTCGTCATCGAAATCCCCAAGGACGCCGAGCCCGTCAAGTACGAAGTGGACAAGGCCACCGGCGCCATCTTCGTCGACCGCATCCTGTCCACCCCCATGCGCTACCCCTGCAACTATGGCTACGTGCCCCACACCCTGTGCGGCGACGGCGACCCGGTGGACGTGCTGGTCATCCTGCCCCTGCCCCTGATCCCCGGCGCGGTCATCCGCTGCCGCCCGGTCGGCATGCTCAAGATGAAGGACGAAGCGGGCGAAGACACCAAGCTGATCGCCGTGCCGATCGACAAGGTGTTCGGCGGCTATTCGCACATCCACGACATCGGCCAGGTCAGCCCGCACTGGCTGGAGCGCATCGGCCACTTCTTCGAGCACTACAAGGACCTGGAGAAGGGCAAGTGGGTGAAGCTGGACGGCTGGGAAGGCGCCGAAGCGGCGCGCCAGGAAATCCTGGATTCGGTGCAGCGGTTCGAGGCTAGTCCCGAGAAGCTCAACTTCTGAGCCAGCTCGTGGTGTTGCCCACGAAAAAGCCACCCTCGCGGGTGGCTTTTGCTTAATTTGCTCCTGGCGCCGCACAAACGTTCAACTCACGGGCTATTTTGCACGACCTGAATCGCCCCAGGTGGAGTTCCCAGCCGCGAAGGTCATGCGCTGGCTGCGAGACGCGGCGATTGGTCCGGCCTTCATCGCGCCGGGCAGCCCCTGGCAGAACGGGTTCGTCGAAAGCTTCAACGGCAAGCTGCGGGACGAGCTGCTGAACCGGTAATGGTTCCGCAGCCGTGCCGAGGCCAAGGTCCTGATCGAACGCTGGCGGCAGTTCTACAACGAGCAGCGGCCGCACAGCGCCCATCGCTACAAGGCCCCGGCCACCGTTCGACGGGCCTGGCTCGAGGCAGATAACATCCACCCCGGACTCACTGGCTGATTGGCTACAAGATCCGTACGCAGGTCATGATCTCACCTGCTCCATGCAGCGTCAGTCGACTTCCGAAAAAATCTCGAAGTGAAGCGAGTTGGAGTCAGTGCCGATCAAACGGCCTTCGAACGTCCCGTGAATCTCAGCAAATGGCTTACCTACGTTGGCATGGCCCAGCTTGTCTAAAAGCATCACAACGGCTTCTCGATGCTCCTCCTGCTCCGAAAACACTGCGCGCAAAACTTCAGAGTCATCTGGTGCATCAGCTAGATACTCACCATGCCTAGTGGACACCAAGTAGGCCTCAACCTGAATCGTTCGACCCGTGCAAGCCGATGAATTCGCCCTGATGGTAGACACGGACGCGCAATCCACGGGTGAAACGTCGCACCCTTGCAACATCAGCACCACGAAAACTAACGCTGGAAGATTCAATCGCATGCGTCTGGCCTCGAACAAACAGAATTTGTGGACCGATCCGCAGCTCTTCCTACTTCTGAAAAATTGATTGATCCGTCCGTATTCAACAGCCCGTATGGATTCTGGCCGCTGGCTTGATAGTAGTGTGCCTCGGATGTGGTCGCCCTGATCTCACCGAGATTAATCTCGTCCCGGCTGGTCGCTATGTAACCCCCGCCGGCACGCTGGTCGATTCCGTGAACTCCACTTTCACTAACAAACGGGCATTCTGGCAGCCACGGGTCCGAATCGCGCGCAAAAGAAACCGGGCCGCGTGGAGCACCCTCCACGCGGCCCGGCCTGTTGCGGTTACGCGCCTGTTACTGCCCGCCAGCCCGATGCGGATACTGCGCGAAGATCTCGCCGATGGTGCTGTCGATGCGGGTGTCACGCTGTGCCGGCTTGGTGTTGGCCATGCGGCCCACGGCGATGCCTTCCCACACCAGCTGCTTGCGCAGCGCGTCCACCAGGTCGATGTTGAGCGTGCCTTCCGAGTAGTTGTACACGTCGGTGCGGTCGGTCCAGAAGGCGCTCTGCACGTAGCTGTTGTAGCGGTAGTTGTAGTAGGTGCGGAACTGCAGCTGCGGCGTGCTGATGACGTCCTGGCGCTCGTTGATGTAGGCGTTGATGTTCACCAGCAGGTCGGGCTTGGCTTCGTCGTAGACGTAGCCGCGCGACTCCATTTCGCGCCGGGCGGCGGACTTCATGCGCTGGCTGGACGGGGTGGCGTAGCCCTTGGTTTCCACCGCCAGCGGATCGTAGAAGGCGAAGGTGCGGTAGCTGGCGAAGTCAGCCGCAGGGTCGGTGTCGGTGGTGATGCGAGGGCCGGTGGCGCAGCCGGCCAGCAGGGCGACCAACAGCAGCAGGGCAAGGCGGATGGCGCCGGCGGGAACTCTCATCACACGTCTCCAGGGAAGGGGCCCCTTGACGCTACCACGCGGCCGCCGCGCCGGATGAACCAAGGTTAAGCAAGCCCGCTCACGCCCCGGCGAAGCGGGCGGCACGGTCCAGGGTGGCCTGTACGCCGGGCAGGCGCGCGAGGATGTCGGCTTCATGCCGGCGCCACTTGTCGTGGCTGGGCTGGCTGAGCGTGTGGCGTGCCAGCGGCAGGCGGGCGCCCACGGTGCGGTCCCAGCCAAGGCCGACCGAAGCGCACAGTTTCTGCAGTTCGCCCTGCGGGTCGGCCAGCAGCTGGTCATAGCGGACCACGCGCCGGCGCTCGGCCGGCATGGCCTCCAGGTCGTCCAGCAGCGTGCGCGTGGTGGCCTCCCATTGGCGCACCACCACGTCGGCCAGCGGCAGGCCATGGAGTTCGCGCCAGCCGGGGATCAGCAGCAGGGACCACGGCGGCCCGCTCCAGCCGGGCAGGTCCGGGTAGGTGCGGAACCGTCCCGACAGCCACGCGTCCAGCATGCTACCCAGCACCTGGCGCGGATCGCGGTACAGGTAGATGAAAACGCCTTCCGGGAAGGCCTCGGCCAGGAACGGGATGCGCAGCGAATTCTTCGGGGTCTTTTCCAGCATGCGCACGCGGCCCGGCAGCGGCGGCCTGCCGTCGCGGTCGCGCAGGGCGGCATGGAAACGCTGGCGCAGGGCGCCCACCACCGGCGGCGTGGCGGCGTCCGCGCCCAGGCGGTTGGAGTCGAAGCCGCGTGCAGCCGGGCTGAGGCCGGGCACGCCCTCGATCAGTGCGTGGCTTTCGCCGCCGATGCTGTGGATGCCCGGCGCACTGGCCATGGCCTCGAACAGCATCGTGGACCCCGAGCGCGGCGAAGACACAATGAACACCGGATGTGCGAACACCGGGTCAGGCTGGCCCGTGCGCGGCGGCGGCAGCATGGCCACCGGGGCGGCAGGCCCGGGCGCCGCTGCGACTGCGGCAACCACGCCCGGCATGCCCCAGCGCAGGCCGCTGGGTGCCGCCGACGGCGTGACTGCGGCCGGTGCCGCGGCGCGCGCCGGCGCGATGCGCTGCACGATGGTGCCGATCGCGCCGGCCATGCCCAGTTCATTGCGCAGCGTGACCTTGCCTGCCAGCCGGTTCAGCTCCGCCAGGTAGGCGTCCGCCGCCTGCCGGAACACGGGCCAGCCATCGGGGCGCACGCCCCACTGTGCCCATAGCCAGCGCCACTGCCGCAGGAATCGCTCGGTGAGCTCGCGCGCCGGGGCCACGGCGGAATCGGGCGCGGCCTCCGACAGCAGGAAGCGCAGGCGGTCGGACAATTCCCAGGGCGTCATCACCACCGGCAGGCTGTCGCGCTCGAAGACGATGGGAATCGGGGCGCCGTGGGAGGGATCGATGCGGCGCGGGCTCCAGGGCACGGTGAGCGGCTGGCCAAGGTGGGTGCGGCCGCGGTCCACCAACTGCCAGAACGATTCGCTGCCCACGGTGTCCACCACCAGGTGGATGCGCGAGCGCGTGTCGTCGTTGAGAACCCGATGCTGGCGCCAGGTGTCGAAGATCCAGCACTCACCGGCGGCCATGTGGGTGTGGGTGTCTTCGCAGTCGAACCGCACCGTTGGCTGGGTGACGATGGGTACGTGCACACGTACGCGGTCGGTCCAGTAGTAGCCCTGGTCGGCATGGCGGGTGACTTCGGCGTGGCCCGACAGGCGCATCAGGCGCGTGCGGCCGGCCACTGCGCCCAGGGCGGCAATGGTGTCGCGCAGGTAGGGGCAGCGCTGCAGGTGCGGCGTCGGCGCCATCTGGCCGCCGAAGGATTCATCCCTGGGCGAGCCGTCGCAGGCGATCAGCGGCAGCATGGAATTGCCGGCAAACCCCTGCGGATGCGGCAGCCAGCCGTCCTCGCCCAGCGCCGCGATCTCGGCCTCCAGCCGGCCCGCGTCGAACACCAGCGGAAGTTGTATGAAGGGATGGGGCAGCTTCATGGCGCCAAGCACTCCGGGACCGGCGGTACACCCCGCGAACGGCCTCCGGATCGTAGCACTCGCCCTTGCGGCCGGCCTCAGTCGCGGCGGTAAAGCTGCGACCCCTGGGTGCGGAACTCGGCGGCCTTCTCGGCCATGCCCTTCTCCAGCGCCTGCGCGTCGTCGGTCACGCCCTGGGTGGCGGCGTACTCGCGCACGTCCTGGGTGATCTTCATCGAACAGAAGTGCGGGCCGCACATCGAGCAGAAGTGGGCGACCTTGTGGGCGTCCTTGGGCAGGGTTTCGTCGTGGTACTCGCGGGCGCGCTCGGGGTCCAGGCCCAGGTTGAACTGGTCCTCCCAGCGGAACTCGAAGCGGGCCTTGCTCAGGGCGTTGTCGCGGGCCTGCGCGCCCGGGTGGCCCTTGGCCAGGTCGGCGGCGTGCGCGGCGATGCGGTAGGCCATCAGGCCTTCGCGCACGTCGTTCTTGTCGGGCAGGCCCAGGTGCTCCTTGGGCGTGACGTAGCAGAGCATGGCGGTGCCGAACCAGCCGATCATGGCCGCGCCGATCGCGCTGGTGATGTGGTCGTAGCCGGGCGCGATGTCGGTGGTCAGCGGGCCGAGCGTGTAGAACGGCGCTTCGCCGCACACGGCCAGCTGCTTGTCCATGTTCTCCTTGATCAGGTGCATCGGCACGTGGCCGGGGCCTTCGATCATGGTCTGCACGTCGTGCTTCCAGGCGATCTTGGTGAGTTCGCCCAGGGTTTCGAGCTCGCCGAACTGCGCGGCGTCGTTGGCGTCGGCGATGGAGCCCGGGCGCAGGCCGTCGCCCAGCGAGAAGCTGACGTCATACGCCTTCATGATCTCGCAGATGTCTTCGAAGTGCGTGTAGAGGAAGTTTTCCTTATGGTGCGCCAGGCACCACTTGGCCATGATCGAGCCGCCGCGGCTGACGATGCCGGTGACGCGCTTGGCGGTCAGCGGCACGTAGCGCAGCAGCACGCCCGCGTGGATGGTGAAGTAGTCCACGCCCTGTTCGGCCTGTTCGATCAGGGTGTCGCGGAACACTTCCCAGGTGAGGTCCTCGGCCTTGCCGTTCACCTTCTCCAGCGCCTGGTAGATCGGCACGGTGCCGATGGGCACCGGCGAATTGCGGATGATCCACTCGCGGGTTTCGTGGATGTTCTTGCCCGTGCTCAGGTCCATCACGGTGTCGCCGCCCCAGCGGATGGACCACACCAGCTTCTCCACTTCCTCGGCGATGCCAGACGAAACGGCGCTGTTGCCGATGTTCGCGTTGACCTTGGTCAGGAAGTTGCGGCCGATGATCATCGGCTCGAGTTCGGGGTGGTTGATGTTGGCCGGGATGATGGCGCGGCCGCGCGCCACTTCGTCGCGCACGAACTCCGGGGTGATGAACTTCTGGATGTTGGCGCCGAAGGTTTCGCCGGCGTGCTGGCGCAGCAGGTGCGCCTCGGTGATGGCTTCGATGCGCTGGTTCTCGCGGATGGCGATGTATTCCATCTCGGGCGTGATGATGCCGCGGCGCGCGTAGTGCATCTGGGTGACGTTGGCGCCGGCGTGGGCGCGCCGCGGCGGGCGCAGGGCCGGGAAGCGCACGGCGTCGAGCGAGGCGTCGGCGGCGCGGCCGCGGCCGAACTCCGAGCTCAGGCCCGGCAGCGGTGAGCTGTCGCCGCGCTCGGCGATCCAGCGCTCGCGCAGGGGCTTGAGGCCGGCGCCCAGGTCAATGTTCGCGTCCGGGTCGCTGTACGGGCCCGAGGTGTCGTACACGACGAAGGGCGCGTTGGGCTCCATGATGCCGAACATGCGCGGCGTTTCCGACAGCGCGATCTGGCGCATCGGCACCTGGATGTCGGGGCGCGAGCCCTCGACGTGGATCTTGCGCGAACCAGGGATGGGCCGCGTGACGGATTCGGAGAGTTCCTGCGCCTGGCGCAGCAGTTCGGTGGGGAGCGCGTTCATGCGGTTTCGTCCTTGGTTCGCCCGGTCAACGGGCGGGAACGAAGCGGCGGCGCCGGGGCGCAGGCACGGGCCGGCACCGCGAAAGCTTCCCTACGCCGGCATTACCCGGATCAGGTCCAAAGGGTCTGTCTCAGCCCGCTGTTGCCTGGGCACCCCCGCTTCTTGGCGAGGATTCTAGGGCAAAGACGGCGTACCAGGTACATTTATTGGGCCCGGCGAAGGGGCCGTTGGCCCCTTCGCCGGGCCCAATAAATGTACCTGGTACGTTATCCCCTCCCTAGGCGGCGGAGTCGAACGGCACGGGCCCCACAGGCCGGCCCGCAGGCTTCACGGGCGGCTGCGGCACGCGGAACCAGGCGGCGTACAGCGCCGGCAGGAACAGCAGGGTCAGCGCGGTGGCCACGATCAGGCCGCCCATGATGGCCACGGCCATCGGCCCGAAGAACACGCTGCGCGAGAGCGGGATCATGGCCAAAACCGCCGCCAGCGCGGTCAGCACGATCGGGCGGAAGCGGCGCACCGTGGCTTCCACCACCGCCTGTTCCGGCGGATGCCCGGAGGCGATGTCCTGTTCGATCTGGTCTACCAGGATCACCGAGTTGCGCATGATCATGCCGCTCAGCGCGATGGTGCCCAGCATGGCCACGAAGCCGAACGGCACGCGGAACACCAGCAGGAAGGCCACCACGCCGATCAGGCCCAGCGGCGCCGTCATCAGCACCATGACCGTGCGCGGGAAGCTGCGCAGCTGCAGCATCAGCAGGGTCATCACCACCAGTACGAACAGCGGCACGCCCGCGGCCACCGAACGCGAGCCGCGGTTGGAGTCCTCGACCGTGCCGCCGGTTTCCAGCAGGTAGCCGCTGGGCAGCGAGGCGCGGATGTCCTCCAGCGTGGGCAGTATCTCGGCGGTCACGCTGGGCGGGGTCTTCTCGCCGTAGATGTCGGCGCGCACGGTGATGGTGGGCAGGCGGTTGCGGTGCCAGATGATGCCGTCCTCGAAGCCGTACTCCAGCGTGGCGATCTGCGACAGCGGCACGCTGCGGCCGTTGCCGGCCGGCACCGACAGGCTGCCCAGCAGGCTCAGCTGCTCGCGCTCCTGCTGGGGGCCGCGCAGCAGGATCTCGATCAGTTCATTGCCGTCGCGGTAGGTGCTGACCGTGGTGCCCGACAGCGAACCGCGCAGGAACGCCGCCACTTCGGCCGAGCTGATGCCCAGCACGCGCGCGCGCTCCTGGTCCAGCTGCAGGCGCACCACCTTGCTGGGCTCGTCCCAATCGAGGTTGACGTTGGTCACGGCTTCGTTGGCGCGCACCTTGGCGGCCACCTGGTAGGCCAGGCGGCGCACTTCGTCCACGTGTTCGCCCGATACCCGGAACTGGATCGGGTAGCCCACCGGCGGCCCGTTCTCCAGCCGCGCGACGCGCGCCTGCACGTCGCTGAACTTTTCCTCGAACAGCTTGATCAGGAACGCCCGCGCGGACTCGCGCGATTCGATGTCCCGGGTCAGGATGACGAACTGGGCGAAGCTGGCCTGCGGCATCTTCTGGTCCATGGGCAGGTAGAAGCGCGGCGTGCCGGTGCCCACGTGGGCGACGTAGCTTTCCACGTCCTCGCGCTTGGCCAGCTCGGCCTCCAGGCGCTTGGCCACGGCCTCGGTGGCGTGCAGGGACGAGCCCTCGGCCAGCTCCAGGTCCACCATCAGCTCCAGCCGCGTCGAGGACGGGAAGAACTGCTGGGGCACGAAGCGGAACACCAGGATGGACACCACGAACGCCGCCACCGTCACCGCAATCACGGTCTTGCGGTAGCGAACGCACCAGGTGACCCAGGCGCGCACGCGCTGGTAGAAGCCGCTGGCGTAGGGGTCGTGCGCGGGGCCGTCGCCGTGCGGCTCGGGCGCGGGCAGCAGCTTGTAGCCCAGGTAGGGAATGAACACCACGGCCGCGATCCACGACAGGATCAGCGAGAGCGTGACCACCTGGAAGATGGAGCGCGTGTACTCGCCGGTGCTCGACTCCGCCGTGGCGATGGGCAGGAAACCCGCCGCCGTCACCAGCGTGCCGGTGAGCATGGGGAAGGCGGTGGACTGGTAGGCGAAGGCCGCGGCCTTCATGCGGCTGAAGCCCTGCTCCATCTTCACCGCCATCATCTCGACCGCGATGATGGCGTCGTCCACCAGCAGGCCCAGGCCCAGCACCAGCGCGCCCAGCGAAATCTTGTGCAGGCCGATGCCGAAGTAGTGCATGGCCGCGAAGGTCATGGCCAGCACCAGCGGGATGGACAGCGCCACCACCAGGCCGGTGCGGAAGCCCAGCGAGAAGAAGCTCACCAGCAGCACGATGATGACCGCCTCGGCCAGCACCTGCACGAACTCGGCCACGCCGGCGCGCACGGCGGCGGGCTGGTCGGACACCTTCTTCAGCGTCATGCCCACCGGCAGGTTTTCCTGCAGGCGCGCGAACTCGGTGTCCAGCACTTCACCCAGGCGGATGATGTCGCCGCCGGCGCGCATGGACACCGCGATGCCGATGGCGTTCTCGCCCATGAAGCGCATGCGCGGCGCCGCCGGGTCGGCGAAGCCGCGCTTGACCTCGGCCACGTCGCCCAGCCGGAAGCTGCGGTCGCCGACGCGGATCGGGAAGTCGGCGATTTCCTGCACGCTGTCGAAGCGCCCCGACACCCGCAGCTGCACGCGGTCGGTGGGGGTTTCGAAGAAGCTGGCCGGCGCGATGGCGTTCTGCTGGTCCATGGCCTGCTGCACGGCCGCCAGCGGCACGCCCAGCGTGGCCAGCTTGGTGTTGGACAGCTCGATCCAGATCTTCTCGTCCTGCAGCCCCACCAGCTCGATCTTGCCCACGTCGGGCACGCGGTGCAGCTCCAGTTCGATGCGCTCGGCGTAGTCCTTGAGGGTGGCGTAGTCGAAGCCTTCGCCCGACAGCGCATAAATGTTGCCGAAGGTGTCGCCGAACTCGTCGTTGAAGTACGGCCCCACCACGCCCTGGGGCAGGGTGTGGCGGATGTCGCCCACTTTCTTGCGCACTTCGTACCAGAGCGCCGGCAGGTCGCGGGAGTGCAGCGAATCGCGCGACATCAGCATCACCACCGATTCACCGGGGCGCGAATACGAGCGCACGTATTCGTAGCGCCCGGTTTCCATCACTTCCTTCTCGACGCGGTCGGTGACCTGGCGGGCCACTTCTTCGGCCGTGGCGCCCGGCCAGTAGGTGCGCACCACCATGATCTTGAAGGTGAACGGCGGGTCCTCCGACTGGCCCAGGCGCTGGTAGCTGAAGTAGCCGATCACGGCCAGCACCACCATGACGTAAAGCACCAGGGCGCGATTGCGCAGCGCCCATTCGGAAAGGTTGAAATCGGCGGCCACGGCGCGGGCCTCAGCGCTTGCCGGCGGGCGCGGCGGCGGGCGCGGGCGCGACGTCGACCGGCCGGTTCTCGCGGTCTATGGGCTTGATGCGCTGCCCTTCCACCAGCAGGTGCACGCCCGCGGCCACCACCCACTCGCCCGGCTCCAGGCCCGACAGCACCGGCACTTCGGATTCGCCATAGGCGCCCACCGTCACCGGCCGCAGGCGGACGGTGGACGTGGCCGGGTCAAGCACCCACAGCGCGGGCTTGCCGTTCTTTTCGTACAGCGCCGGCAGCGGCACCGCCAGGCTGCGCGCACCTTCCTGCAGCGCGAACACGCGCGCGCTCTGGCCGATCTCCGTGCGCACGTCGCCGGGGCTGAAGCTGACGCGCGCGGCGAACGTGCGGGCCTGCGAATCGGCCGCGGGGGCAATTTCGCGCAGCGTGGCCGGGAAGCGCTTGCCGGGCTGCGACCACAGCTCCACCGCCATTTCGCGGCCGGGCGTGAACAGCGCCGCGCTCTGCTCGGGCACGCTGATGGCCACTTCGCGCTGGCCTTCCTCGGCCAGCACGAACACCGTCTGGCCCGCCGCCACCACCTGGCCGGCTTCGGCCAGGCGCTGGGCAATCACGCCGTCCGCCGGCGCGCGCAGCACGGCGTACGCGGCCTGGTTTCCCGACACGCGGGCTTCGGCCTGGGCCTGGCGCACGCGCGCCTGCGCCGCCTGCTGGGCCGACACGCGGGCGTCGTACAGCGATTTGCTGACCAGTTGGCGGTCGAGCAGGCTCTGGTAGCGCTCGAGTTCGGAGGTGGCCAGGCCCAGGTCGGACTCGGCCGAGGCCAGCTGTGCGCGCGCGGCTTCCAGCTGCAGCGCGACGTCCGCGGCGTCGAGTTCGGCCAGCGGCTGGCCCTGCTTCACCTGTTCGCCCACGTCCACCAGGCGCCGGGCGATCTTGCCGCCGATGCGGAAGGCCAGCGCCGGTTCGGACCGGGCGCGCACTTCGCCGGCGTAGACGCTGGCATTGGCGGCGGCGGCGTCGGGCTGCACCACCATCGCGGGGCGGGCCGGACCTTCGTCGGCCGCTTGCTTGCCACAGGCCGCCAGCGCGAGCGCGCCGGCGAGGATCAGCACGCGGGGGAAGGTGACGATGGCGCTCATGCGGGAGTCATCTATTTATTGGACTGGAGGTATATTATCTTTACCAAACCGCCAAGTTCAATAATAATGTCGCGATGAGCCAGACCGCTCCCACCCCGCCCGTCCCGCCTCGCGCCAATGCCCCCGGCCGGCCCAAGGACCTCGAGAAGCGCGCCGCCATCCTGGACGCCGCCAAGGCCCTGTTCCCCGCCCGCGGCTACGACGGCGTGAGCATGGACGCCATCGCCCAGGCGGCCGGCGTGTCCAAGCTCACGGTATACAGCCACTACCAGGACAAGGACACCCTGTTCGTCGAGGCCGTCAAGGCCAAGTGCGAAGACCTGCTGCCGTCCGACCTGTTCGTGGCCCGTTTCCAGGGCCCCATCCGCGGCCAGCTGGTGCGCATCGCCCACGCCTTCTTCCGCCTGATCACCAGCGAAGAGGCCATCTCGGTGCACCGCATCATGTCGCGCCAGCTGCCCGAGGATTCGCACCTGCCCCGGCTGTTCTGGGAAGCCGGCCCCAAGCGCACCCAGGAAGCCCTCGCTTCGTTCCTGCAGGCCGAGGACGCCGCCGGCGAACTGCGCGTGCCCGACTGCACCCTGGCCGCGTCGCAGTTCTTCTGCCTGCTCAAGGGCGAGTACCACGCGCGGCTGCTGTGCGGCTGCCCGGAGCGATTCTCCGCCGCTGAGATCGACGCCCACGTGGACGCCACGGTGGACCTTTTCCTGCGCGCCTACGGCCCCGGGCGCCGGTGAATCCGCGGCCTTCGCCCGCCGTGCACACCGTCCCGGTGACTAATGGCACTACGGGCCGGCCGCGCCCGGAAAGCATCCTGTGCTCGTGCGGGCGTGCCCTCCGCGGGTCTGCAAGCGTTCAATACCGCGGCTCCCGGGCCAGCACCGCGCCTTCCGCGGGGTGCCGGCCGGGGCGTAAAATCACCCTCCCCGCGTTCCCAGGACTCCTCCGTCATGCCCATTGATTTCCAGCAGGCCCGCTTTGCGATGGTCGAACAGCAGGTCCGCCCCTGGGACGTGCTCGACCCGCGCGTGCTTGAAGTGCTGATGACGGTGCACCGCGAAGACTTCGTGCCGCCGCGCCACCGCAAGCTGGCGTTCGCCGACCTGCCGCTGCCGCTCGAGCACGGCGAAGTGATGATGAAGCCGGTGGTCGAGGGCCGCATGCTGCAGGCCGTCTCTCTGGCCCCGGGCGACGAAGTGCTGGAAATCGGCACCGGTTCGGGCTTCGCCACCGCCTGCCTGGCCGCGCTGGCGCGCGACGTGGTCAGCATTGACCGCCACGCCGATTTCATCGAACGCACCCGCGGCCGCCTGGCCGCCGAAGGCATCACCAACGTCCGCCTGGAATGCGCCGACGTGTTCGACTGGCAGCCGGGCCGCCTGTTCGACGCCATTTGCGTCACCGGCGCCGTGGCCACCAACCCCGAGCGCTTCGGCGCCTGGCTCAAGCCCGGCGGCCGCCTGTTCGTCATCCACGGCCAGTCGCCGGTGCAGGAAGCGCTGCGCATCACCCGCCGCGGCGAAGGCTTCCACCGCGAAAGCCTGTTCGAAACCGACGTCCCCTACCTGCACGGCGCCGCGCCCGCGCCGCACTTCGCTTTCTGACCCCAGATACCAGGACTACCCCATGCGCCTGAGCCTCCGTCCCCTTTCCTTCGCCATCGTGCTGGCCTGCTCGGCCGGCACCGCGGGCGCCGCCGACCTGCTGGAAGCCTACGAGCTGGCCCGCCTGAGCGACCCCGTGCTCGCGGCCTCCGAGTCGCGCAGCCTGGCCACCGGCGAAGGCGTCGTGCAGAACCGGGCGCAGCTGCTGCCGCAGATTGACGGCACCGTCAGCTGGAGCCGCAGTGAAAGCGACAGCACCGGCTCGCAGGTCTCGGGCGCGATCGTCCAGCCCGCCTCGGTCACCAGCAACGAAAGCACCAGCCGCGGCTGGTCGCTCAACCTGCGCCAGAGCATCTACGACCACTCCACCTACACCCGCCTGAGCGCCGCCAAGGCCCGCTCGGCGCAGTCGCAGGCCGAGTACAAGGCCGCGTCCGACGCGCTGCTGGTGCGCGTGGCCGACGCCTACTTCAACGTGCTGACCGCCATCGAAACGCTGGCGTCCTCGCGCGCCGAGGAACGCTCGGTCAAGCGCCAGCTCGACCAGGCCGAGAAGCGCCTGGAGGTGGGCCTGGCCCCGATCACCGACGTGCACGAGGCCCGCGCCCGCTTCGACACCGCGCGCGCCAACGCCATCGCCGCCGCCAACGCGCTGGATGATGCGCGCGAAGCGCTGGCCGAGATCACCGGCACGCAGGTCGAAGGCATCAAGGGCCTGGCCGCCGACTACAAGCCGGCCGACCCGACCGAACTGATCCAGCAGGACTGGGTGGCCGTGGCGATGAAGTCCAACCCCACCCTGCTCGCCCGCGAGCTCGCCGTCACCGCGGCGGAGAAGGACGTCGAGACCGCCCGCGCCGGCCACCTGCCCTCGCTCGGCCTCACCGCCAGCTACAGCGACGGCAACGGCTACGGCACCAACGACGTGTTCGCGCCGGTGGTCAACTCCACCAACTTCGACAACGCCAGCGACAGCACCCGCGTCGGCGTCACCCTGAACGTGCCCATCTTCGCCGGCGGCGCCACCCAGTCCGGCGTGCGCCAGGCCATCCACAACCGCGACGCCACCGCCGACGCGCTGGAACAGGAGCGCCGCTCGGTGGTGCGCCAGACCCGCAACGCGCAGCGTTCGCTCGGCGCCGGCTCGGCTGAAGTCGAGGCCCGCCGCCTGTCGGTGGTCTCGGCCCAGGCCGCGTACGAGGCCAGCGAAGCCGGCCTGGAAGTGGGCACGCGCACCATCGTGGACGTGCTGATCACCCAGCAGGCGCTGTTCCAGGCCCAGCGCGAGTACGCCCGTTCGCGCCACGCCTTCCTGGTCAACCTGCTGCGCCTAAAGCAGGCCGGCGGCACCATCGCCCTGGCCGACCTGCAGGAAGTGAACCGCGTGCTGGTGAACGACGCCGAGTCCGCGCTCGACAACAACGGCACGCTGTAAGCCGCCCTGCCGGCGCGCTCAGGCGCGCCGGCCTGGCATCAGCTCCGCCAGCAGCGCCAGGGTCCGCCCCAGCGCGCCCGACAGCTCCGACACCTGCCTGCGGCCCGCCTCGCCCATGCGTGCGCGGGCCGCGTCGTCTTCCAGCAGCGCCAGCACGTCGTCGCCCACCGACGCCGCATCCGGCGCCTGCCGCAGCGCCCCGGCATCGCGCAGCCGGCGCGTGACCTCGGTGAAGTTGAACGTGCGCGGCCCCACCACGCTGGGGATGCCCAGCGCCGCGGGCTCCAGCACGTTGTGGCCGCCGACCTCGCACAGGCTGCCGCCGACGAAGGCCACGTCGGCCGCGGCGAAGAAGCGCAGCAGTTCGCCCAGCGTGTCGATCACGAACACCTGCGTGTCCGGCGCGGGCAGCGCGCTGGCGCGGCGGGTGGCGGTGCGCATGCCCAGCGCCGCCGCCGATTCGGCCACGGGCGCGAAGCGTTCCGGGTGGCGGGGCGCCCACAGCAGCAGCGCATCGGGATGGCGCTCGAGCAGGCGCGAATGGATTTCCAGCACCACATCCTCTTCCGGCGGATGCGTGCTGGCGGCTATCCACACCCGGCGCCCGGCGCCCCAGGCCTCGCGCCAGCGAACGGCCTGGGCCTCGATGCCGTCGGGCAGGGTGAGGTCGTACTTGAGGTTGCCGGTGACGACGATGCGCGCCGGGTCGGCACCGATGCGCGCCAGCCGCGCGGCATCGGCATTGGACTGCGCCGCGATGCGGGTCACGGCCTTCATCGCCAGCCGCGCCAGGCCCTGCACCGGCAGGTAGCCGCGCAGCGATCGCTCGGACAGGCGCGCGTTCACCATCACCAGCGGGATGCCGCGGCGGCCGCACTCGACATAGAGGTTGAGCCATATCTCGGTCTCGACGATCACCGCGATCGCCGGCCGCGCGCGGTCCAGGAACCGCTTCACCATCGAGCGCAGGTCGTAGGGCAGGTAGACGTGGTGCACCCGGTCGCCCCACAGCGCCCGCACGCGCTCCGAACCGGTGGGGGTGATGGTGGTGACCAGCACCGGGCGGTCCGGGTACGCGGCCAGCAGTCCGTCCACCAGCGGCCGCGCCGCCAGCACTTCGCCCACGGACACCGCGTGCACCCACAGCGTGTCTTGCAGGTCGAGCTTGCCGTCGAGCCACGCGTAGCGCTCCGGCCACCGCTGCAGGTACTCGCGCTGGCGCATGCCGCGCCAGATGAGGTGATAGAGGGTGACCGGGAAGGCGAGGTGCAGGACCAGCGAATACAGGCCCAGGAGTACGCGCTGCCCGAAGGTGAGATGCATGCGCCGAAGGATACCCGACCTGCCCGGCGGCGCGGCGCCAGCGGATAGAATGGGGCCGCATGGCCGAATCACTCCCGCCCCCGCCGCTGTCGCCCCGCCGCTGGCCCGCCTGGCTGCTGATCGGCCTGGGCTGGACCGTGGCGCGCTGGCCGCTGTGGCTGCAGCGCGCCGCCGGCCCCGCGCTGGGCTGGCTGATGCTGCACCTGCTGCGGTCGCGGCGGCGCGTGGCCGCCACCAACCTGGCGCTGTGCTTCCCCGAACTGTCCGACGCCGAGCGCGCGCGCCTGCTGCGCGACAACTTCCGGGCGCTGGGCCTGGGCGCATTCGAGTTCCTGCGCGCGTGGTGGGGCCGGCTGCCGGCGCCATCCGAATGCGAGATCAGCGGCCTGGAACACCTGGATGCGGCGCGCGAGGGTGGACGCGGCGTCATCCTGGTGTCGGCGCACTTCACCACGCTGGAAATCTGCATGCGCCTGCTGTGCCAGCGCATCCCGCTGGCCGGCATGTACCGCCCGCACGAAGAGCCGGCGATGGAGTGGGCGGTCAAGCGCGGCCGGCTGCGGCATGCGGTGGCGATGTTCTCGCGCGGCGAGCTGAGGCCGGCGCTGCGCCACCTCAAGCAGGGCGGCCTGCTGTGGTTCGCGCCGGACCAGGAAACGCGGCGCGGCGACAGCGTGTTCGTGCCCTTTTTCGGCCGCCCGGCCTGGAGCCTCACGTCCACCCACCAGCTGGCGCGGCTGTCGGGCGCGGCGGTGCTGCCGCTGTTCCACGAGCGCCTGCCCGATGGCCGCTACCGCATCCAGGTACTGCCCCGGCTGGAAGGCTTCCCAGGCGCCGACGCCACCGCCGACACGGCGCGCGTGATGGCCGCGCTGGAAGGCCTGGTCCGCCGCTGCCCCACGCAGTACCTGTGGCTGCACCAGCGCTTCAAGCGCCAGCCCGACGGCAGCAAGCGCCGCTACGGCTGATCAGTACACCGGCGGCTCGCCCGGCGGCCGCGTCTTGAAGCGGCGGTGGGCCCACAGGTATTGCGCCGGGCACTCGCGCACCACGGCCTCGAGCTCGCGCATGTAGCGCGCGGCATCCGCGACCGGGTCGCCGCTGGGCCAGCCGGCCCACGTGGGCTCGATGCGGATCACGTAGCGGCCATCGCGATCGCGCCGGTACCAGAACGGCAGCAGCACTGCGCGCCCGCGGCGCACCAGTTCGGGCGTGGCGGTGAGCGTGGCGGCGGGCACGCCGAAGAAAGGCACGAAGGCGTTCTGGTAGGTGAAGTTCTGGTCTGCCGAATACACCACCGGCTGGCCCTCGGACAGGTAGCGCAGCAGCGCGCGCACGTCCTTCTTGCCAACGGTGGGTCCGAACACCGCGCTGCGCGCCGATTCGAACCAGCGCTCCAGGCAGGCGTTGTTGTGCCGGCGCACCACCACCCGCACCGGCCGGCCCAGGGCTTCGCCCAGCAGGCGCACGGCCAGTTCGGTGTGGGTGAAGTGGCCGCACATCAGCAGCACGCCCTGCCCGCGCGCCAGCGCCTCGCGCAAGTGGTGCAGGCCTTCGATGCGGGCCAGGCCGGCGAGCGCATGCGGCGGCGCGCACCAGGCGCGCATCAGCTCCAGCGCGCCCACCACCGTGTTCACCAGGCTCTCGCGCACCAGCGCCGCCTGCGCGCGCGCATCCAGCTGCGGGAAGCACAGCGCCACGTTGATGGCGGCAATCCTTCGCCGCGACCGCAGCAGCGGCCAGGCCAGCCACGCCGCGGCGCGACCCAGCGCCAGCAGCGCCGGCTGCGGCAGCCGGGCCACGGCCTGGGCCGCCCACGACAGCGGCACGGTGGCCAGGCAGCGCATGGCCCGCGCGCTCAGTCCGGCCCGGCCGACGCGTCCGGGCGCCGGTCCGACAGCAGGCTGCCGGCGAACAGCGCCGCCAGCAGCAGGGTCAGCCCACCCCAGAAAGTCGAATAGAAGGCCAGGTGCGTGTTGAGCGGAAACACCGTGACCAGCAGCGCCAGCGCCGGGGCCCGCGCCCGCTCGCGCCCCGCGGGGCTGGCGAAGCGCCACGCCCGCCACGCCAGCGCCGCACCGCCGAACCACAGCAGCAGGCCCAGCAGTCCGGTTTCGCTGGCCACCTCGAGCACGATCTGGTGCGCGTGGAAGCCGGCACCGTGCTCGGCGTCCAGGCGCCAGGGATCGTCCTTGGCGGCATAGGTGCCGTAGGCGTCGCGGAAGCCGCGCACGCCCACGCCGTTCACCGGGTTGGCCAGCGCCATGTCCACCGCCGTGCTCCAGATGGAAAGCCGGCCCGAGAGGGCGAAGTCCAGGCTTTCGCTGCCGCCGTCAAGCGCCACGCCGGTGCGCTCCACGCGGTCCTGCAGCTTGTCCGAGAACGCCACCGCCAGCGCGAACACCAGCAGCCCGCCCACGCCCAGCAGCGCCAGGGCGCGCCGGGGCCCGAACTGCTGCGACCCGCTGATCACCAGCACCAGCGCCAGCGTCAGCCACGACGCGCGCGCGCCGGCCAGCAGCACCACGGCGCCCAGCACCGCGGCCACCGCCAGCCAGCCCGGCATGCCAAAACGCTTGCCCGCGAACTTCAGCGGGAACGGCGCCAGGCTGGCCAGCACCAGGCCCAGCTTGAGGTTGTCGGCGCCGAACACGCCGCTCAGGCGGTCGGCGCTGGCATAGCCGCCCAGGCTCCAGCCGGTGAGGGCCTGCACCGCGCCGTCCAGCGTCCACAGCAGCACGATCACCGCGATGCCGCCGAACGTAAGCCGGCGGCCGCGTTCGTTCGCCACCGCCATCGCCACCAGCCACAGGAATGGCAGGTAGCGCAGGTCGAGCAGCGACTCGCGCAGGGCGCGCCGCCCGTTCACCGCATCGGGCGACGAGAGCAGTTCGGGCAGCCAGTAGCTGGCGAACAGCACCGTGGTGAGCGCCCAGGATTCGCGGCTGAGCAGGGACATGCCGCCGCGGAAGCGGAACAGGGCCAGCACCGCCAGCGCCACGATGGCGCCCAGCGACAGCACCACTTCCGCCGGCCCCGTCAGCGGCCACAGCGCCACGAAGGCCAGCACCCACCACGGGGCCCAGCGCAGGCTGGCTTCAGTCGGCGACGAGGCGGTCATAGAGTTCCAGTGTGGCGGACTGCATCGCCGCCAGGGTGTGCGGGATGGTAACCGGCATCGGCGCCGGCGCGGCGAGCAGCGCGCGCGCCGCGACCGCCAGCGCCGAGGTGTCGCCCAGCCGCACGGCGCCCGCGGGATACAGCGCGTGCAGCAGTTCGCCGACGCCGCCATGGTCCCAGCCCAGCACCGGCCGGCCGATGGACAGCGCCTCGACCACGGTGCGGCCGAAGGCTTCGGGCTTGCCGGAAAGCTGCAGCACCAGGTCGCTGGCCGCATAGGCTTCGCGGATGTCGCTGCGCGGCGCACTGGCCACCAGCCAGTCCGCTACGCCCAGGCGGTCGGCCAGCGCGCGCAGCTCGGCCAGGTAGGCTTCGCGGCCGGGCTCGTCGGCGCCCAGCAGCCACAGCCGCGCGTCTTCGCCCGCGGCGCGCAGCGTGGCCAGCAGTTCGATGGCCGTGGCGTGGCCCTTGAGCCGGGTGCCGCGGCCCGGCATCAGCAGCAGCCGGCCGCCCTGCAGCGCGGGCAGCTCGGCGGCGAAGCGCTCGCGCCATGGCGCGGACGGTGCGAACCCGCGCGGGAAGTCCTGCGGGTCGATGCCGCGCGCAATCACCACGCGCCGCGCCGGGTCGGCCTCGGGCCAGTGGCGGTCGACATGGGCGCGCACGCTGTCCGACACGCACACCACGCGCTGGCCGCGCAGCATGATGCCGCTGTAGCGGCCCGGCGAATTCATGCCGTGCACGGTGGTGACGAAGCGGGGCCGCGGCGCCGGCATGCCGCGCAGTGCGAACCAGGCCAGCCACGCCGGCAGCCGGGAACGCGCATGCACGATGTCCGGGCGCAGGCCCACCAGCAGCGCGCGCAGGCGGCGCATCACCGCATAGGCGCCCAGGGACTTGCGGCCCACCGCCAGTTCGATGTGTTCGCTGCCGCCTTCAAGCAGCGCCGGCACCAGCCGGCCGCCCGCCGACACCACGATGGAACGATGGCCGGCGGCCACCAGGGCCGCGGCGATTTCCAGAGTGGAGCGCTCGACGCCGCCGCTGTGCAGCGACGGCAGCAGTTGCACGACGGTCAGGCGGCGCAAGGCGATGCCCCGCCGCGGCCTCAGTCCTTGAGCACGTAGACGGCGCCGCAATACGGGCAGGTGGCGCTGCCCGTGGCTTCCACCGGCAGGTAGACGCGCGGGTGCGAATTCCACAGCGCCATGGCCGGCGACGGGCAGGACAGGGGCAGCTCCGCACGCGTCACTTCGTAGCGGCGCTCGGCGTTGGCCGGCGCGCGGCCGGTGGCGGTGTCGGTACGCGACATGGCGGCGATTCCCAAGGGGCAGGCCGGGATTTTACACCCGGCCGCCGCCCGGACGCGACGTGGAAGGCCGAGGGGGCTTACTGCTTGGCCTGGGTGGCTTCGACGGTGATCGACAGGGTGACCTCGTCGCCCACGGCCGGCACGTAGGCGCCCACGCCGAAGTCGCTGCGCTTGATCCGGGCGCTGGCGTCGAAGCCGACCGCCGGGACCTTGCGCATCGGGTGCTCGCCCATGCCGTTGAGGGTGACGTCCAGCACCACCGGGCGGGTGACGCCGTGGATGGTGAGGTCGCCGGCGACGGCCCACTTGCCCGCGCCCGCGGCCACGATGCCGGTGCTCTTGAAGGTGGCGGTGGGGAACTGGGCGGCGTCGAAGAAGTCGGCCTTGAGCAGGTGTTCGTCGAGCTTGTCCACGCCGGTGCTGATGCTGGCCACCGGGATGGTGATGCTGACGCTGGACTTCGACGGGTCGGCGGCGTCGAACAGGAACTCGCCGCCCACTTCGTCGAAGCGGCCGGTGATGTTCGAGAAGCCCATGTGGTTGTAGGTGAACTGCACCTGGGTGTGGGTCGGGTCGATGTCGTACTTGTCGGCGGCCAGGGCCGGGAACGAAGCGGCGGCGATCAGGGTGGCGAGGACGAGGCGGCGGGCGAACATGGGCGTGTCTCCTGGGTGTGGGTCAGACGATCCGGCAGGCCTGGTCGAAGGCCAGGCGCGGTCCGCGCGGGGTGAGGGTATCGCGGTTGCCGTAGCCGAGGCTGCAGATGAAGTTGGTGCGCACCGCGGTGCCGGCGAAGAAAGCAGCGTCCATCTTCGCCCGGTCGAAGCCCGACATCGGGCCGCAGTCCAGGCCCAGCGCGCGTGCGGCCATGATCAGGTAGGCGCCCTGCAGCGCCGTGTTGCGCGAGGCCGCGTCTTCGATGGCCGCGGGGTTGCCGGCGAACCAGCTGCGCGCATCGGCGTAGGGGAACAGCAGGGGCAGGTGTTCGTAGAACTCCATGTCCTGGCCGATGATGGCGGTAACCGGCGCGGCCATGGTCTGGTCCACGTTGCCGGGGTTGAGCGCTTCGCGCAGCTTGGCGCGGGCCTCGTCCGAGCGCACGAAGACGATGCGGGCCGGCGAGCAGTTGGCGCTGGTCGGGGCCAGGCGCATCAGGTCGTAGAGCTGCGCCAGCTGGGCGTCGGTGACCGGCGTGTCCCGCCAGGCCTGGCTGGAGCCCCGGAAGGTGCGGGCCTGCAGGAACAGCTGGTCGAGGGCGGCGGCGTTCAGGGGCGTGTTCATGGTGTCTCCAGGGCGGTGCCGCAGCGTGAAGGCGGGCGGATGAAGGGAGTGTAGGCACCCCGTGGCTGCAACGCAGCCGGGAGGTACGCAACGTATCGTTGCGCCGGCACGGCGCGGCGGCCGGGTGGACCCGTCAAATTGCGTGAGAGGAAACAGGCCCGCCGCGTCCCCGCGCGCAGGCCCTCGACGCGCCGTCCGGCGCGCGACACCGAGCATGGAGACTCGCATGATCCGCAACACCCTGTTCCTTGCCGTCCTGGCTACCCTTCTCGCCGCGCCGGCTTCGGCGTCGGCCGATGACACCTTCCGCTCGCCGGCCGTGGCCGACGCCCGGGCCGCCGGCAAGATCGCCGCCGCCCGCGCCGACCGCGCCGCGAAGTCCGGCGTGGTCACTGCCGCCGCCGTCACCCCCGAGGAAGTGGGCGACGCCGACTCCTTCGGCAAGCCCGTGAAGTGGCTGGGCCTGCTGTCGGGCTACGTTTCGCTGTCCGAAGACTGCACGCCGCCGGCCGGCGAACCCGCCGACCCGAACTGCATCGTCCTCAACCCGGCGCCGGCCACCACCGTCTTCAACGCCGTGGACCTGGCCAGCATCACCCTGCCGGGCAAGAGCGCCGAAACGCTGCTGTGCCACTGGCAGACGCCGCTGGTGAGCTATGGCATCTCCAACGACACGCTGTCCGCCCAGGTGGCCAACTTCCGCGCCACGCCGCGCTACCGCATCGAAAGCGAAGTGCTGGACGATCCCGCGCTGATCAACCCCGGCACCGGCCTGCCGTTCGGCGGCTCGTTCGAAGTGGCGCTGACCTCGTTCAACAAGACCAAGCTGGTGGAGCCGGGCCACTTCGAGAACGAAACCCTGTCGGGCACGCGCATGTGCATCGGCGGCATGGTGACCAAGGCGGCGCTGGTCAGCCAGTACGGCCTGACCGAGGCGCAGGCCAAGCGCTTCTTCCGCAAGCCCATCACCATCACCCTGGGCATCAGCGGCCAGGCGCGCATGGTCAACGGCGCCAGCATCAACTTCGGCACCCGCATCACCGGCGACTGAGTCCGGGCCCTGCCTGCCCGGCGTTACCCGCCGGGCCGTTCTTCCACGGCGGCACCGCGACCTCGCGGTGCCGCCGGCTTTCCGGCTACCCTCCGGGCATGCCGAACACGCCGATTTCCTGCTGGGCCCTGCACGACGGCGCCGCCGGCCACCGCCGGCAGGGGCTGGCCCTGGCCCAGGCCCTGGCGCCGCAGCTGCGCGAATGGACGCTCGAAGCGTCTGCCCCCTGGTCCTGGCTGGCGCCGCGCCGGCTGCCGGGCAGCGAGCGCGCCTTCGGCAGCGAATTCCAACAGGCCCTCGCGCTTCCGCCCGCGCTGGCGGTCGGCTGCGGCCGGCGCGCCGCCCTGGCCACGCGCCTGCTGGGCGAGCGCGGTGCGCGCACGGTGCAGGTGCTCGATCCGCGGCTGGATCCCGCGCACTGGGACGTGGTGGTGGCGCCCGAACACGACGGCCTGCGCGGCGCCAACGTGGTCACGCTGTGCGGCAGCCTGCACCCGGTGGACGAGGCCTGGCTGGCCGATGCGCGCGCGGCGTTTCCCGCGCTGGGCGCCCTGCCCTCGCCGCGCACCGCAGTGCTGCTGGGCGGTCCGACTAAAGCCGTGCGCTTCGACCGTGGCGCCTTCGAAGTGATGCAGTCGCGCCTGGAGCACTGGCTGGCGACATCGGGCGGCAGCCTGATGGTGGTCGGCTCGCGCCGCACGCCCCGGGCGCTGGCGCAGCTGGGGCGCGCCTACTGGGCCGACACGCCCGGCCTGCGCTGGTTCGACGACAGCGACGGCCCCAACCCCTACGCCGGCGCGCTGGCCTGGGCCGACCGCGTGGTGGTCTCGCCCGATTCGGTGAACATGGTGTCCGAAGCCTGCGCCACGTCGGCGCCGGTGTACGTGGCCGAGCCCGGCCGCGCCACCGGGCGCGTGAAGTCCTACCTGGACGAACTGCTGCGCCGCGGCCGCATCCGCGCCCTGGGCAAGCACCCCGAAGCCTTCGCCGCCGAACCCCTGTGCGAGACCGCGCGCGTGGCGGCCGAGGTGATGGCGAGGCTGTCGCGCTGACGTGGCATAGATTTTTTGCCACGGATTACGCGGATAGCCGCGGATAAAAGCGAATCAAATAAACCTGCTTATCTGCTTCATCGGCTTTTATCCGCGGGCATCCGCGTAATCCGTGGCCAGGCTTTTCCTGTCAGCCAAAGCCGAGTCCGCCCGCAGCGCAGGCATCGCGCACCACCGCGCGCGCGGCGTCCAGCGCGTCGTCGGGCGGTACCAGGCGCGGGCGCTGGTCGAGCGTGCAGTCCAGGCCCAGGCCCAGCATCAGCGCGTGCGCCTGCCGCAGCGCCGCCACGTCGGCCGGCGCCAGCACGCCGGCGTCGCCCAGCGCGGCC
>Ga0075158_10000850_pt1 | contig 24194 bp, 12 predicted proteins | sample JI91814BDNA_FD_70968 | JGI IMG/M metagenome (GOLD analysis project Ga0075158, IMG submission 70968) | Wastewater effluent complex algal communities from Wisconsin, to seasonally profile nutrient transformation and Carbon sequestration -... | ecosystem: Engineered > WWTP > Effluent > Algae... | reverse complement strand
CAGCCCCGATGGAGCGAATGTAATTGGCTGAATGAGAATCGACAGGCAGGCGGTCGATTGGAACCTTCCAGACATTATTGAGAGGCATTAGTGATGCTACTGACGATCTGGTTTGTGAGCTGCCCGGCGGTAGCGAAGAAGACGGTGCGCAGGCTGTAAATAACGACAAGATGACTGCTAAAGAAAACGACACCTGAATTGCATGCAAACGTGAGTAATCGTTGATATTCAAAATTTTCACTTGGGTGGTGGATTTTTAAAGCTGTAATCCAAAAGCTGCGACTCAGAATCCATCGTCGCTGATGTTGCCGTTGACTTGACCAAGCCGATGTAGTTTGCATACCAATAGCTCATGTTAATTGGCTGCCCGCCCTGTGTTCCGGTGACAGTCACCTTCATTGCCTGAAATTTTCCTGCGGGCGTAATTACTTCTTCCGGTCCAGAAACCGTAGACATATTATTGATCTCGATGCCCATGTTTCCCTTACCCTTCCAGGGCCAGGTTTCATCTTTCGTGGGTGGGTTCGTCAACAGTACACGCTCAGGAGAGAACTGAACTCTCATTGTTTCGTCGTCACCGTATTGTTCTTTGTGCCAGACAACCTTTTCCTTCGCCTTCATATACCATTCGCGAATAGTTTTCATAGCAGGGCTAGTGGTATCAAGCTGCCATAGGATTGTTTCATCGGGCTGTTTTACAGCGTTAATTACTTGAATTTTGAAATCTTCAGGTTTTTTGTCTATAGGCTTGCCATTCAAGTTGCATTTAACATAAGTGTATTTCCACCACCATTCAATCGGCTTACCTTCTGAATCTTTGATGCGCAGCGGGAAGTAATCTGGCGGCGGCGGCACCACCTTCTTGGCAGCAGGCTTATCCGCTGCATCTGCACTCACTATCGTTATTGCGGATAATGCTATTACAGAAATTAGGATTTGTTTGATCATAATTTTGCCACCTGACGTTGCGAATAACGAGTAAAGCCAATGGTCATTTTAAGCTAAAATTAGCTGAATTCCATCGGCAAATTGTATCTCTGTTCTTCGGAGGAACAATTGGACCAGTCGCATGCACCAATTACCGTGCAAATTATTGCACCAAATAGCTTGCAAAGTCACACCGCACTTTGGACTTGGTGAGTACTGAATGAAGGAGAAAACTGTGAACGAAGAAGACAGTAAACCTATAAATTTACTGGACCATATGCTTGGAATGTATGTCGTCGATTGTTCCGTTGACAATGATACCTTACTCCTAAAGTTCGATCGAGCTAGCTTTGCTTTCTTCTGCGAATACAAGATACTGCCAGAATCAACGCGCCTTACTGAGCTAATCGGTGCTACTTTAGACCGAATAGCTGATAATACCAAGTCGATGTCTTTTAGATTTGATTCTGGCTTAGCAATTAACTTTTCTTGGGAAGAAGCTAGAAGTGTTGAGGCTTTTGCTGGTTCCATTGATGTAGGTAACGGTCAGACGTTATGGATTACGGAACAATTCGACTAAAGTTAGGCGCCGTTTGGGCATGTCCTTTGTCCGCAAATCATTACACCATACAGTACATGCACCACACGTAGTATCACGCGAGGCATCAAGAATGTGTTTATTTGGATGAATAGTTGCTCATCGAGCCGAGTGACCGAGAAGAAGTATTCTGTTTTTCCCAACAGCAGATATGCTGTCAGCGCCAAGATGCTCGGCAGAAAGGAAGAAGATCAAGTCAGGCAAGTACGCTAGCGCGTAGCGCGCAAAGAGTGTTTATTGACTGAGAAATCGACTCCCTGGCTTATCTTAGTCAATCGACTCGTCTTGCCTTTTAAACCGATGAACGCAAGGAGAGAGCAAGCTAAAAGAGTGGCGCAAATTGCCCCAAGCTTTAGTTTGCTTCGATGACCAAAAACTAAACTCACACGAGAGCATCTGTACGTGCAGTCAAACCCAAACCTTGCAAGACGCCCTAAACGTTACTCTTTATTAAGAGATCCAGTGTATGATTAAGAAAGCAAAGCACCTTGAATTTTCGGCTTCAAATGTCAGACACCGAGTTCTCAGAAAAATTGAATAACCATTTTCATTTAAGGGAGATGCCTGATAATTCCACTACGGAGATTATTGGGTTCTTTGACGATGAAGCTGAAGAGCCATTCTCTTCAAAAACTGCGGCAGATAAAGCTATAAAGACGTTGCCGGATTTTGGTGAGAGATATTCGATTTTGGAATTTTTGGGAGCCGGAGGCACGGGCTCGGTTTGGAAAGTACACGACAAATTACTGGATGAAACGTTAGCGATAAAAGTATTGCACGAGGAATTGCTAACCAACAAAAAGTCTATACAACGCATAACACAAGAAGCTCGATTGGCGATGGAGCTGACACACGCCAACATTGCAGCAGTCTTTGGAGCAACACAAGATGCAATTGGGCGGCCATGCGTCATCATGCGCTATGTGGAAGGCGAAAGCCTGTACAAAATCCTCGCCCGCGAGGGTAAGCTGGAAATGTCGCGGGCCGAAGATATCTATCTTCAAATCAGAGATGCCCTGACGCATAGCCATGCCAAAGGAGTTGTACACCGCGACATCAAGCCAAGCAATATTATAATTTCGCAGACCAAGTCAGGCTCTGATATTGTAAGTATCATCGACTTTGGTATAGCAAAATCAATTTACGGTGAAGTACAAAGCGCAGAAGCCATAACGAGTCATGGCGTTATTGTAGGCAGTCCGCAATACATTAGCCCAGAACAGTTATTAGGGCAGGAAATAACACCAGCAAGCGATCTATATTCACTGGGTTGTGTCTACTATCAAATGCTGGCAGGTCATCCTCCCTTTACTCTGGTTAACCCTGTCCTTTTGGTGTTACAACACATAAACGATGCGCCAGACCTAGATTGCATTCCCGAGGCAAAGAGGGCTGAGATCAGTACACTTCTTCAGAAGGACCCGAAAAACCGCATCACCACTGTAACTCCTTCAAAAGAAGCAGGGTCCAACGCACTCGATTTCATCAAAAAAGATAGGCTTTTACTTGCACTATTATCCGCCTTTATTCAGGTGCCTGTCTGGATAAATCTATTGATTTCGTCCAATTTAGCTCCAGCAACACTTTTACTGCTTGTGCTCTTGCTAATTGCGACGCCTCGCATGCTCCAGATGCCACCACAAAACAAAAGCCAGGGGATAATTTGTCAGACCATTATTCTCAATATAGCTTGTTCAGCTTTTTTACTTCTAGTCTATTTCTTGTTTGGTCCAAATGTTTCCTATCAAAAGTCTATAGGCAACTATCTTGCATATTTTCTGGCGCCGTGCCTTATTTTCTGTGCAGTGTTAATCAATTCTTGGAGCACTCAGATCAGCAAGATCTTGACGAGTGTTTATTTTCAAGGTCTAGTTTTACTTACTTCTATCTCCATATTTATTTCAGTGTCGACACCAGTAGACAATGGCGTATTGCAGACTCCTCCAGGTGTTAAGCCACCAGCCGCCAGTAAACAAGTCCTAGAGCAATGCTTAACACTGGCTCGCACTGCGCAATACGACAAGTACAGGTTAACACTAGTGAGCACTTTCGCGCCCCAGAGCTCTTCTATTAATCTATATCGTAGTATCTGCAAACAGATAATCGAGAGCACTTATCTAACAGATCCAATGATCAAGTCGAAGACTTATTTGCGCCTTGCCGCCACTTATTCAGGGTCAAGCCCGGACTCTTTGAAGAGTTGGAAAAACTGCATCAGTGAAGCGCTCGCGATACTTAGACATTTAATAGAAAAGGAACAGAAACCGACAGTATTTTTTAGTCAGATTAGAACCAAACAGCAAGAAATTGATTTTGCATTAGACATCGCAGAATCTTGTATCGAACACGGAGACTACGTTGTAGCTGATGACGCTTTATTGTTGAAGTCAACCAACATGCGGTTTGAATCAGCAAGTCAGCAACAGCGAAGTATCAAATTATTTGAAAAGATAGAAAAAGGTCGGCGCTCTCAATAGTCTGCCCTTATCATCACCCTATATTTTTGAATTGTTCGCAAACAATTGGACGCAAAACGCTTCAAAAAGTCAAAAAATCGTGCGATACAAGGCAACAACCTTGTATCGCACGCATAAGTCAAAGAGACCAAATTCAACGACGTCTCTTACATTTTCTTATCTCGTAACGCTACTCTTATTTCAGATAGGTCACCACACCCCTCCGCCAAAACCTCCAGAGGTACTTGACCCGAATCCAGGATCGTAGCTCTGAGCGATTGCTCTTTGGTTGTAGTCATAATAAGCATTTCCGCCAAAGGACTGGTCCGCACCGAGTCCTAAAACAGGTTGAGCATATACTCCCTGGGGAGCCTGGGCTACATTACCGCCTCCACTTGGAGAAGGCTGCCCGTTCTGCGGTTTAGGAGTGCGGGCAGCTATTTGCTCCGGGGTGTACCATCCGGCGGGAGCAACTCCATCAATGTATCCTGCCGGATACCAGCCATCGCCGGATTTTACGCCGACGGCCGCAAGGTTTTGATAGTATTCTTGGTAAATTGGCCATCCACTAAGTGGGCGCAACAGGTCCAAAACATCGTACACCTTTAGCGGTTCGTCTTTGTACGCAGCAGGGTTTGCTCTGATACCAGCATCTGTAGCAAGAGCTTGAGTGCCCAAAGCGACAAAGACCAAGAACCAAACGATGTAGAGAAAAATCAGGAACCAGAAGCTAACCGCAGCCTGTCCCATCGGATCTGTAAACTTTAAGGACCTATTGCCGACATAGCTGTAGAGATTGAAGTCCGGGGCACCCGCATAACCGACAGGATCCGGCTGTAAAAATCTTCCGATTTTAGGCGAATATACCCGCAGCTTATAGTAATGAAGACCATCAAGCTCCGCATCTCTGCGCTGCCCAGTATAGCCAAAGGTAGTACCACCAATGGTAGTGCTCTCCCCGAACTGACCATACGGATTTTTATTAACAACCGCACCAGCCGCATTACTCACAGCGATCACAGTGCCCATCTTGTCGGCATGAAGGAATGTCAAAACGCCGGCGCTGGTCACCTGGATTAGCGGTTCATCCATTTCTGTGCCATACACATAACGATTTTGCAGCGTACCCGTAACACCATCGTAGTCAGCAATGCGCTGCCACTCAGAATAGATGTATCGAGTTTTCACCGCGCCAACAGTCTTCTGACTCTGACGCTGCATCGGGTCATACACAAAGCTGGCGCTCGTGCCGGACTTGCTGGCTGTCACCAACTGGTTCTCTGTGTTGTAACCGTATGTCCAGACGCCATCACCAGTCAGGTTTTTGTTCGCGTCATAAGTGTAACTAGTGCCACCGACAGCAGGATACTTGTTGACACTGTCGGCGGTACCGTAGGTGGTAGACGCAGCAGCCGGATACCACATGTAAGTGCTGTCCGAGACCTGCACGCTCGTTGGTTCATGGACGTTGTTAAAGCCGTAGGTAAAGACAACACTTGAGCCTACAAAGTTGTGAGTAATTGTCGTCACATCTTCATTGAGCTGAGGAGTGTAGACGACAGTTGCTCCATTGCTGTACGTCAGCTGAGTGCGCTGAGACAGCTGATTGTAGCTGAAGGCAACGGCGGTACTGGCGCTGCCATTGAGCTTAATTGCGGTGAGCCTATTGAGTTCGTCATAGGTCCGGTCAACAAAGTAGCCGTCAGGCCATGTAGTCTTCGTCCGGTTTCCGTTTGCATCCAGTACGTGGACAACAGTTTTGGAGTCGGAATACTGTTCCTTCCAAAAGCGGCCGGCAGTGTCGAAGAAGAACTTATGTGCACCTGAAGAAGGATTGCCGGCAACAACAGGTTTGCTTGACTGCGTCAGACGATCAGCGAGATCGTACGTATTAGTAATGACAGGCTGACCAGCTGGTGATTTGGTGGCAAGCCTATTCAATGCGTCATAGGTGCATACGATGCTGCTTCCAGAGCGAGTCAGCTGGATGAGCACGTTGCTATTGGCATCATACGAGCTGTTTTGCTCAAATGTCGTGTCGGCATATGTGGTCTTGTTGAGCCGATCAAAACCATCCCACGAGTAAGTTGTGGTGTTATTGCGAGCATCCTTTACCGATGCGAGCATCCCATTATTGGTAAACGTCCGGGTGTCACACACCGTACTGGTTGGGTCGGTAGTGACGCTTAGCCGATCGAGTGCATCGTAGGCGTATTGCCATTGACGAGACTGCGCATCGGTCACTGTCTGGATACGGTCCTTCCCATCGTAAGTCCAGGTAGAAGTATTGAGGGAGGGATCAACAGCGGTAAGCTTTTTATTTGTCGGCGAGTAAGTCCAACTGTAGATCTGCCAGGCTGGTGTAGTGCCAGTCTGGCGCTGGATATTGAGCAAGTTGCCGTTGTCGTCATAATTGAGATTCATGACGTAGCTAAACGGAGCTGGATCAGTTTTTTGCTTGAGCTGCCGCAGATTGTCCCAGCTAAAGGTCGTGGTCTTGGAGCGCGGGTCAGTCAGACTAGTAACGTCGCCAACCGCATTGTAGCCAAACGAGGTGGTCAAATTGAGATGACCGCCACCAGCAGAATAGTCGACCACCTGAGTGGTCAACCTTTCGGTCGTGACATCATAAGTAAACTTTGTCACGATGTTGGTTTCATCGGTTCTCGTAAGCATCTGACCGCGAGCATTCCAGGTCATAGTCACTGTGGGAGTCAACCCACCGACGACCGGGCGCTGGATTGTCAAAAGATTGCCGAGCGTGACATCGTAAGTGTAAGTGGTCGTGTTGAGGCGACCGTCCTTGTGTGTCTTGACCTTCGCCCAGAGCGGGTCATAGGTGAATGTTTCAACGATGTTAGCAAGCCCGGAGCCGGGCTTTGGCACCTGAGTCCGCGTCAGCGGATTATTGTTGGCATCCAGAGTCCATTTGATCTGGTTGCCTTCGGGCATGGTGGTCTGGACCATACGGTTCAAACCGTCAAACACGTTGTCGGCCTTAAACCCGAGCGCGTCAATATGACGTGTGATGCCGCCCAGAGCGTTGAAGTAGAAAATATCGCGATTACCAATTGGATCAACAATCTCCGAGCGAGAACCGGCGATATAGTAGTTCCAAACCTGAGACCGGGCGTTGGACTGAGTTTTGACTCGAGACAACGAGTCATAGACATTGGTGGCAGCGGCGGTTAGAGGATTGGCAGGCAAGAAATATGCCGTCATCCGCCCCGGGTTATCGTATGAATAACTAGTGGTTTTGCCATTTGCGTCAACAAACGCGGTCTGGTTGGAGTTGGCATCCAAAGTAAAGCTGACACTACGGCCAGTACCATCGGTGACCGACGTAAGTTGGCCACCGGTGTAGTTGAGAGTCAGCGTGCGACCCATGCCATTGGTGACCGAAGAGAGGACACCGCTGGCGTAGTTAAACGTCAGCGTCACTCCATTTGGATAAACGATGGTGGCAATTTTACCGGAAGCGTTGTAGTTGAACTTCAGCTTCTGTGGCGTCGTAACGGTATACGCGCCGGCAACCAGAGTCAACGTCGAAGGGCTGCGACTCGGCGCAGTATAGCTGCCATCCGGCTGCTTCACATAAACGTTTGTATCCTGAGGCATGCTCACGACAACAGTGTTGTTGACCAACTGATCAACCCACCAATTATCCGCGATGGATGCCGTAACAAGCTTGACCACAGGGTTTGTGGTGTCATTAAACAGATCAATTGCCACAAAAAGTTCAGCGATCGTCGCAGCGCCTTGAATGGCGAACTGATCACCCATCGCCAGGTAGCCGTCGCTGCTGACTTTCGCAGACAGATCAAAGCCGTGACTCCAGCCGCGGCCCAGGGGACCGTTAACAAACTGGTTTGCAGAGCTGTAGAAGCGCTGAAAAGTCAGCTTATAAGGATGTTCGCCACTGCCAATGGAAAGGTCATCATGGCTGTAAAGGAAATCACCAGACGACATCGAGATCGGATCGCCGGCAGTGTACTGTGTCACCGGACTGCCCTCGACCGGATTGGGACTGGGAGCACCAGCAATCGCGGGACCAGGCTGAGCGCCGCCACCTTTGTACGAGCCATTGAGCAAACCAAATGCACCAGAGCCCGGATAAAGCCAATCGGCCCAGCCAGACCAGGAGCCGAGGGTACGATTGGGACTCTCACCCATCACAACAGCCCATCCATACTGGAGATACCAGTTATAGATGTTGTTGGTGTCGGTGGTAGAGAAACCGTTGGCGTTGAGTGCGGCAGCAACGTTTGCACCGGTATTCCAGTTGGCACTGGTACCTTTGTAGATTTTGTCGCCTGCAGAGTTGACCGCATCGAGTACGGTTGTAGTCGACAAACCAGGAGTCAGACCTGTCACCTGCGCCAGAGTGACTGCTTCCAAAGCAACGCCATGCATGGCGTTGACTTCGTCATTAATCGGCACCTGGGTCATGTCATTATTTAGATTGGTAGAACCAGCGGCAACACCACCGATGTCGGTAGCAAATGCTCCAGCGCTAAAACTGTCAAACGAGATCACACCGACTTGATGGTGATAAACGGTTTTGCAAGACTTGAGGCGGTTGACGAGGTCGGCAACTCGGCTACCTTGTCCGACAACGTCCCACCAAATCACGGACAACTGCTCACCCATAATAGGCTCGGAAGTGCTCGAACCACCAGCCGCCGTATTCTGGGCAAGTTGCTTCTGGTGCAATAGTGATTGCCCGCGACCGGCATTACCCCAGGCGTTACCAATCAGGTAATACTTTCCGGCACTAATGTACGACTGCCACCACTGCTGGTTATACCAGGTGACTGGATAGCCGTTGTGCACGACAGTAAGTTGCACCGAATTCCAGGTACCAACACCCTGCGCTTCACCGGTCGCCACTGTGACGCCATTGAGTGCGAGCACAGGCTGCAAGCTATTATTGAAGAAAAGTGTCAGCCTGCTACCTGCCAACTGATCGGAGGTGAAAGTCTGATCGATTGACCATCCGCCGGTGGAAAGCGGGAATTGAACACGGAGCGTGTTTTTGTACGAGAGCGGCACATCGCCGGTCCAGATTGTCGGCACATCGCCGGGTGCTTCATAAGCCAAAGTCGTGCTGTAGGCAAACGGAAGACTGACCGGCACGATAGCCTGTCCACCGATGACGTCTTCAACAGTAGCTGTGCCGGCGGGGGCAGTACCAACAGCATTGTTCTGGATGTATGAGACCAGATTAGAAGTCATAGTCTTCAGATCATTGCGGATATTAGTCCGATTCATGTTCTGGACATAGTTGCCGCCAGCATCCACTGTGGCGCCGGACTTGGCGTTATTGAGGAAAGTGGTAGCGTTATAACCCAGAATTGTGCCGAGATTTGCGACAGCCGTCTTGCGGGTGTAAGTCTTGATCGTCGGATCAAGCATATAAGTCGTCCCTGAAATGACGACCTGCACCCAGCAGTGGCTGATTACCATCTGGTAAATGGAGCCATTCCAGGTGGGGTAAACTGCCGGTACGTTGAGATTGCCGCAATAGTTGTAAGCCGCCCAGATGCTATTGGTGCCAAACCAGGCGTTGTACTGCGCTTCAGACAACTGAATCTGGCCAAGCGAATAGTTGGCAACAAAGCCGGCCTGCCTCAGAAGTGCAATAAGCAAGGCGCTCTGGTCGAAGGAGTTACCGATACCATCTTGCAGACAGCCAAGAGCGCCCTTCTGAAGCCCGATGCCAGGCTCCCAATCAATATTGTTATAAACAAATTCGAAGATGAGCTGTGGGTCATTCTTCAGAGCACGAGCAAGCTCAACGATAGAAGGTGCGCCCCGGACAGCATTGCTTGCAAAGCTTTGCCGCACAGGTGCTTTGTAGATTTTGGTCTCGTCAAGCACCTGACTATCAACTGATTTGCGCCAAGCATCAGGTGTAATTGGATTGCCAGACTGAAAGAGCCAACCCGGAGGCCGAGCCAAACCAGGATTTGCCGAAGTAGGCGGCGTCCGCGGAACAGGCGCTACCACCGGTGGCTTAAGAGGCGGGTTGAGAGGTGGAACAGTCGGTTGAGGAGCTAACGATGTATTGGAGGAAGACGGATTTTGGTCTGATTGAGCCATTTTCGTTCCTGTTGATTTTGGTTAAGGCGACCCAAATAAAAGGTCGCCGATGCTGAATTGGGGATTGCTTGAGAAATCCCCGCAGGATTAAAATCCAGATTTGATCAGGTACTAACTACCGCAGTGCGGTTACCTGCAGCGTCATATGTATAGGTGATGGTTTTGCCACTTGCGTAGGTAATCACCTTGATGCGACCGAGATTGTCATAAGTGACGGTGTAGCTGTCTGCTGCCATTTAAATGTTCCTTTTGTAAGGTTGATGCGCTTGGACCAGAGCGCGACAAGGGTCCGTCTTGCATACACGCCTCAATAAGAAGCAGTATCGTTTTGAAAACGCGCTGCAAGGTATCTGCTCACCACATAAGCACCTCTGATGACCAGATGATTACAGCGCGTCGATGGGGTTTTATGCGCCCAAGCTCAAAGCTCGATGGAGAAAAGATTTGAGCGCTCGCGATGCCGAAGATTGACTAGCAACCAGCGCAAGGGTCGTGTAATCTCCAGTCGGCGTCTCGCGATTATTCATACCGGCTTTGATAATCTGCGCGCATTCGGTCTCGATCATTTTTCTTTTTACGTCAGAGAGATCGTTCCATCCACTGAGCTTATAGAGCAACGGACAGCGTACATCTTTGTTTAACGCAGTTTGCTCTTTGATTGCTTGTTGCGCTTGCTCCGGCAAAAATGTGTTTGGAGAGGCGGGCGTAAACGATCTGGTCATCTCAAAACCAGCCCCACCAAACCCAATATTACTTTTGACTGTGGAGCCAACACCGAAGGGAATTCGAGGCGGCAAAGGATTTGCAGAAGGTTCGCTACCAGGTTGATCTACTTGATTTTCTCCGAAGAGAGAAACGTATATTCCGGCCTTTGATGAAGGCTCTGCGTAAGCTTGCTGCCCCAGTTCAACCTGAAATTTGTCAGCCAGCATGTGGGCATTGTTCCAGGTGTCATAAGGTTCTAGCAGGCTCGATGAGGCAATACCCGCCTTAATCCAGGCACTCGAGCCGCTCCTTCGCAGAGCATTCACACCTTGAGACTTTTGGCTTCTCAGAAGATATCGCCTCCGGAGGATGATATTGCAGATGGAGTGAGGGAGTTCGATAAGAAAGGATGGGACTTCTTGAGACTTTTTCATTAGAGGGTCCTTTTATAGTTACGGCGATAAGTTGAAAGGCTATCGGCAAGCTTGAGCACATCCTCACTTGAGGCAGCTACCCACCTCGATAGGATGTCGAAAATGACTCAGACGAGTGAACGCTGGTCAAACTATTTTTAACAGGCTAAAATTGCCAACGGGCATCTTCCCCACCAAATCATCGTGCGCATTTCGCTTGAGACGGTCACCTGCTTGCCCCAACGGGGCATCAATGACTATGTACGACTTGGGCACTGCTTAGTAGAAGGTCTGGAAATTGCTCGGCATGGGATAAATGTGGATACCCACAGCAAACACCATTGGATCGTGCAAATTCCATCCCCGGCACGAAAAAAATCTGAAAATTGTCAAAGACTCACAAATCCTCCCGCTAGGACACACTGCTTTACTTATCCGCCTCGCCCGTGGTGCACTGTGATTCGACCACCCCAGGTGATACCAAGACCTAGCGTAGCATTTTTGTTTTCCTTTATCTTTTGGACCTTGGACATCGATACTATCGAGCAATCCCATACTTCCTGAGCGCCCTAACAACGCTCCTACAGCAGCTGCAACAGAGGTTCCTAAAATCCATGAATTGATTTCCATGGTTAACACGCACTCAGGAGATGGTGTTAACCCTGATACCACCATACTCGATCGAGTGATTATCGCAGCTCGCACGGGTGAATCCACTTGAGATCACAGACCATGCTTCCTACGGGCAACCCAAGATCTACTACGGTCTTACGTATTTTTTCTAGCGCGCATAGAAGATTTAGATTTAACTGTCCAAGGAGGGCAACATGACTAAGAAAACCAAACCCAGAACATACGACAAAGAGTGCCAGATGAACGCTGTGAACCTCGTAAAGCGAACAGGATGCGACCTCAAACAGATTTTGATGCACTCAAATAGCGAAGCTGTAACTAACGAACAAAATTAGTCCTTAGTCGGTCAATCGCCGAAGAACCAGTCAATAATGCGCTGAACCACTTCCGGAAGTCTGGTATCAACAAATTTATCGTCTTGCACTACATTTAGAGAATGATCTACCCCTTCAATACGTTCTGATATGAAAGGCCGGTTGTGCGCCGCAAGTTCTGCCAACAACACGTCGTAGGAAGCTATTGGGACCGAGGTGTCTTCAGTGCCATGAACCATGTACAATTTGGCTGAGCAATGCAGCAGATCCTCCATCGGAGAATTGGAACAAAATGAATACCAGCGCCTGTAAGGGTGTCCACTCATGAACTTAGTGATACTGTCTCTATCGGCTACTATCTCGTTCCAATAATTCATCACACTTTCGGTAGCCCTTGTGGAAGTGCGAAAGTCAGCACTAGCAGTCGGGATCTCTTTGGAATGAATCGCACAATCTCTTTGCATTGCCAGAATTAGATCGAAGAGTTGTGTTGGTCCGTTGCCTGCCATTCTAGCCAGGTGAGTAACGCTTGCGTTAGTATAGGTGACATGAGTTGCCGCCTGGGCACCTTCGGAATGACCAAGCACAAGCAATTTCTCCTTGCTTATTCCCGGGAGTTTGTGTGCCGATTTTATTGCACAATTTATAGCTTCCGTCCAGCGCTCCAATGTGTGCTCGCGAAGAAATTCCTGTGGCCAATTGCTTGCATCTCCCTCGCCCCGATCAAACAGTGTGACTCCTGGTTTTTCCACCAGTATTAAGCGGCCCCTGCCTTTGAGAGGGTTCAGATAGTCATCATAATTGGCACCGCACCAGTGATTGTTCTCGTCCTTATTAAAAACGGATCTTGCTCCTGAGCCCTGGATGTACACAACCATAGGTTGACGTTTGTCATCCGATATATGCTGGCTAACGTAAAAAGTAATGGTGCGCCCTAAGGCATCCGTTGCAAGATATTGCTGAAAGTTAAGTGACTGCTCCCAGTCAATCACGACAGCTGTTGCCTTTGGAATTCCTTGCTCTAGGTCTTTGGTCATAGTTCCTCAAAATGCGAACTAAATAGGAGACTTGGTAATCACTTTGTCATATTAGTCCTGGTGTGACTTGGCGACGGCTACCTCTACCATTATGCCTAAGCTTGGAGCTTTTTAGGTTCGGAGTTCAGGACCTTATGTTTGTGTTTGAACTCACACCATAGCGAACCTGCCGATGTCCAGGCAATTTGTAGGCACATCTGTAGAAGAAGACTCTCGTCTGCTAGCGACTAAGTCGCTAGCAGACGCCACTGGCACCGCCAACACACCAGTTGTTTACAACTGTGCGTGTAGTTCTGCTGTAGGCGTCATTTAGGGGCTACAAAATCCGCTCAGGAGTCAGCGGAAGCCGGAGCTGAATCACTTCAACTAACTCGACTTTGCTTTCTGCCACACGTTGCAGTGACTTGCTACCATCAATCTCCAGCAATTTGAGAAAGGACTCCGTAATGCGTGACATGTGGACCCTCAGGCGCTCAATGTCCAGGATAAGATAGCGCCCGGTCATGTCGTTAGAAACGCTGTGATTCACCAGTCGTTTGAGTGCATAGGTCGGGACATCCAATTTTTCGCCCATTGTTAAAAACGTGCGACGCAAATCGTGAAATGTAAAATGAATTCCACTTTTGGCACGTACTTTGCGCACGATGCCGACACCTTCGCTGAGGTGTTTTTCTCTAAGGCGGCAAGATTGGAAAACCCATTCAGATTGCTGTCGGTAAATGTAGCGCTTCTTGAGCATGGAAGCGAGGAAATCACTGAGAGGCAATCGATGCTCACGATCACTTTTTGTAAGCTCACGTGGCACAATCAGGATTTTATTCTCAAAGTCTACATGACACCACTTGAGCTTTCTGGTCTCACCAAAGCGCATGCCGGTAAGCAGGAGAAACAGCAAGAAGTCACGTGCCACCTCATGCTGGAGTGTATTCACTGCGAGATACCAACTTTTGAGCTTGTGGTCTGGAATGATCCCCTGTCGAGGATGGATACGATGCCAGGATCTATTACGAGATAGCCGCGATACTGGATTACTCTTTATCAATGGCTCGTCATCAGTGCCAAATCTGTCGGATGCAAAATTGATAAGTGCGCTCAATTTTTTCAGCGCGTTATTTGCCCGTCCATGTCCAGATGTACCCAGTCTGTTTGGACCGACCGTAAGCTCCCGATGACGTTGCTCTACCATGTCTTTGGTTATTGCAGTGATGGGCATTTCCAGCCAGTCTATAAAGTGGCGATTAATCGCAAAATGATAGTTTCGCTGCGTGTCCTGTCGGAGCGGTTTGATTTCGAGAAACTTATGTAGCACCTCGCGCAGCGTGATGTCTCTGCGTGCATTGATGCGCTTGCCGGTTTTGGGATCGATACCTTTAGCTATCTCACCCAGCATAATGCAAGCTTGTTTCTTTGCACAGTCAAGAGACATGTCCTTGCATTTTGCAATTGTAATTCGTCGGTTCAAGCCATCGACACGCTTTTCCAAAATGTAGGACATACTCTTGTGAGTGACTCTCAGCGCAAATCCGGGAAGATCATCATCGCGGTAAAAGCGCTGCCCGGAGAGAGGTAATTGAACTTCAGACTCAATAAACTGCTTAGTCAACTTAGCCATTGCGCGACTGCTCCTATGCTGGAAATGACGATGGAAAGACAGCAAATAAGAGACCGCTTTATGCATCGGTCTCTTTTTTGCTTGTGCACCGTAAGAGACGTAAGCAACGCGAAATTCGTTCAAAGAGAATGTAAATTGCAACTAAATATCTACAAACTTTCTACACAATGACATACGAATAGCGCCGCGTACTACTCCTCAATCCTGTATCTATAAAAACGTGCCACCAACCTGCATCTCATGTAGCCATACAAACCAGCCTACATGCGCCTTCTAAAGGTCGCCATTACATGATTGTTTTAGTTCTAGTAACAATGTGACGAAAATCATCTAGCCGGACAGTTACTATGTTACGAGGGAGTATGACGAGATGAATCGTCTTACTGCGGTGAAGCTGAATGGTTCTGGTACAGCGGCATTGCAGTTTGCCTACGACGATCTTTCGCGCCGCACGTCGATCACCTATGGCAATGGCGTGGTGACAAACTACACGTACAACTGGGATGATACCACTGCCAATGTTGAGCATGTGTTTTCGGGTTCGAGCGTTGAGTTTGATTATGGATACGATAATGTTCAGGAAGTAACGAGTCAGTCGGTGAACGATGCTGCGTTCATGTGGCATCCGGCGTCTGGCGGTACGGTTACGTACGGAACAGCTGATGACGTAAATGCCTATCCGACAGTGGGTGGCGTGACGCAGACAGTGGACGACAACGGGTGCCTGACAGGAGATGGCACGTGGACATTCACGTATGACACGGAACAGCATGTGGTATCGGCAACGGACGGAACGACCACCGTATCGTTTGTGTATGACGGGCAGCACAGGCAACACCAGAAGACGGTGGGTGCTGCGAAGACGCGTTTCATCTACTCGGGATGGCAGCGAATCGCTGACTACAACGGAGCGATGAACGCGTTGCAGAACCGATTTGTGTATGGAACTGGACTTGACGAACCGTTGATCATCGTCAGTAGTGGTGGCACCTTGACTTATCTGCACCACGACAAGCTGGGATCGGTGATTGCAACGAGCGACGGGTCTGGAGTCAATACGAACAAGAACAAGTTTGGACCGTTTGGCGAGACGCCGAGTCTTGCTGGCACGTCAAGCTTTGGCTACACAGGTCAGAGATATGACTCGGAATTTGACTTGTACTACTTCAAGAGGCGGTACTACTCGACCAAGACTGGGCGATTCATGCAGCCCGATCCTGCCGGATATAAATACAACGAATTGAACTTATATCCATACGCGAGCAATAGTCCATTCAAATTCGTGGATCCGTTTGGGCTTAAACAACAGCGAGACATACATGAGAACCTTCCTCCTAGTAAGACCAAACTTGAAGGATCAATAAGTGATGACAACGAAATCGACAGCGATATTGATTCAGACAGTGACCTGACTGATGAAGACATGGAGAACATCAGGGAGGCCCAAGAAGCAGTAAGAGACTGGACAAAAGATCGGACAAGAGATCTGAAGGATCTTAAAAGGATCGAGAAGGAAGCCCTGAAAGAATATGACAAAGAACTTCTCGATCTCTACAAGGAGAAAATGCGAGAGTTTTTCGACAAATAAGTCCTGTCCGTTAGTGCGTATAATCTGGATTTAGTTTATATTGGTGTCCTCCTGGCTTTTCAGGGGGACACTTTTACTGAGGCTTTCTTCAGAATGAAGCGATTTCGGGTAAACCTGGCGAGAAGTTTTCTTTGCCTCTTTTTAGTTTTATTGTTTATAGGCGTAAGTGACTGTTGGTGCCAAAACTCTTCCTTCCCTAAGAGTAGTAGTAGTGGAGCGAGAAACTGTAGAATTTTCAGGTTTTCAAATGACCCACCTCCCTTGCGTCTGGAGACGACAGGCAAAAAGTGGACGCCGGAAGAAAAGAGAATTGTTTCTATTATTTTTTCTGATTTCGAGTCAGAGTTTCCTCAGATTATAAAAAAAGCCAGTTGTGGACTGCCAATTTATATTTATCGCGAGCTTGGAAAAAATGAGGAGGCCAATAGCGATGGTGATTCAATCACTATAACCGATAGCTTTTTTAACCATTCGAACAAACTACAGCAACAAATATGTTTGCATGAAACCTTGCATTTAGTTGATAGAGCCTATATTTACTCAAATTCCAGTGAGTGGAAATTGATTTGTGATGCTAACTTTGCTAATTATATTGGTGACCCTCTGTGGATAAGTGGAAACGAAGTTTTGGCTGATTGCATTGCTGACAGATTGTTAGGGCGGCAGAGTCAAATAAAGATGGGTAAGCTGAAAGAATTTCAAATGAAAATATTGGCTACTGCTTCTGAAGAAGAAACTCGTCGAGCCTTGTTATATCGAAAAGGTATTGCTATGTATGAAGCGAAGAAGTTTGAAAATGCCAAAGCTCTTTTTACAGAGTTGAGAAGTTTTGATGAGTATTGGCTTCAAGCTAGCGTTAATTTAATGAGAATGTATAGTTTTATCCATGATGAACAATCGGCGCTATTACTTTGTTTGGATGTGCTACCTAAGTTAGACAATCAAGATGATTTTTCGCCCAATTCACTTAATTTCAGAAAGTTGGCATGTGATTATTATATTAAATCCAGATCTCTTGAGGAGGCTGTGGACGTCTGTTCCAAGGTAATAGTGAAATTTCCAAGGTCTGCGGAGTATTACCAGCGCAGAGCCTGGCTTTTTCAAGAGCTTGGACGGAACAAAGAATCGTCCGCAGACTGGAAAAAATACAAAACTTTGAAATGCATTTATGAGCAGCTTCTGGAAAGAAAATCGAAATCGCATCGTCCCATTGATGAGCCTGTTGGTCAAAAAGGTGGACAGAAAGCTGACAAGCTATAGAACAGTGTCGAGACAATGACAATATTAGTCGGCAGAAGTACATCTGTAACTTTTGGAATTATTTGTCAATCTTGGGAACGATTTCGGCGATGCTGAAATCAGGCCGCTCGCCTACCCCAAAAGCAGGAATTCTGATACTGAATCTCTAGAAAGCCCATAAGATGAGATGCGGCGATGAAACATAATCGAGAATATAGGACGCTCAAGTAGAGAACAACGCAAAATGCCACCCGGAATAATGGGGTAGATTTGGCACCATGCTATTCCAGTCAAGTGTGACAAATAATTCCGAAACATCTGTGCCAAATAATTCCAAAACTTACAATGGACTCAATAGAACTCGGGAGAAAACCCCAGCTTAGACCGGCTAGTCGTCTTGCGCGAGATTCTTTTCAGCCTGAGACCCAACCTGGAGTAAACAGATGGTATCGAATCCGATACCATCTGTTTACTCATGTCTCTCGACTCAAAATTTGAGTTTTTTGGGGTAGCAAATACTGACAAATAATTCCAAAAAAAGTGCGACAAATAATTCCAAAAATTACAGCTTGATCCTCGGTGTCACTACTGTGTAATTCACTAGTTACTTTCGGGCTGGCAAGTAAGAACCTTTAGCCATCACCCTTCTCTTCGGAGGTTCCGCCAATGTCCGACTCAAAGGCATTCCAAGCAATTAAAGAAACTTTCTCTCAGGACACCTGTGCAACAGCAAAACAGTACCTGTGAATTGGCGAATTATTTGGCACATTCAAGCCCTGTGAGCCTTTCGGGCACTGGGCTCTGCCATTTAATTCGCCAAACTTCGCCATTTATTCCGCCAAGTGACAAATTTGTCCGAGAATATCTCTTATGTTTTATCGCTGATTAGCGAGCGCTGGCGGACGTTTAAAGCGACTTTTAAGGGGTGGGCTGGATGGATTGGGGCTTGGTAGAATTACGCCTGACATCTTTGTGTGACGCTAGCCCTGGTTATGGGGTTTTCGATAGCGGCTGACAAGATTATTGATTTTGAAAACACTACAGGTGGCTTCCCTCAGTCGAGTGATTCCCAAGAGCAAGGTTTGCAGAAACGCCACAGAGATGCCTCTTTGGGTAGGCGTTGTTGTCAGGGTTGCGCTAGCCGGGCCAGTGCAAGTATGAGCGCAAGGTCAGAAAACCTTATCTGTCCTGCATTTTAGTCATTTCTTTATTAATAGGCCTTCTAAAAGACAGTTTTCGAGACGCTGTATGAGGCAGGGTTTAGCCTTCTATCCATTCTCTTTCTAAACAAGCCAAACCTCAAACCCTTATTAGGCAACCAGTTACAAGCAATCAATTCTAGCGACCGCGTCGCTGGGATTATTGCTGCTTGTTTGAAAGTACTGATGGATAGCCAACAAACCGATCCACAACAACCTTGAAAAAGGAAAAAACATGAAACCAACAAAGAGACGATGGCTCAGATTAGCCATTGCTCCAGGGCTTGCTGCTCTGGCAATGATAGGATTTGCTTCTCAAGCACAGGCGGCTAGCTATACATGTGCGGCTGTTCCTGCAACCGTCACTGGTGATGCCATTATCGGCACCGCTGGCACTGCTTGCGTGATTCCTGCCGCTGGCGTAAACGCGACCGGTAATATCACCGTTAATGGCTCAACAATATCGACTACTGGTAATCTCACGGCCGGTGGTACTTTCACTCTGGCTGGTACTTCTACAGTCAATATTAAAGCCGTAAACGCTTCTGGTGAAGTGAACCTGAGTTCTACTTCGGGCACAATCACCACAACCACCGTTACTGCTGGAAACTCCAATAACCTTCAAATCAATGGCGTCGGCAATGTTACGACTGCTGCTATATCCGCGGGTGGCCATCTCAGAGCAGTTTCAACTACTGGCACACTTTTCCTGAATGGGACTGTCACTAGTAACACTGGTGGTGGCAATGGTAACGTCCTGCTGCAAGCTGGTCTTAATGTTCGGGCCGGTGCAATCAGTACTACTGGTTCAGCTCACACCGGGGGCGTGCAGATTGACGCCAATAAAAGTGGAGGTAATACTCTATTTACCATTGGTAATAATGCCACAAATGGTGTCACCTCGATTAACACAAGTACTGCTACTGGTGGTGGCACAGCCCCTAATTTCATTCTGGGCGGTGTGCAAATCACCAATGGTACTGCTGCTTCCACAGGCGGTATTACTGTTTCCTCGATGAGTGCTATTAATGTCGCTGCTACCGCCTCGCGTTCTGGCATCATCAATCTCAATGCTCAAAACGGCACTTTAACTCTTCCTACCGGCACCCTCAGCTCCAATGGAGCTGCCGGTTTTGGTGCTGGGCAGATAACCTTGCTCGCAAATACCGTAACAACAGCAAACGGCACCATCGTCTCTGCTACCCAAACAAACGCTGCTTCTCCGACTATCCATGGTGCATTGATTGCTGCATCCACCGTGAATGTCGCAGGCGCGAATGGGTTGAAACTTCTTGGCGACGGAAATGGTTCAGGTGCTGGTGGCGCTTATGCTAACCTGCTCCCCAAAGGTGCAGTAACGATCAGCTCCAACGACAACTTTATCTCTCTCAATTGGACCATCTCAGCCTTCTCTTTGAGCACTGCCAGTCCTGTTACCGTTGCTGGTGCTAGTGCCCCTATCACTCTTCAAGCAAATGGTGACAACTCAGGGATTACTGTCAGCGGTTATCCTATTGCTTTCAACAATGGTCCAGTAAATCTCACTGCCAAGGGCGGTCTGTTTGGTGGGCATAACATTCTCATACAGTACACAGGTTCCTTCGGGGGCACAAATGGTTTGTCATTTGGCGGCAACGGCGCAGTGAGGTTTGATACCAGTGGCAATACTGGCAGTGATTCTGCTGGACATATTACCGTACTGGTCGATCAGTCCAGCATCAACTCCACCGTTCCCAGCGTTACCATGAATGCTAACGGTGTTGGCACCGGGAGCGGGGGGACAATCAACTATCAGCCTACCAAAGTTGTTTCTCTGGCTGCCCCAACCGTCAATATCTCGGCGAATGGTCCTTTTGGATATGTCAACTTCTCGCCCAGGGCAAATTCGACGACCCAAGGCGATGCTTCCATTTCTTCTACGACTTTCAACCTCTACGCCAACGGACCGACTACTGGTAACGGGAATGCCGGGACTATCTTCTTTGGTTCCGCCAATTCCACATTCGGAGCGACTACCAAGATGAAGTTTTCGGCTATTGGGCCGACCTCTGGTAGTGGCAATGGCGGTAGTATTACAGTTTTCCCCGGCAACGTTGCTGGCGGTACTTTCAAGTTGGGTACCAATGCTGGAAACTTGCAGGTACTTGCTAACGCTGGTTCAACTGGCGGAGACGGCGGGTTAATAAACGTCAATCCTTTCCCTGGCAGCATTAGCATTCAAACAGCCAATGCAGTTAGTGCTACATCGTCATCAGGTGCTGCTGCCAATAGTAAGGGTGGTAACGTCACACTGATTGGTAATCCCAATGTCACAGTAATTCCAACAGTCGTTGGAGCCACAATAAACGTTGATGGCAAAGGTACAAGTGATGGCGGCATGATAAAGATTTTGGGCAATGGAACCTTGAATCTCGGCAATGCAGCTGGTTCTTTGGCGCTTTCCGCAAAGGCGGCCGGAAACGGCAACGGAAACGGCGGTACTATTGAAGTTGGATTTGTTACGAACCTTACAATTTCTGGGACTCTGTCTGTGTCTGGCGGTGGTGCCGGTGCTAGCAATGGCAAAGGCGGTACCATCAACATTCATCACAGTGGTTCTGTGAACGTTGGAGCTTCCGTTTTTGAGGCTATTGGTAGTGGTGCCGGTGATGCCGGTAACATTACTGTGAATGCCGCGAATCCAATCGATTTGTCCAACGGAGTGGTTTTCAATATCACTGGTGGTAGCTCTGGTGCTGGGGGCCGGGTTACATTACAAAGCGCTAAATTTGGAATAAGCGGCACATCAATTCCTATCTCAACTATTTTCTTCACTGCTGCAGGTACTTCTGCTGCTCCTGGAACATTCAATGGTTCTATTACCTTGAACATGGATACTGCTCTGGTATCGGAACCAATTACTTGCACAAACATCAAGAACACCGTAACTTCTTGGCCAAAAACCTATTGGTATTGCGGTCATGATCTAACCAATAAGGGTACCCTGGTACTTGGTACATTACAGGCACTGCCCTCTGCCAGCATTTCCGCAATGCCTACCTCCACCCCAATCGATGTTTTCGTGTTTTTCAGATCCTCCGACTATCTCTCATTCTTTGCTACACCAACAGCTCCAAGTGAACCAAACCTCGCTGGTTGGAGTTCACTGACTATTTCTAGATTGGTTGTGCTTGAAGCTTTGTCATCAGGGGGGGCAGATCTCATTCAATCCGATGCGGGTGAGCGGCAAACAGCAAGACACGAAGTTGGGCACATCCTGGATGTTCAATTTGGCACTCTAGTTGGCAGAGCTTGGGTTTCCCTTGTCGGTGGAACAGCGCAATCATCGTTTAATGGGTTTGTGCAACATGACTTCAGAAATCTGACTTTTCAAGCACCGGGGTATACAACACCACTTCCAGCTTGTGGTACTGGTGCCTTGTTTGAAGGGAAAAGCGACCCCCGTACTGGAGGTCCTGTTTGCCCCCTGTCGGGAGATTTGGTTGGTCTCAACAATCAACAGATTTTGCAAACAATGATGCCTTACTTTATGACACTTGATGGAAATGGTGCTTGGGGCGAAACTTGGTCAGAGGAATTTGGAGCATTTACCCTTAATGCGGCTTCAAATACTCAGACACAGTATTTCTTGAGCGTATTTCCCTGCACCCAAATATTTGTCAATAGCCTAGCAAATACAGGAACTCTTGCGCCTCTCAGTGCTTACCCGAGTACTTGTACAAACTAAGAAGTGAGGTGATATAGAATCGAGCCAGGTGAGTAATGACTATTACTCATCTGGCTTCTTCATTAAATTACTATACCGATTTTCTAGTAACTTCGCGTACTTTAGTATTTCCTGCTTTCCCAATGGTTTTGATACCCGAAGCAGCGAAATCCAATCTTCTCTGAGTGACTCGATAGCTTTTCCAGACAGAGCATTCTTATCCATTATCCTTAGGTTTTGTTTGGAATGTACTATTGCACTATCCAATTTTGGATTATTTTGTAAAACGTCAGCAGGTATCAAGTGCCCAACAACATATTGGGTACCATGATATTTACTGATCATTTTTTGACATTCTGAATTCTTTTGGCGGGCAAGCGAGGCGTCTAAAGTTAGTTCTACCCCAACTGTATTTTCTGGAACATAGCAACAACCGGAAGCTTCAGCCACAGCCTGGGAACAAGAAAAATTTTCTTGTTCATCTTTAGACGGGTTGGTAATTTTTATATTGTGAAATTGTCCCTTTGAATCTATTCCAAAACAAACTTTGAACAAATCTTGCTGCCTATTTTCAGGGGGCTCCCAATTTTGATAAATCCTGGACGTTAAGGTGTTTACGAAGTTGTCCGTAACTGAAGGTGCCAGTTTTCGTATCGATTCCTTGGAATTGGCAATGTTGTCCACTTTCTTTTGTATAACCGGTTTTGGAAACAAGTCAACGGAAATACCATTCTCGGCATATGACGGACATGCAAACTGCAAAACCGCTCCCACTAGAATAAAGATTCGAATTTTTATTGCCATTTTCTTTTCCACAGTAAAAACTCATTATACGGGAGCCTTAAAACTCCTGCTTTATTGCATATTTTTGAATTCTTTCTGTGATACTCTGTAGTATGACGTGTGACTTGGCGAATTAAATGGCAAAAATTGGCGGATTATTTGGCACTGAAATTGCCAATTCATCCATGAGCTGTGCCAAATAAACTTTCGAGACATATCCACGTTTTTACCAGACGGTGTGCGTTAGCAGCTACGATCCGGACCCGGTTGAAAAGTGTTAGGACATCAGCACTGGATCGAAATTGCCATTTAATTCGCCAAGAATTGCTAAATAGCTCGCCAAAAAGTCGGACAAATAATTCGCTAAGTCACATTTACCAAAAAGCATTTGGTTTCTGACCCAGCGAATGCAAGTTCGGGAAAGCCCAAGGGGTTAGTATTCTTGTATGTAGAATTAACCGGCTTTTCTGGTACGCACGCACTTAAAGCCTGACATCCTTTCCGAAGCCCTTAAAACGCTTTGGATTGAGTTGGGTGTACAGAACCGTATGTTGAATGTTTTTGTGCCCCATATAGGCTTGTATAGCCCTGGTATCGACGCCTTCTGAAGCTAGCTGGTGACCCTTTCCGTGCCGAAGCATATGAGGGTGAACGCTCAGTTCTAGATCGGCTTCAATGCCAGCCCTGGCAATCATCTTGTGGAAAGCGTTTGAAGTGAGTGGACCTTGACGCTCAGACATAAAGACGAAATCGGAGACGGGATAGTCTCGCCGAAGCTTGCGGAGTGCCCGTATTTCATCACCTTCCAGGTAGTGAACTGACGGATCGCCGTTTTTAAGGCGGTTAACGTGCATCCTGGCACGGCTCAGGTCAAGCTGATCC
>Ga0075158_10000849_pt1 | contig 24227 bp, 29 predicted proteins | sample JI91814BDNA_FD_70968 | JGI IMG/M metagenome (GOLD analysis project Ga0075158, IMG submission 70968) | Wastewater effluent complex algal communities from Wisconsin, to seasonally profile nutrient transformation and Carbon sequestration -... | ecosystem: Engineered > WWTP > Effluent > Algae... | reverse complement strand
TCTTTTACTGGTCCCTTTTGACCCAATTTATTCATGATCGCTGTCTTGTGTCTCAAAACATAGAGCCCAGCCACAGGAGTGCCAAATACAACAAGAGCACCAAGTCCTAAATGGCAATAAAAATAGCTGAAGTTGTAAATGTAACTGTGTCCTTCATCTCGTGCAAATCACTTTTGAGCGCCTTGAGCTGGCCATCGACAGCTTTGACAGGCTTTTGCAAAGCCATAACGGGCTGAGCCAGCTCACCTACAGGCACAGCAATACGGCCAAGTGATGTGTCGATACGGTCAATATGTCGTTCTATGTGCTGCATACCGCGGTGCACGCCATCGATATCGCCGTGCAAAGTTTGCATTTTACCTTGTACCTCTACCAGATCCTGACGCAGACCAACCATGGGCTTCTGCATTGTAGTCAGAGGCGTATTAAAGTCGTTGACCTGCTGACCGAGATTTTTTACCTCTTTGCGCACGTCTGTGATCGGCTTAAAAATGTATTTGAAGGGGTTTAAATCACTGATGGTAAAGCCAGTTTTCTCAGGCTTTCTTACCGGCACCCCGTCAATCTTTGCCACCGCATCCTCAACAGCATCTCTCGTGGCAGCCTTTTGCAAGCTTTCATGACGCTCTACCACTGGCTGAGTGCTGACCGAGTCACTTTTGGAATGCGCCTGAGGCTGATTAACGACGTTTGGAACAGGACTCTGGGCCAAGGCAGGAGTCACCCCTATGGCATTGCCACTGACAGCCACCGCAATCGATATCAACACCCTTGTATTCATCAACGTTTCACCCTGGTTCCTTTTGCATGTCGACTGCCTCAGGTGCACAGAGTTCCCCACAAAAGTTATAGATAACTAACGTTAATGAGTTATTGACCAATCGGGATTTCTAGTCAATAATTCAATTATCGTCTTTCCGCCAGGTAAAAATCAGAGTCATGGCTAGACCCAAAACAATTCACAACCGTACTGACCTAATCATCAATGCCGCCGATGAGCTATTCGCCCATTATGGTTATGAGCGCACCAGTATCGAGGATATTGCCAAACACCTGGGCATTTCCAAGGGCTCCATTTATCTCGACTTCAAAACCAAAGAAGACATCTTTCTAGCAGTAGTAGAACGTCACGCTGACAAATTTCACGCCATCATCAACGAACTCGTCCAAAATTCAAAAACAAGCGCTCTGGACACCCTCAAAATGGTGATTAAAGAGTCCAGCGCCATGGCATATGACTTTGTCACGCGCGACTTTCACACCCCTGAGGCCATTCTCTATGCTTCCATCACTATCAAGAGCCGCTGCGGACACTTTTTTGTGCGCAAACGCATGCTCTTTCTCTCATTGCTGCAAAAGGCCGCTACCAATGGCGAAATAGAACAGAGCAAAGCAACAGAAGAAATGGCGGTAGCTCTTTTAATGGCTACCTCATCTGTATTTCCACCTTACGTCAATAATTTTTCTGAGTCCAATCAACCAATGGACAAGACCACACTGGCCCAAAGAGCGGACATCTTAATTGACCTTGTATTTGCGGGACTGGCGCCGCTGGCCTCGCACAAAGCAAACGCCCAAAGTTAGAGATTGCACTATGGCGACATTTTTTCAGGAAGAATTACAAAGAGAAGTGGACAAGCGCGGCGAAATTGTGCGCTGGATGCTCTTGCTTGGCGTAGCTACAGCCGCTTTGATGGAAGTTATTGACAGCAGTATCACTAACGTGGCATTACCACACATCCAGGGCAACCTGGGAGCAACTACTAGCGAAGCCGCCTGGGTTGTCACTTCTTATGGTATAGCTAACGTCATTACCATGCCACTGGCCGTGATGCTGGGCGACCTTTTTGGCAAATCCCGTTACTTCATTTTTTCGCTGATAGGCTTCACTCTGGCATCAGTTCTCTGTGGCATGTCCACCTCGCTCAATACTTTGATTTTTGCAAGAGTGCTGCAAGGTCTCTTTGGCGGCGGGCTGCTTGCAAAAGCACAGGCATTTTTATTTGAGGCATTCCCCAAAGAAAAGCAAGGCATGGTGCAGGGTATTTTTGGCATCTGCGTCATTGTTGGACCTGTTATTGGACCAACTCTTGGCGGCTGGCTGACAGACAATTACGACTGGCGCTGGATATTTTTTATCAACATACCGGTGGGCATAGTGGCAGCATTACTTTGCCAGCGCTTTTTACCGGCAGACGAAAAGAAGCCAGCCAACCATCCCAAGCCGTTTATTGACTGGGCTGGAATTGGACTTCTCACAATCATGCTTGGCTGTTTCCAATTCTTTCTCGAAAAAGGCCAGGACGAAGACTGGTTTTCATCCAAACTCATTGTCTGGAGCGCTATCTTGGCGGCAGTCGGCTTTGTCGGTTTTATCTGGCGCGAGTTAACTATCGCCCAACCAGCTGTCAATTTGCGAGTAATGCGCTACCGCTCAGTAACTGTCGGGCTACTCTTCCAGGTTGTAGTGGGCTTCGTACTCTTCGGTGTCAATTATGTCATTCCTAACTTTGCCCAAACGATGCTGGGTTATACAGCATTTCAAGCCGGGCTCTTGCAAATCCCATCATCAATTATTACCGCTTTCATGTTTCCCATAGTAGGCATGAGCACGGGCAAAATCGATGCCCGGATCATGGTGGCAGTGGGCACATTCTTTCTCTGTATGTCCAATTGTGCGCTGCTACCGATGACCCTTGATTGGGGCTTTAACGACTTTTTGATCTCCAGCCTGATGCGTGGCTTTGGCGTAGTGCTGGTATTTTTGCCTCTGACTCTAGCAGCGGTAGGCGATTGCCCACCCGAAGACATTCAAACTGCCGCCTCTCTTTTGAGCCTGATGCGCACAGTGGGAGGCAGCGTTGGCATTGCTGTACTGGCTACTATACTGACACGACGCATTGACTTTCATAGAGCTGTCCTTGTCGAACATGTCACGCCTTACACCACGGCTGCCATGGAGCGTTTCAATCAACTCACGCAAATGTTTCAACACAATGGCTGGACCATTTTTGAAGCCAAGGCCAGAGCACTAAATCTGCTCAGCAATCAAGTCAACAGTCAAGCAGCCATCCTCAGCTACGCTGATATTGCCTGGGTCCTGGCCGTTTTTACCGCATGCAGTCTCCCTTTTTGCCTGATGCTCACATCCGGCAAACGGGCAGCTCCCGTGGAGATGCATTAATTTTCATCATTCTCATTTAATTGAATCTTTCAACCCCAAGGTCCGTCTCCTCACTCACCACCAAATCAAGCGCCATAAACACAGGTAACAAATCATGGATGCCACAATCGAAGAAAAGCAAACAAATCAGGATGCACCAGTCCAAGCTCATCCTGAAATGGCAGAAACACAAAAGCCAGTAAACTTTGCCAGAGAGGGCGCAGCCAAAGTGGTCAAGACAACCCTCCTGGTCGCAGCTCTGGGTGGCGCCATTATTGGCGGTGGCATGTGGTGGATGCATATGGGCAAAGTGCAGGACACTGATGACGCTTATATTACCGGTCGCGTGCACCAGCTCAGCGCCAAAGTATCTGGCACAGTGACGCTTGTGGCAGTGGAAGACAACCAGCACGTCAAAGCCGGTCAAACACTGGTCAAAATCGACCCGCGCGATCTGCAAATTAGCGCCGAGTCTTCTGCCGCCGCCTCGACAAAAGCACAGTGGCAAGCCAACGAAGCGCAGTCCACCATAATCATGAATGAGAGCAAGGCCGAAGCACAAAAGCTAGAAGCTCAATCTCAAATTGCCAGTGCCAAAGCACAGGTAGATAGAGCCATTGCCATGCTCTCCGAAATGAAACTAGGTGTAGCGCTGGCCAAAACACAAATCAAACAAAGAGAAGCAGAATTAACTAGAGCGGCCAGTGATTACGACCGCTATAAATCACTGGTGGCAGACCGCGCTGCCACCACTCAATCCTTTGAAAAAGCGAGCCAGGACAAAAGCGTTGCCGAAGCCAATCTAGAAGCAGCAAAAGAAAACTACAGACAGTCACTTTCGCGAGTGAGCCAGGGCGAGCAAGCCATCCTCGACGCCCGTTCACTGGTAGTCAGAGCGCAGGGCGCTTCTAAGAGCGCGGACGCTGCTTTTGCCGAGGCGCAAACCAGCAAGCGCACTTTTGCCATGCAACAAGCAGCAGCAAAACAAGCCCAGGCCCAGTACAAAAATGCCCTTACACAGCTGTCCTACACCGATGTGATCGCTCCAGTCTCCGGCAAAATCGGTCACCGCACAGTCGAAGTCGGTCAGCAAATTGAACGCGGGCAAGCTCTCATGAGTATTGTCTCTGACCAAAAATGGGTTGTGGCAAACTTCAAAGAAACGCAACTAACCAAAATGAGACCGGGACAGGAAGTAGATCTAAAAATCGATGCTTTTCCCAATAAACATTTCAAAGGCATTGTGGATTCAATGTCACCGGCTTCCGGTGCGCAATTCGCTATGCTGCCTCCAGATAATGCCACAGGCAACTTCACCAAAGTCGTACAGCGCATCGCTGTAAAAATTGTTTTTGATCCCCAGAGCATCAAAGGCTACGAAGACTTGCTCTCCCCAGGCATGTCAGTGGTAGCCGAAGTCCACGTGGCGCATTAATCCCCGTTATTTCTGTATACAGGTATCCACTAATCAAATGTTTTTTAAATCAAACAAGCGCAAAGCGAGGGTCTTAGCGGCTCTGGTCTGGAGCACTGCGGCAAACGCACTGGCAACACCAGTTATTGCCAGTGACTACCAGCTACCCGAAAACCAGGCAGCACTAAAAGACCTGGCCAAGCCACTTAAAACAAAACTGCCGGCAATAACAGATAAAAGACCACCGCGCTATATCAAAGAACTGGAAGAAGCTCAGAGTCAAAAACAACTGGGTAAGCTGCCAGTCAAAGCGGTAGAAGTGCCTCTACCAGGAGATCTATCACCTGGTATGTCTTTGCCCCGCATCAATCCTGATGGCGCCTCCTCCAACGCTCCAGATGTCACCGACACCGGTTGGCAGGATCAAGCATCAGTAGATATCAAACGCCCGACGCTCAAAGCACTTATATCAGTCCAGGAAAACCTCAACCCATTTACGCTCGATGCCCAGTACATTGAGAGAGTAGATTTGGGCGATGTATTAAACGAAGCAATCGAAGAAAATCTCAATATCGAAAGCAACTATGCCGCACTAAAAACTCAAAAATACCGTTATCTATCAGCTGCCTCCAAATTTTTACCAGACATAAAATCCGGCTACAACCTTATTGGTATCAAAGGCTCGTTACCAGGAGCCCTGCTTGGTGGTGGCAATGGCACAGTAAGTTTGCCGTCGAGTTTTCAAATCCTCAATGTTGGCTTTAGCCAAAATCTCTACCAGGGCGGCCAGGTACTCTTTGGCACGCTCGAGCAAAGACACCGCTACCGAGCAGCCAGAGCCCAACTCAAAGGCAATGTCAACGATGTTTTACTGGAGACCTCGCGGCGCTATTATGATCTCTTGCTCAACGAAGCCCTCCTTGAGATTCGTACCAGAGCTGTAGAAATCTCAGAAGAACAGGTGAGACTGAATCAAGCACAAGAACGGTCGGGCACGGCCACTGGTCTTGATGTATTGCAGTCACAAGCTCAGTTATCTAGCGATCAACAAAATCTAGTAGATCAGCAAAGCACGCGCAGACAATCGTCCTTGCAATTAGCGAGCTTTATCAATAGCAGCCTCTCACAGGACCTGGTCTCAGCCGAAGACGAACTCAAAAAGAAACGTCTGGTGCCACGGCTCACCCCAATTACCCAGCTACTTAAAACAGCTGTAGACAATCGGCCCGAGCTAAAGCAGTACGAAGAACTACGCATTGCGACCAGGCGCGCCATTGTCAGTACGGCCGCACCGTTGCAACCAAGATCAGCACTGGCAGGCACAATCTATGGTATCGGTGCTGGTGGCAGTGATTTAACGCCACTCTACAATTTAAGCTTTACTGTCAACTGGAATCTGGGCAAATTAGGGACCACCGATCTGGCCAATATTCAAGCGGCAAAATGGGAAGCAAGACAAGCTGCCATAAGAGCCAAACAGGCATTTACCGATGTCTTCCAGCAAGTCCGGACGGCATTTGATCAGAGCCTGGCGGCTGACAAACGCATCGACCATGCCAGCGCTCAAATTGTCGCTGCCGAAGAAGAATTGCGTATTGCTACAAAGCGGATGCAAGCTGGTATCGGCCTCAATATCGATGTCCTCAATGCCCAGAGAGATCGCACCCAGGCTAGCATCAACAAAGCCCGTGCGCTTGTAGACTTTAATGTCGCTCAAGCCCAGCTCCTCCACGATATCGGACTGATCTCTGTGGGCGGACTGACCACCGGCGTCAAGTTTTAAGCTGTAACTAATTAGCCAATTAGTGCCTGGTTGATTTGCCCGGTCTGGCAGACTTGGTACTTTTGCGGTGCGATGCTGTCAAACAAAAGTCTGGAGGCACAGTATAAATGGCTTCAAGAGTGAGGATATCGTCTTGTGTAATGACCGGCATAGCCGGCAGATGTCCGTAGCGATCGAGCTTTAATGGCTCGGGATTGTCACGCATCACATCAACCGGATGATGGCTGTGTCCCAATATGCCAAAGGCATGACCGAGTTCGTGGGCAACACACTGACGCAAATTGTACTCAAACACCTCACGATTTTTAGCCGAATTATCATTGTTGCGTTGTGCTTGCTGGCTATCTACGACCTTAACCACAATCACTACTTTGCCATTATCATCAGGTTGTACATGCGGAAAGGTACGCCCGCTGACCTGAGGACCCAGGTCTTCGTTTGTCCAAAAAACCACAATATCAGCCAATGTCGGATCGTCAACAAATTGATATTCGATAAAACCAGATTGCCTGGCAGGCTCCCAGGCCTGTGCGCCCTGGTAGGCAAGACTGAGCCAACTGTTCTGGTAGCCAGGCACTGTACTCAGTCCTCGATAAAATCTGGGATCACAGAGATAAGGACAAAGACCGTGATCTGATATCCGCCCTACGTCAGGAGCACATCCTGGCGGTAAGCTCAGCCCCCTGGTGATACAAATTTTTAGAGGAAAGTCAGTCTTTGACCAGCGCACAAAATGTCCATAATTTTGATCGAGGGCAAAGTAGGGGACAGCCCCGCCATAAGCCTGGCCATAACCGGTAAAGCAATTTAGAGCATTGACACTAAAAGGATTATTAGGCACCGAGAGCGCCACCACCCTGGCCAGCGCCAGTCGACTGAGGTCATAGTCCTGCGCGTAAAAAGCTGACAGTCCCTGATAATAGCTAACACCGATGTCTTCTGGATTGTGTCTCAAACAATCGGTAAAAGTCTGTGCCGCTTCTTTAAATTGTTTGGCAATAAATTGTTTTTTGCCCTGCGCAATGAGCTGCTCAAATGAATTGGCACCGACCGCGCGAGTGCCCGAAAATGCTTGGCGGAGATTGCGTACCGCACGTTTTTGTCCGGCGCTGGGATGAAAATGCGGGGTGTTGGCACTGGCCTGGTGCAGCGTAAAACCAGGCATCAATGCTGCTAAAGCTAGCGCCAGACAAACTCCAAAAGCGCAGCCGGAGTCGACAAAACGCGCCACTCCGGCCTTTGCTTTTAGACTAACAACAGGTTTATTAGTCAACCAGGTGAGACTCGATAAACCAGAGACGCTTATCGTTGTTGCGCGAAATCTCAGTATAGAGATCGGCACTATCGGCATCGCCATACTGACTGCAGAGATCAATAGCAGTGCGTACGTGTTTGCCATATAGAGCGAGACGCTCAGCCAGGGCGAGCAGGTGTCCATGTCCGCCTGGTGCATGTTCAGGGTATTCTGGCAAATGTGTCTTAGCTGCAGACATACGCACCGTACCGCGAGCATAGCCACCAAGGGCGGTGACTCTCTCGGCGATCATGTCATTGTATTCGTAGTATTCAGCAGCAATCTCATCAAAGAGTAAATGCAATTGATAAAAGTCCTTGCCTTTGACGTTCCAGTGCGCTTGTTTGATCTGTGAGTACAGATCAAAATTCATGGCAAGACTGTCATTGAGCAATTCGCAGACTTTAGTTCTCACTGACTCAGTCAGATCGATGCGTGATTTATGCAGAGTGTGAGCCTCTTTTACGTTGGCCATTTTATCCTCGCTATGTTTGATTCTGGACTCTGGCAATGTGTAACACCGCCTCTTCAGATGGGCAATATGATAGCGCTTTCACTATATAAATTGGACATCAAACCCCAATTTTTAGCTTGCCACCAACAGTCTGAGCGAGAGCATAGCGCTAAGCTAGCGCGAGCGCTTGACTTCCGCATCTAAGGCCGCAGTGCGGGCAAAGAAGAAAGATAAGCAGAGCAATAAAGTAACCAGTATCTCCCCGAGGTTTAGCTAATTCCTAAGGTTTATCTATTGCTTAAGCATGCAAAGAGATGAGAGATACAGGTGTATCAAGTCTTTTCTCTTTAACAAACAGGTCCACCCCACCAAGCGTCATCATTGCCCACCAATGCAGCTCAGACAAACCTTTCAAGTTCTAACCAGAGCTGAGGCTGAGACTGACTGCAGGACCTGTGAGCAGACTTCGATATCACTTCCGACCAAAAGACTAACCTCTAACAAGAGAACTACCATGTCTGTCAAATCTCTTCTAGGTTTTGCCGGACCAAGGCGCACCAATCAGGATCCGCCACCGGACCGCAATCCCACTGACTCATACTTTGAGAAGCTGATGAAGTACATCCCGCTCGACATTGTCGCTGCCTGGGTGGCTCTCGACGGCATCCTCAAAGAACAATCCTACGTGCCGCTCTGGCTCTCATGGGTTGTCTTTGGCGCTCTCACTGTCTTGACTCCGCTTTATGTCCTGTACGTCAAAACCACTCCTCCAGGATTCGCGTCTGCCAAGACCTTTCACTGGATGGCATCGACCTTCGCCTTCGTGGTGTGGATCTTTGCTCTGGGTGGTCCCTTCGCCATCACTTTCGACTGGTATCGACCCATTTTTGGCTCGGTCCTGTTGATTTTGACGACGTTGACGCTGCCGGTCTTTGAGAGCATTTACTACGGACCGCTGGCTCCTCCCATCGTGCCACCGCCGCCACCTGTCATCCCTCCGGCAGCTCCGCCGAATACCGCAGCGTCGCCGCCAGCCAACCCGCAGGCGAGCGATAACCCGCCGGCACAGGGAGAAGACAACAAACAGCCCTAAAGCTAAATGGGGGCAAACCAAACAGCTAGTTGCTGCAAAACAAAAACAATAAGCGAGCGTTTGCATGAACAAGCGTAAATATGCCAATCGCCCGGCAGGCATCGACGTATCTCACCACAACGGTAAGATCGACTGGGCCAAAGTCAAAGCAGCTGGCATTACCTTCGTCTACCTCAAGGCGACAGAAGGTGCCACCTACAAAGACCCCACCTACGACAACAACTATGCGCAGGCAAAAGCGCACGGTATCGCCGTTGGTGCTTACCACTTCTTCCGTCCGGGAGTTGCGACCAAGAGCCAGGTGGACAACTTTGTTGCCGCCATCAAGAAGCTCAACCCCGGCGATTTGCCGCCCGTCCTCGACGCCGAAAATCCGGTGCTCTGGGAAGGGCTCACTGCCAAGACAGCTGCTGACAAATGCGTCGCCTTTATGGAGGCAGTCAAAAGCAAGCTTGGCGCCACGCCAGTGCTCTATGCGGGTAGCTTCTTTATCCGCGACCAGCTCGGTGGCGACGCCCGACTTGCTGCCTATCCGCTCTGGCTGGCACAGTATCGCAAAAACGATCCCACTGTGCCCAAGCCTTACGCAACCTGGACCTTCTGGCAGCACACCGAGTCCGGCAAATGTCCTGGCATCACCGGCAATTGCGACATGAATGTCTTCAACGGCACTCTGGAGCAACTTGCCAAATTGACGATACCCGCTCCAGCCAAAGCTGGAGAAGGTGTCGCACCTCGTTCCAAAAAGAACCGCAGGAAGTCGTAACAAACGACGTCCTCAGTCCTGAGTCAGTGTCAAAAGCACTGATTTATCCTAGCAATCAACGCTCAAAGGAGCACCATATGGAACAGAAATGCATCAAGGCGGCTGAGTTTGATCTGATGACCAAACTCTCGCTGACGATTCCCACCGGCAAAGTGCGCGTCCGCACTGGCAAATGCAAAGAAGCCGCGGCACTGATCGTCGAGCTCTCCAGCCTCGACTATCAGATCTTGGTCCCGGACGAGTTCGACGGCTACACCGTGGCAGTCGAGCTCGTCGGCAAGATCGAGCCCTATCGCAAGAGCGACTTCATGTGCGGCGGTCCCGGCGACTGACCGTACTGGCTGAGTAACGGCAGCTAAATAAAAATAAGCCTTCGCAACAACTTGAGTGGTACCTTAACCGGTACCACTCTTTTTTTAAATCAATCTACTACCCCGAATAGCACAACGTTTTTTGTATCAGCAAAAGGCAAACGAGCTGCCATTTTACAAAACGATTATTGTTAGCGCAGACAAATACGAGTTTTACAAATCCATAATCTATCGCGTCAGGTATTGATCGATTTTACAAATCCATTATCTTTGACGACACCGCTGGTAGTGATTTTACAAACTGCTTATCTCTAGCGCGTGCGCGTAATACTGGATTGCTAAAGACTTGGCAAAAGGCATTGTTTCTAAGATCAAATCATGACAAAGATGCTTGTATCTCTAATTCACTAAACAACTTGTAAAAACGCCACCAATAAAGACCCACTGCACTACCGCTGGCAAATTAACCAATCGACCCTGTCGTACCAGACGGTGCCAGCTATTCACGCCTTGATTTTAACAACAAGCAAAGAGATGGAGCCTAACATGACCAACACCGTAAACGCAGCCGCCTCCGCCAGCAATCCGCTCACCGTCAAGCCTGCCGAGACGTCTGCCAACGCCGAGGTGCACCACGACAAAACCAATTGCCATGTCCTCGTCTTGCCGCGCGAAATCGACGAGCAGTTTATCGAAAACTTCATCCTGCCCTCGCTCTAGTACCAAACGGCAGCCTGACTCGCGGGTCAGGCTTCTCTTTGGTATCAACTTGCGACTAATGTCAACAATTCGCAATTAACAGCAAACATTGAGATGGAGACTTACATGACCAACCTCAACGCCGGTAAGGATTTTGTCGTCACCGAAAACACCTCCGCGTCTCCGAGCATTTCGCTCAATGTCAGCCCGGCAGCAGCGGATGACGACACCGTAGTGAATCAAGATAAAGTTCGATTCTTGAGCATCGTGTTCAATCTTGACGGCAAGAGAGCGCATAACGATGCCTTTACCACCGTTATTCTCAGGACCATGAGCCAGATTGCAGGCGCCACTGCAAAATACTTTTTCCGCCGTTTCGCCATAGTGAGTACAGCAGATTCGAGCGTCCACGCTCGCTATCAAGAGTCTGCTATTGTTGCCGCCTATAAAAAGCTCGCGACAACGATGGCGGATAACGACAAGGCTCGCCGCTCAGCATTGACCGAGCTGCTTAGCAAACCCAACGGCACCACCAAGATGGTAGTGACGCAGGGCGATTTGCGCAAAATCTACTACGACAATTACATCGCGCAAAACGCGGCTCAAACTGACTTCCTTGCAGATATCAGCATGGCGCTCGGCGAGGCCGACAAGATAAGGCAAGGTCTGAGCGAGGAAATTTTGGACAATCTCAACAAAATCAACGATCTCTACAAATCGGATTGTGCGAAGTTTTGCCAGAAATGGGCGAGCCGTCAGATCCAGGTCGCGATTAAGGCCTGTGATGAAGAAGAACAGACTTTTATCGAAAATTATGTCCGGCACCAATTGTAGTATCAGCCTCACAATCTAGCGGGGCAAGTCGCTCTTCTGGGAGCAAAAATTGAGCGACTCAGAGACTGCCAACCATCAAGTCAACCTTAGAGAGGCTACAGATGACCGATCTTGCTCACAAACTCCACTCCGCCTACGAGCGTCTCCACCGTGCCTCGACTGACGACCTGGCAGAGCGCACGCGTCGCATCAACACCGCCAAAGTGACGCAACACGCAGCAGTAAACGACCGGCATGCAAGGTCCGTGGCACATATCGAGGAAGCTCGACAAAAGGCGCACAAAGCAATTGCGGAACTCCACTTGCCGCAGACTCGCTATGCCCAAAAGATTCTCGACCAAAAGCTTGCACTGGCACAGTCGGAATTCGAGGCCACCATGCGCGAGGCCGAGCACGCCAAAAAATTGCAGTGTACCAACCTGCAACGCCGGGCTGTGACCTTAGTGCAGAGCACTCCCGAACTCGAAGCTGAGCAAGAAGAAATGCTCGGCATCGAGAGCCGGTATGATGTCGCCTATGAAGCGGCATGGGCCGCCAATCAAATTGCAATAGCGGGGGCCAAAGCAGAATACGAGGCGCGCGTATTTGTGGACACGTTCCACGAAAACGAAGTCATCGCCATCGATGCGCAATACAACGCCGAATTGCAGCAAGCGATGCAATCGGCAAAGACTGCTCACGATCAAATCGAAGAACGGGCCCAAAGCCAACTCAAAGGCGCCAATGACGAACTCATTAAGGAACGTCGCAAACGGCTGTCAATCTGGCAGGACAACACACTTTCAGCGCAGGCAAAATTGAATCAGCTAAACGCCCTCTAAAGTACCAAACAGCAGCCTGACTCGCGGGTCATTCTTCTCTTTGGTACTGCCATAAGAGTCCAAATTTCTCCTTATAGCAAAGGCAAAATCATGACCAATATCAATGACGTCCTCGTCGTGTACAACAGCCTCGCTACCGCCGCCAATGACAGGCTCAGCGCTGCTCACAAGAGCATCGGCGAAGCACGCGACAACTCGTACAAGGACGTCAACGACAGGCTGGATGTCAGCAAAAACCGCATAGTGGACGAATACAGCATCGCCGTCAAGCGTTACGTGCAGAAGTTTAAGCCCCGCAAACCTGTACGCCAAATACTTTAAAAGGCTATAAAGCTGGCGGAGGGAATGAGGAAGCTAGACTACGAAACCGCCATGCGCACTAAAGACACTGAGTATGCCGCTCAAAGATCCAAAACACCGATGGCGCTGATGACGGCACCGGAGCTAGACCAGGAGCAAGAACTGCGTTTTGTCCTCACCGTCGCCTACAATCGCGCAATCGCGCAAGCCGACCTTACCTTCGACAGTGAAGTAGCACTTGCTCAAAGCGAGCATGACAGTGAGGTTGCCATCGAGGACGCAAATTCGGTCAAATCGATCACGGCAAAATACGGGATGGAATTCCAATCGGCGGTGCAAGAAGCAGAAAAAGCCTTTGCTCTCATCGAAAGCGAATATAAAGAAAAACTGGCAACAGCCGATGCCACCTATCACGACGCACGGCGTGCCAGGATGGCAATCTGGCAAGACGAATCGCTTGAGCTGGAGGAAAAGCTTCTTCGCCTGAAAGCTTTGCTTAACTGAGACCCGCAAAAGCTTCTCGACATTATTCTGATTCAACTATGGAGACTACCCATGACCGATCAAGCCTGGAGCCCCCGCACTGCCGCCAAGATTGAAGCCCTGCGCGAGATGCTCTCTCCGACCGCATATCTGCCTGGCGACACTGACCAGAATGTATTCGAGCGCTGGCTCTACTCGCGCCTGGCCTATGCGCTCCATCAGCTCGGTGCACCGACCGCGCTCCTGAGTGATAAGGATGTGCTCGACCTGCTCTTTTACTTCCTCGTATTTGAGCCCGAGCTCCTCGACAAAAAGTGCGTCGATGCCTTTAAAAATGTCGTGGACGACCAGACGCTGCTAAGTTCAGTTGCTGGGGTCAACTTCAAGGCGCATGGAGCTCGTGCTACGGCCGGACTCGTCAATATTGATTCTATGGCAATCTTTGGCCGCGTGTTGCGCATCGGCCATGCCGTTGCAAGCCACGAGAGCCTGCACGCTCTGGAAGCGTTACGTCGGGGACCGATCTTGTCCATCGATATCGCACCGCGCTCGTTTATGCTTATCGACGAATGCAGCCAGACCAATCCTCAAACTCTGGGGAAGATGCTGGAGCTCTTGGGCGACCGCGAGGTGCGTTGCACCATCAACCCCGATAATCCGGCTCTATAAATCAAGGAGACGCAAAATTTAATGCGGAATTGCAGATTGTCATCGACGAAATGACGCTGTCTCACGCCACCATTGACGAGCAAGGAAAAACTCACCTCGAACGTTTTGAGAATCAGTTTCAAGGAGTTCGCCGCGCGAGGCTGGCAATCTGGCGCACAAAGGGGCTTACCGCAGCAGACATGCTCGAGCGACTAGTGGCATTGATCAGTGATACGCCACGATAGTGCAATAAGACCGACAAACAACACCAGTAGCAAAAAGCAGGCGGAGCTATGGCTCCGTCTGCTTTTCAGTATTGCTACCTGTGAATTTCTTACTGCGAATCAAAGACAATAAGGTTATCGAATTTAAGCAATGGACACTTTGCTAGTCGTGAAAGGGATGCAGATCTCCGGGTTTTCTCAACATCTTGTTAACTTCATCAAGATGCAATTCTTCGCCCATAATCATTTCGCGAGCATACTCTTCAATCAATATAGACTTGCCCTCGGAGGCTTTGAGCAACTCATAGTAAGCAGCTATGGCAGTCTTTTCGTGCTCCAAACTCTCGCGCAAAATATCGCCCAAATCGTGTCTCTCGGTCTCGAGCAAAGGTCCGATTTTGAGTGAGGGGTGACCACCCAAAAGGGTTACAAGCTCACCAGCTTTGTGTGCATGCAAAAGACTCTCATTAGAGTTTGCCTTGAGCCAGCTCACGATCGGAATGCGGTTATATCCATAAACCATGAGTGAATAGTGGGTGTAGCGGACAACACCTGCTAGTTCCAACTCCATAATCTTATTGAGAATTTCTATCGCGTGTAGTTTATCCTTGTCATCCATTTTTGCTCGATCTCCTCTTGTAGCTGTCACACTCTAGCCTATCGAGACTAAAGTTGTTCCATTATTGACTCAAAATTAACGGGTAAAAAAACGGAGCAATTGACTCAAATTGATTGCAGTCTTGAATGCTTACTTGTGCCTCCAAGTTTTCAATTCGACCAAAACATTCAATCCAATCCCTTTTAAAATCGAATATCTCTCGCGGTATCATCAGCGGTGTTTTTACAAAACTCCTATCTCTAGCACGTACCCGACCTGCACCACGCGCGAAGTAAGACAGGCTGAGTGCAACCATCGTTATCACAACCGACTGAATGATATTCGCGCCAAAAACGAGGGATACTACTGCTGCTCTCACGATGCGCCTGATTATTTTTTTAGTCATTACTACGACTGCCTGTAGTATCTATATATTTGTGACGACAAAGGCTTTGAGCAGATCCAAACCTGATAGATTAGTGACCGCAGACACAATTAGCTGTCAAAGTCTCTCTCAGTACAACAAGGCAAATGTCTCACAAACCGACCAGTCGCAAGATCAGTAACTGTCGATTGTCAAAATTGGCACTGACTCTCTGTATTGCTTGTGCGACCGGCATCTTTTTTCAGCAACTTTTTCAGCAAACTGGTGCAGCAAAAGCTGCTACGCCAGATACTATTAGTCTCGACTTCCCAAACAACGCAGTCTACGGCTGGCTGGGCACAGTGAGCTGGCCCGAATCCATTGTCAACCGCCATCTCAAAGTACTCAAACAAATTCCCATCAAAGGCCATATGAGTTTGCCAGCCAACCAAACCTATTCGCTGCATGGCTCCGGCGTGCTTTGCACAATGCCTCAATTGATAGACAATATTCCATCCAATTTGATTAGCGCCATAAATTTTGATTCCACCGAGCTTGATGACGCCGGTGCCATGCACCTCAAACGCTTTACTCATAGCCTGTCAATTTCACTAGAAGGAACAGATACAGGCGACACCGCAATAGAAGTGGCTGCAGCCATGCCTGAATTAAAACGGCTAGTTATGGGTCACACCATGATCAGCGGCAGAAATTTCAACCTGCTTGCTAAACTCAAAAAGCTAGAGTACGTAGACATCAGCAACAATATGTTGATACCAGGGTCCATGAAATATTTTGCTGAACTTACGGCAATTAAATACCTTGATCTGCGTCGTTTGCAGCTACGCGACAGCGATCTATCGGTCCTAAAAAACATGCCAGACTTGAGGCGAGTGCGCCTCAGCGACAACAACAACCTTACTGACAAATGCCTGGCAACATTATCTGCGCTAAAATCGCTAAAAGACGTGGACATCTGCAGCACCAAGATAACAGCCCGTGCATTGATCAACAATATGCCGCCCAAGCTGCACAATCTGCTAATAGTAAAAGGTCAATTCAGTCAAGCCGATATCAAAGCATTACTCAAAGTCCGTCCCGACCTGCTCCTCACTCAAAACGATTTAGATTCTAAAGCCGACCCGCTTATTTTTTCTCCCTTACATTGAGGCACTAGCCATGTCAGACAGCGGCACCGGACATACTGTTACAGTCAAAAGTGGCGACTGTTTGTGGCATATCGCCCGCACCAATTTGCTAGATATTGGTACAGGGGCTCCCACTGACGCTGATATAGCCAGAGAAACAGAGCGACTGGCAAAGCTTAATAAGCTAGACGAAGGCGGTCGCAATCGAGATTTGATTTATCCTGGCGAGATCATCAAGCTCACTTAGTAATGCTGCTTAGCGCTAGGTTTTAGGGCAATTTTACAAATCCATTATGTCTCGCACGCACGCGTGAGTATACTTTCTTGCCTATAAACACATCTTACTCGTAAGACTACGACAGCTCTTATTGCTTAGTTAAATTGATAAAAGCCAATATGGTTTTATCTCTCTTTCTCACAAAAACAAAAAAACAACCGACCCAACTGGACTATCGCACCATCCCACCACAACACCAGCCCGACATCAGTCGAGCGTTAGCTGGCGGGCATGGATTATCACAAGCAAAAGAGAAGATGCAAAACGAAAGGACACAGGATGTCTAAGAAATCTGACGAAATTGCTGCTCGTCGCGCGGCTCTCGGACTGAAAGTGATAACCAACGAAGCGCTGCCCCAGGCCAATACCGCGCCATCCACTCGCCCTCGCTCGGCGCAGGACGACATGGTCGGCACCGGCTTTGAGCGGCGACGTCCAGCAAGCGGTGAAATCACTGCTCGTGCCGGTGTGCCCGGACCCAGTGACTATCCTCGCACCACGGGCGACAAGCCCAGCACACTAAAGGTCGCCGCCGTCAACGGCAACAGCGACGACATCGAGGTCAAGGCTTCCACCTTTGCCCAGTGGCTCGAAGAGCAGTACCACGCCAATATTGCTCCCTTTGCCTTCCTGGCTGATGTGGCGCTCAACGTCAACGACCTGCCCGAAGACGCCGTAGTCGAAAAGGCCAGCGCCATGCTGCGCGCCAGAGGCTGGCAAATCGACGTGCACTACTTCAACAGCGCTGGCTGCCGGGCTGGCTCGGTCACGCTGATGCACCCTCATTCGGTCGGCTTCTAAGCCGACCGTAACCACAATTCCACCCAATCGGCGGCTACTAGCTCTAGCCCAAACAGACAGGTGAAAAATGAAGGGATTTCATATTTTCTTCGGCACACTGATCGTGGTCCTGATGATCATCGCGATCAACTCCCAGGATAACGAAGCGAACCAGACCAGTGCCAACGAGACCAGCATCACTGCGCCGGCAACCCCGACCGCCAGCACCAGCACGACAGCGGCCGGAGAAGACGACTTCGAGCAGCTCGCCAACTCAGTGGCAAAGAAATCAACGCAGCCGCTCAAGATCAACATCGCCGCCCTCGAAGAAGCGCTCAAGACTCTGCGCCGCGATCAGCCCGGCGCCTGGCTGGAAGCCTTCGAGGAGCGAGCCAACCAAATCTACGAAGGCGACGAAGTGATTGCGGTGGAAGCCAAAAATCTCAACAATCGCCTGCATATCACCGGCTACATCAAGAAGGTCGGTGGCGATGGATATGTCGTGGGCGACGACATTGTCTTTGTGATCGAGCAAAACGGTGAGGTCACCGAGGGCAATGCCCCCGCCCGCATCACCACCTACACTTCGGGTGGACATGCGGTCTATCACCACACGTCCTTCGCCAACACGATGTTGCAGTACTGGATCCTGCATCAGATCTTCGCAAGCCCCAGCTACCGCTACGACACGCCGACATCGCGTCTCAACGACATTCGTTCGAGCCGCAACAACTACCGCAGCACTCCGACTTATGTGATTCAGCGGCAAAACAATACCAGCTTTTCCAGCCGCTGGAATGACCACGTCACCCTGCCGCGCACCTCCGTGCCCAGCGTCACCCCCGGCGCTGCCACACAGCCCCAAAAGCCGGTCGTGACCGCTCCGGTCAAGACCGACTCTGCTCCGGCAGCAAAGGCACCGGTTGCCGCTCCGGCTGCGCCGACTGCTCGCTCCACGCCGGCCTATACCGCGCCTCCGGCGGCAGCCCCCGCTCCGGTCCGCAGCGCACCTGTCTACACGGCTCCGGCACCGACCTATCGCTCGACGCCTTCCTACTCCGCTCCCTCTTCGTCAGGAGGTCGGCGTTAAGGACGAATAAGCGACACAAGGGTCATTCACCATTAAGGAGGAGGGCTTACGAGCCCTCCTTAAGACTTTGGCTGAAGGCACCAGCAAAACAAAGCCCCTGCGTTCAGTCCAACACAAAAAGAAGGCCATTGCCAACTAATTCTTTATACACATTTTCAAAAAAGCTTCACATACTATTCTATTTAGTATTTACCATAAACACAGCAAACCGGAGGTTAATTGACTCCCTGCTCCGTACTCAACTCATTTACTCGCCACTCACAGTAGCACCACAATCGGTGGCTTTTACAAATCCATAATCCCTAGCGATAGCATCTTCGCCATTTCACAAATCCTTTATTTATGCCATTAATAGGGACTTTGATTTTACAACTCCATTACTTATAGCGGTATCACGTGTGGTGATTTTACAAATCACTTATCTCTAGCGCGTGCGCGTTACTGTAGATTTGGAGAGATTCAGCAAAAGGTATTGTTTAAAACATCAGATCATGGCAAAGATACCTTTATCTCTACCTCTCACTAATAACAAAAAAAACAATTCACCGCCAAGACACTTCACCATCACAACCTTGCCTAACTATCGACCTTGTCGACACGTCATATATTGTCCACGGTGTTGAGAAAGAGATAAGGCTCACCCACTGCACGCAAGCGCTTGTAGTGTCACTTCAATTCAAACCAAAACGGATTTACGACATGCAAAATCCCCGAGTCCTCAGCGCCTATACCAGAGCGGCAAAGCGTGCCCTCAGGCGGCGCGACGAAGCTGTGCAAAAGCTCGACAAAGAGCGTTTTGACAGCATCAATATCCTCGACTCAGAGCTGCGGCTGACTGAACGACTGGCAGCGGAGACAATGCGCCAGGTCGTCGAGCCGGCACAGGCGGTCTTTGATCAGGTCTACAAGCCGGCGCAGGATAAGAGCTATCCGGCTGTGCAGAGTGCCCGCGAAATGCTCGATGCCACCCTACGCGAAGCGCTCGAGAAGAAGACTGCCGAGCTGCTCGCCGTGCATGAGCTGACCAGGGGCAAACTCTCTGCTCCCGTAAAAGACCAGTGCGACTTGCGCACGGAAGCCGCCGAACTCAACCACCGGCAGACCGTCGCCCAGGCCGGGCAGACCTATCTGGCCTCGGTTCAAGAAAGCGAAGACCGCTTCAAGCAAGAAACGGCTGAATGCACGAGCATCTTTGCCGAGGTCCACGCCAGAGCCAAGGCTGATTTTGACGCGATCATGGCCGCGGCCACAAAGAAGCACGAAGACTTGGCCAACGCAATTCAGTCCAAATACTGGGAGCGCCGGGATGCCATCGAAAGCAGCTTCAAGGCTGCCAGGCTGCGGCGCATCAAGCTCTGGACCGACTATCTCAACGTCGCCCACAAGACAGCAGACACGCTCAAGACCGAGCTCTGACAAGGAAGTATCAAATAGCAGTGAGATAGAAAGTCTCTCTCCTATTTGGTATTGCCAAAGCTGACAAACCTCACATGTAATGCGCCAGATTGACTGAGCTATCCAGAAAGGACAGTTCAGAGTCTCGCGGCACAAACCCCGACTAAAAGGAGACCAAAGATGATTCGCACTTTGATCGGATACGCCTTGCTGTGCCTGGTTTTTGGCTGGCTCTGTCACACGGCAGTGGAATATGTCGCGGACTACTCCAAGCAAAAGGAGTACGCGCACTCTCTCCAAAAGGCTCTGGACAGCCAGGACATTCGACTGGTCCCGGCACCGATGCCGCGATAAGTCAGCAGCTCAAAGCCACATCTACCTGGAAATAGATTGATTCAACCTTAAACCCAGAGGAATTTGAACATGAACAACGATTCCAACACCGCCACCACCACCGCCACCGGGACCTTCGCCAGGTTCATCCCTTACTACTCGCTCAAAAAGCTCTATATCGCCCTGATGCTCTATGCCGCAGTGGCAGCCACGATAATCACGGTGGTCGAGAGCTTCTACAGCAACTTCGTTTATGCCAGCGGTCTGACCTGGTACACCGCGATGGCAGTCGGCTGGACCATCAGCTTCGGTCTCTGTGTCGCCTACGGCATCCCCATGTTTGCCTTTCTGATCGCCCTCTACCACGTCTGCGAAGTGCTCGATCCGGCTCCGACTGCCACCAAGCACTGAACCTCCGGATAGCCAGACGAACCTAAAGATGAGGGTCTTGATACAAGACATGTTACGTCGATTGATCTCACGGACTTCACCAACAGCTTTATCTGCAACTGCTGAAATGGAGACTTAATATGTCGCATGCCACCTCAAAAGAACTGCTCCTGGCAAACATGAGCAACCTTATTGCAGGTCACAACGAAGCAAAAACTGCCCTGGTCGAAGCCGCGCTTGTGCGTGGTGAGAAGGGCAAGTGGCACAGCGTTTTGCTCAGCGCACCGATCGGTGTGGGGCGTGTCGCTCTTGTGTCGTCTCTGTCGTGGTGTCTGGGAGTGCCGTTTTACAGAGTCGACGCCAGTCGGCTCTGCAACACCGCACTGCACGCTATCGACAACCAGGTCGAGCAACTGACAAAGCTATGGCACATCTGCGGCAAAGACCTCAACGTGCTGAGCAAAAGCATTGTCTTTGTGGAGGTCGTAGGCAACTTGCGCAGCCCGGTCAATCTGTCGATTCAAAAAGAATTGGTCCGGCTGATCAAGGGCAAAACCATCTGCCTGGGCGAAGATGATCAATCCGCGGACAAAATCGAGTTTAATACGCGCGGCTTGATGTTTGTACTGAGCCTGAGCTCGGACCCACTCGAATCCGCGTATCTGAAAAACAGCGGGTCCGAACAAGAACTCTTTGAGAGCGTGGGCATTTTGCCGCAGCTTCTGAAAGTGGTGCCAACACGGCTGCGGCTGAAGGTCCATACCCTGGATGAGGAACAGGAGCTAATCAATTCGATTAAGGCGCAGTAGTAGAGATTTATCGACAACATGCAAGGTCAACCATGTCAACGTCTCCCCCGAACTTCAAACTCCCCACCTCCGTCAAGATAGCGTTAGTGATCGCCTTCTGCATTGCCTTCTTGATTCTCGGCGGACCAGCTGCCTTCCTGTATGTGGCATTTGTCACGGGCAGTGCACTGTTTTGGATGTACGCAACCTGGCCCTATCTTTTGATGGCTCTGACAGCTAGTTTTGCCTTTGGCTGCTGGCTCGGTCACGTCAATCACAAAGGCAGGTTGCGTGTCGGCTTGCAGCTCTTTTCTTACACATTTCTGTCTGGCTGCGCCGTCTATCTGATCATCGGTGCCTATACACTTGGTCGCATCCAGCACTAACTTGCCAGCCCCATAGTCTGGTTGTGCGTCATAAAATCACGCTGCCGGAGTCGAGGAAGTTCTGGTCCCTCCCTGGTCCCCCCGAGGACCTCAACTACGGAATGCTGGAAATCTTTCTGAGTAATCGGGCGCACTACAAGTAAAAGCCTGAAGCCCAAATACTAACCCAGGAATCAAAATGCACGACCCTCTCTACGACTCCCTGATTGACTACAAGATCACGGCTGCGTCAGCAAAAGAGCAACTCAGTCTGCGCCTGAAGCAAGCCCTCGATAAACGAGAAAGCCGAGAGCAGGCGCTCACTCGCAACTGGCAGGAGGCAAATAGGACAAGCCACCATACTCAGGCTCAGGTGCTGAGCTTGTGCAATGCCAGCCATGCAGCAGTACTTAATACTCATGGGGTCATTCGAGACGCCGCGCTTGAGCGTTCTGAGCGGTTCGCCCAGAGCTTACAGCGCGAGATTGAATATCGTACCGATAAGGTGCAGAGTCAGATGATCTATGGCACCAAAGTCGACACTTCTGACATGCGGCAGGAATTGCTTGCGGCAAAGACTCTGCAAGCTCAAAACGCCACGATGGCATACGTCGCCGCCACAGCTCCGATCATCGAGCAACACAAAGAGCTTTGCTTAGCAATCAGCACCGCATTTGCTATGCAGCGCGAATCCGCGAAGCTGGAATACGAACAAAGCCTAAAGGAGGTCAAAACTGAGTACACGGCAGAATGCGACAGGCTCAATCGCGAACACTACACGGCCGTAGTCGCTAGACTCGAACAGTGGTTAATGCCTCAACCAATATTCTAGCGCCAATCCGGTCGTACGTCCGCCAGCTATCACATGCCAGTTATTCTCCAGGTAATGCTTCCTGATTTCGGCAAGTGAATCTTCAAACCCCTTAACCTGCAGCAAGTGCAAACGAAAGGTGACATCATGAGCGCTCCCCTCGGTATCTTCACCAAGCGCGACGACCTCTCCATTTTCGAACGCCAGGTCGTTGACCTCGCTGTCATCGGCGCAGAAGACTCCGCTCACCACAAAGTCTGCTTCCAGTCAGACTTCCCAGTAGGCTCTGGCTTCATGGCTGCCAGACCTTCTGGAGAGAGCAAGACTTTCATCGGCTGCAATGTCGAGAACGACTGGTTTCCAGCCACAATCTGCGCCGAGCGCAATGCCGCAACCACGGCGGCCCGCGAAGGCTACACCCAGCTAAAGATCGTTTCGGTCTTTTGTCGCAAATTTCCTGGTGGCTCGCCATGCGGTCTCTGCCGTCAGGTCCTCGTGCAGTGGGGCTGCGATGCCGTGCTGCTCAACGTCGTCGATCGCGAATACAACGTGCGCAAGGCTTTTGTCGGCGATCTCCTGCCGGCCGCCAGGGGCAAGAGCGAAACATTCGACACACTGCACACCGATGAGCAGCGGCTGCTCAATCGTCTCGTCGGACTCAAGGGCCGCTCCCATGTGCCCTATTCCAAAAAGCCGCGAGCGGCGCTCTTCATCGCCACAAACAATAAGGGCAAGACGCGAATCTTTAACGGCGTCTCCGACGACAATGCCTCCTACGGCGGATCTGCGCTGGCAGAAGCCGTAGCGATGCGTAGCGCCCGTACCGCTGGGTATTCGCAAGCAGTGGCGCTATACGCCACTGTGACCGATACGACCGCACCAAACCAAATCGAGGGTGAATGCCTCCAGGTTTTGCGCGAATTCGGCGCCGACTCGCCCATCGTCCTGGTCGGCCCGGACAAGTCGGTGGTGCGTTCCTCCCTTGATGAGCTTCTGCCCGACTCTTTCGGTCCGGAAGCACTCTAAACCTCGCCTTCCCAGACAAAGTATTTGTACAAGGCAATTCACTTTTAACTCCAAAGATAAAAACGAGGAGCCAAACATGTTCGAAAAATTCGTAGTCACAATCATCGCTATCATCTTCGGCGTTATTGCCAATCACTTCGTCTTCAGCGGTCTAGCTCGACTCAGCGTCAACGCCACCTACTTCGGCATCACCATTTGCATCGTGGGCGGTGGACTGGCAATGGGTCTTTTGGATATCGCTCGCGTCAACGACACAAAACGCCAGGGTCTCTACTGCCTGATCATGGTCGCCAACGCTGCCTCAATGCTGTGCGCTATCTGGCGCCTGGCCACCATGGCTTAGCCTATCTGCCCGCGACTCACATCATGCCGATGGCCTGCTTAGACGCAGGCCATCGGTACTTCTATCAAAAAAAAGTGCTCTATCAACTATATGCATGAATAGATACAGATAGCCCGCATTATTCACGGGAGTGATACCAAAGTAATGTTCTAAAAAGCACAAAAGCCCTGTCAGTTGGCTCACAATCTGTGTTTACCACAACCCAGACCAAACCAAAAAACGGAGCTTTTGT
>Ga0075158_10000848_pt1 | contig 24262 bp, 16 predicted proteins | sample JI91814BDNA_FD_70968 | JGI IMG/M metagenome (GOLD analysis project Ga0075158, IMG submission 70968) | Wastewater effluent complex algal communities from Wisconsin, to seasonally profile nutrient transformation and Carbon sequestration -... | ecosystem: Engineered > WWTP > Effluent > Algae... | reverse complement strand
TAACCGATACCAGATTGATAATGCCACTGTGGTGGCTACGCCAATTATTAGCGTGCCGACAAGCACTTTGACTGAGCCGACTGAGGTTGCGATAGCTACTCCGACAGCTGGCGCTGTTACCAAATATACCCTTGACGGAACCACACCTTCGATATCAAGCGCCACTTATCAAGCACCTGTTCGTATTAACTTCACTCAGAGTCTTAAAGCTATATCTATCAAAGCTGGCATCAGTAGCGCAGTCGCGACATCGACCTTGACACTCGATGCCACAAGGTGGCCAGCGCCAAGTGCCACGGATTTGAGACCGCTACAGCTCAACTTGCAGCTGCCGACTACGGCGATACCGCAATAAGTCCAATCATCCAAATCAACTTTTCGCTTTAGTGCCTTCAACTGTCACGATCAATTACCCTACCCCACAGCTATTCAAGCCAAATACACAGCTATGCAACCCATCAAGAGTATCAAGTCGATGTATCAAGTTCGCAACTTCCACAAAGCACTGTCAGCGCTCCTTGCGACCTTGCTAGTAGCTAGCACGACACCGTTGGCGGCTCTCGCGATGCCAGCCATACCGTATCATCCTGAGGTTGCCATCCCAGCACCTGCGGCAGTCAATGTCAAAACAGGACCGCGCCGAGTGGAGACGGTTAAGACCAGTCTTGTTCTGTCTGCGACTCCTTCTGATTTGGAGATTACTACAGCCAGAGTCTTCCAGGAGCCTCTCATCCCTATGTCTGGCTCAGAGCAAGAGGGGGAAAACTCTGCACTTGCATCTGCAATCAAGTCATTTAAGGCAAAAGCGGATACCGAGGACTTATCAGCTTTTGAGCAGTTTTTGGCAAAGTATCCAAAGAGCCGTTGGGCGCCATCATTGCAAGTCAGTCTGGGACAAATCAAATTTCAATCAGGGTATTTGAGTGATGCCCTGGCATTGTGGTCATTGGCCTGGGAGCAGTCAAAGGACGAGAGCGACAAACAAAAGTCTCTTGTAGCTAGCAGTGCCATTGCCAATTTGATGCTTTTAAATTCTCGTTTGGGGCGGCAGGAAGAATTAAAGAAGTATCTCTCTTATGTAAAGGGCAGAGCGTTTTTTGGATCTGATGAGCAAAAGGTCGTAAGTGCCAAAGAAGGTCTCTGGAGCATGGAGCACAAGCCGGAGTGCTCATTTAAGTGCGGACCATTTGCAGTTAATAACCTGCTCAATGCAGTCAATAAGACTCATTTGATGAATCCAATATTGGAAAAGGCAGACTCAACCAAGTCAGGCACATCGCTACTCCAGGTCAAAGAGTGGGCAGACAAAGTTGGACTCAAATATCAGATAGCTAAACGCACCGCCGGTGCCACCATATTAGTGCCCTCGGTGATGCATTGGAAGCTCGCTCACTTTGCAGCTCTAACTGAAGTTAATGATAATCGCTATCACCTCAAAGACCCGACATTTGACACTGATGGTCAGAGTTGGATAACAGCCAAGGCAATTGATCAAGAGAGCGATGGGTACTTCCTGGTCCCTGCCGCAACATCACTACCTCAAGGCTGGCAAAGTGTCTCTGACGATGAGGCAAAAACTATCTTTGGCAAGGGTATTGCTAGCGGGAGAAACGGCAACAATAGCAATTGCCCTGCCCCGCAAAACAATCCATGTAGCTGCGACGATAGCTGCGATAACTGCGACGGCATGGCCAAAGCAAGCGTCTGGAGCATGCTTGCCACATTGCACATCGCTGATAAACCATTAGGTTACGAGCCACCTGTCGGTCCTGCTATTGGTTTTAAGTTTGACTACAACCACCTTCAGACAAACCAGCCGACCACTTTTACCTTCACCAATGTAGGTCAAAACTGGAATTTTAACTGGCTGTCTTATCTCACCGTAGATAGTGGCACTAATGTGGCTACAGTTAGGCTGAGAAGTGGTGGCTCGGAGGTGTACACCCCGTCTGCTGGTGTGTACTCTCCAGACTTCTTGACTCAAGCTTTACTCGTCAATATGGGCGGTGGTGTATATCAGAGACGGATGAAGGACGGCTCTATCGAGACATACAGCCAATCAGATGGTAGCTCTCCTGCCAGGATATTTTTGACTCAGGTGCAAGATGCGCAGGGCAATAGTGTATTTATCCAGTACGATGCCAATTTTAGATTGATGACAATTACTGATAGTATCGGTCAAGTATCCTCTCTGACCTATGTTTCCAATACCGTTGGTAATGCTGGATTCTATAAAATTGCTTCGATAACGGATCCGTTTGCGCGCACTTGTAGCCTCACGTACGATTCTACAGTAACCAACCTGCTCTCGATTACCGACGTTATTAATCTCAAGTCATCTTTTCAGTATGACACCACATCTGGCTTTATCTCCCAGATGACCACCCCTTATGGTACGACCGGTTTTTATCAATATGTCCCGGGAGTAGATGTCTATCCTGCTCGTGGTATCAGATTTACATTTCCCGATGGATCATCGTCTGTACTTGAGAATTGGCTCAATGAGCCCAAATCGACATACTTTTGGGATCGCCATGCGATAGCGATGTATCCAAATGATCCGGTAAACAAAGTCTATACTCACTGCGAGCTGACGATGTTTACGATAGACATCAATACCAATCTTGAGGCATCGTCTATCCAAAAAGTGGTGCATCCGCTGGAGTGGTCCAGTCCGACATTCTTTACCTATCCAAGTAATCTAATCCCTAACTATGCCGGCTTTAACAACCTGGTGGCATCCAGTACAAAAGATCTAGGCAATATTGTTGTCAATGCTACCGTGGGCGGGACACCCCAGGCTGGCGATACTGTCACCATCTTGATCGATTTTGTCTATGCCGGTTATGTGGTGCAAGCAGGCGATACACTGGAAAAAATTGCCTCTGAGATCGCCAAATCTGTAAATAACTCCGCTGACTATCAATCTCGTGGCATCTCCGCTGGTGTAGCTGGGCGAGTGATCAGCTTGCGCTCTGAGCAAGTAGGGATGACTCGCTATGGTAAATACATCAGTCCAGGATCTACTGAGACATTGACCTTTAACTCGCAAGCCAGACAGACTTGCCTTGCTACTTTGACTGGCGCTATCAATGCTGGTGATACGGTCGGCATGCACGTGGATAGTCCAGGGAGAGTCACGTTTACGTACACAATCCAACCGGGAGACACCGCAGCAATCATCTGCACAAATCTTGCCGCCCAGATGAACGCGAATGCCACATGGCTAAGCTATAACGGTGTTGCAACAGCGAGCGGCAACACAATAAGCCTGGTCTCTTTTAGCCCAGAAGCGCAGGACTATGCAGCAACCGGCAGCGGTACTTCACAATTTGCCTTTACCTCAAAGCGCAATGGCTCGATACAGCTAACAGAAAGCCAATACAACTCGACTGGCAACATGACCCAGACAATAGACCCTATCGGCAGGAAGTTTAGCTACAGCTATGCCACAGATGGCATCGACCTGCTAGAAAAACGCGAAACTCAAGGTACCGATAACTACTTGCTCGGTCACTGGGAATACAACGCCAAACATGAGCCGATAGTGTTTATCGATGGCTCTGCTCAAAGGACCGAGTACACGTATAACAGCTCTGGCCAGCCTTTAACCGTCAAGGACGCAAATAACAACACGACCACCATGACCTATACTGGCACTTGCAAAGCCACTGTAGGCGGCACCATAACCGCTGGCAATATTGCCACTATCACTGTGTTTGACGCAGGCCTTGCCGGTGGGCAAAAGGCTGTCAACTACACAGTCCTGGGCACAGACACGACCACTACAATTGCTACTGCGCTTAGAAATGCTGTCAACGCTGATACTGCTCTTGCTGCGATTGGTCTAACTGCCACATCGGCAGCCGCTGTGGTCACCTTGTCATCAAACTCAGTCAATGTCACCACTTATACCAAGACGACTACCGGCACAGTCACACTTGCTCTCGGTGCAAATACCTGGGGTTATCTGACAAAGATAGACGGACCTCTGACTGGCAGCCAGGATGTTACAACTCTGACTTATGATTCATTTGGAAGAGTCGCTACACAAACAAGCTCGACTGGCTACCAGCTGACCTTTGCATACGATGCTATGAATCGTCCTCTAAGGACAACATATCCTGATACTACTTTTGAGCAGACTGTTTACGACAAGCTCGATGCTGTACTGATGAGAGATAGAAATGGCAGATGGACAGAAAAGAGCTATAACTCTCTAGATCAGCTCGCCTACGAAGTCGATCCGCTGGGCCGCAAGACTCAATACACTTGGTGTCTCTGCGGATCTCTGGCAGTGCTTACCGATCCACTAGGCCGCAACACGTCTTGGTCTCACGATATTGAGGGACGCCTGACGACCAAGACTTATCCGGATAACTCGACATATACCTACCTCTACGAGCAAAAGACGAGCAACGTCAAAACTCGCACTGACGCTCTCAGTCAAAAGACAAATTATTTTTACAATCCTGATGGCACGCTCTACCAGACTAGCTATCCAAACCCTATCAACCCGACTGCGCCAATCACAAATTATTGGGATTACAACTTTAAGAGATTGACCAAAACAACCAAGAACGATTGGGGTAGCTATTCCTACACATACAATAACTATGTCACCAGCTCTGGAGCAACACCCATCACTGGTGGTGGCATGCTCCAGCTTGTGCACAATGACGTCATCGCAAACTCAGACACATCCTATGTTTACGATAGTTTAGGCCGCACCACCAATCGCTCAATTAATGGTGCAAGTAATTCCGTAACATGGACGTATGATGCCATGAGCCGGGTCACGGCTGAGTCCAATTCTCTGGGCAACTTTACCTATGCATACTTGGACAACACCGCAGGCTCGTCTAAGGGCGTGACCAGACTGGCCTCTGTCACATATCCAAATAGCCAGGTGACTAAGTATGACTGGTATCCAACAGCTCAAGATGAGAGGCTCCGCCAGATCTCCAATCTAGGACCTACTGGAGCGACCATCTCGCAATTTAGCTACCGCTATGATCCAGCGGGTCAAATCAAGCAATGGCAGCAGCTCCAGGGCAATACCAGCCTCAACTATGCGCTAGATTATGACCAGGCTGGTCAGCTCACAGCAGCAGCAGCTAGTGGTGGACCGCAGACCAATGCCTATCTCAAGCAAAATTATTACGCATATGATCCTGCCTCCAATCGCACTGGCAATCAAAGCTCCACGGTAACAAGAGCTAGATTTACAGGCACGGTCACGACTGGTAACGTGCTCACGATCACAGTGACAGACTCAGGACTGACTGGTGGCTCAAAGGCTATTAATTACACCGTCCAGGCTGGAGATACGCTGATAACGATAGCCACCAAAATGGCTGCAGCAATCAGTGCCGATACAAGTCTCCAGGCTCTGACAGTGAGCGCATCATCCAATGGCTCGTTAGTCAGTATCAAATCAACCTCTCCAAGTGTCACTTCATTTGCAGCATCCACTAGTGGCGGTGCCACTACAGGGATAGCGATGGGAGTTACAGATAACTTTGTTGAGAATGCCAGCATCGGCGGCACAAAGAAGACTGGAGACATACTCACAATCACAGTCAAAGACCCAGCACTGGCTGGAGGCAGTAAAAATGTCAATTACACAGTGCTTGCTGCTGATACGTTGACCACGATAGCCACCGCAATCAAAAATGCCATCAATGCTGATGCATCGCTGACAGCAATCGGAGTGTCGTCCACCTCTGTAGGGACAAATATCACCATCAAGTCCAACTCAGTAAATGCCACTACTTACGCACAATCAGTCAATGCCGGATCGACAGAGACAATAACGCTCTCTGTCAATCAAAATGGACCGATGGTTGCAGGTATCAGTGGGACTAAGTCCACTGGTGATACTCTGACAATCGTGACTTATGACTCTGCTCTCTCTGGTGGCACCAGATCTGTCACATACACTGTCCTGGCTGGCGATACTCTCGCCACAATTACCTCAGGACTTGCCACAGCTCTCAATGCAGACGCCAATCTCCAAGGGATAGGTGTGTCCGCATCTGCAAGTGGTCAAAGGCTGACAATAACCTCCAACTCCATTAATCCCACAACCTATCGAGCAACCACGAGCGCGACAGCTACCGAGGTAGTCTCACTCGGCTTGCCTCCAAACGGAGTGCAGACAGCCGTTATCAGCGGGACAAAGACCACTGGGGACGTGCTGACTATCACTATTTTTGACCCAGCGCTTGCTGGTAGCTCAAAGGCGGTTAACTACACAGTGCTTGCCGGCGATACGCTGACCACAATCGCTACAAACATTGCAGCCGCTATCAATGCTGATACTGCACTCCAGGCAATTGCTGTTACTGCAACGTCAAGCGGGACGGTATTGAATATTAAATCAGCGTCTGCCAATGCCACAACATACACCAGATCAACTAGTGTCGGTGCAACGGAGACTATTGCGCTTGCACCATCGACAAGTGCAACTCAGTATGGATACAACAGCCTTAATGAGATGACTAGTATCGCTGCTGGTGGTGCTACCAGATGGCAAGGGGCAACAAATAAGGCTCTAAAATCTGCAACAGTCAATAGCAATGCGGCAATTCTAAGCTCTACCCAGAGCGTTGTAGGTAATGCTACTTTGGCTAATGGAACCAATAATGTCCCTGTTACTGTGACTGATGGCTCAAATGCGACGAAGACTAATAACTACCAGGTCTCGTCCAATGGCAGTGCTAGTGCTACTCCAACGTATGACCTAAATGGCAATATGACTAGTGATGGGCTCAAGACTTTTAAGTGGGATGCAGAAAATCGGCTAATTGAAATTTTGTATCTCGGAGTTGGTAATAAGACTTCGTTCAACTATGATAGTTTAAATCGATACAGTCAACTCGTTGAGATAGAGAGTGGCGCGATTACTAGTTCTAAGAAGGTTCTGTGGTGTGCTGATCAACGATGTGAGGAGAATGACAGTATTAATGCAATTAATAAGCAGTTCTTCATTCAAGGGCAAGTCAATACAAGTACAAAATATTTTTATTGCGAAGATTCTTTGTCTTCTATCTTTGAACTGACAGATGCAGCTGCAAATGTTCAGGCCGAATACAGCTATGATTCTTACGGGAAGGTGTCAGTTCTTAAAGAACAAATTGTCTCCGATTCTAAATATGCTAGCTACTACTTCCATACTAGAAGTGACTTGTATATGCCGATATTTCGGCTATACGACAGCAATCTGACCCGCTTTTTGAATAGGGATTTAGTTGAAGAGGCTAGCGGAGTTAATCTTTATCGGTATGCATTTAATGCTCCGATCTCTATATCTGACCCCTCAGGACTTAACCCACCAGGTGTGGACCTTGAGACTTTCGCGAGCCGTATTGGTGCCACACCTAACGCGTTGGGCAATGGATGTGTTGACTGCACAAACCATGTAGCTGGCTTTCCGCCCGGTACCGATCCTGATAGACAACCAAGTACTGCTTGTTTTGTAGACTATGCTTCTGCTGTTGCCTATAAGAATGCCGTATGCCGATGCGGAGGGGTGGTTTTTGCTAAGATGGGAACATATAAAGGTCCATTGCCCAAATCGGGAGCTGCTGATCCACTTCGGATGGATAATAATAAACCGTGGGACTATGTAACCGAATTTCATACTGGTAATACTAAGTTCATAGATATGAATCATGGTAAGGGCATGAGAACTGCACAGAGGGGATATTTTTGGCCGGAACCTCCAACTAGAGCGAATTACCCTGAATATCCGGATACAATTTGGTGCGCAATTTGCAAAGGGAATAAGGTCAAATAAATCTATTCAATATAGATGAGCTTTAGAAAGACTTTTTAGCAGTAGGTGAACGGGCATGCACAAGATTGTCAGATTTAGCTGGTTCCTTTTTATTGTTCTTGTCACTATTTTCTTGAATTTAGGATTAAATGACGCAATTGAAGGCGCTCCGGTAGATAGTATTTTCGTCCCTAGCGAGAACAAGTCAAAATTATGCAAGGTCGAGAAAGATGTGGAAACCAGTCCCGTGCAGCGGAAAAGGTGGTGTCAAATTGCTTATGCAAAAAGAGATTTGAAGGCTGGAACTGTTATGACAGAGCAAGATGTAGGCACCAAGAAAATACTTGCGTTTAAAGAGACTCAGGGCGGTTTGTACGATCACAAAAAAGCGATAGGACGCCGTACTTTATGTGATGTGTCAAAGGATGAGGAGCTTTTTAGTCTGATGTTTGAAGGCTTGCCTTTTGGTCATCAACGCTGGCAGATGGTTTCAACAAAGGAGCTTAATGCTTGGACTGATGAAAATTCTTCTGTCGTAAGGAGGGCAAAAGAAAACGCTAGTAGGATTGAAAGGATGCAGGAAAATGAAGATCGAAGAAGTAAGCTCATTCGTAATTGATTCCCCAGTATCTAGGGGGGAGAATTTCAATGGATTGGCTCACTCGACTTCACGGATAGATTTGACCTTGGCGCTTCTTTTAATAAATGAGATTCAGATTGCAGATGTTATAAAACAGGAGTCTCAGTTAAAGGCGTCGCTCTGGTTTTGACCTGTCCGCAGAAAGAGGCACAAATACACGGTACGCCACTGGTGCCTTTGAAGATGGTGGACTAATTCAAAAGTAACAATGCATCGGGAAAGGCAACTATAGTACTGTCGACTAGCTCATGGTGAAGTTTCAACGTAGATTTGATTTACATGACCAGATTCATTGAATGATATTCCCCAAACTTGGTACCAAGTCATGCCCGGTGTCAACTTTTCAAAATTGCGTTCAAATGCAACTAGCTGAAAAAGCTGAAAGCACAAAAATAGGACTAACAAAGAAGCTGTTGCATAAACTGATATCCTGAGATGCTTAACTCTTGGCAAAATCTAAATTTACCCTCCTACATCTATTTCTTCGTGTCTTTTCGATACTTCTTTTACTGCTTTGTCTTTTCTTATTGGCAGTCCAAGGCATTCTTACCTCAGCGCACATGTCCTCGCTAGGCTCTTGTTGGGTCGTTCTTTGGTATGCTTGGGCTTTCTTTGTAATAGCGTTCTGGAACCCATACAAATAGTAACTCTATTTTCTAAGGCAATCATTTCAGTGGCGATGAATCTCAGACAAAAAAAGAGGGTACAGCCTTTTGAGCGTACCCTCTTTAATTTTCTACTCAGCTTTTGAAATCTATTCCACAGTCACTGACTTAGCCAAATTGCGTGGCTGGTCTACGTCTTTGCCCAGATAGTCTGAGATAAAGTAAGACATCAGTTGCAATGGCACAATCGCTGTCATTGGTGATAGCAGCTCTTCGACAGCTGGTACGGTCAATACCGAGTCAAAGATTTTAGCTGCTTGCTCGTCGCCTTCTACCGCTACAGCAATCATTTTTGCTTTACGGGCGCGGGCTTCCTGGGCGTTGCTTAGAGTCTTTTCGTAGACAGCTCCTGGCATAAGCACTGTGATTACAGGCACGTTTTGGTCGAGCACAGCGATTGGTCCGTGCTTGAGCTCACCGGCAGCATAACCAGAGGCATGGATGTAGCTCAGCTCTTTGAGCTTGAGAGCGCCTTCCAGAGCGGTTGGATAGTTCAGTCCGCGACCGATAAAGACCACGTCGTGAGCTTCGGCATATTTGACCGAGATGTCTTTGATTTGTTCTTCGCGAGCGAGGATTTGCTCTATCACTGTAGGGATTGTATTGAGTTGGATTTTGAGGTCTTTAGCTCTTTCTGGAGTTATTGTGCCGCGCTTTTCGGCGAGGTAAATAGCGAGCAGATAAAAGCTAGCCAATTGAGCGAGATATGTCTTGGTGGCGGCTACCGATACTTCGATACCACATTCGGTGACAATCAAGTTTTGAGTGATTTGAGCTAAGTGGCTATCTGCCCGGTTAGTGATACCGAGAGTGTAGGCACCTTTGCCTTTTGCTTCTTTGAGAGCAGCGAGTGTATCGGCTGTTTCACCAGATTGGCTGACAGCAATTACCAGGGTGGATTCGTTTACGAGAAACTTCCGTCCACGGATTTCGCTGGCGATGTCTACTTCGCAGGGGATGCCGACGAGTTCTTCGATGATCAGTTTGCCCACTAGCGATGCGTGATAAGCAGTACCACAGGCAATGACGTTTACTTTTGTCAGACCTTTGATTTCTTCGTCGGTCAAGTGTACGCCATAAGCGTTTTCACCGATAGCGGTAGAGAGGTGATCGACATTGAGATCGATAGGATGGTTGGGGTGACGCAGATACTTGGAGAGTGTCTGACGCAGGACCAGAGGTTGCTCGTGGATTTCTTTAAGTAAGAAGTGTTTGTAGCCGCATTTGTCGATGACATAGGGGCTGGCATCTAGAGCAATAGGGCTACGCTTAACTTCTTTGCCATCAAAGTTAAACAGTCTGACACCGTGGGCGGTGATTTCGGCTAGTTCGCTTTGATCTAGCTTAATGACGCGGTTGGTGTATTGACGCACGGCCATTGAGTCTGAGGCGAGGAAGTTTTCGTTTTCGCCAAGACCTACTGATAGTGAGTAGTGGTGGTTAACTGCATAAATGCGATCTGGTTGCTTTTGGCAAACGATACCCAGAGCAAAGATACCTTTGAGTCTGCGTACAGCTCTAAGTATTGCCTGTTGTAGCTCGTTGTCTTTGGCGTATTCGTGAGAGACCAGATGCACAATCACTTCGGTGTCGGTGTCTGACTCAAACTTATAACCCAGTCCGATTAGCTCTTCTTTGAGTTCTTCGTGGTTTTCGATGATGCCGTTGTGCACCACTGCCAGTGTGCCAGTGGCGTCCATGTGCGGGTGGGCATTTTGATCGTTGGGGATACCGTGAGTAGCCCAGCGAGTGTGACCGATGCCGACTTGTGCTTTGGGTTTTTTGCTGTCGAGCAAAGCCTCTAGATTGGAGAGCTTGCCTGCTGCTTTTAAAACACAGAGACGGCCGTCCTCGATGACCGCTACACCAGCAGAGTCGTAGCCTCTGTACTCAAGGCACTTAAGCTCATTGAGCAAGACTGGCGCTGCATGGGAGGGGCCCAGATAACCAACAATTCCGCACATGTTTCAGATCCTCGTGATTTAGACTTCCCGGAGTTCGTCGTCTTTGTCTTTTAAAATTTTGTCGATTTCTTTTACGTATTTGTCTGTTGTTTTTTGTAGAGCTTCTTCTGAGCGTTTGATTTCGTCTTCAGAGATTTCGCCTTTGAGCTTTTTCAAGGATTGATCAGCGTCGCGGCGAGCATTACGGACAGCTACTTTAAATTCTTCGCCGATTTTATTGACTGTCTTGATTAGTTCTTTGCGGCGGTCTTCAGTCATCTGCGGAAACACTATGCGGATGACGCTGCCATCTGAGTTGGGGTTTACACCAAGATCAGATTTGTGGATGGCAGTCTCAATCGCTTTGAGAGCGCCTTTGTCGTAAGGCTGGATGACCAGGCTGCGACCATCAGGTGTGGAGATGTTTGCCAGACCTTTGAGTGGTGACATAGTGCCGTAGTAATCTACTTCGATGCGATCCAAAAGTTGTGGATTGGCGCGGCCAGTGCGCACAGTTTGCAGCTCTTTGTGCAAACGCTCAATAGCCTTTTTCATGTGGTCTTCGCCAGTGCGCATCACTTCTTGTGTGGTGCTCATTTTTTTACCCTCTCTTCTGCACCCACCAGGGTGCCTACCTTTTCTCCGGAAACGATACGCTCAATTGAGCCTGGTTTGGCAAAATCAAAAACGATGATGGGGATATCGTTTTGTTTGCAGAGCGAAACAGCGGAAGGGTCCATGACCATTAGCTGCTTAGCAAGCATTTCGCCAAAGGTTATAAAGTCGACGCGCTTAGCGTCTGGATTTTTACGCGGGTCATCGTCATAGACGCCGTCCACGTGGTTTTTAGCCATTAAAACACAGTCAGCCTTTATTTCTGCAGCACGCAGGGCGGCAGCAGTATCAGTGGTGACGTGAGGGTTGCCAGTACCACCGCCAAAGATTACCACGCGTCCCTTTTCGAGGTGGCGGATTGCTCTAAGGCGTATAAATGGTTCAGCCACTGCCGGCATGGCAATGGCTGTCTGGACACGGGTCGGAATACCTTTATTGGATAGTACTTCCTGCAAAATAAGGCAGTTCATGATGGTGGCAAGCATGCCCACATAGTCAGCAGCTGCCTTATCCATGCCCCAGGACGAGCCCTGGACGCCGCGGAAGATGTTACCGCCGCCAACTACTATGGCGATTTGTACGCCGAGTTTGTATGCGTTGGATATCTCGTCTGAGATACCGCTGATGATATCGGGATCGATGCCAAAACCCTGGGCGCCGGTCAGGGCCTCGCCCGAGAGCTTGAGGACTATTCTTTTGTAGCGCACGTCGGACATGATTTTGGGATCCCTTTTCTACTCAATCGATGTTAAAAGCCGGAGAAGATTTTACTCCTCTCCGGCTTTTCATGCCATGTCTGTGATTTTATCCAGCAACTATTTAGTTGTTGCTTTCAGCTTCTGGTGCATCACCTTCGCCCAGGATAAAGAGGCTAAAACGCACAGGTGATGTGGTTACGCCCAGTTCTTTGCCTTTGGCAGCGAGATATTTGCCAACAGATGAAGTTTGTTCTTTGACAAAGGGCTGCTCGGTTAAGCAACGCTCAGCAATGATTTTATCAACGCGACCAGCGACGATTTTTTCGCGCATTTCTGGTTTTTTCTCAGCCAGGTCGGCTTTGCCCATTTCGATGCGGCGCTCGTTTTCGATCATGTCTTTAGGGACACTGTCTTTGTCGAGGTAAGTAGGCTTGGCTGAGACTACGTGCATGGCGATTTCGCGAGCGAGGTTAGCCATATCAGCGCAGCCTTTGACGCATTTGTCAGCAGCTAGTTCTACGATAGCGCCCATTTTGCCACCCAGTGAGTGGATGTACATGCCGGTTACGCCATTGCCTTCCTTTACTTCCAAAACAGAGAGGCGCTTGATAACGATGTTTTCGCCAGTTTTAGCGATTGCTTCGGTAACCAGGTCTTTGACAGTACCTTTGCTCGATGACTTGGTCATAAAGTCTTCGACTGATTCTGGTTTTTGGTTGAGAGCGATGGTGGCGAGTTCTTTGCCGAGAGCTTGGAACTCATCGTTTCTAGCAACGAAGTCTGTTTCGCAGTTGACTTCAACGAGGGCGGCTACTTTGCCACATTCGGATACTTGACCAACGACGAGACCTTCAGATGTAGTGCGGCTAGCCTTTTTACCGGCAGCAGCAGCACCCTTCTGTCTCAGGATTTCAAAAGCTTTTTCAAAGTCGCCTGTAGCTTCTACAAGCGCTCTTTTGCAGTCCATCATGGCTGCGCCAGATTTTTCTCTGAGATCTTTCACCATGGCGGCGGATATTTCGACCACTGTAGTCATCTCCTTGCTTAACCTCGCAATTATTGATTTGTGGAAATTTTGTTTTAGGTTTTGATTTTGATTGTTTGATTCAACTAGAAATCAATTGCTTGAAAAAACTGGGGCTACACACAAAATGTATAGCCCTCAGTCTTTAAGAGCATTTTGATTTAGGCTTCGCTGTCGCCACTGGCGTCAGGAGCATCGGCGATTTCAGCTGGAGATACTGCGGCTGGGGCAGCAGCGCCAACTGAAGCCATCTGAGGCTCTGGCTCTTTCCATTCGGCTTTGCTCTCTGGTTGAGCATGTACCTGGCCTTGTTTGCCTTCCAAGATGGAATCAGCAATCTTGCCGGTAATCAGCTTGATTGAACGGATTGAGTCGTCGTTGCCGGGGATGACATAGTCGATGCCATCGGGATCGCAGTTGGTATCGATGATACCGACTGTGGAGATGCCGATTTTTTTGGCTTCGGATACGGCGATAAGTTCACGCTTTTGATCGATGATGAAGAGCATGTCTGGTTTGCCGCGCATCATTTTGATGCCGCCCAGGGTCTTTTCGAGCTTGTCCATTTCACGGTTGATCATGGACTGTTCTTTTTTACCGCGACGATAAAGATCGCCACTGTCTCTCATCTCTTCGAGTTCTTTGAGGCGGTTGATACGCAAGCGGATGGTCTCAAAGTTTGTGAGCATGCCACCCAGCCAACGGCGGTTGACATAAAAAGCGCCACAGCGCTTCGCTTCTTCTTCGACGATTTCGCTAGCTTGCTTCTTTGTGCCTACGAAAATAATGTTTTTCTTTTCGGAAGCGGCTTTGCGGACGTATTCACAGGCTTTATCGAGAGCGCGAGTGGTTTGCTCGAGGTCGATAATGTAAATGCCGTTTCTTTCACCATAGATGTAAGGTCTCATCTTGGGATTCCAGCGACGTGTCTGGTGTCCGAAGTGGACGCCTGCTTCCAAAAGCTGTCTCATTGTTGCTACTGGCAAGGCTTAGTACTCCTTTGAATTGTATGTGAGCCGGTAGGTATGTCGGAAAGTGCAAAAAACGCAACAGTAGTTAACTGCTCGAGCCTTCCGTGGGCTCAAGAGTGCGCTTAAGTAGTCCAAAGTATCACTATTTGGTATGCAAGAGCAATTTAAGAGGCTCCCCGCCATCACGACTCTTAATAAAGAGCCAGGGCTGGAGATTGGCTGCCCCTTTACTACTTAATTTAGAAAACAGGCGCTAGTTGAGGGTTTTGCCCTCTTTTTTGAGCTTACTGAAGGCTTCAAATCGCCTATTTGTGGACACTTTGGCGTAAAGTCGTTATAATATTACAACGTAAACTTTTGCTAATGGATGCTAACGGTTTATCTAAGAGGCTCAGATGTCTAAAGTATTGGTACTCAACGCTTCATACGAGCCTCTCAATATTTGCACCTGGCGTCGCGCTGTTGTCCTTCTGATGAAGGGTAAAGCTGAGCAAATAGAGCACAACGGTAAGTTTATCTACACAGATACGCCGCTACCTACGGTCATCCGTTTGCGCTCTTATGTCAAGATTCCATACAAAGAGATTAGTCTCTCACGGCGCAATATCCTGCACCGTGACAATTACATCTGCCAGTATTGCGGCGATAAGAGACATGATTTGACTATCGATCACATTATTCCGCGTTCGCGCGGAGGGCTCGATGCCTGGGATAATGTGGCAGCAGCTTGCCTCAAATGTAATGTCAAAAAAGGCGACAGGACACCCAAAGAGGCTGGTATGCCGCTTCATACAACTCCTCGCAGGCCCATGTCCCATGTCGTTTTTGAGATTTCCAAGCATAGTGTTTCCGGCAATTACAACTGGAAAAAATATGTCATTGGTGCCTGAGCACCGCTTTTAAAGACATGACTAGGCTTTATGGGCAGGTAATCCTGGATATACAGGTGCAGGGTCTAAAAGACCGTCTCTTTACCTATGCCATACCAGAACATTGTGCAGATCTAGCTTTTGTCGGCGCTCAGGTGCTTGTGCCTTTTGGTCCGCGCCAGCTTGTTAGCGGCTATTTAGTCTCCTTAAGTGAGGCCAGCCCTCAGGATTTTGCTTTTACTATCCGCGAAATCCAGGAAGTAGTCGACCCGGTACCACTCTTTGACGAGCAGTACATCGAGTTTTTGGGTTATGTCGCTAAACGTTATTGTGCCTCGCTACAAGATGTAATTGCTGCTGCCATACCGTCATGTTTGGTTGGCAAAGTTAAACGCATGGTCCGGCTCAAGTCTGCTAAACAAGCCAGTCCCCTCCCGGGCGAGAGTGGGGTGGGCGCGGGCAGTATTGCCGATCAATCAAATCGATTTATGCAAGAAGAAGCACTAGCTCAAAGCACCGCCCATAAAGGCGGACAGTTGCATCTAGTAAATGTGGCCGCTTTACAGGAGCAAGACGTAAGCCAGAAGCTCCTTTTAAAAGAGCTGGAAAGCTCTGCTAAAGGCTCTCTCAATATCACTATATTGCGTCAACGTTTTGAAAAGGCAGGCAAGTTTAATAAGCCCAAGCTCAATGCTTCGCACTTCCAAAAGGCGCTAAAGGCGCTCTGTCAGGCGCAATTGGTAGAGATAACCGAAGAAGAAGACGGTGCCACCAAAATGCGTACAGTGGCACTTTTAACTAGAGGTGAAGTAGCACCAGAGACGGCCAGGCAAAAATCTATAGCTGCTTATGTGGAGGAGCTCAGTGAGCCAGTCTCTATACCGGATTTGATTGAAGCCACTAAAGCCAGTCGCTCCACTATCGACAAGATGGTCAAGGCTAATCAGTTGACTTTGATTGATACCGAGGTAGTGCGTGAGAGTCTCGGTAATCTGCCCCAGGCTCTAATCGACAAGCACCGTACACCGCCGCCTCTGACAGCTGAGCAAAGTGAAGTCTTTGCTGTTTTATCTAGAGAACTCAAGGAAACAAAACGACCTGGTGATATTGCCGGCGATGGCAGTGTTGTACCAGTGGATAGTGAAGTGGTTAAACCCTGGCTTTTGCACGGTGTAACCGGCTCCGGTAAGACCGAAGTATATTTGAGGCTGATTACGCAATGTCTTGAGAGTGGTCGCACAACGCTCTTTTTGGTGCCCGAAATCTCTCTTACGCCTCAGCTAGCTGGACGGCTTAAGGCGCGCTTTGGCTCGCTGGTATCTGTGTGGCATAGTGCCATTAGCCCTGGTGAGCGCTACGATACATGGCGGCGACTGCGGTCTGGCGAGGTCAAAGTTTTGCTGGGGGCGAGGTCGGCTGTGCTAGCTAATATGCCAGATCTTGGACTGATTGTGCTCGATGAGGAGCACGACGGCAGCTACAAACAATCTACTCCGGCTCCTCGCTACAATGCCCGCGACCTGGCCCTCGAAAAAGCTAGACGCACAGGCGCTCTGGTCTTACTGGGCAGTGCTACTCCTGACTTGACTAGCTATGAGCGGGCTTTGCGCCAGGACCGTCTACTTGTGATGAAAAACCGTGTGTTTATGCAGGTTATGCCCGAAGTAAAAGTGGTCGATATGCGCAAAGCATTTGCCCACGATGGCAAAAGTGTCTTTAGTGAAGAGTTAAAAAAACTACTTGCCGATAGACTGGCCAAAGGCGAGCAGGTGGTGCTCTTAATCAACCGTCGCGGCTTTGCCAATCATGTCTTTTGTCAGGGCTGTGGTCATGTCAGCAATTGCAAAAATTGCAGTGTTTCTCTAGTACTGCACTCATTTAAAAAAGCCAGACGAGCTGACGTATCCGAAGAAGATTATGACGATGCTCCGCTTTTGCAGGCGGGCGGTTATCTGGCTTGCCATCACTGCGGCTTTAGGCAGCCACTGCGCGATATATGCTCAGAGTGTGATGGACCTTTTTTAAAAGTATCAGGTATTGGTACACAAAAGGTGGAGTTGGAGGTGCTCAAGTTGCACCCAACCGCTCGGGTGGTGCGCCTTGACTCCGATGTTGCCAAACGCAAAGGTGCCTACGAAGAAGTCTTAGCTCAGTTTAGCTCTGGCAACGCCGATGTACTGATAGGCACACAGATGGTAGCCAAAGGTCTCGATATCCCCAGGGTTACTCTTGTTGGTGTGCTTTCGGCCGATAGTGCCTTTAATCTGCCCGACTACCGCTCCACTGAGCGGGGCTTTCAATTGCTTACCCAGGTGGCGGGGAGGGCCGGTCGGGGTGAGCATCCCGGTGCTGTGGTATTGCAGACCTATACACCGGAGCTGCCAGCACTGCGGCTTGCTAGCGAACACAATTACCAGGCATTTTATGCCCCGGAGATAGAGACTCGCCGGGTCTTTGACTATCCACCTTATTGTAGTCTCATCCGTCTTGTGGTCTCGGGTGAAGACCTGGTCCTGGTGGAGTCTATCGCCGAGCTGGTGGCTGAGGAGCTAAGTCATCTGCTTGAGGACGAAGCCGAAGAAAACGAGGTAAAGATACTGGGACCAGCACCCTGTATCATCGAACGTATCAAAGGTCGGTTTAGGTTTCACCTCATTATTAAAAACAAAGGTGGCGACAGGCTCCAGGATTTGATCATTGATTACCTCAAGGGTAGGCACTTTGCTGCCCCTGTCAATCTGGCTGTAGATGTGGATGCGCTCGATCTGGTGTAAAATCTACTTTTACGCATAATGGTCAGTGCCTTGTCATCTAAGTCGACATCCGTTTATTACGTCTTTTTTGGACTGTTGCTCATCCTGGTCTCTCCTTTGCTTTTGTTCAAAAAAAAGGCACGGGCAGGTTTGAGCCAAAAGCTCGGCATTATCCCCGACGATATCAAAGCCAAAAGCAATAGCCTCAAGGGTTGTGTCTGGTTTCATGCTGTTTCGGTGGGCGAGTTTAACGCTGTATTGCCGCTCCTCAAAAAATTCAAGGCGCTCCACCCGCAGTATCAGCTTGTGGTCTCTACCACGACTGGCACTGGTCAAGCTCTGGCCCAAGAAAAAGCCAGTGATCTCGCCACTGTTATATATTTTCCCTATGATTTGCCATTTGCTACTTTGAGCTGGCTAAAAACACTCTCGCCAAAACTGGTTGCTATAGCTGAGACCGAAATTTGGCCTGGCTTTACCCATGAGTGCAAAGAGCGTGGTATCGGACTTGTGGTGGTCAATGGGCGTATCTCTCCTAAATCATTTAAGGGATACAAGAGATTTAAAATGCTCTTTGGTCCTGTACTCAGGCGCTTTGATGTTATTGGCGTGCAGACAGTCGAAGAAGCCAAACGCTACCAGGCTGTTGGCGGCGATGTTAAGGTAGAAGTGCTGGGTAATCTCAAGTTTGATGGACTAAAGCCAGTCTCAGCTGAGCGCAAGCAAGAACTAGCCGCGACAATTAATCTCGATATAAACAGCTCAAAAGTAATAGTGGCAGGCTCCACCCACGAAGGTGAAGAATCGGCACTCTTAAATAGTCTCAAGCAGATTACCGATGCCAATGTGCGTCTTATACTGGTGCCCCGTCACCCTGAGCGTTTTGAGCATGTCGCCAAAATGATTGGTGAGGCAGGCTTTGTCGTTAAACGCTTTAGCAAGCAAGAAAAATTTAGCGATATTGATCCAGCTGATGCTCTGGCAAATGGCAAACGTGAAGTCTATTTGCTCGATGTAATAGGTAAGCTTTTTGACTTTTACAGTCTTGCTACAGTCGCTTTTGTGGGTGGCACAATCGCCCCAATCGGTGGTCACTCCATCATGGAGCCCTATGCTTATAGTGTGCCTGTGGTAGTCGGTCCCCACATCGAAAAAACGAGAGATGTAGCCTCTGCTCTGACCGAGCTCGATGCACTGACTATGGTGGCTGACGGAGCGGCACTGCCGGCAGCACTTATTGAGTTACTCTCCGATAGTGCGTTGCGTGTGAGCCGCGGCCAAAAGGGTAATCAACTATTGCTGGATAGTCAGGGTGCGGTGGACAAAGCTATTAAGCTCCTGGAAGGGCAGCTTGCTGGCCTGCCAGCCCAAAAGCAATCGATTACCAGGGTCTAGTGTATAAATGAAGCTTTTGACTCCCTTATCCCTGGTCTATGGAGCTGGTGCCTATCTGCGCATACTGGGCTATCAGACCGGCTTAAATAAGAGACTTAAGGCTGACGCTCGTGTAATTAGTATCGGCAATCTCACTGTTGGCGGTACTGGCAAAACGCCTGTAGTGATAGATACAGCGCGTAGGCTCTTGAGTCAGGGCAAAAAGGTGGCTGTCTTATCGCGCGGCTATGGTCGCAAAAGCAAGGATGATATCCTCGTTGTCTCAAAAGGCGCAGGTCCAGTAGTATCTAGCGAGGACTCCGGCGATGAGCCCTATCAAATTGCTCAATCAGTACCTGGGCTTATAGTTATAGTCGGTGCCCGGAGAGTCGATACTCAGGCTGTGGCTATCAAACAATTTGGTGCTGAGGTGCTCATCTTGGATGATGGCTTCCAGCATCTACCACTTTTGCGTGATACCGATGTGGTGCTCTGGGATTATAACGACGATATAGGTAGCCAGTCACTGGTACCAGCTGGTCGTTTGCGAGAGCCGATGGCAGCACTTACTCGTGCTACCCATATAGTCATAAGCAAGTTGCCGCAAGATTTGCCCGATAGTGACTATCAGTCTCTATGTGCCAGACTGAGAGCCTCTGCTCCCGATGCTGTGCTCGATGGTTGTTCTTTTGTGCCACTGGATCTGGTGCCTCTCAAAGAGCTGCCACTGTCTGCTTCGGCTAGTGTTTTTCCGATTGCTGATTTTGCCAGGGCTAAGGTCCTTGCTTTGAGTGGCATCGCCAGACCGGAAGTCTTTATTGCTCAACTTAAGCAAAATAATCTGGATGTAGTGGATGCTATTAGTTTTGGTGATCATCACTGGTTTAGCGATAGTGATCTTAAGAGTATCGAGGATAAATTTAAAAGCGCCCAGGTCGACTTTATCATCACTACTCAAAAGGATATGACCCGCCTGAGTAGCGCCTTGCTTGCTGGCAAAATCAAGGATGCACTGGCAAGTAAAATTTTTGCTGTCAGATTGCATGCAGTATGGCGCTCTGGTAGCCCTTCTTATCTTGGGGCACAGTGATGGCTAAACCGCTGGCAAAAAACATTTTGGTGATTAGATATCGCTTTATTGGCGACACTATTTTGACTGTGCCATTTTTGCGTAATTTGAGATCGTCTTATCCTGATGCCAAAATCGATGTACTGGTTGGACCCAAAAGCGGTGAAGTGCTTGAGGGTTGCCCTTTTGTCGATGAGCTGATTACTTTTGATACCACGAGGTTTCATAAGTATGACAGCGGCGAGGGCAAGCCCAAGAGCTTTATGTCTTATGCTCTCTCATTGCGTAAGCGCCAGTATGATCTGGTATTTGTCCTCAAGCGCTCGCTGTCGGCGGCATTTTTAGCCCTTATGACAGGTGCTAAAAGACGAGTCGGCTATAAAGGTGATGGCCGCTTTTTGCTCACTGACTCAGTGGACTGGCTAACTGACATACACGAAGTCGATAGCTTATTGTCGATACTGGAAGCAGTAGATATACCAGTTAAGGACCGTAGTTTAGCCAGCTTTGCCAGTGCTGCTGAGATTGACAGGGTCAATCAAATCGAGCCGGAGCTTGCCAAAAGTGGTGCCAAAGTATTGATACATGCTGCTGCCGCGCACCCGGACAAAATCTACCCACTGCAAAGCTGGGCTACCCTGGTGCAAAAGCTGGTTAACGAACTCAATTTAACTCCTGTCTTTAGCGGCGATAAGCAGGATATTCCTTTATATGAGGAGCTTACTGCTTTGAGCGGCTGTCAGGCAATCAATATGGCTGGTCGTCTCAGTTTGAGAGAGAGTATGGCGCTTTATACGATGATGGACCTGGCTGTTTGTGTCGATAGCGGTCCGGCTCACCTGGCTGCCAGCGCTGGCACACCGACCATAGCTCTGTTTGGTCCGACTGACCCTGTGCGCTGGCGCCCTTATGGAGAGAGCCACCGGGCTGTCTATGACGAGACTTTGACTTGTAGACCCTGTCACTACAAAAAGACCTGTCTCAATCGCGAATGCCTCACAGCCCTGCCTGCTGAGCGTATCTATAAAGAATGTCTGGCATTGCTCAAAAAATAGTGTTGTTACGGTTAAAAACTCTGCTGTGAGTTAAAATATAAGCGTTGATACATATAGGTTGATTCTCTTGAAAAACGCAGCCGCTAAAGTACTGTTACTCTCATTGACTCTTGCATTGGCAAACTTTGCTCCCGGGCAAAATGCTTTTGCCAAAGAAAAAGACATTGAGCGCAAGCCGACCAGTAAACATTACCCAGCTCCCACTATCGAAGGGCTCTCAAGCATGAAGCCCAAGCAGAGAGTGGCGCTCAAGTTTCCTATATACGATCAAGGTGGGTCATATTGGTACTCCCACAAGCAATACGAAAAGGCACGCCAGTACTGGATGACTGCTTTGCGCTATGCCGAGCAAGAAGTGCCACCTGAGAGAGCTCGTGGTTTGTCATCCGAGACAGAATCTGCAGTAGTCTCGCTTATTGATCACTTGATGTATTTTATCCGTGATGTGCACTATGTGCCCGGTTATTATTCTACTCAGGCTGCCAGTCCTCAGGACAGGCCTAGAGGAGAGACCACAAACTATCAAGATCCAGATCCACGCAAAGTAATGCTGCACAATCTGCAGGGACAAATGCGCGGCTTTGCCGAGGATCAGCGCTGGTGGGAGCGTATCAAAAACTTTGCCAGACGCACATTGGGAGAAGGCCACAGAAGCATGTATCACTGGACTCAAGTGATGGAGCAAGCGGACTTCCACTACAAAGTAATAAATACCAGAGGCGCTATCCAAGATTTGGAGAGACAGCTCAATGTTAAAACAGCCGAATCTGGTATGAACTTTGGTGGTGGCACTAGCAGTAACACGACTGGTACTACCGGTACTGGTGGCACTAATAACAATCCAGTCAAACGTGGCGAAGTAGAAAACCCCTGGCCCTAAGGCACTGCAAAGTAATCCATTTAATGCCAATTTAATGGGCTTGATCTTAGGATTGGTGTACTTCACCAGTGGGTTTACTATGGAAAAGTTTAAGTCTCAGCCTCACAATAGAGAGGATGTTAGTACTGACGCGCAAAATATTGCGTTGCATGCTCAAAGAGCGATTTCAGATGGTTCGCATAAAGCTTCGCAAGGTTTGCTCGAGCAGGTGCATCAAATCTCGCAAAAGGGTCCGGAACATCTAAACAGCGTCTTTAAGCAAGTGGAAAAAGATAGCGGACGCATGAATATGTTGCCGCGCGCCCAGGTTGATGGGGATGGATCGATAAATTTTACGGCACCAAGAGTCAGTCAGGTTTTGGGGCTAAACTACAGAGAAGTATCGGTGCAATCAGTTGGTGGCAAGACGTATGTTAATGGCGACGTTGATAGAAACCCACTCATGGCATTGGGACGTTCTGCTGTAAATGCGGCAACCAACTCGGTGGGCAAACCTTACAATCGGATGCTTAGTAAATAGCAGTTACTGCGTGGCCTTAAATAGATGACCGCTCTCAAACAATACCGGCAGTCCACGCACCAGACAAAATGCTGCTGAGATATAGACCATCACATCAGCTGTGATGGCAAGCTGGCTTTGTACTGGTGTTGGTATATGGCAGGCGATGATCAGACAAAATGCCAGTGCTTTGACCACAGCATAAGTAAAACGGCTAAAGTTGGATGCCACCAAAAACTTGCCCAGTGGTGACTGCATCATTGTTTTGGCACCAAATGCGGTATAGCCTTGCTCGCTTGCCTGGCTGCGCAGAGCGTCCACAAAAGTACCGCGCACAAGATAGAGCAAAGGCACCCAGACTGCTATCCAGCCTAGACTGGCAAAGACTATCCAGTAAGCCATCTCCACCGCTCTGTCGCCGGCGATATCGAGGATAGCGCCAAACTTAGAGGATTGATTGAGCTTGCGGGCAAAATATCCATCTAGCCCGTCAGCCCAAATAACAAATACAGTCAGTCCAAATACGGTCCAGAGTATTGTATTTGTGGCCGGCAGGTAAAGCAGCGCCAGAGTAAAGAGAGCAAGTACTACTCTCGATACTGTGATTACATTGGCGACGTTGACCATCCGGATTTATACAGTCTTTATTGAGCTTATATGTCCAGGTTGCCGACGAGGTGGCTGTTCACTTCGATAAACTCGCGACGTGGTGCTACTGATTCGCCCATGAGCAAGTCAAAGACGTGGTCAGCTTCTGATACGTCAGCTACGCTCACGCGCTTGAGAGTACGTGTGGCTGGGTTCATGGTTGTTTCCCAGAGCTGCTCGGGCATCATTTCGCCGAGACCCTTAAAGCGCTGGACGTCGATTTTGTCACCGAGTTCAGCTCTCAGGGCTTCGAGTTTATGCTCGTTATAGCAGTATTCAACACGCTTGCCCTTGGTCACTTTGTAGAGTGGTGGCTGAGCGATATAGACATAACCTTGCTCGACCATTGGTTTGGCATAGCGGAAGAAGAATGTCAGAAGCAATGTGCGGATGTGGCTACCATCGACGTCGGCGTCGGTCATGATGATGATTTTGTGATAGCGCAGTTTGCTCATGTCGAGGTTTTCGGCGTTAGGACGCAAAAGACCTACTGATTTTGTGCCATCTTCATCTTCGTCTTTGACTTGCAGACCGATGGCCTGGATCATCGCCTGTACTTCAGCGTTATCGTAGATGCGGCTGGGTTGTACTCTTTCGACGTTGAGGATTTTACCTCTGAGGGGCAAAATAGCCTGAAATGTCCGGTCGCGGCCTTGCTTGGCGCTACCACCGGCGGAGTCACCTTCTACCAGATACACTTCGCATCTCTCAGGGTCTTTATCAGAGCAGTCAGCCAGTTTGCCTGGTAGACCAGTACCTGAGAGAGCCGATTGTCTGCG
>Ga0075158_10000845_pt1 | contig 24329 bp, 22 predicted proteins | sample JI91814BDNA_FD_70968 | JGI IMG/M metagenome (GOLD analysis project Ga0075158, IMG submission 70968) | Wastewater effluent complex algal communities from Wisconsin, to seasonally profile nutrient transformation and Carbon sequestration -... | ecosystem: Engineered > WWTP > Effluent > Algae... | reverse complement strand
CGGCGCCGGCCAGGTCGAGTTCGACCCGACCCTCTACGGCATGGCCGCGGAGTACGACGAGCAGGGCAACTACAAGTACCCCGAGGGCTTCGACGCCGAGACCAACGAGTGGCTCGAGGGCTACGAGAAGCAGCGTGAGGCGTGGGAGAAGCAGTACGCCCAGGCGTTCGCCCGCTGGGAGGCGCACCGCGCCCAGGTCGAGGCCGCGGCCAAGGCCGACGCAGAGAGCAGCGAGACCGCGGGCGAGACCCAGTCCTCCTACTCCTCCGCCAGCGGCTCCAGCGCCTCCGCGCCGGTCGCCGAGGGCACCCTCGCCTCCGACGAGGCGCTCGCCGCGCTGCGCGAGAAGCTCACCGGTAACTGAGGCACCGGGCATACGGGCACGTATGCCGTGTGCCACCGAAACGGGCCCGGCCCCCCTCGCGGGGGGACCGGGCCCGTTCTCGTGCGCCGAGGCAGCGATCAGGTGCCGGACGGCTTGACGCCCCACGCCTCGGCGACGGTCGCCGCGTCGGTGACTTTCACGGTGGAGGGGATGGCGTCGATCACGCGCAGGAAGTCGCGCACGCAATACAGCTCGGCATCGCTGGTCCAGTGGGTGTTCTCCGCGCCGGTGCAGTTCCATTGCGCGACCGTGCCCGTCGTGCTCGTCCCGGTGACCAGGCGATACCACTGCATGGTGGTCCACGCGCCCGCGGCGACACGGGTCTTGGGAATAAGCATCGCCGGTGTCTGATAGGTGGACGAGGCGCCCGAGGTCGAGCAGGCCAGGGTCGTGTCCGCGCAGCGGCCGCCGTTGACCGAGACCGTGGTCTGCCAGTTCGGCCACAGCGCGCCAGCCGCCTGCGTCGTGGTCGTGTCGCCGTATTGCCGGCCGAAGGCGAAACACTTCTTGACGACTTGGGTCTGGATCTTGTCGGAGTACTTGTTGTTCGGGTAGGCGAACAATCCCCACGCGCGGGTGTGCCCGCGGCGCGCCAGTGCACCCACGGATCCGCATGCTTCGGCGAGCTGCTCGTTGGGCGTCAGTGTCGTCATATTCGCGTAGGTCATGCCAGCGCTGTTGAAGGTCCAGCCATAGACCGTCCGCAACTGGGTCAGATCGTTCCACGAGGGCGAGATGACGTAGTTGGAGAAGCACGACTGGCTGACGCCCTGGCGCTTGACCACGACATTGCCCGACGCCACCTTGCCCCGCTGCTGCAGGAGGGTGGCGACCCGGCCGAGGGTGACGGCATTTGGCAGGGGCTTGCAGAGCTTGTCCGCCGACACCCACTGGGTGCGACCGAATTGGATGGTGAAGTAGGGCGTCGTGTCGCGAGTTCCGGGGGCGCCGACCGCCACTCCAGGGGCACCGACCGGCACCGCGGGGCCAGCCCCGTAACGATCGGCGCGACCTCCTCGAAGGGCGTGGCGCTGGCGGTACCAGCCACGGCAGTGGCGGCGGTGGCCAGGCCGATGACGGCGAGGCGGCGTGATCTGGGCATTGCGCGAATCTCCTAAGGCGGTTGGCCACGGGGCCTGGGGCGCGCGACAACCGGCAGGCAGTTGGCATGACGTCGGCAGTGTGCCAAAGGAAACCGCCGGAATGCTAGTTCCCGGCGCGTCGTTAGGGTGGACCCGTGTTGCGTGTTGGCTTGTCAGGGGGCATCGGTAGCGGTAAGTCGAGTGTCGCCCGGGCCCTGGCCGCGCGTGGGGCGGTGCTCATCGACGCGGACGCGATCGCCCGGTCGGTGTTGGCTCCGGGCGGACCAGGCACGGCTGCCGTGCTGGCTCGGTTCGGCCCCGGCGTGGTTGCCGCGGACGGATTCGTGGACCGCGCGGCCCTGGCCGCACGCGTCTTTGCCGATCCGGGCGAACTTGCCGCGCTGGAGGCGATCACCCATCCACTGATCTGGGCAGAAGCAGCCCGTCAGTTCGCGGCCGTGCCGCCGGACGGTATCGCCGTGCACGACATGCCCTTGCTCGTCGAGAAGCGGATGTCGGCCGACTACCACCTGGTCGTGGTCGTGCTGACCGATTCCGAGACCAGGGTTCGGCGCCTGGTCGAGCAGCGCGGGCTGGCCGAGGACGATGCCCGGGCGCGCATCCGGGTGCAAGCCAGCGATGAACAGCGACGGGCGGCCGCGGATGTGCTGCTGACCAATGACGGGTCGCCACAGGAACTGACCGCTGCCACGGCAGCGCTGTGGGAGTCCCGCATCGAGCCGTATGCCGCCAACCTCGCCGCCCGCCGTCCGGCCCGGGCGCCGGGCGAGCCGGCGATAACGGGTGCCCCCGCGGCAGCCGACCGCGACGGTCAGGGCCGGCGGATCGCCGCCCGCGTGCGCCGGGCCTTGGACCTGCCCGACGCCACCGACGTCGTTCCGGTGTGGGTGCCCACCCCGGCGGGCGTTGACGAGTTGCGTATCCCGCTGCGCGTACACCTGCCCCTCGGCGCGAGGGCGTGCGAGGCGCTAGCGGCCGCCGGCTTCCCGCTGCGGCCCGTCGGGGCAGCGGATGTGGGGAGCACGCGGGTGGCCGAGCCACGGCTCGGCAACTGCGACCCGGGTTGGCCGGTCGAGATCGTTCTCACCGACTGATTTGGGCGCCGGCCTCAGGATCGGCCGAGCAGTGCCGCGCAGGCACGCACCCGGTCCCGCCACCAGGTCAGGCGGTCGGGGCCCACGGCATGCCGGCGGAGCAGGTCGGGGTCGACGGCGACGCGCCCCGGCCGCAGGACGCCCGCGAACGGCACCAAGGGCGAGGCGGTGACGTCCGCGCTCATCAGGTTGAGGGTGCCCAGTCCGCAGGCGTGATCAAGCCGGGGGAGCGCCGCGGCTAATGCCACGCCCGCGCTGATCCCGACGGAAGAGTCCAGCGCGGACGACACAACCGCCGGTAGCCCGCAGGCATCGACGATCTCCAGCGCGGACGTCACGCCCCCGAGCGGGGCGACCTTGACGACGATCAGGTCGGCCGCCTCCGAACCGGCCACTCGCAGCGGGTCCTCGGCCTTGCGGATCGACTCGTCGGCCGCGATCGGCACCTCGATCGCGTTGCGCGCCAAGCGGATTCGCAACTCCCTTAGGTCCTCGACGCGGGCACAGGGCTGCTCCACGTATTCCAGCCCGTATGCCGCGAGCCGCCCGAGCGCATCCGTCGCCTGGTGGACATCCCAGCCGCCGTTGGCATCGACCCGGATGAGCCCTTCCGGCCCGAGCGCCGCGCGGACGGCCGCGACCCGGTCGATGTCGTCGGCGAGTCTCTGACCGGCCTCGGCGACCTTGACCTTTGCGGTCGTGCAGCCGTCGAAGCGCGCCAGTACTCCCGCGACCGTCGCCGCTGGCACGGCCGGGACGGTCGCGTTGACCAGGACGGCAGGCCGCAGGGGAGGCGGCCACTCGGCATACGCGCTCTCGATCGCGGCGGCGAGCCAGCGTGCGGCCTCCGGCGGCGCATATTCGACGAACGGAGCGTACTCCCCCCAACCGGCAGGTCCCTCGATGAGGGCGATCTCGCGCACGCGCACGCCTCGGAAGGCCACGCGCATCGGCAGCGCGACGACGTGCATCGTTGCGACCAGCTCATCCGCCCCGATAGGCGCAGCGTGCGTCATTGCAGCGCAGGCGGGGCGTCAACGGCTCCGAGCGGCACGCCCCGGCGGCGCAGTTCGGCCTCGGCCCGGGCCAGCCCGCCGTGTTCGAGCGCGGCCATGCGCGACCGGTCGGCCCAGATCAGGCGTCTCCGGTGCCGCACCTCGACACGCAGGTCGGCGCTGAGGTGCTCGAGGTCGCCCGCGGTGTTGCGCCGCTCGTCAGGCAGTGGCACAGGCAGGACGTGTGCGGCCTCGATCGGGGCACGGCCGTCAAGGGTGACCTCGTAGCCGCGACCCCGCCCGCGCAGCAGCCAGCGCTCATCGGTGACCTCCGCGCGCACCGGTGAGGTGCCGGGGTTGCCGAGCCGAATCACCTGGCCGTCCGGCAGGCGGACGACGACCGCGGTGACGGTCGTGCGCAGTGGCCCGGCGTGAACCAGGCCGCCCGCGAAAGCGACGCCGGCGCCGAGGTCGGTGAAGCCTTGCGCCTGCCCCCACCACCACGCGTCCGGGAAACCCCCTTTGCCCCAGTTCTTCTCGGCATAGACCTGCGCCGTGTCGAACTCCCACCGCTCGCCGCCGAGCTCGGCCCATCCCGTGGCTTGACCGCCCAGCAGCCAGGGATGCCAGTACTGATTCAGACCGGGGACGCTATGAAAGATGCTGGAGCCGCCGAAAGCCCGACCGGGCCAGGGCGCTGCCTCGGCGATCGCGAACTCGCAGCGGGCGTCCGCCCCGAGGTGCACACGCACCCGGTGGGCGTCGGCCACGAAGCTGTCCGCGCTGCGCGCTCCGAGCGCGCCCGGATCGGCCCAGCCGGTGTCGGCAGCCACCGTGCGCACGAACCCATTGCTGGCCGCCAACCCGAGCGTGGCCCACGGCGGTGACCCGTCGCGCGGGGCATTCACGCCGATCAGCGCGATCAGCGACCGGTCCCCGTCGGTCACGCGCCAGAAGTAGCCCTCCATCGCGAGCCCGTGGGCGGCGAGCGGATTGCCGAAGGGCAGATCGGCGCCGGAGGCGCGGTAGCGCGCCAGTGCGTGGCGCAGCGGCTTACGCATGGCTCACCCACGCCACGCTTCGCCGAAATCGGCGTGCTCGCGCACCCACGCGTGCATGGCCACGGCCGCCGCGACGGAGGCGTTGATCGAGCGGGTCGAGCCGAACTGAGCGATCGAGAAGGTCGCGGCGCAGGCCTCGCGGGCGGCGTCGGAGAGTCCCGGACCCTCCTGCCCGAAGAGAAAGCACACCCGTTCGGGCAGGATCGCCGACTCCAGATGGAGCGACCCCGGCAAATTGTCGACGCCCCACAGCGGCACCTCCCGCTCGGTCAGATAGGCCCCCAAGGCGCGCGCATCAGCGTGATGCCGCACGTGTTGATAGCGATCGGTGACCATCGCCCCGCGCCGGTTCCAGCGTCGATTGCCGACGATGTGCACTTCGGCGGCGAGAAAGGCATTGGCTGTTCGGACGATGGTGCCGATATTGAAGTCGTGCTGCCAGTTCTCGATGGCGACGTGGAAGCCGTGCCGACGCGCATCGAGATCGGCGACGATCGCCGCCATCGTCCAATAACGGTAGCGGTCCACCACATTGCGGCGGTCGCCGTCGCGGAGCAGGTCCGCGTCATACCGCTCGTCGGCCGGCCAGTCGCCGACCCATGGTCCGAGGCCGACCTCCGCCGGCCCGTGCGGCATCGGGTCGTATGGTGCCCGCGTCTCCTCGTCGGTGGGGTCGATCGGTCGCGCGGTCACCGCGCCATTATCGGCTCAGCCGCTCGGGGTGCGGCCCCAGCGGGTCGCCATCTGCGCGGGGGTGACATTGACGACCGTTCGGTCGCGCTGGGCGAGCGCCGTCAGGAAGGTGTTGCGGCAGTAGTTCTCCGGGATGCCAGTCCACCGGTTGCGCCAGTCCGGGCTCGTGCAATCCCAGGCATTGGCCTGGCCCAAAGTGCCGGATTTGCCCTCGACAAAGCGGAACATCTGGATCACCGACCATTGCCCCGGCCTGGGGTTGAGCGCCTTGACGATCGCGCTCGGCGGCGCGGTGATCCGATCGTTGCGGACCTTGATCGCGTAGCAGGGCAGCGCCGTGTTGTTGCAGCGCCCGCCAAGGGGGGTGTAGGTGAGCAGGGTGTAGGGAAAGACGGTTGCCGAAGCCTTGGTGTTGAACCCAGGGACGAGGGTGTAGAGGCGCCCGAACGCGAAATACTTCGCGACCATCTGCTGGGCCGGCAGGTCCTGTTCGTCGTCGGGATAGAAGAAGGCCCCCCACGCCTGGGTATGCCCGCGGGCCGCGAGCGGCGCGAGCGTGGCGCCGGTCTCGGCATACCGCTGGGCGTCGGTGGTCAGCGTTGTCATCCGGGTATAGTTCATCGACTGGGAGACGAACGACCACCCGTATGCCGTTTGCAGCCGCGCGAGGTCGGCCCAGGTCGCATTGGTGACTCCGCGCTCGCACGTGCGGGTGTCGGACGTGCGGTTGACGACGATGCCGCCGACGCCGCGCAGGCCATACGCCTTGAGATCCTGGGCGTCCTGCTCCAGCGTGCGCACCCCCGGTGCCAGGGTGCCGGGGTTGCAGCCATGCGCCCAGAGACTGCGTCCCCACGCCATCGTTAGATAGCCAGGCGTGGCAACGTTGACGGCCGGCTCGGTCCGGGCAGTGGCCGGAGCGGAGGCGAGGCCCGCCAGGCTTGCCGCACACGCCGCCGCGCCGAGTGCGAGGCGCGCTGTGCGGCTTTGACGCTGGCGGGATTTGCTCGTTCTCATCGACTACTCTCTGTTGGCAACCGTGTCTGGGCCGAGACCGGCCGGGCGCCTATGGGATAGCGCCCGGCCGTGTCGGATCGTGGGGGCTAGTGAGGTGCCTCGTGAACCGAGCCGCCCGGTGTCGGCTTCCCGGCGAAGGTGACGGTGGGGCGTTCGGTGCGGGTGGCATAGCCGAGGCGGGAGTAGTCGACATCGAGCTTGCCCCAGTAGCCCGGAGCCGTCCAGAAGCCCATCCCGACCTGTCCGAAGGACAGAGCGGAGTTGTACCCCGACCACACCCAGATCCCGTTCAGCCCCAACGCGAGATAGTCGCCTGCCACATACGCCGAGATCGTGACGTAGTTGTTGAGGGTGTAGCCGAGATTGGTCCAGCCGACCACAGGCGTCTCGGCGCCGGTGGCGGTGATCAACCAGACCGAGAACCACCCCGCGTTGGCGTACTGGAAGAGATACGACGGACGCCAGTTCATGGCCGAGTTGAGGCGCGACGGGTTGCCGCGCACGATGAGGCGGTTGGCGGCGTTGCCGCCGTAGTTCCCGGACCGCTTCATGCGCGCCTGGAACATGTAGTCGCTGTAGTTGTTGGAGTGTTTGACCGAGGTCGAGTAGCCGGGGATGCCGTCGCAGTGCAGGTTGCCATTGCGCAGCATCCAATTGCCGTAGACATTTGACCAGCCGAGCTTGTTCGACGTGAAGGTGCTGTTGAAACCGAACGGCGCGGCCGAGGCCTCGCCGGCAGCCAGCGTGGTCGCGCCGGCCAGGCCGGTCGTCGCACCCGCGATCAGGAGTTGCCTTCGATCCATCAGATGTGCCCCTCTTCCGGGTTGTGCCGCTGGCCAGTCCGGCGGCTTGTTTAAGAGGCTAGACCGAGCCACCGACGGTTGTCCTTGGATTGGCAAAATCAGCGAACGAAGGGGTTGTCGGTGGGTCGGCATACGGTTGTCTCATGCGACCGACCACCGATCTCAAGCGCCGGGTGGCGCCCTTCGAGGTCATTTCCGAGTTCTCGCCGAGCGGTGACCAGCCCACGGCGATCGCCGACCTGACCCGGCGCATCACCAGCGGTGAGCAGAATGTCGTGCTGCTCGGCGCCACGGGCACCGGCAAGTCGGCGACGACCGCCTGGCTGATCGAGCAGGTGCAGCGGCCGACCTTGGTGATGGCCCCCAACAAGACCCTCGCTGCGCAGTTGGCCAACGAGTTCCGCGAGCTGCTGCCCAACAATGCCGTGGAGTACTTCGTCTCGTACTACGACTACTACCAGCCCGAGGCCTACGTCCCGCAGACCGACACCTACATCGAGAAGGACTCCTCGATCAACGACGAGGTCGAGCGGCTGCGCCACAGCGCGACCAACTCGCTGCTGACCCGGCGCGACGTCGTCGTCGTCGCGTCGGTCAGTTGCATCTACGGCCTCGGCACCCCGCAGGAGTATGTCGATCGCATGGTCCGGCTCCGGGTCGGTATGCCGATCGAGCGCGACGCGTTGCTGCGCCGGTTCGTGGAGATGCAGTATGTCCGCAACGACCTGTCCTTCACCCGAGGCACCTTTCGGGTGCGCGGCGACACGGTCGAGATCATCCCGGTCTATGAGGAACTGGCCTTGCGGATCGAGTTCTTTGGTGACGAGGTCGAGCGGATCTATACCCTCCATCCGGTCACCGGTGAGGTGGTTCGCGAGGAGACCGAGATGTATGTCTTCCCCGCCACCCACTATGTCGCCGGGCCCGAGCGGATGGAGCGCGCGATCACCGGGATCGAGAAGGAGTTGGCCGATCAGCTCGCGCTCTTCGAGAAGCAGGGCAAGCTGCTGGAGGCGCAGCGGCTGCGGATGCGCACGACCTATGACATCGAGATGATGCGGCAGATCGGTTCTTGCAGCGGTATCGAGAACTATTCGATGCACATCGATGGCCGGTCCCGCGGGTCGGCGCCCAACTGCCTGCTCGACTATTTCCCCGATGACTTCTTGCTGGTCATTGACGAGTCGCACCAGACGGTCCCGCAGATCGGCGCGATGTACGAAGGCGATATGTCGCGCAAGCGCACGCTGGTCGACCATGGTTTCCGCCTACCGAGCGCGATGGACAACCGGCCGCTGATGTGGGAGGAATTTCTCGACCGGATCGGGCAGACCGTGTATCTGTCGGCGACGCCAGGCGACTACGAGATCGCCAAGAGCGATGGCGTCGTCGAGCAGGTCATCCGGCCGACCGGGCTGATCGACCCCGAGGTCATCCTCAAGCCGACAAAGGGCCAGATCGATGATCTGCTCGACCAGATCGCCCAGCGCGCCGAGCGCGACGAGCGCGTGCTGGTCACCACGCTGACCAAGAAGATGGCCGAGGACCTGACCGACTATCTGCTCGAGAAGGGCGTGCGGGTGCGCTATCTGCACTCCGACATCGACACGCTGCGTCGCGTGGAGTTGCTGCGCGAGTTGCGCCTCGGGGAGTTCGACGTGCTCGTGGGCATCAACCTGTTGCGTGAGGGCCTGGACTTGCCGGAGGTCTCCCTGGTCAGCATCCTCGACGCCGACAAAGAGGGTTTCCTGCGCTCGGCCCGCTCGCTGATTCAGACCATCGGCCGAGCCGCCCGTAACGTCTCGGGGCAGGTCCACATGTATGCCGACAAGATCACGCCGTCGATGGCCAATGCGATCGAGGAGACTAACCGGCGCCGCGAGAAGCAGGTGGCCTACAACCGCGAGCACGGCATCGACCCCGAGCCGCTGCGCAAGAAGATTGCCGACATCACCGACCTGCTCGGGCGTGAGGACGCCGACACTGACGCACTGCTCGGATCCGGCCGAAGCCAGACGCGCGGTGTGCGCGGGGCCGGGCGCGGCGGGCGCGGCGCGATGATGGCCGACACCGGCCAAGCGGCGTCGGCCAAGGGGCTGCCGGCAAGCGAGCTCGCCTCGCTCATCCACGAGCTCACCGACCAGATGCATGCTGCTGCCGCTGAGCTGCGCTTCGAGGTCGCGGCCCGGTTGCGGGATGAGATCGGTGACCTGAAGAAGGAGTTGCGTCAAATGCACGAGGCGACCAAGTGACCCCCGAGGAGATCGCGGCCTACGCGCTCGCGAAGCCAGGCGCGTGGCCGGATCAGCCGTGGGAGGGCGACCACGTCGCCAAGGTGGCCGACAAGATCTTCCTGACGTCGAAAGGCCGGTTCAGGGGCGTCGAAAGGCCGGTACAGGGGTGTTGAAAGGCCGGTTCAGCCGTCCATGAGGTCCGAGACGGTCGTGACGGTCACCCCGCGGGCGCGAAGGGTCGAGATGATCGTCGGCAGCGCAGCGCCAGTGTTGTATCCCCCGAGGTGGTTGAGCACGATCGTGCCGGCCGGTGGAGTGGGATTCAGGACGGCGTCGAGGATGTCGGCGGTGCTCGTTCCCGGATCCCAGTCCGCCGTGTCCCGACTCCACATCATGGTCTTCGGGTAGCCCACCGACGTTGCGAGCGACTGGACGCGGGCGTCGGACGAGCCGAAGGGCGGTCGCCAATAGGGCCGCACAGTCATACCGGACAGGCCGCGAAGCACCGTTTCGGCGTCGCTTAGTTCGGCCCGGACGAAGCTGTCCGTCATCGGCACCTGGCACGGGGCAGCCGTCGGAGAACCACCGCCCCCACGCACCAGGTCGCAATGGTGGACGGTGTGATTGCCGATCTCGAAGAGTTCAGGGTGCGCGGCGATCAGGGCCATCACGTCGTGGCCCTCGGGAGTGTCGGCCATGATTGAGGTGGGAAGAAGGTCGTGCATACCTGGTGGTCGATGAGGTAGCGCACGATGTCGGCCGCGCCGGTCATCCGTCCACCCATGTCGAAGGTGTTGGCGATCTTCTGACCGCTCACGCCGGCGACAGCACTGATCACCTCAGTCCGTCCGTCGGTAGGAGCGAATCCCGCCCAGCACACCCCGAGTTCCTTCTGCACCAACCGCGGAATCTCGATGGGCACCGATGCCGTGCCACCGAGCAGGTATGCCGTGTCCGGACCGAGCCGAGTCAGTTCGGCGTCCGTGCCCGGCGGGAGACCGTGCTCGCGGGAGAGCAGGATCGGGCCCCGGGTGACGACTGCGGCCGCGCTCCCGGCGAGGGCGTCCGGGTAGTTGGCCCCGGTGGCCACCATCAGGCCCGGCCGGTCGGACCCGAAGACCCGCTTCGCGATGGCCAGTGCTGTCGAATACCGGTCTGCGCCCCAGACACGCTCGACGGGGGCGATCTGAGCGAGCGCGTCTGCGACTGTCGACGAGACCGAAGCCGGGCCGCCGAGGAGCAGGATCCGGCCGGGGGAGAGGCGCCGCAACTCCGCCTCGGTGGCGGCCGGGAGCTGTGCGGTGTCGGTGAGCAGCATCGGTGATCCATCGACGGCCGCAGCCGCTCCGCCTGTCAATCCGTCCGGCCAGACCCGGCCGGAGGCGACATAGACGGTGCGCAGCGGGCCGGTGAAGGCACGGGCACTCGCCGCTGCCGCCACCTCGAACCGGTCCGCACCGCCGATCCGTTCGACGACGCCCTCGTCGGTCCAGTTCGACCCGAGCTCCCGCACGATCTCCTCGCTGATCGTGGACGGACCGCCGAAGACGAAGATCATCGACGGCTGCAGGCGATCTAGTTCGGCGGCCGTCACCGACGGAATGTGGTCGCGCTTGACGAAGAGGACCGGCATACCGCCGTCCGCCGCAAGGGTGCCGGCGGCGATTCCATCGGCATACGCCTCGCCACTCGCGACGGCCACCACGCCCGATCCAGCGGGGTGAAAGCGCCGGCTGATCGCCGCGGCCGCGGCATACCGGTCGATACCGCTGAGCCGCTCGATCCGAAAGTCCAAGTTCCCGATCTGCGCGGCCGAGGCGGTCCTCGGCGAGCCCGCCAGCCCAGCGCCCGAGGAGGGTGACGCAACCCCCGCGCTCACCCCGACAGCGACAGCCAGGATTGTGGCGACCGCGATAGCCACCGCGCGTGGCGAGGTCCTGCGCCGTGGTGAGGCGTTTTGCGCGTCCCAAGTCATCGTCAGTCTCCTCGCCGTGATCGTCGCCCTTGACACGTGTGTGACCCTCGATCGGTTGACCGGAATGTGTGCGCAGATTCGACCCACTGCCCGCGCAGTGGTTCAATAGTGTTCGTGCCTCGCCCGTGCGGGGTGCCCTGAAGGGGAGTATCCCCCAAGCGCCTGCCTCGTCATCACGGCCCACCGGCCCGGGGCGGTGGCCCGATCTACCTCGGGCGGGAGAGACCTTCGGACTGATTTCCGTCACGTCCGAAAGGCGACCCCAATTGGTTCACGCATTGGCAACAGCGAATGCCACACAACTCGACCTGCCCACGTGGGTCTGGTTCTTGACCATCGGCGTCGCCGCAGCGGTGCTTGCCTTCGACGTCATCTGGATTGCCCGCAACCCGCACCGCCCGAGCACCAAGGAACTTGTGCTCGCGCTGTCGGGCTATATCGGAGCAGCCGTGATCTTCGGTATCGCGCTCTTCGCGATGAAAGGGGGCAAACTGGCCGGGGAGTTCTTCGCCGGCTGGCTGACCGAGTATTCGCTCAGCGTCGACAACCTCTTCATCTTCTTGCTGATCATGGCGAACTTCGCGGTGCCGGAGCGTCTCCAACAGTTTGCGCTGATGGTCGGCATCGTCATCGCCATCGTCCTTCGCGGCCTGTTCATCTGGGCCGGTGCCGCGGCGATCAACAACTTCTCGTGGGTCTTCTACATCTTCGGCGCGTTCCTCATCTACACCGCCTGGAAGTTGGTCGGTGAGGGGGAGTCCGACGACGACGAGTACGAAGAGAACACATTCATGAAGTTCGTCGAGAAGCGGATCCCCTCGACGAAGGAGTACCACGGCACCTCGATGTTCGCCCGCCTGGACGGCAAGCGGCTGGCCACGCCGATGCTCTTCGTCATCCTTGCGCTGGGCACCACGGACCTGCTTTTCGCCCTCGACTCGATCCCCGCGATCTACGGACTGACCAAGGAGCCCTACATCGTCCTGGTCGCCAACCTCTTTGCCCTGATGGGGCTGCGCCAGCTCTACTTCCTGCTCGGTGGCCTACTGCAGAAGCTCGTCTATCTCAGCATCGGGCTGGCCGTGCTGCTGGCCTTCATCGGCGTCAAGCTGCTGCTCCACGCGCTGCACACCAACGAGTTGCCCTTCATCAACGGCGGCGAGAACATTCACGTCCCCGAGATCCCCATCTCGGTCTCCCTCGGTGCGATCGTCGTCATCCTCGGCGTCACCACCATTGCCAGCCTCTGGAAGTCCAAGCGCGACGCGGCCTCCCCGGACGCCTAGCGGCCCCGGGCGCTGACAGCTTTCCCGCCCGATTCCACAAACCCCTGCGTATGGCGCCCGATCAGGTCGCGGCGGCCTCGGCCGGGTCCTTCTCGGCGTTGCCGCCCATGATCAGGATGCTGGCGCCGACTACCAGTGCCATGCCGACCAGTTGCAGCGTGTGGAGGCGTTGGTCGAGCACGATCAGGCCGGCCAGCGCTGCGAAGGCCGGCTCCAGGCTGAGCAGGATCCCGAACACGGCCGCGCTCATGCGGCGCAAGGCGAGCAGTTCGAGGGAGTAGGGGAGCAGGGACGAGAGCACGGCGATTCCTAGGCCCTTCGCGAGCCAGGGGGTCGTCCACTCATCGATGGTGAGCACGCCGAAGGGGGTCACCAGGGCCGACGCGACCACCATCGCGATGGCCAGCCCGTCGAGCTTGGGAAAGGCCGCGCCTGTCCGGCCGCTGAAAATGATGTATGCCGCCCAGCACGCCCCCGCGGCGAGAGCCAATCCGATCCCGGTCCAGTTGAGTTCCGCCAACGGGACGTGGAGGGCTTCCGAAATCAGGACGACGCCCGTGCCCGCGGCCACGACTGCAATTAGGTCCCGGGGTCGCCGGGACAGCACCGTCGCGAGAGCGAGCGGCCCGAGGAACTCGATCGTCACGGCGACGCCGATGGGCAGATGTGCGAGAGAGCCATAGAAGGTGAAGTTCATCAGGCCGAGGGCAAGGCCGAAGCAGAGCACCGTCGCCCAGTCCGCGCGCGAGTAGCCACGCACCCGTGGCCGGATGATCGCGACCAGGATGACGGTCGCGAAGAGCAACCGCATCGTCACCGAACCCGCCGCCCCGATCACCGGGATCAGGGTCGCTGCCAGCGCCCCGCCGAACTGGACCGAGACGATCCCCGCCAGGACGAGAAGGGGGGCAGGAACCCGGTCGGCCGACAGCACCGGAGCAGCCTAACGAGGGTGTCAGTTACGCGCCGCGGCCGTCCGGCTCGGTCGTGCGCACCGTCAGCCCCGCTAGGCCGGCGAAATCGTCCGGGTTGCCGGTGAACAGGGGAAGGCCATTAGCGATGGCTACCGCGGCGATCAACGCGTCGTAGGCTCGGGCGGCCGGTTTGCGGCCGGAGCTGCGCAGCGATGCTGCGACCGCCCCGAATCGGCGGGCCGCCGCGCTGTCGAACGCGAGCGGTTCGAAGTCTGCCTCCACCTGCTGCAGGAGCGGTTGGCGAGCCACCCGCTCCACGCTTGTGCTGGCAACCAGCGGGCCAACGGAAAGCTCCGCGAGGGTGATCGCACTGATCAGTGGCTCGTCCGGGAGGCTCGCGGCCAGCACCCAGGCGCTGTTGTTGCGAAGATCCCGGACTGGCACCGTCATCACCCTCACGTATCACGCGTGATACGTGAGCTGGGCTCACCAGCCGCGCTCGCGCCACTCGCCGAGGTGGGGCCGCTCGAGGCCGACGGTTGAGTCGTTGCCGTGGCCGGGATAGAACCAGGTGTCGTCCGGGAAGCGGTCGAAGACGCGGTCGACCACATCGGCATACAGGCTCTCGAAACTCTGCCCCGGCATCGTGGTGTTGCCGACGCCCCCGGGGAAGAGCGAATCACCGGTGAACAGGTGGGTCACCCCATCCGGGTCGGCGTAGGCCAGCGCCACCGACCCCGGCGTATGCCCGCGCAGATGGATCACGTCGAACTCGAGTCCCCCGACGGCGATCGTGTCGCCTTGCGAGAGCCGCACATCGGGTGGCAGCGGAAGCGCGTCGGCGTCGTCGGCGCCGGCATACGTGCGCGCTCCCGTGGCCGCGACGACATCAGCGAGGGCGCGCGTGTGGTCCCAGTGCTGGTGCGTGGTGACCAGCGCATCGAGGCGGCCCGTGCCCTCGGCGACCAGGGCCAGGCAACGCGCGGGGTCGTCGGCGGCGTCAATCAGTAATTGGGAGCCCGTCCCCTTGTCGGTGACGAGGTAGACGTTGTTGTGCATCGCCGAGACGGACATCTTGCGGATTGTCGCGTGCGCCAACTCGCGGACCTCGCTCGGTCCGCCGGGCGTCACCTCGCCGGTGTAGGGGTCGGTCATCAGTATCAACTGCCTCTCGGAAGTTCGGGAAGGACGTCACCGTCGAGTGCGTGGACGCCCGCAGGGTCACGGCGGGCCAGCCAACGAAGCAGCGCGGCTGGGGATCCGGCGACCGTGGGGCCGCTCGGACCCACCCGGATCGGCTCCTGTCCGGCCGGCGCCAGCGTGACGGCCGGCGCATCGGGGAGACCGGCCAGCGCCGTCACCTCCCGCGCCAGGTAGGTCGCCACCAGGTCGGGCGGAAAATCCTCGAAATCGAAGCCGGCCCGCAGGTCGGCGTGGTGATAGAGCACCTCTCGCAGACGCATGGTCGGCAGATCTGCTGCGCGAAAGCGTGGTCCGCCGGGCGTGCGCTCGACCAATAGTCCCGCGTCGAGCCCTGCCAGCCGGGGGAGAGCTTGTGCCAACCGGGCAGAGCTCGTCCGAAGGTCGTCGGCCAGATCGGGCATGGCCCTCCCGGCGCCGGCCTCGATATCAGCGTCGCGGGCCTGCGCCGAGGCGTACATCGTCTCGCCACTACCGTCCACCGCGGCCCGGACCAGCCCGGCGAGGCCGTCGGCATTCCGTGCCAAATGGGTCAGGATGTGGCCACGCGTCCAACCGTCGCATCCGCTGGCCGCGGCCGGATCGTCGAGCCCGGCGACGGTGGCCAGCAGCCGGGCCGTCTCGCTCTCGAGCGCGGCGAGTGTCTCGTCCACCTCAGCCCGCCTTCCGGGCCCGGCGCGCTGCGGCGGCGGCGCTTTTGGAGATCGTCGCCGCCTCGGGCGCTGCCTGTGTCGTCGGGCGTCGCGCGGCGGCAGCCTTTGCGGCCGGAGCCCTCGTCGCCTTCGCGGCGGGTGCCATTCCGGCCGGCGCCCTCGTGACCTCGCCGGCCTGAACGGGCCCAGCCTTGACGACCGACTTCTTTGGCGTTCGCGCCCGCCCGGTCGCCCGAGCCGGCGTGCGAGCCGACCGCTCGAGAATGGGCGCCAGGAATCGACCGGTGTGCGACCCGGCCACCGCCGCGACCTCCTCGGGGGTCCCGATCGCGATCACCCGGCCACCGCCGGATCCGCCCTCGGGACCCATATCGATGATCCAGTCGGCGTTCTTGATCACGTCGAGGTTGTGCTCGATGACGATCACCGTGTTGCCCTTGTCGACCAACCCCTGCAGAACGATCAGCAGCTTGCGGATGTCCTCGAAGTGCAGTCCCGTCGTCGGCTCGTCGAGCACATAGATCGTCCGGCCCGTCGAGCGCTTCTGCAGTTCCGAGGCAAGTTTGACGCGCTGCGCCTCACCACCCGAGAGTGTCGTGGCCGGCTGGCCCAGGCGGACATACCCGAGCCCGACCGCGTTCAAGGTCGTCATATGCCGCGCGATCGCCGGGACCGCGGCAAAGAACTCCTCGGCCTCCTCGATCGGCATGTTCAGCACGTCGGCGATCGTCTTGCCCTTGAAATGCACTTCGAGCGTCTCGCGGTTGTAGCGGGCCCCGTGGCAGACCTCGCACGGGACGTAGACGTCGGGCAGGAAGTTCATCTCGATCTTGATGGTTCCGTCACCCGAGCACGCGTCGCAGCGGCCGCCCTTGACGTTGAAAGAAAACCGCCCCTGCTGATAGCCGCGAATCTTCGCCTCGGTCGTCGTCGCGAAGAGCTTGCGGATGTGGTCGAAGACGCCGGTGTAGGTCGCGGGATTGGACCGCGGCGTGCGTCCAATGGGGCTCTGGTCGACATGCACGACCTTGTCCAGATGCTCGAGACCAGTGACCGTCTTGTGCCGCCCGGGCACGTGCCGGGCGCCGTTGAGCTTGTTGGCCAGCACGTTGTAGAGGATGTCGTTCACCAACGTCGACTTCCCCGATCCGGAGACGCCGGTCACGGCGACGAAGGTCCCCAACGGGACCGACACCGACACATCGGCGAGGTTGTGCTCCTTGGCGCCGAGCACCTTGACCATCCGCTGCTTGTCGACCGGCCGGCGCACCACCGGCATCGGGATCTCCTCGCGACCGGACAAGTACTTCCCGGTGAGCGACTCCGGATGCCGTAGCAAATCGGCGACCGACCCCGAGTGCACGACGTGCCCACCGTGCTCACCCGCACCCGGGCCGATGTCGACGATCCAGTCAGCCGTGGCGATGGTGTCCTCGTCGTGCTCGACGACGATCAAGGTGTTGCCCAGATCGCGCAAGCGCACGAGGGTCTCGATGAGCCGGTGGTTGTCGCGCTGATGCAAGCCGATGGATGGCTCGTCCAGGACATAGAGGACGCCGACCAGCCCGGAGCCGATCTGGGTCGCGAGCCGAATGCGCTGCGCCTCCCCGCCCGACAGGGTCCCGGCGGGCCGGTTCAGCGACAGGTAGTCGAGGCCGACGTCGAGCAGGAAGCCCAGACGGGCATTGATCTCCTTGATCACCCGTTGCGCGATTGCCCGCTCCCGCTCGGTGAAGTCCACACCGCCGAGGAAAGCGGCCGCCTCGCGGATCGAGAGTGCCGAGACATCGGCGATGCTCCGCTCGCCGATCAGCACCGCGAGCGACTCGGGCTTGAGCCGCGTCCCACGACACGTGGGGCACGGCACCTCGCGCATATAACCCTCATAGCGCTCGCGGCTCCACTCCGAGTCGGTTTCCGTATGCCGTCGCTTGACGAATGGGACCGCGCCCTCGAAGCCGGTGCTGTAGGAGCGCTCCCTGCCGTAGCGGTTGCGGTAACGGACGTGCACTTTGTGGTTCTGCCCGTGGAGCACGGCGTCCTTGGCGCGCTGCGGCAACCCGCGCCACGGCACGTCCATCGAGAAGCCGAGATCCTCGGCCAGGGCACCCAGCACCCGCTGGAAGTACTCCGCCGATCCGCTGCCCTGCCCCCAGGGGGCAACGGCGCCCTGAGCAAGAGAGAGGTCCTCGTCAGGCACGATCAACTCCGGATCCACCTCCAACTCAACGCCGATGCCGGTGCACACCGGGCACGCACCGAAAGGAGAGTTGAAGGAGAACGAGCGCGGCTCGATCTCGTCGATCGACAACGGATGATCGTTCGGGCACGCCATCCGCTCGGAGAAGCGCCGCTCCCGGTCAGGACTTCCCGGCTCCGCGTCCACGAAGTCGACGATCACCGACCCGCCCGCCAACACCAGGGCCGTCTCGATGGAGTCGGTGAGCCGGCGCTTGGCCGACCGCCCCGCATCACCCTCGGGCGACTTGGCAACGAGGCGGTCGATCACGACGTCGATGGTGTGCTTGACCTGCTTCTCCAGCTTGGGCACATCGGTCAGGGGCATGACCGTCCCGTCTACACGGGCACGGGCATACCCCTTGCTCTGCAACTCGGCGAAGAGCTCGACATACTCACCCTTGCGCGCGCGCACGACCGGCGCGAGCACCTGGAAACGCGTGCCTTCCGGCAACTCCAAGAGGCGGTCGACGATCTGTTGCGGCGTCTGCCGGGTGATCGGCTCCATGCAGACCGGGCAGTGCGGCCGCCCGGCGCGGGCGAAGAGCAGGCGCAGGTAGTCATACACCTCGGTGATCGTCCCCACCGTCGATCGGGGATTGCGATTGGTCGACTTCTGGTCGATGGACACCGCGGGGGAGAGGCCCTCGATGAAGTCCACATCCGGCTTGTCCATCTGCCCCAGGAACTGGCGGGCGTAGGCGCTCAGTGACTCGACATACCGCCGTTGGCCCTCGGCGAAGATCGTGTCGAAGGCGAGCGAGGACTTGCCCGACCCGGACAGCCCGGTGAACACCACGAGGGCATCGCGTGGCAGCTCGACATTGATGTCTTTGAGGTTGTGTTCGCGCGCGCCACGCACGATCAGGTGGTCCTGCTGGCGGCCGGCGGCGGCGCCTTTGGTGGTGGCTCGAGTCACGTCCGATATCGTATGTCGCCCCACCGACAGCCCCCTTGTTCGTCGCCTCTGCACCACCCACGCTGAGGTGACTGGCCGGTAACCTACGGTTCCGTAGGTTATGGTGGGTGCATGAGCGCGTCACAGCCTCGATCGTTCGACCCCACTGCGCTGACCGAAGCGGCCGGCGAGATGCTGCAGCAGGTCAAGCCGCGGCTGCGCGGCTGGCTCCACCTGGTCGCAGCCCCCCTGGCCCTGATCGCCGGCATCGTGCTCGTTGCGATGGCTCCGACCACCCAGGCGCGGATCGCCTGCGCGATCTTCGCGGTCGCGGCCACGGTGCTCTTCGGCACCAGCGCCCTCTACCACCGTGGCCGCTGGTCACCGAAGCGGGAGCGCCTACTCAAGCGCCTCGACCACTCCAACATCTTTCTCATCATCGCCGGCAGCTATACCCCGTTCGCTGTCCTCCTGCTCCCACCGAGGCAGGCCGACGTCCTGCTTGCGGTCGTGTGGGCAGGCGCCCTGGCCGGTGTGGCCTTCCGGGTCTTTTGGGTCGGGGCCCCGCGCTGGCTCTACACCCCGGCCTATATCGCACTGGGCTGGACCGCCGTCTTCTATCTGCCGGCCTTCCTCGCGCACGGCGGCGCGGCGGTCTTGACCCTGGTGCTCGTCGGCGGGGTGCTCTACACGATCGGCGGCATCATTTACGGCATCAAGCGGCCCAACCCGCTACCGCGCTGGTTCGGCTTCCACGAGGTCTTCCACGCGTTGACGATCGCGGCCTTCATCGTTCACTACGTCGGCGTTTTCCTCGCCCTCTACACAACCGCCGCCCTGACCGCCTGATGGCGACCGCGTCCATGGCCGGATGACCTGTGGGGCTGGGTTCGATGCGAACCCAGCCCCACAGGTCATACCGGCAATGACGCGTCAGTCCTCGCCGAGATAGGCCTTCCGCACGTCGTCGCTGCTCAGCAACTCACGGCCGGTGCCCTGCAGGACGATCTTGCCGACCTCGAGCACATAGCCCATGTTGGCCAGGCGCAGCGCGGCCTGGGCGTTCTGCTCGACCAGCAGCACGGTGGTGCCCTGCTCCTGCAGGGTCCGCACGGTCGTCATGATCCGCTTCATCATCAGCGGCGAGAGACCCATTGACGGCTCGTCGAGCATCATCAGCTTGGGCCGGCTCATCATCGCCCGGCCCATCGCCAGCATCTGCTGCTCGCCGCCGGAGAAGGTGCCCGCCGGCTGCTTCGAGCGCTCCCCGAGAATCGGGAAGAGTTCGTATGCCGCTTGCAGGTCCTTCCCGATCTCGCTGTCGGCGCGCGTGAACGCACCGAGGAGCAGGTTCTCCTCGACCGTCATCGCCGGGAAGATCCGCCGGCCTTCGGGGGAGTGCGCGATGCCCAACTGCACAATCTCGTGCGCCGGCATCTGGTCGATGCGCTTGCCCTGGAAGGTGATCGTTCCGCCGGTCGGTCGCAGCAGCCCGGAAATGGTCCGCAGCGTCGTCGTCTTGCCGGCGCCATTGGTGCCGATCAGCGAAACGACCTGGCCCTCGTCCACGGTGAAGCTGATGCCCTTGACGGCCTTGATCTTGCCGTAGCTGACTTCGAGGTCCTTGACCTCCAGCATGGCGCTCACGCGTCCTCCTCGTCCTCGAGCTCGCTGCCGCCGATGTAGGCCTCGATGACGCGCGGGTCGGACTGGACCTCTCCGGGGGTGCCCCAGATCAGGGCCTCGCCACGCACGAGACAGAGCACTCGGTCGCACAACTGGAAGATGAACCGCATGTCGTGCTCGATGACGACCACGGCGAGCCCGAGGTCCCGGATCCGGAAGATCAGGTCCATCGCCTGGGCAGTCTCCTGCGGATTCATGCCGGCGGTCGGCTCATCGAGCAGGATCAGCTTGGGATCGGTGGCCAATGCGCGCGCGATCTCCAGGCGGCGCTGATCGCCGTAGGGCATATTCCGGGCGAGCAACTCAGCGGACTTCCCAAGACCGACGAACTTCAGCAACTCCAGGGCCCGGGCCCGGGACTCGGCCTCCTCGCGCCGGTACTTCGGGCCGTGGATGATCGAGGTGAGGGCCGCGGAGGAGGTGCGGCAATAGCGCCCGACCATGACATTTTCCAGCGCGGTCATATTGCCGAAAAGCCGGATGTTCTGGAAGGTGCGCGCCATGCCGGCCTTGACCACGGCCCGCGGCTTGGGAGGCAGCGTCTGACCGTAGAAGGTCACCGTGCCTGAGGTCGGCTTGTACATCCCGGTGAGGCAGTTGAAGAAGGTCGTCTTCCCCGCGCCATTCGGGCCGATCAGCCCGACGATTTCGCCTTCGTGGACGTCGAAGTCGACATTGTTGACGGCGACCAAGCCGCCGAAGCGCATGACGACGCCGCGGGCCTCGAGCACCATGGCGCCGACCTTGCCGCCGCCCTGCCGTCCAGCGGGCGCCTCCTGAATTGCGGTGTTCATCGCGGTCCCTCCGTGGTCGCTGCCACCTCGAGTAGATGTTCTTGCTGGATTTCCTTCGCGAGTCCTTCGTCCTCGTCGTGGAATTCCAGCTGTCGCCGCTTGCTGGCGATCAGGCCCTCGGGCCGGATCCGCATCATCACCACGAGCAGCAGGCCGAAGATGAGCAGCCGGTACTCGCTGAAGAAGCGCAGCTTCTCGGGGAGCAGCTTCAGGATGGTCGCACCGACCAGCACGCCGGCCACCGTGCCCATGCCGCCCAGGACGACGGCCGAGAGCAGGAAGGCCGACTCGAGGAAGACGTACTGGTCGGGGCTGACGGCCGTGTCCTGATGGGCCTTAATCGTCCCGGCCAGGCCGGCGAGGAAGGCGCCACCGGCGAAGGCGAAGAGCTTCAGACCGAAGACATTCACACCCATCGCCTCGGCGGCGCGCTCGTCCTCGCGAATGGCCACCCAACCACGGCCGATGCGGCTGTTGTTGAGGCGGGTGAAGACCAGGATCACGAAGCCGATCAGCAGCAGCAGGATGAAGTAGTAGTTGCTGAAGCGGCCGAGTTGCAGACCGAAGATCGTATGCGGCTTGCCGAAGTCGAAGCCGAAGAGCTTCAGGTCCGGGATGCCCGGGATGCCATTGGGGCCATTGGTCAGATCCGGACCGTTGTTGCCGTCGAGGTTGAACATCGACAGGCGGAAGATCTCACCGAAGGCCAGCGTCACGATGGCCAGGTAGTCACCGGAAACGCGCAAGGTGGGCGAGCCGATGATCAAACCGAAGATGGCGGCGACGCAGGCGCCGATGAACATCACCAGGATGAACGGCGGCTTGAAGCCGACGGTCGCCGACGCGGCATTCGACATCATGGCCGCGACATACGCGCCGGAGCCGAGGAAGGCGATATAGCCGAGGTCGAGCAAGCCGGCGAGGCCGACGACGATGTTCAGACCGATGGCTGTCGCCGCAAAGATGATCACCTGGGTGGCGATCGACATATTCGCGTCCGACCCGTCCTGCGTGAACGGGAAGAGGAAGGCGACGGCGAAGGCCGCGAGCGTGAGCACCTGCCGGTGCCGCGCCCCGACATACCCGAACCACGTGAAGAAGCCGGCGCGCGCCATCGCCATGACGATGACGCCGAGGACCAGCAGGAAGAGCACGAAGACCCATGCGTCGTCACGACCCAGCACGTATGCCGCGCTGAACAGCGCGAACGCCATCAGGACGACGATCACGAGGATCTCCACCACCGAGCTGACCTGGGTCTTGGCGAGATCGTGCAGGAGTCGCTGCGGGGTCAGGTGGGCACCGACAAACAGCAGCACCGCGCCGGCCAAGGCCACCCAAGCACCGGGATTGATGTTGATCAGCCCGCCGGCCTCGTAGGCGATCGCCAGGATCGACAAGAGGGCGAAGAACACCGCCCCATTGCCGAGGGTGCGCAGGCCGAGCGCGGCGTCGAACCAGTCGCCGAGCCGCTGCAGCGGCCCCTTATGCATGAGCGCGAAGATCAGTGCGACAACGCCCAGGAAGATCGCGAAGAGCTGGAGCGTCGCCGGCCAGAGGGCGATGGAGATGTCGCCGAGAATGTTTGGGTCGTAGGACCACGAGAGCAGCCCGCTGACGATCAGCAGTACCGAGCCGGCGAGGGCCAACGGCCAGCCCTTGCTCGCGTGCGCGGCTCGGGTTTCCTCCGGGAGGTTGGGCAGCTTGATCATGCGCGATCCACCACCTTGGCGCCGAGGAGGCCCTGCGGCCGGAAGACGAGAACAAGAATGAGGAGCGCGAAGGCCCAGACGTCCTTCCAGGACGACCCACCGAACTGACCGAGGAAGCCCGGCAGCATTCCGGAGTACTGGGTGATCAGCGACTCGGCAACGCCGAGCACCAGGCCACCCACGACGGCACCCTGGATATTGCCGATTCCACCCAGGACGGCCGCGGTGAAGGCTTTCAGACCGGCGATGAAGCCCATCTTGAAGTTGATATTGGTGTTCTGCAGGCCCTGCGCGACGCCGGCGACGGCGGCCAGACCGGCGCCGACGGCGAAGGCCACGACGATGATCCGGTCGACATTGATGCCCATCAGGCGCGCTGTGTCGGGGTCCTGCGAGACCGCGAGCATGCCCCGGCCCACCTTGGTCCGGTTGACGAAGTACCACAGGCCGGCGGCACACATGAGGAGGGCCCCGAAGGTGAAAACGGCCGCGCGTTGAATCGTGACGCCACCGAGGTCAATGGCCGGTCCGGTGACCACATCGATCTGGGGAAAGGGAATCTTCGCCTTGGCCGACGGGAAGTTGGTGCCGGGGATCTTGTCGAAGAAGAGCCGCACGAATTCCTGCAGAAAGACCGAGATACCGATAGCGGTGATCAGCGGTGCTAATCGTGGTGCGTGACGCAACGGCCGGTAGGCCACTCTTTCCATCAGCACCGCCGTGCCGACGGCCGCGATCATCGCGCCGATGATCATGATCGGCAGGATCCATAAGGCGGTCTGGCCCTTGAAGAGCAGGAGGTAGGTGGCAAGGGCTCCGAATGCGCCGATCATGAACACCTCGCCGTGAGCGAAGTTGATCAACTGCACGATGCCGTAAACGACCGTATAGCCGACGGCGATCAGCGCATAGAGAGAGCCCAGCGTCAGCCCGTTGACGAGCTGCTGCAGGAAGGTAGTCACCGTGTGGACACTCCTTCGTTGGGTCGGGGGGCGAACGTGACGGTGGTCACGTTGGGGAGAAACCTAGCGATAAAGCACGTCGGTGGGGAGCAGGCCACGCTGCCCCCCACCGACGATCAGTTATTGCGGATCGCGATCGATCACTTGAACTCGGAGGTGTCCTCCGCGACCCAGGCGCCGCCCGAGACCTTGTACACAGTCAAGACCTTGGTCGTGGTGTCGCCGTATTCGTCGAACGCCACCTTGCCGGTCACACCGTCGAAGCTGACCTTGCCCAGGTCGGTCACGGTGTTCGCGCGGGCATCCGCGACGCTGCCGGCGTCCTTGAGGCTGACCTTGAGTGCGTTGATGATCGCGTTGGCCGCGTCATACGCGTAGCCGCCGTAGGCCGCCGACGGGTCGGAGTAGCCCGCGCTCTTGTACTGCTCGAGGAACTTCTTGCCCGACTCGGTGCTGTCGGTCGGGGCGCCGACCGACGTGGCGAGGTCGCCCTCGGAGGTCTTGCCGGCGAGCTCGATGTACTTGCCGTCGAAGATCCCGTCGCCACCCATCAGCGGGATGCTCAGGCCCTGGGCCTTCATCTGCTGGCTCAGCGGGCCCGCGTTCGGGTACTCGCCTCCGTAGTA